>Ga0070734_10000904_pt1 | contig 50427 bp, 42 predicted proteins | sample Coa_R1_8_FD_66444 | JGI IMG/M metagenome (GOLD analysis project Ga0070734, IMG submission 66444) | Surface soil microbial communities from Centralia Pennsylvania, which are recovering from an underground coalmine fire - Coalmine... | ecosystem: Environmental > Terrestrial > Soil > Unclassified ...
CTCGCCCGGGCCGATGCGATAGCCCGCCGAGGTGATCACGTCGTCGTCGCGCCCGACGAAACGTACATAGCCTTCCTCGTCGGCAATGCCCTGATCGCCGGTCGTCATCCAGTCGCCGATGAACTTGTCGCGCGTGGCGTCGGGCCGTTTCCAGTATTCGAGGAACATCACCGGGTCCGGCCGCTTCACCGCGATCTGGCCGAGTTCGCCCGGCGCGCACGGGCTGCCGTCCATGCGGATCACCGCGACGGTGTGGCCGGGCACGGCTTTGCCGATCGCGCCGGCTTTGCTCACGCCAATCGCGGCGGCGGAAGAAAGCACGAGGTTGCACTCGGTCTGGCCGTAGAACTCGTTGATGGTGAGCCCGAGCGTCTCGCGGCCCCAGGCGTAAGTTTCCTCGCCGAGCGACTCGCCGCCGGAGCCGAGCGTCCGGAGGTTGAATTTTTCGCGCGGCTTGCCGGCGGAGCGCAGCATGCGAAGCGCGGTCGGCGGAATGAAGGCGTTCCGGACTTCGGCTTCGGCCATCAGCGCGAAAGCTTCCTGCGGGTCGAACTTCTCGAATTTCTTCGCCACCACCGGCACGCCGAGCGAAAGCGCCGGCAGAAGCACGTCGAGGAGGCCGCCCGCCCACGCCCAGTCGGCGGGGGTCCACATGCGGTCGCCCGGCTGCGGCATGAATTCGTGCGGCAGTTCAACGCCCGGCAAATGCCCGAGCAAAACGCGGTGCCCGTGCAGCGCGCCCTTGGGCGGGCCGGTGGTGCCGGAGGTGTAGATCATCATGGCGGGATCGTCGGGCGAGGTTTCAACCGGCGTGAAGGAAGACGAAGCGCGGGCAAGCGTTTCGTGGAAGCCGAACACGCCGCTGTCGGGGCCGTCGATCGAGAGCACGAGTTTCAATTCAGGGAGCTTGCCGCGAATTTCAACGAGCTTGGCGAGGCCGGCGGCGTTGGTCATCACGGCGCGGGCGCCGGAATTTTCGAGACGGTAGACGAGCGCCTCGACGCCGAACAGGATCGCGAGCGGGAGCGCCACTGCGCCGAGCTTGTAGATCGCGAGATGCGAGATCGCGGTCTCCGCCGTCTGCGGCAGGATGATCGCGACGCGGTCGCCGCGTTTGACGCCATTCGCCGCGAGCGCGTTGGCGAGCCGGTTTGAATCTTCCATCAGCCGCCCGTAGCTGATGGTTTCAAAGCCCTTCGGCTGCTTGATGACGAGCGCCGTGCGATCGGGCTCGTTCACGGCCCATTTGTCGCAGACATCGACGCCGATGTTGTAGCGTGACGGGATCTGCCAGCGGAACGCCGCGACGAGCTTGTCGTAGTCGCGAATCTGCGGGAGCATCCGGCGGCTCGCGGGGGTCAGCGCTCGTCAGGCTGGGCGAGCACGAGCGCCCAATAGACCTTGTATTTCGACTTCGGCGCGTAGGCGGTGGCGATTCCCATTTTTGTCACCACCGGCATCAGCATGTTCTTGTTGTGCGACGGCGAATCGCGCCAGCCGGAAAATGCCTCCGCGAGCGTCTGGTAGCCGGCGCCGACATTTTCCGCCGCCGCCTTGGCGTTGAAGCTCACCGCTTGCAGGCGTTGCGTCAGGCCGCGGCCGCCGGGGTCGTGCGTCACCTTGTCGAGCTTGGCCATGACGCGGGCGTGGTCCTCAGCCATGCGGGTGAGCGTGGGATCAAGCTCGACGGCCGCAAGGCCGTTGGCGCGGCGATAATCCGAGATCATGGATGCCGCCACCTCGCCGTTCACCTTGGCATCGGGGGAAGCGAGGTTGTCGTAAAAAGCGGGGCTTTTCGTATCCATCTGGGTGCCGCAGCTCGCAGCGAGAAACGCGAGCGCAATAAGCGGCAGGCTTCGCCATAAGGTCATGGATTGCTTCCACCCCGGACGCCCATGTTTTGCGACGGGGACAAGGCGGAAGCAAGACCTCCCCCGGTTATCGCGCCGCGAGCGGCGGCAACTCGAAGGGCATCTCGATCCCCTCCGCCCGGAAGCTTTGCAGGATCGAGAAATAAAGGTCGCTGCGCACCGAGGCGGCAAAGCCCACATTGGTGATGAGGCAGCGCAGTTCGAATTCGAGCGCTTTCTCGCCGAAGCCGAGGAGCAGCACGCGGGGCGCCGGCTTCTTCAAGACCTGCGGGTGCCGGTCGGCGGCCGCCAGTAAAATCGTCCGTACTTTCTCGGGGTTGGAATTGAAGGCGACTCCTACCTTCACAAAGGTGCGGCCGCTCGTGTCGAAATGCGTCCAGTTCTTGACGACGTTGGTGACGAGCTCAGAATTCGGAACGATGACATTGGCGTGCTCGAAGGTTTCGATTTCGGTCGAGCGCACGCTGATCCGGCGCACATAGCCCTCCTCGCCCTTCACCACGATGATGTCGCCGACGCGGATCGGCCGCTCGGCCAGCAGAATAATGCCGGATACGAAATTGGAGACGACCGATTGCAGGCCGAAGCCGATGCCGACCGACAGCGCGCCGGCAACAAGCGCCACATTTTGCAGATTGATGCCGAGCTGGCCGAGCGCAAGCAGCGCCGCGGCGATGACGCCGAGATAGCCGAAGATCGTCGCGATCGAATTCTGCAGGCCGACCTCGATGCTCGCCCGCGGCAATACGGTGTTGGCGAGCCAGCGGTGCACGATGCGCGTGAACGCGAGCCCGGCGACGAGCATCGCGACCGCGGCAAGCACATCGAAGAGCGCGACGCGTACCTCGCCCACCTCGATACCGAAGCTGAAGCGATCGAGCGTCGAGGAAATATCGGAGGAGCCGCCGAGGCCTCCGATCAGGAGAAACGCGGCAATGACGAAAAGTAGCGCGCGCAACAAGCCGGCGATCAGCGTCGCGAAGAAGCCGAGTTGCGCCGGATTGATGCCGAACGTCGCGGCGAGGTTGCGCCGGCGAGTCTGTCCCGCCGCGGCGCTCTCGCCGAAGATCGAGTCGATCAGCGCGAGCAGGAGTACGAGCCCGCCGATGACGATCACCGCGTCGACAATCCGCACGGCGATAAACGCCGCGAGCCTAAGGTGGCCGGTCACCAACGTGGCGAGGATCGTGGCGGTCGCGGCCCAGCCGATCAGCCGCGCCCAGGAAGGCAGGCCGTCATGGCTATCGTCCCCTGACTGGCGGTTCGCGAGCAGAAGGCGCGTGAGGAAAAACGCGACGATGAGCGCCATCAGCGCGCTCGTCACGCGCCGCAGCGATGCATCTGCCCCGAGCACGCGATGAACCGTGTATAAAAACAAGGTCAGCGCCACCGCGAAGATGGCGCCGGTAATCAGCCGGTGCAATTGGCTCGCGGTCGCGTCGTCGAGCAGCATCAGCCGCCGCTCCGGCGCATCGGGGGCGAGCACCGCACGAGTGGCGGCATGTCCGATTGAAAAGAGCGTGATCGCGAAGAGGGCGCCGTTGGCGATGTCCTCGCTCCGTTCGGGCAAAAGCTCAAAGGCCAGCAATACTTCGATCGAAGCGAAGGCCGCGAGCGGCGCGGTGGCGGCGTCCACGAGCGCGCGGCCGAGGGCGATGGCGGCTACGCGGGGATGACGTGTACCCGGCGCTATGCCTGCATGGGTGCCGTCGATCCGGCGCAAGATGGTCCGGCGAAGCAGGAGGATTCCGATAACCAGCGCCGCGATCGCGGCGAACGCGACCGCGACCGTGCCGAGGCCGCCGTGCTGGTCGGCGTTGTTTTTCCAGTCGGAGGCAAGGCCCGCAAGGCTTTGCATCTCCGCCGGCAAGGCTTTCGCGGCGGCGAGCCAAAGCGCGGGGCTGAGGATGCTTTCGCTGCGGGCGAGCAAACGTTGCGTGAAGAGCGCGCGCCGCGCCGCCTCGATGCGGTCGACGATCTGGTCGCCGCGCACCACGAGTAGTTTTGCCTGTCTGAGCACGGCGTCGAGGTCGCCGACCCGCGCGGTAAGCTCGCTGCGCTGGGCGGCGACTTTGGGATCCTCCGGCGGCGCACCGGCCGCGGGCACCGGGCCCAGTTCCTTCAGCCGGTTTTGCGTATCGGCGAATTGCGGCTCGATCTCGTCGATTTTGGCGTGCAATTCCGTACGCAGCGGATCGATGGTGGCGCGCAAGGAGGCAAGATCGCCGTCGCGCCGCGGCGGGTTGGCGAGTGCCGCCTCGGTCATATCGAAGATCGCGCGGATGGCGTCGAGCCGTTCCCGCGTCGGTTGCAGCTCGTCGGCGGCGCGGAGGGTGAGCGCGGAGGCAAGGGCCGCAAGCGCAATCAGCAAAAAGGGAACGAGAAAGCGGCCGATTCTTCCACGGATGGAGCGGAATCCGGCGGTGGCGATCATGGCGTTCCTCGGCTTATATTTGTGAGCGACTCTTCGCCGGAAAAAGTGGTGGTCCCGGGAAGACTCGAACTTCCGACCTTCGGTTTAGGAAACCGCCGCTCTATCCGGCTGAGCTACGGGACCGGCCGGCTTTATTTAGCACAGGGAAAACGGGCGCAATACGATCTTGCTCCTTACGGCCGGCGCTAGGCCGCACTCGCGCGATTGCCGCGGGCGATCTCCTTTTGCGCGTCGAATTCGCGCCGCCGGCGGGCGAGCTCTTCCGGGCTCAAGCGCGCGACGTTGTTGTAGTCGAGCTTCCACGAGGCGTCCGCGCTCCAGCGCAAGGGCGATTGCATCGTGGTCTGCGCGCCGGTCGCCGATTCCAGGAGGCCAAGCGCCATCTCTAGCGTCAGCGCCTGCGAGCCGGCATCGTGCGGCTTGCCGGCGGAATTGCCCAACGGGAAATCGCTGAACAGGAACCGCGGCACCGCGGCGTGCTCGACGATGTCCTTGGCAGCGCCCATCACCACGGTTGGGATGCCGTTCGCCTCGAGATGCCGCGCCACCAGCGCGACCGTCTGGTGGCAGACGGGACAGTTCGGCACCAGCACCGCGGCATCGACTTTGTCGGCGCGGCAGCGGGCGAGAATTTCCGGCGCATCCGTCTCGATCGTCACGCGATGGCTGCGGTTGGTGGGCGCGCCGAAGAAACGCGGCGCCACCGCCCCGATGCATCCGGCCGAAGCTAACCGCAGCAATTGCGGCAGCGGAAACCAGGTGCCGCTGTCTTCCGCCGAAGTGTGAACGCGGTCGTAGGCGATGTGGGAAATCCGGAGGTCATGCGGCTTCAAAGGGTCGCCGTCATAGACCTGAAAAAATTTCGCGGCGCCATTGTATTTCGCGCCCGGCCCCTGGTCGCCTTTCGCGGGGTCGAAGGGCGCGGCCGTGGTGATGATGGTGACGCGCGAGCGCGCGAGCGGCTTTTTCAGCGGCTGAAATGGTGAATCGACATAATGCGCCCAGCGATAGGGCGTCTCGTAGCCGATCGCCTGATAATACTCGCGCGTGCGCCGCATGTAGGGAATCGGCGCGTCGTCGTCGGGCGCGAAGCCGAATTGCTGGCCGGAATCCGCGTTCATCCTTCGTTTCTACCACGTCAGAGCTTGCGGCACACGGCCGTCTTCTGCACCACGTAATTTCGCGTGCTCATGCTGGCGTCGGCGCTGCCCGCGGCGAGCGAGGTGTGCCAGGTGCCAACGGCGACATCGCCGCGGCCCGCGATGGCGAACCACCAAATCGCAATCGGCGCCGCGATTCCGACGATGGCGATCAAGAGCCATGTGAGTAGCGCGCGTGTCATGAACGGGTCGATTTCCGCTTTAGGGGAACGGTTTCATGTTGCATGGGTGCTGTGCGGCATCACCGGCTGGCTTGCCGATTTCCTTTGCGGCAAACTGCTGTCGCGATTGGGGACGGGGAACATGGCGGGCATCGGCCGCACTGCGTTCAAGGTCTGGCTGACGGCGAGCATCGTCTGGATCATTACGGTCTGCGTTGCGGTCAATGCCGGCGGGTATTTTCCCGCGCATTACCAGACGGATTTCCCGCTGCGCGCGGATCTTGAGCCGTGGCAGAAAGAATGGTCGACGAGCGGCCCATTGCGGCATCCGCTTTACGAGATCATCCGCTCGCCCTCGGTGGAGAAACTTCCGCTCGAATTTCAATGGCGCGGCTATCAGGGAGCGCCCTGGAACCAGCACATTCATGCGCGCGAAATGCCGCAATATAACTTCCCGAGCGGCGAGACGCTCGACCTGCCGGCGGAATTGACCGACGCCGACCGCGACTACATCAAGCAATATTTCTGGGATCACCGCTGGAAGCGCTGGAAGGAAACGCTCGGGCCCTATGCGCGCGCGGCGATCTATCCGTCGCTCATTGCCTTCATGCTCCTGTGGCTCGTCAGGCAAGTCCGCACTACACTCAGCGGCAAGGAGTCAGAGCCGCCGCCGCGCCTGCCCTATTCGCCGCGGATGGAATGGCTTCGCAAGGTCACGCTCGCGGTGAGCGGCATCGAAATTCTGTTTTGGGTCGTTGTCGGCTTCCTCAACCAAAGGGAAGATCCGCAAGCGATCCTGGACGTGCTTTCGATCATGTTCGCCATCATGCTGCCGGCGCTCGCCGCGTTCGTGATGAGTCTCCTGCACCGCGGACCGCGCATGGCGGCGGCGCTCGCGGGCCTCGCGTTGTGGATGATGTTGCCGGAAGTGGCGATTCGAATTGCTCCGGCTTCCTGGCTGCCGAATTAGAACGGCGGCTTGAATTGTGGAACGTACCGGCCGTACGCCGAACGTGACACTCATCTTGCAGCAATTGCACGGACTTGGAGTGTCGTAATCGGTGCCGCAAAATCGCCGCCTTGAGGCCGTTTCTAAGGCGCGCAACAGGGACGAGGCGGGCACGTGGTTCGGGGTCGTGCGGTTTCTTTGCTTGCGCTGACGGCGCTCGCTGGCCTCGCTTCGCACGCTTTACGCGCCGATCCGTTGCCGGCCTGTCTCGGCGGCACTATCCCCACATCGCAGGAAGCAACGGGCGCGCACGACGGCGCGACGCTGCGGCTCGCCGACGGCCATGAAGTCAGGCTCGCCGGCGTCATCGCCGCGAGCGATATCGACGGCGATCAAACGGCGGTGACGCGCGCGACCGCGGCGCTCGACCGCCTCGTCGCCGGAAAACGCGTTCTCCTCCATTCGCTTCCCGAGGCCGCCGATCGCTATGGGCGGTTTCTCGCGCAGGTCGTGCTCGCCGACGAAACCGGCATTTGGGTGCAGGGACGTCTTGTCGCGGACGGAATGCTGCGTGTCGGACCGGAGGCGGGTGAGCCCGCTTGCAGCGAGGCTTTGATCGTCCAAGAGCGTACGGCACGCGCGGCCAAGGCGGGCCTTTGGGCGGAGCCGCACTTTGTTATCGAATCAGCGGATAATCTCGCCGCACTGAACGCGGCAATCGGACGTTTTGCCGTGGTCGAGGGCAGGGTTGCGCGCATTGGCGAGACGCCGAGCCGCACCTATATCGATTTCGGACGGCGCTACAGCGAGGATTTCACCATCACCATTCCACGTGCGTCGCGCGCCGCGTTTCAAGCCGCGGGCATTGATCTGAAGGCGCTCAGGGGCAAGCGGATCCGCGCGCGCGGCGTGCTGTTCTCTTCCGGCGGGCCGGCCATCGAGGTGCATAAACCCGCGTCCATCGAGATCGTTCAGGGCAGCGGCACATGAGCGCGCGCGAAGGCGAAGAAGAAGGCGGCCGTCGCGGCTTGCGGGCCGCAAGCCTGGCGGCGACGCTTGCGTGCGCGCTCTTTACCGCGTCCTGCGCGAGCGTTGACCTCGACCACTATGGCCTGTCGGAAGCATCCGCCGCGCGCGACGATGTCGCGAGTTCGCTGCCGCCCGACCAGCGCAAGGAACACGAACGTCTCGTTGCCGCTTACGGCGGCGTCTATCATTCTCCCGAGCTCGAAGCGCTGATTTCCCACACCGTGGACCGGCTGGTCGCGGCCTCCGAAAAGCCGGAGCTGAAATATCGCGTGACGCTCCTGAACTCGCCCGCGATCAACGCCTTCGCGCTGCCAAGCGGCACGCTCTACGTCACGCGCGGTCTTGTGGCGCTCGCCAACGACACCTCCGAGCTTTCCTCGGTGCTCGCGCATGAAATGGCGCATGTGATCGCGCGCCACGCCGCGATCCGCGAGGACCAGGTGCGGCAGGCGATGATCGTGAGCCGCGTGATTTCCGACGTGGTCAGCGATCCGGACCTCGGCGCGCTCGCGCTCGCCAAGAGCAAGATTTCGCTCGCGAGCTTCTCACGCGGGCAGGAGCTTGAGGCCGATGCCGTTGGCGTCGGCATTTCGGCGCGCGCCGGCTACGACGCTTATGGCGCCTCGCGTTTTCTCACTTCGATGAGCCGCTACGCCACGCTTCGCTCGAGCCCCGGCGGCCAGCCGGGTAACGGCAAGGATCAGGTCGACTTCATTTCGAGCCACCCCTCGACGCCGGAGCGCATTTCGATCGCCGTCGCCAATGCGAGCCAATACACGGCGCCTGGCAGCGGCGACCGCGAGAAGAAGGAATTTCTCGATGCCATTGACGGGCTCGTCTATGGCGACGACCCCAAGGAAGGCTTCGTGCGCGGGCGCGCCTTTCTGCACCCCAATCTCGGCTTCACCTTCACCGCGCCCGAGGGCTTCACGCTTGAAAACACGCCGCAGGCGGTGCTCGGCGCGACCTCTTCCGGACGGGAAGCGCTTCGCCTTGATGCGGTGCGGGTGCCGGCCACGACGCCGCTGCAGAGTTATCTCGCCTCCGGCTGGATCGACGGGGTCGATCAGAATTCGGTCGAGCAGCTTTCGCTCAACGGGTTTCCGGCGGCGACGGCGATCGCGCGCGGCGACCAATGGTCATTCCGGCTCTATGCGATCCGTTTCGGGAGCGATGTTTACCGGCTCGTGTTCGCCGCACGCGAGATCACGCCGCAGCTCGATCAGGCATTCCGAGTTTCGGCCGAGACCTTCCGCCGCGTGGGCGCGGACGAGGCGAAGAATGTACGGCCCTTGCGCGTCTCAGTCGTGCGCGTCGGGCTCGGCGACACGGTGGACAGGCTCGCGAAGCGCATGGTGGTGCCCGACCGGCAACTCGAGCGCTTTCTCGTGCTGAACGGGCTCGAGCGCGACGCCAAGCTCAAATTCGGCGACCGGGTGAAGATCGTCGTCGAGTGAACCTCGCGGCCTCGCGGCGGCCGCAATGAAAAAGGCCCGGCGAGAGCCGGGCCTTTTCATTCGGAGGATCGAAACGGTTCAGGCCGCTTCCTGCTCGTCGCCGGAATCGTCGGACGACTTCGCCGTGCGACGCGGGCCCTTCAGGAGATTGGTCTCGACCTGCTTCGCGGCTTCGGTCTCGGTGATGTCTTCCACCGCCGAAAGTTCGCGCACCATCCGGTCGAGCGCCGCCTCGTAAAGCTGGCGTTCGCTGTAGGACTGCTCCGGCTGGCTTTCCGAGCGGAAGAGGTCGCGCACGACCTCGGCGATCGAAATCAGATTGCCGGAATTGATCTTGGCCTCGTATTCCTGCGCGCGGCGGCTCCACATGGTGCGCTTGATGCGCGCGCGACCCTTCAGTGTGTCGAGCGCCTTTTTCACGATATCGGGGCCCGCGAGCTTGCGCATACCCACGGAGGCCGCCTTTGAGGTCGGCACCCGCAACGTCATCTTGTCCTTGGAGAAGGAGATGACGAAGAGTTCGAGCTTGTTGCCGGCGATTTCCTGCTCCTCGATGCGCACGATCTGGCCGACGCCGTGCGCCGGATAGACGATGTGCTCGTGCGTGCGGAAGCCCTGGCGGCTATGCGCGGCCTTCTTCGGCGGCACCGGGGCCGCTTTCACGGGCGCATGCCCCTTGGCCGGCGCGTGGTGGTGGGCTTTCGAGGTATGAGGACGGCTCTTTGACACGGTTTGACCCTTTGAACCTGTTTTCACGCGCTTTTGTCCCATCGGCCGATTCAACCGACAGTAAGCCCTTCCGCATCCGGCCCCTTAGGGCTGAAGGCGACCAAGGAACACCGCGACTTGGGCTTCAGTTCCGAGATGGAGGGCTCCAAAGGAGCGCCAAAGACCGGCGGATTCGTTCGATGATTATGGCAATATAGCACAAATTGGCCAAAAATCAATGGGTTGCGGGTCCCTGGCCGGCCCGAACAAGAAGCAAGGTTAAGGCGGCAACCGCCGATTGCCGATAATTTTCAGTCGCCCTTGCCCGGCTTCGGCGAGAAATACTTGTCCTTGTCGGGTTTATCGTCCCATTCCTTGGCATCGTCCGGCGGCTCGCGCCCGACCGTAATATTGGGCCAGACCTTGGCGTATTCAGCGTTCAGCGCCAGCCACTTTTCGAGCCCCGGCACCGTATCGGGCTTGATGGCATCGACCGGGCATTCGGGCTCGCAGACGCCGCAATCGATGCATTCGTCGGGATGAATGACGAGCATGTTCTCGCCCTCGTAGAAGCAATCTACGGGGCAGACTTCGACGCAATCCATATATTTGCATCGAATGCATTTATCGTTGACGACGTAAGTCATGCTGGGGACATATAAGGGGCGAAGCGGCCTAGCGCACGCTTTTCTCTCTCGCAAGCGAGTTCGCTGCCGTTCGCGAATGACCGGCTTGATCGAGATCGTCGTAGAGGCGCCTGGCTTCTTCCGAGCCGCCGCGGCGCATGGCGAGACCCGCGATCCGCAGCACGCGCACTGAATTCGCGCGCGCAATCGTCAACACGTCGCCCGGACGAACCGCGTGGCCGGGCGCTTCGATCCGCCTGCCGTTGAGCCGGACGTAGCCGGAAGCGGCGAGGTTTGCCGCGAGCGTACGGGTCTTCACCAGACGCGCATGCCATAGCCAGCGATCGAGGCGTTGACGGTTTCCTTCCACGAGAACTTCAGCTCTCGTTTTTCTGTGCCGCTTCGAGGCGGGCCTTCAGCTCAAGAAGCGCGGCGAAGGGCGAGTTGGGATCGATCGGCCGTTCGCGCTCGCGATGCGGCGCACGCGGGCGCTCGTTACGCCGGGAATCGCGCTCGGGATGACGCCCGCGGCGCGGCCGCTCACGCTTGCCGCCTTCGGCCGGCTTTGCTTGTGCCGGCGCGGGCTCGACGGCCTCGGGAGCCGGCGATGCGGCGGGCTGCGGCGGAATGGCGGCGTGCGCCTTGCGGGCATGATGCGGGCGCTTGTTCGGGCGATGCTCGCTCTTGGGCCGCCCCGGACGCCAGACTTCGATCATGGCGGGTTCAGAAGTCGCCTCGGCCGCTGGCGGCGCGGGCGCCTGCGTTTCGTCTGCGGCGGTCGTTTCGGGCGGAACAGGTTCTTGTGCGGGGTTCGCGGCTTCGGGCGGCGACTCCGCCGGCTCGTCAACCTCGCTCACCGCCGGCTCGATCGAAGGCGTTTCGGCCGCCGGGATCTCTCCCGCTTCGGGAGCGGAGGCGCCATTCGTTGCGGGCTCCGGTTTTTGTTCAGGCGGGGGCGCCGGCCGGCGCTCCATGCGATAACCGAGCGCGCGCAAGATCGCGGAGAAATCCTCGCCCGCGCAGCCGGCGAGTGAAGTCATGGCGACGGTGACGGTGAAGCCGCGGCCGTCGGCCGCGCCCGCGGGCTTCTCGCCCGAGAGGCCAGGCCGCCAGGAAAGCGCAGGGCGGATGAGATCCGCGAGCCGCTCGAGAATGTCGACGCGGAGCGCGCGCGATCCGCAGACGCGATAACCGGCGGCGCGATAGAGGGGCTTTGCGATCTCGGGATCGACGGGAATCGAGGTGCGCCCGCCCGCCGCAAGCGCCGGCAGTTCGGACATTCCCTTCTGGTTGAGGCCGCCATGTTTCAGGCCCCACAGGAGGAGGCTCAGCGCGCGCGGTGCCGGTTTCAACAGGAGCGGCATATAGATGTGATAGGCGCCGAAACGGACGCCATGAGCGCGCAGCCCCGCGCGCGCGGGCTGGTCGAGGCCTTTCACCTCTTCGGCGACTTTTTGGCGCTCCAGCACGCCGAGCGCTTCGACGAGCTGAAAGGCAACGCCTCGCGCAATGCCCGTAATCTCCTCGGCCTTGCCGAGGGCGGTGAGCGGCCCCAGCAATTTCTCGATATGCGCCTTCAGCCAGAGAGCGAGCCGCGCATCGACGCTGTCGCGCGCGGGGCCGGTCAGCTGCTCGTCGGCGAGAATGCGAAAGCGCGGCTCCAGACTATTTTCGCTCGCGATCAGGCGGGCGACCGGCTCGCCCACCCAGCGGATGGTGCCGTCGGCCGCAAGCACAAAGCGCTCGTCGGGAGATTCCGCGAGCCTCGCCGCGCGCGATTCAATTTCGCCGGCGAGCACCTTTTGCGCCGCGCCCCTGAGCGCCTTCGCGTCCGGCTCGTTGGAGGAATCGGCCGGAGCGAATTCGAAGCCCGAGAGATGGCCGATGACGTGGCCTTCGACGACCACGTCGCCCGTCTTGTTGATTTCGGTTTCCAATATTGCGTTCTCTCTCAGGCGCCGCGTGAGGACGCTGGTGCGCCGGTCCACGAAACGCTGGGTAAGCCGTTCGTGCAAGGCGTCGGAGAGCCTGTCCTCGATGCTGCGCGTGACGCCTTGCCAATGCGCCGGATCGTCGAGCCAATCCGGCCGGTTGGCCGCGAAAGTCCAGGTGCGGACAAGCGCGATGCGGTTGGAGAGGGTGTCGATATCACCATCGGTTCTGTCAGCCTGCGCGACCTGGCGTGCCATCCAGTCGGACGCAATTCTACCCTCGCGCATGAGAAATCCATAGAGGGTCATCACGAGTTCCGCGTGCGCCGCGGGCGCGATCTTGCGGTAGTCGGGGATCTGACAGACTCCCCACAACCGTTCGACAGCGGCGGGCGTGGTCGCGAGCGCCATGATTGCGTCGTCCTTCGCCGCGCGCTCGAGCACCAGCACATCATCGGCAAGCGGCGCGCGCGTCAATCCTTCCTCGCGCGGCGTCTGCGACAGGCTGTCGAGGAGCGCCCCGACGGAGCGGAAGTCGAGCTTTGTATTGCGCCACTGCAGGATGCGCACGGGTTCGAACGTGTGGCTCTCCAGCCGTTCGACGATTTCCGCATCGAAGGGGGGACAGCGGCCGGTGGTGCCAAATGTGCCGTCGCGCGAAGCGCGCCCCGCGCGGCCGGCGATCTGCGCCAGTTCGGAAGGATTGAGCTGCCGGAACTGATAGCCGTCGAATTTGCGGTCCGAGGCGAAGGCGACGTGATCGACGTCGAGGTTGAGGCCCATGCCGATGGCGTCGGTGGCGACCAGATAATCGACGTCGCCGGATTGGTAGATCTCGACCTGGGCGTTCCGCGTGCGCGGCGACAGCGCGCCAAGCACGACGGCCGCACCGCCGCGCTGGCGGCGGATCAATTCGGCGATCGCATAGACCTCTTCCGCCGAAAAAGCGACGATCGCCGAGCGGCGCTGCAACCGCGTGATCTTCTTTTCGCCCGCGAAAGTGAGCTGCGAAAGCCGCGGCCGTTGGACGACGTCGATGCCTGGCAAAAGCCGCTCAACGAGCCCGCGCATGGTGGCGGCGCCAAGCAGGAGCGTCTCCTCGCGGCCGCGGCGGTTGAGCAGGCGATCGGTGAAAAGGTGGCCGCGCTCGAGGTCGCTCGCGAGCTGCACTTCGTCGACGGCGAGAAAGGCAACGTCGAGATCCTGCGGCATCGCCTCGACGGTGGCGACCCAGAAGCGCGGATTCGGCGGCTTGATTTTTTCCTCGCCGGTGATCAGCGCAACGGCGTCGGCGCCCACCCGCTCGATCGCGCGGTTATAGACCTCGCGCGCCAAGAGCCGCAGCGGCAGGCCGATCATGCCGGACGAATGCGCGAGCATCCGCTCGATCGCGAGATGCGTCTTGCCGGTGTTGGTGGGTCCGAGGACGGCGGTGACGCCGCGGCCGCGCTGGGCGGGCGGAGGTTTCATGGGTAACCGGTGCCGATGGCCGAGGCGTAGCGGATTTTCTGTATCATAATGTGACGCTTCCGGCCGGTTCTTGAGGGCGCTGTGAAGAATGTGGAACGGGTCTCGAACGAATCGCGCCCGAATCGCTGACTCGCTCCGAGTCCAGATTCGTTCCGTCTAGATGTTGGGGCCCGATCCGGGCGCGACACCATCGCTGCGATGGGCCGCGTAAAATTCGCTCCATTGCGGCAAGCAGCGGTTAATTCCGCCCGATCGCGGGCGAGTGCCTCGAAATTGCTACCGGGCCGGGGGGCTAGCCGCCTGCTGGTCGCTGGCGGTGGCCGAAAACGTTTCGGCCTCGACAACGGCCACGCCCACCAGCGTCGCGATCGAGACGCGAATCGGAAACAACACCCGCGTGCCGGCGACGGGCGCCAGCCACACGAAGATGTTCTTGTTGTCCTCCATGTACTTCACCTGCAGCCGCGAGGCGCGGTGGCCGGCGATCGGCCGGTAATCGACGCGGCAGACCAGCATCGGGCCGCTATAGCCCTTCACGTCCTTCGCGGTTTCGGTGCGCTCGTAGGAAAACACCAGGTCGTAGCGCTGGCGGCCATCGAAAATCGAGACGGTGCGGTTGCAGGAATCGTGCGCGAGCATGTCGCCGTTGCCGGGAACCGAAATGATCGCCGCGCTCATCGGATCGACCACGCCCTTGCGGTTGTCCTCGGTCACCGGAACGCGATCATCGGCGGGCGGCGTCGGCGGCGAGACGGCGAATTGCGTGACGGTATTGTCGGCGAGCGAAATGCGGATTTCCTCCGACTTCTTGTCGGTCTCCGAAGTGGAGGTGTAGGTCAGCGGCGAGACTCTGCCGTTGACGAAGTTGCCGCGCGAGGCGGCCGAGCCCTCGCCCTTCGACACGAGACGCGCAAGGCCCGTCACCTTGGCGCTGCCGGCGGCCGCGTATCCGTCGTCGGTGAGGTTGACGATGATCGCGGCCTTGCCGATCTCGATGCCTTTTATGTCGGCGAGCGGAGTGAGCGAGGCGCGGTAGCGGACCTCGAGCCGCGCCTCGGCGAGGGCGGGCGTCGCGGCCAGGAACAGAAGTGTTGCGGCTGAAATCGCGGTGCGGGATCGCATGATCAACCTTTGGCGGCAGCAGCGGAAGCCATGGCGGCTCGTCTCAAAACAAACTCTACCGCACTTCCGGCGCCAGCGCCGCGCTGAAATTTTCGGTGGGACCTGAATGCGTCGGAACTGTGACCCCACCCGCTTGACGCTTCTCCGCGAGGCCCCTAAGAGGAGCGCCGTTCCGGCGAGGCCGGATTTCATCAAAGGTCTGGTCATGTCACGGCGCTGCGATCTCACCGGCAAGACGGTACTCGTCGGTCACAAGGTGAGCCACTCCAACATCAAGACAAAGCGGCGCTTTCTGCCGAATCTGTGCAATGTCACATTGCAGAGCGATGCGCTCGGCCAGCGCGTGCGGCTCCGCATCAGCGCCAATGCCCTGAAATCCGTCGATCATCGCGGCGGCCTTGATGCATTTTTGATCAAGGCGCGCGAGAGCGAGCTTTCGCCGAAGGCGCGCGAACTCAAGCGCAAGATCGAAAAGAAGATCGCGGATAAGTCCGCGGCTTAACCCGCCTCGGCTTGCGATCCGTCTAAATCGCTCAGGCAACGCGCCGGCGCTTGACCGGCCGGCTCGCCGCCATTTGCATTTGCGCCTCTTCGTCGAAAAGCTCCGCAAGCTTCTCGGTCATGGCGCCGCCGAGTTCCTCGGCGTCGACGATCGTGACCGCGCGCCGGTAGTAGCGCGTCACGTCGTGGCCGATGCCGATCGCGATCAGTTCCACCGGCGAGCGGGTCTCGATCTCGTTGATGACGTAGCGGAGATGCCGCTCGAGATAATTGCCGGGGTTCACGGAGAGGGTTGAATCGTCGACCGGGGCGCCGTCGGAGATCATCATCAGAATTTTGCGGCTTTCGGGACGGGCCAAGAGGCGCCGGTGCGCCCAGTCGAGCGCTTCGCCGTCGATGTTTTCCTTGAGCAGCCCCTCGCGCATCATCAAGCCGAGATTCTTGCGCGCGCGCCGCCAGGGCGCGTCGGCGGATTTGTAGATGATGTGGCGGAGATCATTGAGCCGGCCGGGATTGACCGGCTTGTTCGCGGCCAACCACGCCTCGCGCGACTGGCCGCCTTTCCACGCGCGCGTGGTGAAGCCGAGGATTTCCACCTTCACGCCGCAGCGCTCGAGCGTGCGGGCAAGAATGTCGGCGCAAGTCGCCGCCACCGTGATCGGCCGGCCGCGCATCGAGCCGGAATTATCGAGGAGAAGCGTCACCACCGTGTCGCGGAAGTCGGTATCGCGCTCGCGCTTGAAGGAAAGCGGCTGAAACGGATCGACGATGATGCGCGGAAGCCGCGAAGTGTCGAGCATGCCTTCCTCAAGATCGAATTCCCAGGCGCGGTTTTGCTGGGCGAGGAGCCGCCGCTGCAGGCGGTTGGCAAGGCGGGCGACCACGCCCTGCAAATGCTGCAGCTGCTTGTCGAGGTACGAGCGAAGGCGCGACAGCTCCTCGGGGTCGCACAATTCCTCGGCGCCGATCGTCTCATCGAAGCGCGTCGAGAAGGCGCGGTAATCGGGGCCGCGCGGTTCGTTGGAAAGCGGATGCCGCGGCCGCCACGGCTCGCCGGCCTCGCGCGAATCGCCGGCGTCGACATCCTCCGGCCGTTCGGCGGAAGGCGCCTCCTCGCTTTCGGTGGCGGCGTCGGACGTGTCGTCGGCGGCAAGTTTCTGGTCCTCGGCGGCGGTGCTTTCGCTCGAATCGTCGCGCTCGGCGCCGCCTTCCTGGCCGGCCTGGTCCTCGCCTTGGTCCTCGTCGTCGGAATCCTCTTCTTCGCGGTCGGTGCGCCGCTGCTCGCCCATTTCGAGCGAGGACAAGAGATCGTGCACGATCTCGCCGAAGGCGCGCTGGTCCTCGACCTCGTCGAGGAGGCGGGTAAGCTCGCGCGCGGCGCGCTTTTCGACGAAATCGCGCCACAGCTCCACGACCTTGCGGGCGGCGGCGGGCGGCGCCTCGCCGGTCAGCCGCTCGCGCACGAGCATGGCGAGCGCGTCCTCGATCGGGGCGTCGGCGCGGTCGCTGATCTCGGCGAAATGGCCGCGGGTGTAGCGGTCCTCGAGCATGGCGGAGAGGTTAAAAGCGACGCCATTCATGCGGCGCGCCCCGATCGCTTCGACGCGCGCCTGTTCCACGGCTTCGAACACGGCTCTTGCGGTCTCGCCCTCGGGCAGCATGCGACGGTGGATCGCGGGGTTGTGGCAGGCGAGCCTGAGCGCCATCGAATCGGCGTGGCCGCGGAGGATTGCGGCGTCGGCCTTGGTCATGCGGCGGGGCGGCTCCGGCAGGCGGACACGGGCCGGTGAGACGATGGGCTTCTCGGCGGCGTAGCCGACTTCGAGTTCGGGCTTGCCGGCGATCGCGCGCAGGCACGCGGAAACCGCGCGCTTGAACGGCTCGGTGGGCGGCTCGGCGCTTTTGCTCTTGATGGTATTCGGGATCGACATTTCAGCTCAGCGCGACATTCACCGTCGACTCGGGCAGGTCGCGGCCAAAGCAGCGCTGGTAGAATTCGGCGACGATCGGCCGCTCGAGCTCATCGCATTTGTTGACGAAGGTGAGCCGGAAGGCGAGGCCGATGTCGCCGAAAATCTCGGCGTTCTCCGCCCAGGTGATCACCGTGCGCGGGCTCATCACGGTCGAGATGTCGCCGTTGATAAAGGCGGAGCGCGTGAGATCCGCGACGCGCACCATCTTCGAAACCGTCTCGCGGCCTTCGGGCGTGCGGTACTGGCGCGCCTTGGAGGTGACGATGTCCACTTCCTTGTCGTGCGGCAGATAGTTCAGCGTGGTCACGATCGACCAGCGATCCATCTGCCCCTGATTGATCTGCTGGGTGCCGTGATAAAGGCCGGTGGTGTCGCCGAGGCCGACGGTGTTGGCGGTCGCAAACAGCCGGAAGGCGGGATGCGCGCGGATCACCTTGTTCTGGTCGAGAAGCGTGAGCTTGCCCGAAACCTCGAGCACGCGCTGGATCACGAACATCACGTCCGGCCGCCCGGCGTCGTATTCGTCGAAGCAGAGGGCGACGTTCCGCTGCAAGGCCCACGGCAGAATGCCGTCGCGGAATTCCGTGACTTGCTGGCCCTCTTTCAGCACGATCGCGTCCTTGCCGACGAGGTCGATACGGCTGATGTGGCTGTCGAGATTGACGCGGACGCACGGCCAGTTCAGCCGCGAGGCGACCTGCTCGATGTGGGTGGACTTGCCGGTGCCGTGGTAGCCGGCGACCAGCACCCGGCGGTTATGGGCAAAGCCCGCGAGGATGGCGAGCGTCGTGTCGCGGTCGAAGACGTAATCCGGATCGAGATCCGGCACATGTTCCTCGGCCGCGGAGTAGGCCGGGACTTCGAGGTCGACATCGAGGCCGAAAACCTGGCGCACCGACACCTTCATGTCGGGCAGAGGGGCAGTCGTGTTCAAAGCGTTCATGCGTCACGTCCGGCCGCGATGGCGGCGGGTTCAAATCAACAACCGAAGCAGGACCTTAGGAACTTAGCAGAATCCGGCCTGCTTGAGATAGTTATAGGCTTGGATGATTTCCCGAAGCCGATCCTCGGTCGAGCGGTCCCCGCCATTCGCGTCGGGGTGGTGAATTTTCACTAACTCCTTGAATCGAGACTTGATTTCGGTAGTCGAGGCATTGATTTCAAGCGCCAGTACCGCGAACGCCTTGCGTTCCGCATTGCGGATGGTGCGGCCCTCGGGAACCGAGGACGCCGGCCGGGCCATTCCGCCCAATTCCTCGATAAACCGGAAGGGATCGTGCCAGCGGACGTTCTCGAAACCCAAACCGGCATTGGGGGCATTTCGTTCCTCAGCCGTGCGGGCGGTTCGGGCGCCCATGCGCCAGGTCGGCCGGTGACCGGTGATCGCGTCCTTTTGATAAGCCGACACCGCGTCTTCGCCCATGCCGGCAAAATAATTATAGGCCTGATTGTATTCGCGCACGTGTTGGAGACAGTAGTGCCAATACTCGCCCTCGTGGCCGCGGCCTTTCGGCGCGCGGTGCGCGCCGGCCTCCTGGCAGCCGGCCCACTCGCAACGCGGGCAGTCGGGTTTGACGCGCTCGGCTCGATCGCGCTTCAGCCGCAGGCGGTCGAAAATGGGTGAGTCGAGTTTCATAGCCGGATTATGGGCATGCGATCGTGGCCGCACAAGCAACTGAAGTTTTCTTTATAATGCTTCGCGATTGACATTTCATTGATGCTTGACAGGCGAAATTTTCCGGCAGCGCGCATGACCACGGTCGACCGAATCCGCAATACACTCACCGAGAAGCTCGCGCCTGAGCGGCTCGAAGTTCTCGACGAGAGCGCGCTGCATGCGGGCCATGCCGGCGCCGTGCCCGGCAAGACGACGCATGTGCGCGTGCGCGTCGTCTCGGCGGCATTTTCCGGCAAAAGCCGGATCGAGCGGCACCGGCTCGTCAACGATCTTATGGCGTCCGAAATCGCCGCCGGCCTGCACGCGCTCGCGATCGAGGCGCGGGCGCCGGGCGAATGATCACGCCGCCTGCTCGGCAGGCTTCGTCTCGGGCCGCTTCAAGGGCGTCACCTTCAACGCCGTAATCCGGTTTCGCGTCTTTCGCAGCACCTGAAAGCGGAAGCCGTGGAAGGTGAAGGTCTGCCCGGGCTCCGGGATCAGCCGCGCTTCGTGGATGACGAGGCCCGCGATCGTCGTCGCCTGTTCGTCGGGCAAATTCCAGTCCATGGCGCGGTTGAGATCGCGGATCGGCACGCCGCCATCGACGGTCACCGAGCCGTCGGCCTGCGGGCGGAGGCCGCTTACGGAAATATCGTGCTCGTCGGAAATGTCGCCGACGATTTCCTCGATGATGTCCTCGAGGGTCACAAGCCCCATCACCTCGCCGTATTCGTCGACGACGAGCGCGAAGTGGGTCTTGCGCTTGCGGAAGGCCTTGAGCTGGTCGGCCAGGCTCGTGGTGTCGGGGACGAACCAGGGTTCGAGCGCGATCGCCGCGATATCGATCTTGCTTTCGTCGCCGCCGACGGCGTCGAGCTCGCGCAGCAGGTCCTTGGCGTGGATCACGCCGACGATGTTCTCGGGCGTGCCGCGCCAGATCGGCAGGCGCGTATAGGCAGAGGCCAAGACCTCGCTCACGACCTTCTCGGGCGGGTCGTCGGCGTTGATCGTCGCCATTTTGGTGCGATGGATCATGACGTCGGAGACTTCGAGCTCGCGCAAGTCGAGTACGCCGCCGAACATGTCGCGGTCGTCCTTTTTGACTTCGCCCTCGCGATGCAGAAGATCGACCGCGCCGCGCAACTCGTCATGGCCACTGAGCACGTTTTCGGTGGTCCTGAGCTTGACGCCCAGGAGGCGCAGCGACCAGCCGACGATCTTCTCGATCGTGATCGTGACCGGCGAAAGCACCCGCACGATCCAGTAGATCGGCCGTGCGATCATCAAGGAAACGCGATCGGGATGGTTGATCGCGACGGTTTTCGGCATGACCTCGGCGAACACCACGATGATCACGGTCATGATCGCGGTCGCATAAAAGATGCCGACCTCGCCGAACCACAGCAGCAGAATTCCGGTCGCGAGCGACGAGGCGGCGACGGCGGCGACATTGTTGCCCAAAAGAATCGCGCCGATCAGCTGTTCGCGCGCCGCGAGCAGGCGGTTGATGATCTTCGCGCGCTTGTCGCCGTGCTGGGCCAGCGCATGCATGCGCGCGCGCGAGGAAGCCGTGAGCGCGGTCTCGCTGCCGGAGAAGAAGAACGAGGCGAGAAGGCAGACAACGACCGCGACGAGCGAGGCGATCTCAAAGGGGGTCATGGGCCATATATCTAAGAACTGTCCCGCGCCGCGTCGAGCGTCTCGCGAACAGCCTGAATCTCAATGCCTTGCGCGATTTCCGTCTTGCCGATGCCGCGCGCGAGGATGAACACAAGGGCGCCGTCCCGGACCTTCTTGTCCTGCGCCATCAAAGCGAGGAGGGCGTCGGTGCCGGGCAGTTCGCCGGCGATGTCGGAGAGGCGCGTGGGCAGGCCGACGGCGGCCAGGTGCGCCGCGACGCGATCCGCATCCTCGCGGCGGCAGAGGCCGAGCTTCGCCGACAGACGGAAGGCGAGCACGAGGCCGACCGCCACCGCCTCGCCATGCAACAGGCGTTCGGAATAGCCGGTCGCGACTTCAAGCGCGTGCCCGAACGTATGGCCGAGGTTGAGAAGCGCGCGCTCGCCGGCTTCCCGCTCGTCGCGGCCGACGATCGCCGCCTTGGCGCGGCAGCTTTCGGCGACGGCGCGAACGCGGTCAGGGCCGCCGGCAAACACGCTCTGCCAATTCTTCTCGAGCCAGGCGAAGAGCGGCTCGTTATTGATGAGGCCGTATTTGGCGACCTCCGCATAGCCCGCGCGGAATTCGCGCGGCGGCAGGCTGTCGAGAAGGTCCGTATCGGCGATCACCAAAACCGGCTGGTGAAAGGCGCCGACGAGATTTTTCCCGCGTGGCGTGTCGATGCCGGTCTTGCCGCCGACGGAGGAATCGACCTGGGCGAGCAGCGTGGTCGGTATCTGCACGAGATCGATGCCGCGAAGGACGGTCGCCGCCGCGAAGCCTGCGAGGTCACCGATCACGCCGCCGCCAAGCGCGATCACAAGGCCGCCGCGCTCGATTTTCGCCTGCAACAGCGCATCGACGACGCGCTCATAGGTCGGAAAACTCTTGGAGCTTTCGCCCGGCCGCACGATGACCGAAGTGGGTTCGATGCCGGCGGCGGATAGCGCCTGCCGGCAGGGATCGAGATAAAGTTTCGCCACGGTCTCGTCGGCGACGACCGCGGCCTTGGCCTTCGGTTTCCTGCGCGCGATGCGGGCGCCGGCTTCGGCAAGCAGGCCGCCGCCGATCACGATGTCGTAGCCGCGCTCGCCGAGATCGACGCGCACGGTTACCGGCGCGGCCACTGGTTTTGCGGTTTTGCCCGCGGCCGCGGTCATGGCCGCGCTCCGGCGGGTGCTGCCGCGTCTTCCTCGGAGAGCTTTTGCGCGAGCGCTTTCACCAGCGCTTCCACCACCGCCTCGTGCGGAACGTCGAGCGAAGTGACGGTGATGTCGGCCTCGGCATAAGCGGATTCGCGCTCGGCCAGGAGCCGCTTCAGGACGGCCTCGGGGTCGGCGACGCGAAGAAGCGGCCGGTCGTTCTTGCGCTTCACCCGCCGCAACAGGAGGTCGAGGTCGGCCTTGAGCCAGACCGAAAACGCGCGCGCGCGAACGAGCGCGCGCGTGTCCGGGTTTACGAAGGCGCCGCCGCCGGTCGCGATCACCTGCGGGCCCTTGCCCAACAGGCGCGCGATCACGCGCGCTTCGCCGGCGCGGAAATAAGGCTCGCCATGCTGGGAGAAAATATCGGCGATCGACATGCCGGCGGCGGCCTCGATCTCCTGGTCGGCATCGACGAACTCGATACCAAGATAGGCCGCGAGCCTGCGGCCGATCGAAGTCTTGCCCGAACCCGGCATGCCGACGAGCACGATCGAGCGCGCGCCTAGCCGCCTGCGCAACGCGGCTGGCGCCGTCGTTTGTTGATCGTTGCGGGCGCTGCCCGGCATGATTGTCTTGCCTCGCTTTCGGCGCCGGAAACTACACCAACGCGGCGCTGTAGCAACGGCGCTTGCCAGAGAACGTTAAACATGTCCCTACTCGGCGGGGCGCGCTAGCCGAGTCGGATCGGGAAATGCCGAGCCTCGTCAGACTTCTTGCCGTTATCGGAGTGATCGCCGGCGTGGTTTACGGCGGCCTGTGGTCGCTCGCCCATCTCGTGGATCCGAAGCCGCGGGAAATGACCATCACCATTCCGCAGGACCGGCTCGTCAAGTGAAGCCGAAACGAAAAGCGACGCCGGATGATCGCGACCGCGGCGCGATCGAACTCTTTCTCGACATGATCGCGACGGAACGCGGCGCCAGCCGCAACACGATCGAAGCCTATCGCCGCGATCTCGACGACTACGCCGAGTTCCTGGCGGCAAAAGCACGCCGGGTGGCGAGCGCCGATAGCGACGACGTGCGCGCGTATCTTGCCTCACTCGCCAAGCGCGGAATGGCGGCGGCGTCCTCGGCGCGAAAGCTCTCGGCGATCCGGCAGCTGCATCGCTTTCTTTACGCCGAAGGCAAACGCAAGGACGATCCGGCCGCCGTTCTCGAAGGGCCGCGGCGCGGGCGGGCGCTGCCCAAGGTGCTTTCGGTCGAGGACGTCACGCGCCTGTTCGACGCCGCGCATGGCGCCGCCGCGAAGGCAGGCGGCCGCCGCGCCGAGCAATTGCGGGCGCTTCGCCTCGTTTGTCTCCTCGAGGCGCTTTACGCCACCGGCTTGCGCGTCTCGGAATTGATCACGCTGCCGGCGGCCGCCGCGCGCGCCGAAGGCGGAACGATCACGGTGCGCGGCAAGGGCGGCAAGGAGCGGCTCGTGCCGCTCGGCAAGGCGGCGCAGAAAGCGATGCGCGACTACCGCAAGGGTCTGGCCGAAGCGAAGCTCGGCGAGTCGCGCTGGCTTTTCCCCTCTTTCGGCGAGAGCGGCCATCTCACGCGCCAGCACGTCGCGCGCGAATTGAAGGAGCTTGCCGCCGCCGCCGGCCTCGATCCGCGCAAGATGAGCCCGCACGTCCTGCGGCATGCCTTCGCGAGCCATCTGCTCGCCAATGGCGCCGATCTGCGGGTGGTGCAGACGCTGCTCGGCCACGCCGACGTTTCGACCACCCAGATCTACACCCATCTTCTCGACGAGCGGCTGAAGAGCCTCGTCCGCGATCTGCATCCGCTGGCCGAGGATTAAGGAAGGCCGCCGCTTTTCGGCCCCTGATCCTTGACTCCGACCCTTGCCCGCGGGCAGCTTCCGCCGCCGCGACGCGTTTGGGTCGCATTGTCTGTTCATGCGCACATATCTCGATTTCGAAAAGCCGGTCGCGGAACTCGACGCCAAAATCGAGGAATTGCGCGCGCTTGCGGCTTCCGGCGAAGGCGTTGCGATCAGCGACGAAATCGGCCGCCTGGAGGGCAAGGCGAACCTGGCGCTCAAGGATCTCTATGCCGGCCTCAGCCCCTGGCAAAAGACCCAGGTCGCGCGCCATCCGCAGCGGCCGCATTTCTCCGACTATGTCGAGCACATGTTCACCGAGTTCACGCCGCTCGCGGGCGACCGCAAATTCGCCGAGGATGCCGCGATCCAGGGCGGCTTCGCCCGCTTTCGCGGCGAAAGCGTGTGCGTGCTCGGCCACGAGAAAGGCTCGACCACGGAAGCGCGCATCAAGCACAATTTCGGCATGGCGCGGCCGGAGGGATACCGCAAGGCGGTGCGGCTGATGGAGCTCGCCGACCGTTTCGATATTCCGGTGATCAGCCTCGTCGATACGGCCGGCGCCTATCCCGGCGTCGACGCCGAGGAACGCGGCCAGGCCGAGGCGATCGCGCGCTCGACCGAGGCGTGTCTCGCGCTCGGCGTTCCCAATGTCGCGGTGATCATCGGCGAGGGCGGCTCGGGCGGCGCCATTGCGATCGCGACGGCGAACGTCGTGCTGATGCTCGAGCACGCGATCTACAGCGTGATCTCCCCCGAAGGCGCCGCCTCGATCCTGTGGCGCGACACTTCGAAAGCGCAGGAGGCCGCCACCAACATGAAGATCACGGCCCAGGATCTCGCCCGCCTCGGGATCGTGGACGCCATCGTGCCGGAGCCGACCGGGGGCGCCCATCGCCACATGGCCGCCATGATTACCGCAACCGCGGAGGCGGTCGCCGCCGCCCTCAACAGCCTGAAGGGCCTCACGCGCGAGGAAGTTAAGGCCCGGCGGCAGCAGAAATTCCTGGCGATAGGCCGGAATCTCTGATTCCGGCCGGTTCCCGCTATTCACCACCGCGCGAACAGGCCGGTTCCCCGCTTGCGGTAACCCGATGGCAAGAGTAACGATTTAGCCAATCATGGTGGGTGACGTTTACGGGCTCATCAATCGTATTGCGTTGAGCCGTGCCATGCTTTTCCGCGCTCGTGCGGCGGTCATGGCTGCGGGGTGCGCGCTTGCGCTCTCAGGATGCCTTCCCGGCAGCGGCGGCATGCTCGTCGGCGAAAAAGCGACCCGCCCCATTTCCAATGAAATGGCCGAGCTGATCGAGAAAAAGGGGATGGCGAAAGAAACGCCGATCCTCATCCGCATCTTCAAGGAAGAGTCCGAACTCGAAATCTGGAAACAGACGAAGGAAGGCCAGTACGACCTCCTGAAGACGTATCCGATCTGCCGCTGGTCGGGCGAACTCGGACCCAAGCTCAAGGCCGGCGATCGTCAGGCTCCCGAAGGCTTTTACATGATCACGCCGGGGCTGATGAATCCGAACTCCGCTTATTACCTCGCCTTCAACATGGGCTTTCCCAACGCCTTCGACCGCTCGCTCGGCCGTACCGGCGCCAATCTGATGGTGCACGGCGACTGCTCTTCGTCCGGCTGTTACGCCATGACCGACGAGCAGATCGGCGAGATCTTCGCGCTCGCGCGCGAGGCATTCGAAGGCGGCCAGCGCGCCTTCCAGGTGCAGGCCTATCCCTTCCGCATGACCGCCGAAAACATGGCCAAGCATCGCGACAATCCGAACATCGCCTTCTGGCGCATGCTGAAGGAGGGCAACGACCATTTCGAAGTGACGCGGTTGGAGCCGAAGGTCGAGGTCTGCAACAAGCGCTACGTGTTCAATGCGATCCCCTTCGATCCCACGCAGACCTTCAATGCGGAACGCGCCTGCCCGGTCTACGATCAGCCGGTGGATGTCGTCGAGGCCGTGCGGGCGAAGCGCGAAGCCGACAATAAAGAATATTCGGCGCTCGTCTCACGCGGGATCAAGACCGCCCCCGTACTCACCCACCGCGACGGCGGGATGAATCCGGCGTTCGCCGCGAAATTCCCCGAACGCAATCCGATGAACAATCAGCCGCAGACCGCGTCGCTGCTGCCGTCCACCCCGCAGACGGCGCCGGATATGTCGCAGGATGTGACGTCCGCGACGCCGAGGGTTTCGCCGGCCATCGCCGAAAAAGAACCGGTACCGGCGAACGATTCGCGCAAGACCGCGCGCACCGACCAGAAGAACGACAGCGCCGCCCCGAAACAAAGCCGGCTCAGCAAGGTCGGCGCCTGGTTCGGGATCGGCCGCAAAAGCGACGATCAGAAGCAGCAGGCAAAGGCGCAGCCGGCGGTGCAGCAAACGGCTCCGCATGAAGCGCCGGCGACAAAGGCCATTCCCGCTTCCAAGCCCGCGGACGAAACGCCTGACAACGGCAGCATGAAGGGCGCGACGCCCATTCTGAGCGCCGGCGGCCTTTCCTACCGCTAAAATCCGTCTGGAATTATCGCAACGCCCGCGCGTAACCGCGGGCGGCTCATGCCTCAGGCCAGGCGGCCGTGGCAGTGCTTGTATTTTTTGCCAGAGCCGCAGGGGCAGGGCTCGTTTCTGCCCACCTTGCCCCAGCTCGCCGGATCGTTGGCGTTGCGCGGCGCCGGATTCGATCCGCTGATCGCCATCGCGGGCTGCGCCGGCGTTTGCGCGGGCGCGAGCGACAATTCGTCCTCGCCGGTCTGCGGATTGACGTGGTGCGCCTGCATCGGCGGCAACGGCTCCATCGGCGGCGGCTGGCTCATGACCTCGACGCGCATGAGCTGGGCGGCAACCGCCTCGCGCAGCCGCGTGAGCAGCGTGTCGAAGAGGCTGAAGGCCTCCGACTTATACTCGTTCAGCGGATCGCGCTGGCCGTAGCCGCGAAGCCCGATGACCTGGCGCAGATGATCGAGCATCACCAGATGCTCGCGCCACAGATGGTCAAGCGTCTGCAGCAGGACCGATTTCTCGACATAACGCATGATCTCGCCGCCGTATTTCGCGACCTTGGCGGCCATGTGTTCGTCGGCGGCGCGCGTGATGCGCTCGCGCACCTCGTCGTCGGCAATGCCTTCTTCCTTCACCCATTCGTCGACCGGAAGCTGCAGCGTGAGTATCTGCTCGAGCGATTCCTTCAGGCCCTTGGCGTCCCACTGTTCGGGATAAGCGTTTTCGGGAATGTGCTTGCCGACGAGATCCTCGATCACCGAATAGCGCATGTCGGCGACCGTGCTCGAAACGTCCGCCTCTTTCATCAATTCGATGCGCTGCTCGAAGATGACCTTGCGCTGGTCGTTCATTACGTCGTCGTATTTGAGCAAGTTCTTGCGGATGTCGAAGTTGCGCGCCTCGACCTTGCCTTGCGCTTTTTCGAGCGCCTTGTTGATCCAGGGATGGACGATCGCCTCGTTTTCCTTGAGCCCGAGCTTGGTCAGCATATTGCCGAGCTGGTCCGAGCCGAAAATCCGCATGAGGTCGTCTTCGAGCGAAAGGAAGAAACGCGAGCGGCCGGGGTCGCCCTGGCGGCCGGAACGGCCGCGGAGCTGGTTGTCGATGCGCCGCGCCTCGTGGCGCTCGGTGCCGAGCACGGCGAGGCCGCCCGCCGCCAACGCCTTTTCCTTCAGCCGCGCCACCTGCGCGCGGATCTCCTCGGCGCGGCGGCCGCGTTCCGGCTCGGGCAAGTTGGCGGTTTCCTGCTTGATCCGCATGTCGGCGTTGCCGCCGAGCTGAATGTCGGTGCCGCGGCCGGCCATGTTGGTGGCGATCGTGATGGCGCCGGGAACGCCGGCTTGGGAGATGATGTAGGCTTCCTGTTCGTGGTAGCGCGCGTTCAACACCGCGAATACTTTCGATTTCGCCGCTCCCTCGTCGCCGCCATAGAGCGTCGCAAACGCATTGGGATCGGAGAAATCGTGCTGTTCCCAGCCCTGCTGGCGGAGCATTTCGGCGAGGCTCTCCGACTTTTCGATCGAGACCGTGCCGACGAGCACGGGCTGGCCGCGCTCCTTGCAATCCTTGATCAGCTCGATGATCGCCCGGTATTTCTCGGCCGCGGTCTTGTAGACCTCGTCGTCCTGGTCGTCGCGGATCATCGGCCGGTTGGTCGGGATCTCGATCACGTCGAGCTTGTAGATATCCATGAACTCGTCGGCTTCGGTGAGCGCGGTGCCGGTCATGCCGGCGAGCTTCTTGTACATGCGGAAGTAGTTCTGGAAGGTGATCGAGGCGAGCGTCTGGTTCTCGGGCTGGATCGCGACATGCTCTTTCGCTTCGAGCGCCTGATGCAGCCCTTCCGAATAGCGCCGGCCCGGCATCATGCGGCCGGTGAACTCGTCGATGATGACCACTTCGTCGTTCCTGACGATGTAATCGCGATCGCGCTGGAAGAGCTTGTGCGCGCGCAGCGCCTGATTGACGTGGTGGACGACCGAGACGTTTTCGATGTCGTAGAGGTGATCCGACTTCAAGAGCTCGGCGTTCCGCAGCGCCTGTTCCATCTTTTCCATGCCGGCTTCGGTCATGGTCACGGTGCGCTGCTTCTCGTCGACCTCGTAGTCGGACTTGTCGAGCCGCGGCATGAAGCCATCGATGGTGTTGTAGAAGTCGGAGCGGTCGTCGAGCGGGCCCGAAATAATGAGCGGCGTGCGCGCTTCGTCGACGAGGATCGAGTCGACTTCGTCGACGATGGCGTAGGAATGCCCGCGCTGCACCATTTGCGCGAGCTCGTATTTCATGTTGTCGCGGAGATAATCGAAGCCGAGTTCGTTATTGGTGCCGTAGGTCACGTCGCAGGCATAGGCCGCGCGCCGCTGGTCGTCGTCGAGGCCATGCACGATGACGCCTACCTTGAGGCCGAGAAATTCGTAGATCTGGCCCATCCATTCGGCGTCGCGGCGGGCGAGGTAGTCGTTGACGGTGACGACATGCACGCCCTTGCCGGCGAGCGCGTTCAGGTAAACGGGGAGCGTTGCGACCAGCGTCTTGCCTTCGCCGGTCTTCATTTCGGAGATGCCGCCTTCGTGCAGCACCATGCCGCCGATCAGCTGCACGTCGAAATGGCGCTGGCCGAGGGTGCGCTTGCCGGCCTCGCGCACGGTGGCGAAGGCGGGGACGAGGAGGTCGTCGAGCGACTTGCCCTCGGCGATTTGCCGGCGGAATTCGTCGGTGCGCGCGCGCAATTCTTCGTTACTGAGCTTTTCGAGCTCGGGCTCAAGCGCGTTGATCGCGTCGACCAACGGGTAATACGACCGCACGCGCCGATCATTGGCGGAGCCGAAGAATTTACGGGCGAGCGCGCCAATCATGCCGGGGTCCAAGTCGCGCGGGTTTCGGTGAAGTTGGCGGAGAGATATGGACCGCCCTAGGCCTTGTCAATGCAGCCGATTTCGGCAGCCTTGCTTCGGACACAGGCTTACGCCACTTTCCCGCCGCGCCGAACCGGCGCCCGCTGATTCAGGGATTCTCCATGCGCCTTCGTTCATTGCCGATCCTCGCCATTGCCGCGTCTTTCATCACCATGATGCCCGGACTTGCCCTTGCCCAGAAAAGCGACGACCCCGTGCTGGCGCGCGTCGATGGCGTGGAGATTCACCAAAGCGACCTCGCGCTCGCCGAAGCCGACATCGGCTCGAGCCTGCCGCCGGTGCAGGGCGACCAGCGGCGCGACGCGCTTTTGTCCTACCTCATCGACGTCAACGTGCTCTCGCACACGGCGGAAACCAGCAAAGTGGATCAGGTGCCGGGCTTTCCGCAGAAGCTCGACTTCGCCCGCAAGAAGGTGATGGTCGAAACGCTCCTCGATCAGCAGGCGAAGAACTCGGTCAGCGACAAGGACATCAAGAAGTTCTACGACGACAATCTGAAGCCGCAGACCGAAGTTCACGCGCGGCATATCCTGGTCGAGACCGAAGCGCAGGCGAAGGACGTGGCCGCCAAGCTCAAGGGCGGCGCCGATTTCGCGCAGCTCGCGAAGGAAGTCTCCAAGGACCCCGGCTCCGACGGCGGCGATCTCGGCTTCATCACCAAGGATCAGGTCGTTCCCGAATTCGGCGAGGCCGCCTTCAAGCTCGACAAGGGCAAGATTTCCGATCCGGTGAAGAGCCAGTTCGGCTGGCACATCATCAAGATCGAGGACAAGCGCGAGCGCAAGCCGCCCGCCTTCGATGCGGTGAAGGACCGCATCAAGGTCGTGTTGATGCAGAAGGCGAACGAGGACTTCGTCACCAAGGCGCGCCAGGGCGCCAAGATCGAACGGCTCGACGCCAAGCCCGACGAGGCCAAAAAGAACTGAGAAGCGGCGACCCGCCCGGCAAATCGCTGTTGCCGCATCTTGCGGAGCCGGGCCGCGTGAGGCAAACGGACAAGGGTCCTTGCCCGTTGTCCCAATGCCCACCGTCATCTCTCCTCTCGCGCCAGGCTCCACGCCAGAGCTTTCGCCCATTGCGGGCGTAAAGCTTGCGACGGCGGCCGCCGGCATCCGCTATGCCGGCCGGACCGACGTCCTGCTCGTACTCCTCGATCCCGGCACGCGCGTCGCCGGCGTGCTCACGCGCTCGAAATGCCCGTCGGCGCCGGTGGAGTGGTGCCGCGAAAAATTGAAGGCCGGAAAGGCGCGCGCGCTCGTCGTCAATTCCGGCAATGCCAACGCCTTCACCGGAAAAAACGGCCGCGAGGCGGTGAAGTTCACCGCCGCCCTCGCCGCCAAGGCCACGGGATGCGGAGCGGACGAAGTTTTTCTCGCCTCGACCGGCGTGATCGGCGAGCCGCTGAAGGCGACGCAATTCACCGGCGTCATGGCCGGGCTTGTCGCCAATGCCAAGGGCGGCGCCTGGCTCAACGCCGCGAAAGCGATCATGACCACCGACACCTTCCCGAAGCTTGCGACGGCAACCGCCGCGCTCGGCAAGGCGACCGTCCGCATCAACGGCTTCGCCAAGGGCGCGGGCATGATCGCGCCCGACATGGCGACGATGCTCGCCTTCGTCTTTACCGACGCGCCGATCACGGCGCCGGCGCTGCGCGCGCTTCTAAGGAGCGAAGTCGAGGACACGTTCAACGCGGTGACGATCGACGGAGATACTTCGACCTCGGATACGCTGCTTCTGTTCGCGACGGGGGCGGCGGCGAAATCGGGCGCGCCGCGAATCTCAAAGGCCGATGACCCGCGGCTCGCGGATTTTCGCCGCGCGCTGCACCGGGTGCTCGCGGATCTCTCCGAGCAGATCGCGCGCGACGGCGAGGGCGCGCGCAAGCTCGTGCGCATTTCGGTCAAGGGCGCGGTTTCGAAGAAATCGGCGCGCCGCATCGCGCTGTCGATCGCGAATTCGCCGCTCGTCAAAACCGCGATCGCAGGCGAGGACGCGAATTGGGGCCGCGTGGTGATGGCAGTCGGCAAGGCGGGCGAGCCCGCCGAGCGCGATAAGCTTGCGATCTGGTTCGGCGGCATTCGCGTCGCGGCCAAGGGCGCGCGCGACCCGGCCTATGACGAAGCGCGCGCATCCGCCTATATGAAGCGCGACGTGATTGATCTCGTGGTCGATCTTGGTCTCGGCGACGGCGCCGACCGCGTGCTGACCTGTGACCTCACCAAGGAATATGTCGCCATCAACGGCGATTACCGGAGCTGAGCCCCTCGTGAAGCTCGTGCTCGTCGCCGCCTGCGCACTGATCGATGCCGACGGGCGGGTGCTTTTGACGCGCCGCCCGCTCGGCAAGCCGATGGCGGGCTTGTGGGAATTTCCCGGCGGCAAGATCGAAGCGGGCGAGCGGCCCGAGGACACGTTGATCCGCGAGCTTGCCGAAGAACTCGGCATTGGGGTGAAGGAGGATTGTCTCGCGCCGCTCACCTTCGCGAGCCACGCCTATGAGGAATTCCATCTCCTGATGCCGCTCTATGTCTGCCGGCGCTGGGAGGGGATCGTGCAGGCGAAAGAAGCGCAGGAAATCGCCTGGGTGCGGCCCTTGCAGCTGAAAGACTATCCGATGCCGCCCGCCGATGCGCCGCTGATCCCGCACATTGTCGATTTGATCGCGCCCCCGCTGCGATGAAGAAGCTCGCGTCCTAGCGCCGCCGGCGTCCGGCCTTTTCGCCGGCGGGCCGCTCGCTCGTGCCGAGCGCATCGGCGAGCCGCATTTTCGCCGAGCCCGGCGCCAGCGGTTTTTGCTGGCTCGCGTGCGGCGCCCAGGCCGAAAGCCACAACGTGTCGAAGGTCGCGCGCAGGCGGCCGTCGGGATCGGCAAAACGCGCGGTATAAATTTCTTCCGCGCGCGCGAGCACCGCGCGAGGAAGCGGTTTTCGGCTGCGCTCAACGAGCGCATTGGCGGCGCCCATGCGGCGCAAATCATGCAAGAGCGCGCGCATGTTTCGATAGCGCGCGGTCGTCCGTTCGACATCCGTCACAGGCAGCGCAAGGCCCGCGCGTTGCAGGAGCGAGCCGAGCGTGCGCACATCGACGAAGGGCGACACGCGCGGGCTTGCGCCGCCTTCGATCTCGGACTCGGCAATGGCAAGGCTTTCCCGTAATTCGCCGAGGGTCTCGCCGCCGACAAGCGCCGCGAGAAAAAGCCCGTCGGGTTTCAGCGCGCGGCGGATCTGGGCAAAGGCGCCGGGCAAATCGTTCACCCATTGCAGCGACAGCGCCGACACCACGAGATCGAGCGTTTCAACGGCGAACGGCAAGGCCTCCTCGTCGGCGGCGACGCGGAGCATGCCGCCAGAGCGAAGCGCCACGAGCGGCTCGCAGGCGATGATGCGGTCGGCCTGATGGCTCCGCCGCAGCGCCGCCGCGAGGGCGTTGCCGGGCGTGCCGAGGTCGAGTGCGAGCGGGAAGCGCCGCTTCACGGCGGAAAGCCGCTCCACGAGGTCGTCGGCGACGCCGTCCAGGAGAAACGTCTCCAGGCCCATGCGCTCCGCGCGCAGGCGGCGGGCAAGCACGAGTTTACGGTCAAAGAGACGGGGTGCGGCCATGGCGGTGACGATCATGGACGGAGCGCGTAATCTCTACAAATGGCGACCGCCGACGCCAAGGCCGAGACCCCGCGTGCCTTTCGCGCGCTTGCCGGCGCATTCGGAAGGCTCGGCCGCTTTGTCGTCGATGTCATGCTGCCGCCGACCTGTCTCGCCTGCCGGACACCCGTGGGCGAAGAGGGCGGCCTTTGTCCGCGCTGCTGGACGGCGGCGGGTTTTATTGAACGGCCCTATTGCGAACGGCTGGGGACGCCGTTTGTGAGCGATCACGGCGGCGCGTTGATTTCGCCCGCCGCGCTTGCCGAGCCGCCGGCCTATGGCCGCGCGCGGGCGGTGGCGCGTTACGGCGACGTAGTTCGCGATCTCATTCATCTCCTGAAATATGGCGACCGGCTCGATCTTGTGCAGGCGCTCGGACGCTGGATGCAGCGGGCTGGCAGCGAGCTTCTTGCCGACGCCGACGCCCTCGTGCCGGTGCCGCTTCACTGGATGCGGCTCTGGCAGCGGCGGTTCAACCAGTCATCGGTGCTCGCGCGCGCGATATCCGAGTTGTCCGGCGTGCCCGTTGCCGATCATCTGCTCGCGCGGTCGCGCGCGACACCGCCGCAATTCGGCCTTGCGCGCAAGGAGCGCGCCCGCAATGTGCAGGGCGCGTTCGAGGTGCCGAAGACGGCCCGCAGCGAGGTCAAGGGCAAGAAGCTCGTGCTCGTTGACGATGTCTTGACCACGGGCGCCACCGTCGATGCCTGCACCAAGGCGCTGTTGCGGGCAGGGGCCGCGCGCGTCGACGTGCTCGTCCTGGCGCGGGTTGTCGATCACGGTTGATCAACCATATGATGGGATGATCATTCGAGGGAAAGCCCATGGCGTCCGCCAAACCATTTCGCGCCGGTTTGATTCAGTCGCGCACCAGCCGCTCGGTGCAAGCCAATATCGACGCGACGGCAAAGCTCGTTCGCGAAGCGAAAGCGAACGGCGCCGACTATGTGCAGACGCCGGAGATGACGAACATCTATGAGAGCAATCGCAAGTCGCTTTTTGCCGCGATCGTCGATGAAGAACTGGATCCCGCGCTTGCCGCCTTCCGCGATCTTGCGCGTGAATTGAAGATATTCTTCCACGTCGGCTCGATCGCGGTGAAGGCCACGGCCGAAAAGGCGGCGAACCGCGGCCTCCTCATCGACCCGGAGGGCGAGATCGTCGCGCGCTACGACAAGATTCACCTCTTCGACGTCGATCTCGCCAACGGCGAGAGCTATCGCGAATCGAACACCTATCGTCCGGGCGAGACCGCGGTAATCGTCGAGCTGCCGTGGGGCCGGCTCGGCATGAGCATTTGCTACGATCTCCGCTTTCCCTCGCTTTATCGCGCGCTCGCCGAAGCGGGCGCGGATTTTCTCGCGATCCCTTCCGCCTTCACCCAGCAGACGGGGGAAGCGCATTGGCATGTGCTTCTGCGCGCGCGCGCGATCGAGACGGGCTCGTTCGTGCTTGCCGCCGCGCAGGGCGGGCATCACGAGAACGGCCGCGACACGTTCGGCCACAGCCTTGCGATCGATCCCTGGGGGCGGGTGATCGCCGAAGGCGGCGTCGAGCCCGGCGTCATCATGGCCGAAATTGATCCCGCCCTCGTTGCGCAGGCGCGCGGACGCATCCCGTCCTTGCAGCACGGCCGCCGGTTCGAGATCGCGCCGGCGGAGCGCACGCGGTTTCACGTCGTCGGGAAAGCATCGTGATCCGCTACGTCCTCATTTGCGGCGCGGGGCACGAATTCGAGAGCTGGTTTTCGAACTCGAAAGCCTGTGACGCGCAAATGAAGCGCAAGCTCGTCGCATGTCCGGTGTGCGGTTCGACCGCGGTCGAGAAGGCGATCATGGCGCCTTCGCTCGTGAGCCCGAAGGGGACGCAGGATCAAAAGCCCACGGGCGAGCGGCAGCCCGCGATGCTTCTTTCCGACAAGGATCGTGAATTGCGGGCGATGCTGAAAACCCTGCACGCGCACGTAAAGCAGAACGCCGAGCATGTGGGCGGCGAATTTCCAAAGCTCGCGCGCGAAATGCATTACGGCGAAATTGAGAAGCGCTCGATCTATGGCGACGCCAAGCCGGAAGAGGTGCGCTCGCTCATCGACGAAGGCGTCGACGTGCACCCGCTGCCGGTCCTGCCGGACGAGCGGAACTGAGCGCGCGGCTCAATGCGTCCATAACAGGAACGCAATTCCCGCCACCACCAATACAATCCCGATGATTTCCCGCGGCGTGCTTTTCTGATCGAAGAGCCTTCGCGAGACGATCTGCGCGAACAGGACCTCGATCAGCGCCAGCGTCCGCACATTGGCGGCGGTGGTCAGCGCGAAGGCGAGGAACCAGAACTGCGATCCGGCCGCGCCCATGAAGCCCGCGAACAGCGACGGCCGCCATTCGCGCAAGATCGCGTGGAGACTCTTGCGGTCGAACAGCGCGAGATAGAGGCAGAGCAGCGTTGTCTGGATCGAAAGCCCGACGGCAAGCGCGAAGGTCGCGGCCATCACGAAGGACGGCGCGTCGAGCGATAGAATCGCGCCGCGAAAACCGACGGCGGAAATGCCAAACAGCGCCGCGGCGCCGACGCCGAACAGGAGCGGCCGGATCGAAGCCGCGGCTGCGCCCTTGGTCCACGACATCATCATGACGCCCATGGTCGCGACCACGATCGCGAACGCCGTATGCAGCGTGAGCTTGTCGCCGAGAAAAACGAAGCCGAAGAGGGCGACGAGCACCGGTTCGGTTTTGAGATAAGCGGTGGTGACCACGAAGGAGCGCTCGTTCATGGCCATGAGCATCAGCGCCGTGCCGCCGATCTGCGTCACCGCGCCGAGTGTGTCCCAGGCGAGGAAGGATGGCGTGGGAACGGGCAAGGGCTTGCCGAGCCAATAAGCGACGCCGGCGAGAAACAGAATTCCGAACGGCAATCCGAACAGGAAGCGCACCAGCGTCGCGCCCACGGTGCCGACGACGCGGGTGAGCTCGCGCTGCATGGCGTTGCGGGCGGTTTGCCCGACCGAGGCGATCACCGTGAAGACCGCCCACAGCCAACTCGCCGCGATCATTCGCTGTCTCCGTCTTTGGATAGGTGTTCAGGCGCGCTTCTCGGCCGCGAACATGTAGTTCACGTCCATGTCGTCGGAGCGGCGCCATTGATCGCGGAAGGGGTCGTACATGATTCCGCTTTCCTCGACGACTTTGAGCCCGCCCGCTTTCAGCGCGGCTTCCAGCTCGTCAGGCGTAACAAGCTTTTCCCAGCGATGGGTGCCCACCGGCAGCCAGCGCAAAATATATTCGGCGCCGACAATGGCCAGCGCAAAGCTCTTCAGCGTGCGGTTGATGGTGGTGACGATCATCAATCCGCCGGGCTTGGCGAGCGCCGCCGCGCGCCCGACGAAGAAATCGAGATCGGCGACGTGCTCCACCACTTCGGAAGCGATCACGACGTCGAAAAGCATGCCGCTTTCCGCCAGCGCCTCCGCGGTTGTCGCGCGGTAATCGATACCCAGGCCGCTTTTCTCCGCGTGCAGACGCGCGACCTCGATATTTTCTTCGGCCGGATCGATGCCGGTAACGCTGCCGCCGAGACGGGCAAGCGGCTCGGCGACAATGCCGCCGCCGCAGCCGATGTCGAGGAACGCAAGCCCCTTCAGACAATCGAGCGCCTTCGCATCGCGGCCGAATTGCGCGCAAGCCTGATCGCGGATGAAGGCAAGCCGCACCGGATTGAACTTGTGCAGCGGCGCCATCTTGCCGCGCGGGTTCCACCACTCGTCGGCGAGCGCCGCAAACCGCGCGACCTCATCGCGGTCGACGCTCGTGTGCATGGTTGCTCCGCCTTTCACCATGCGCGACTTCTAGCGCCTGAGAGCGTTGCGGGCCATAGCCCGCGCCTGTATCTATACGCGCCTTCGCGGGGAGGAGGGGTCTCTCCCGCGTCCGTCAGGGATACGCGCGCCTCATGGCCCGGCTCGTCATGAAGTTCGGCGGCACGTCCGTCGCCGATATCGACCGCATCCGCAACGTCGCCCGCCACGTCAAGCGTGAGGTCGACGCCGGAAACGACGTGGCCGTCGTGGTCTCGGCCATGGCCGGCACCACCAACAAGCTCGTGAGTTTGTGCCGCGAGGCGTCGGTGCTGCATGACGCGCGCGAATACGACACCGTGGTCGCCTCCGGCGAACAGGTCACGTCGGGGCTTCTCGCGATCGTCCTGCAGGGAATGGGAATCGTCGCGCGCTCCTGGCAGGGCTGGCAGATTCCGATTTATTCCGACGGCGCGCACGCGGCCGCGCACATCATCGGGGTCAATGGCGACGAGCTGATCAAGCGCTTCAAGGAGCGGCACGAGGTGGCGGTGATTTCCGGCTTCCAGGGCATTCATAAGGAGACCGGCCGCATCACCACCTTCGGCCGCGGCGGTTCCGACACGAGCGCGGTGGCGATCGCCGCCGCGATCCACGCCGACCGCTGCGACATCTACACCGACGTCGACGGCGTCTATACGACCGATCCCAACGTCGCGGAGAAGGCGAAGCGCCTCGACAAGGTCGCCTTCGAGGAGATGCTGGAGATGGCCTCGCTCGGCGCCAAGGTGTTGCAGGTCCGCTCGGTCGAGCTTGCGATGCAGAAGAAGGTACGCCTTTTCGTGCGTTCGAGTTTCGAAGACCCGGATAATCCGAAGCGTAGCGGGCGCAACGAGCCGATCGGCACGCTCATTTGCGATGAGGAGGAGATTTTGGAAAATCAGGTTGTCACCGGCATCGCGTTCTCGAAGGACGATGCGCAGATCTCGATCCGGCGGCTCGCCGACAAGCCGGGGATCGCCGCTGCCCTTTTCGGACCGCTCGCCGACGAGAACATCAACGTCGATATGATCGTGCAGAATATTTCCGCGGACGGCTTCACCGACATCACCTTCACCGTGCCGACCGCCGATTACGAGCGCGCGCGCCAGGCGCTGCAGAAGGCGCAGGCGGCGGTCGGGTTCAAGTCGATGGAAGGGGCGCCCGACGTCGGCAAGGTCTCGATCATCGGCGTCGGCATGCGGACGCATGCCGGGGTGGCGGCGCGCGCCTTCAAGGCGCTCGCCGACAAGGGCATCAATATCCGCGCGATTTCGACCTCCGAGATCAAAATCTCCATTTTGATCGACGCCGCCCATACCGAGCTTGCGGTACGGACTTTGCATTCGCTATACGGACTCGATCGGTAGCGCGCGGGGCGAGTTCGCGCGCCTTTTGAACCTCCAGCCGGGCCGCGCGGCGCCCGGAAAGGGATTGCAGTCCATGCGTGGCGCGCTTGGCGGTCCGCGCGTTCTTCTGAGACGGCTCCGCGAGGTGATGGCGGAGCCGGTCAGCGCGCAGGAACGGCTCGACAAGATCGTGGTGATGATCGCCGCCAACATGGTGGCGGAGGTCTGTTCCGTTTACGTCTTGCGCGTGGACGGAAGCCTCGAGCTTTACGCCACCGAAGGCTTGAGCCGCAAAGCCGTGCACTTGACCGTCTTGCGCGCAGGCGAAGGCCTCGTCGGCCTCGTGGCGCAGGAAGCGGCACCGCTGAACCTCCCCAACGCCCAAGCGCATCCCGCCTTCTCCTACAAGCCGGAGACGGGCGAAGAGATTTATCATTCCTTCCTCGGCGTGCCGGTCCTGCGTGCGGGCAACACGCTCGGCGTCCTCGTTGTGCAGAACCGCGCGCACCGGACCTACAGCGAAGAAGAGATCGAAGCGCTGCAGACGACGGCGATGGTGCTCGCCGAGATGATCGCGTCCGGCGAATTGACGGCGCTCGCGAAGCCCGGCGCGGAGCCCGCGGCGCGGCGGCCGGTGAACGCGAAGGGCGAGACGCTTTCGGAAGGCATCGGCCTCGGCTACGTGGTGCTGCACGAGCCGCGCGTCTTCGTGAAAAATTTCATCGCCGACGACGTGCAAAAGGAGCAGCGGCGCCTCGATCGGGCGATCGACACGTTGCGGGCGACGATCGACGTGATGCTCGAGGCCGAGGGCGTGGCGAGCGCCGGCGAGCATCGCGAAGTGCTCGAGACCTACCGCATGTTCGCGCACGATCGCGGCTGGCTGCACAAGATGCGCGAGGCGGTGATGACGGGGCTCACGGCGGAGGCCGCGGTCGAACGCGTTCAATCCGATACGCGCGCGCGCATGCTGCGGCAGACCGACCCGTTCCTGCGCGAGCGCCTGCATGACATTGACGATCTCGCCAACCGGCTACTGCGCGAGCTTCTCGGCGAGGAGAATGCGCCGAAGGCCATGGATCTGCCGGAGAATGCGATCATTGTCGCCCGCAATATGAGCCCGGCGGCGCTCCTCGATTACGACCGCACGCGGCTCCGCGGCCTCGTCCTGGAAGAGGGCGCGCCCACGAGCCATATCGCGATCGTTGCGCGCGCGATCGGCGTGCCCGCGATCGGGCAGGTGGCGAACGCGGTGGGTCTTGTCGATCCTTTGGATGCGATCATCGTCGACGGCGATGCGGGCGAGGTGCACGCGCGCCCGATGCCCGATCTTGAGCGCGCCTATGCCGAAAAGGTGCGGCTGAGGGCGCGGCGGCAGGCGCAATATGCGGAACTCCGCGACCGGCCCGCGGTCACCAAGGACGGCGCGCAGATCGGCCTCTTCATCAATGCCGGCCTCCTCGTCGATCTTCCGCATATTGCCGAGACGGGGGCCGACGGCATCGGTCTCTTCCGTACCGAATTGCATTTCATGGTGGCGGCGACCTTGCCGCGCGCGCGCGAGCAGGCGCGCTTTTACCGCTCGGTGCTGGAGACGGCGGGCAGCAAGCCCGTGACCTTCCGCACGCTCGACGTTGGCGGCGACAAGCTTCCGCCCTATATGCGCAACATTGATGAGGAAAATCCGGCGCTCGGCTGGCGCGCGATTCGCCTGAGCCTCGACCGTCCCGCGCTTCTGCGCAGCCAGCTGCGGGCGCTTCTGGAGGCGGCCTCACAGCGGGAACTCCGCATCATGTTTCCGATGGTGGCGACAGTCGCCGAATTCGATCAGGCGCGCGCCTTGCTGGAAAAGGAACTCACGCATTTGCGGCGGCACAAGCATGATCTGCCGGAGACGATCCAGGTCGGCGCCATGGTCGAGGTGCCGTCGCTCCTGTTCGCGCTCGACGAGATTCTGCCACGCGTCGATTTTCTTTCGGTCGGCTCCAACGATCTCATGCAATTTCTGTTCGCCGCCGATCGCAGCAATGCGCGCGTCGCCGGCCGCTTCGATCCGATCTCGGCGCCGGCGTTGCGCGCCATGAAACAGATCGTCGAAAAAGGAAAGGCCCATAACAAGCCGATCGCGCTTTGCGGCGAGCTTGCCTCGCGGCCCCTGGAGGCGCTGGCGCTGATCGCCGCGGGCTTCCGCACGCTCTCGCTTTCGCCGGCGGCACTCGGGCCGGTGAAGGCGATGATCCTGGAGCTTGATGTCGGCAAGGCCGCGGCGGTGCTCGATCCGCTCCTCGCCTCCAAGGCGGCCAAGGGCTCGATCCGCGAGCGGTTGAGCGCGTTTGCGGCGAGCGCCGGCATCCCGCTCTGAACGGACGATCCATGCTGCCTGCCGCGAGATTAGATGCGCTGATTGCCCGCCATGCCGCGGTGGAGAAGGAGCTTGCGAGCAATCCCGACCGCGACACCTATGTGAAGCTTTCGCGCGAATTCGCCGAGCTCGGGCCGGTCGTCGAAAGCGTGCGCGCCTTGAAGGAGGCGCAGGCGCAGCTCGCCGATGCGGCGGCGCTGATCGAGGATCCGAAGACGGAGCCGGAAATCGCGCGGCTTGCGGGCGATGAAAAATCGGAGCTCACGCGCCGGGTGGTGGCGCTCGAGGACGAGGTGCGCCGCGCGCTCATTCCGAAGGATGCGATGGACGAGCGCAACGTCATTCTCGAAGTGCGCGCGGGCACCGGCGGCGACGAAGCCGCCCTCTTCGCCGGCGATCTTTTCCGCATGTATGAGCGCTATGCGGCGCTGCAGGGCTGGAAGGTCGAGCCGGTGTCGATGAGCGAGGGAGCGGTCGGCGGCTACAAGGAGATCATCGCCGCCGTGCGCGGCAAGGGCGCCTATTCCAAACTCAAGTTCGAATCCGGCGTGCATCGCGTGCAGCGCGTGCCCGACACCGAGACGTCCGGCCGCATCCATACGTCGGCGGCGACCGTGGCGGTGCTGCCGGAGGCGGATGACGTGGATGTCAAAATCAACGACGCGGATTTGCGGATCGAAACCATGCGCGCGGGCGGCGCCGGCGGCCAGCACGTGAACAAGACCGAATCGGCCGTCCGCATCACGCATATTCCGAGCGGCATTGTCGTCGGCGTGCAAGACGAGCGCTCGCAGCACCGCAACCGCGCCCGCGCCATGGCGTTGCTCCGCGCGCGGCTCTACGACATGGAGCAACAGAAGCAGGAAGCCGCGCGCGCCGCCGAGCGGCGCGGCCAGGTTGGCTCGGGCGACCGCTCGCAACGCATCCGCACCTATAATTTTCCGCAAGCGCGCGTGACCGATCACCGCATCAATCTCACGCTGCACAAGCTGCCAAAAATCCTCGAGGGCGAGGCGCTGGGCGAATTGATTGACGCGCTGGTCGCCAATCATCAGGCGACGCTGCTTGCGGCCGAGGGCGAGGCATGACCATCCGTTTCGAGACGAAGCGCGAGGCGCGGAGCGAACCGGAGCCTTCGATCGGATTGCTGCGGCGCCAGGCGCTCGCGCGCTTGCGCGAAGCCGGCATTGAATCGGCGGAAGCGGATGCGCGGGTTCTGCTTGCCTACGCGCTCGGCGTCGAAGGTGCCGCGCTCCGCGCCGACGCCAATATGAAGGCGCCGAACGAAGCGCGGTTGCGGTTTGAAGGGTTTGTCGCGCGCCGCCTCGCGGGAGAGCCGGTCGCCCGGATTATCGGCGTCAAGGAATTCTGGAGCCGGCCTTTCCGCCTTGGTCCCGATACGCTGGTGCCGCGGCCCGAGACCGAAACCCTCGTCGAAGCAGCACTCGCGGCTTTTCCCGACCGGAATGCGGCGTTCTCCGTGCTCGATTTCGGCACCGGTGCGGGCGGTTTGCTCGCGGCCGTTCTCGCCGAAAGGCCGCGCGCGTTCGGGGTCGGGGTTGATTGCAGCGAAGGAGCGCTCGCCATTACGCGGGCGAACCTCGCGGCGCTCGGCCTCGGCGGCCGTGCAATGTTCGCTTGCGGAAATTGGGGCGCGGCGCTGAAAGGGACATTCGATCTCGTCGTTTGCAATCCGCCCTACATCGCCTCATATGAGCTAGCGCGGCTCGCGCGCGAAGTGCGCGAGCACGACCCGAAGCTTGCGCTCGATGGCGGCACGGACGGCCTGGATGCTTACCGCGCGATTGTTCGCGATCTGCCGCGAGTGCTTTCTGCCGAAGGCGTTGCCGTGCTTGAGCTTGGCGAGGGGCAGGAATCGGACGTCACAAATCTGGCACAAGCAGCAGGGCTCGCCGCCGCCGGTCCCGCGCGCCGTGATCTCGCCGGAATTCCCCGCGCGTTAATGCTGCGGAAGCGGCCATAAAAATAATGCTTGGAAGGGACGCCGATCCGCATTAGTGTCCGCCCCAGATTCGACTTGGCATACGGCGCAAGCTATAAGCCAGCGCCGTGTGAGGACCGAAAACGGCGGTCCAAACATCAACCGCCTGGCGAGGATGCCGGCGAGACCTTTGAGGTCATAAATTTCAACTGAAGTTCGCAAGGTGCGCGGATAGCGGCTACCGATATGCGAAGCAAACTGCGGTCATCCGCGCTGAAGCGCGGGAAGAAAGATTTGCGCCTGGTGCGGGTGGGCTTGAATTGATGACGATCGAATGCTCGATGCGGCCAATGCGCTTCACGGAATGCAATCCGGCGCAAACCGGATTGACGTGCCGTTCATCCCACTGATGGCGGAACATAAATACGCGGCGGTGGCCGCAGAACAGAGAGACTTTCGCAAATGAGAAACGGACAGCAGAAGCGCATGCGCGGGCGCAATCGCAATCGCGGCCACAACCCACTCACCCGCGTTTACGAATCGAACGGGCCGGAAGTGAAAGTGCGCGGCACCGCGCACCACATCGCCGAAAAATACGTGCAGCTCGCGCGCGATGCGCAGGCCTCCGGCGACCCGATCGCGGCCGAGAGCTACCTGCAGCATGCCGAGCATTATTTCCGCCTGATCGCCGCGGCGCAGGCCCAGTTCGCGCAGCAGAATCCGCATCAGCCGCAACAGCCCTATCAGCGCCCGGACATGGAAGGCGGCGGGGATTTCGACGAGGGCGACGGCGAAGGCGACGAAGGCATGCCGGGCAATCCGAACGCGCAACCCTATGCCGGAGGCGCGCCGGTGCAGCCGCAGCATCGGCCGCAACCGCAGCCGCAACCGCCGCAGCCGCAGCCGCAGCCGCAGCCAAATTTCCAGGGCTATCAACAGCCGCGCGGGGGTGAACAAAACGCAGGCGGCCTGCCTGCTTTCATCACCGGCGGCGCCGGCGGACCCGGCAACGGCCACGATAACGAGCAGGGAGATCGCGGCGGCCGCTTCGGACGCGATCGCAACCGCAACCGTCACTTCCGTCCGCAGGGCGGAAATTTCGACCAGCGCGGCGGTCCTCAGGGCGAGGCGCCGCGCCAGCCCGCGGTTTCATCCGAGCAAAATTCCGCTCCGGCGGAAGGCGGGCATCCGGCCGGCACGCACGATCCGAGCGAATAACGAGCAAGGTCAGGCCGGAATTTCGACTGGATCGCTTTCAGCGATTCTGCCACCCGCAATGACTTCGGCATAAATGCCGAAGTCGATATTGCCGCGGCGCTTCCACAAAATCTCCGGGATATCGATATCGCGGAGCGCGGTGTCCGGGTTCACTTCGGTCGCGGCGCAGCGCTCGGTGCACTTGAGGATTTTCAATCGCGCGCCACCGATGGCGAGCGTCTTGCCGATCAGATCCAACTCCGACCAGGCTGGAAGGTCCGCGAGATAGAGATTGGCGCGGAAACGCAGCGGATGCACCGCTTGCCCCAGCGCGCGGGAAAAGTCCTCGACCGTGTCGAGGTTGATGATCGAGACGACCTTTTTGGCGAGGTCCGAGAAGCTGTGGCCGGCCGCCTGGAGGATACGCAAATCCCCGCGTTTTTCTCCGCTCATGTAGGTCTCGAAAAAATTCTCAATCGCGCGCCGCCCCTCCGGCGTCTTCAGGTCACCGGCCGCAAGCAGTTCTCCGTTTTTCTCGATGGTCAGGGTCGCGCTTGCATCGTCATAGCGCGCGGAAAGGGCGGCGAGCCGTGCATTGCGCATGAGGCAGAGGAACTTGGCCTTGGGCATCCATTGGGGTGCGGCGGGATCGAAGCCCGAGGGGCCGTTTTCGACGGCATAGAGCCGGTCGCCGTTGATCACCTCGCCCGCGCGCAACTCCGCGGAAGAAAGGCGCTCGGGGGTGAGCCCCTTGACCGGATAGCGATAGATGGAAGCGAGCTGGGCCATGTTTTTTCTTCGCTGTTGAACATTCTTTTTGCAAGCCGGTTATGCTTGCATTCGTTATGCTTTGAAGAAGCGGTTTCCTGCGACAAGACGCTCTTGCCGTTTGAGGGGGCCAGTCCCCATATTTGGCACCAGCGGGTTGCCTGCGGGGACCCGCCAAGGAGCGCCTCAGGCGGCCTTTGGGAGACATCCATGGATTTCGAGAAATACACCGAGCGCGCACGCGGCTTCGTGCAGTCGGCGCAGTCTCTCGCGTTGCGCGAGGGGCACCAGCAATTCGCCACCGAGCATTTATTGAAGGTTCTTCTGGACGACCCGGAAGGGTTGGCCGCGGGCCTCATCGACCGTTCCGGCGGACGCTCGCGCGAGGCGCTGCGCGAAGTCGAGGCCGCGCTGAACAAGCGCCCCAAGGTCGAGGGCTCGGGCGCGGGGGGGCTCTATATCGAGCCGTCGCTGGCGCGCGTATTCGATACCGCCGAGAAGGCGGCGCAGAAGGCTGGCGACAATTTCGTCACCGTCGAGCGACTGCTGCTCGCGCTTGCGATCGAAAAAAACTCCGAGGCCGGAAAAATTCTCGCGCGCGCGGGCGTGACGCCGCAGGGCCTGAACGGCGCGATCGAAGCCTTGCGCAAGGGGCGCACCGCGGATTCGGCGACCGCCGAGAACGCCTACGACGCGCTCAAGCGTTACACGCGCGACATTACCGAGGCCGCGCGCACCGGCAAGCTCGACCCGGTGATCGGCCGCGACGACGAAATCCGCCGCACCATCCAGGTGCTGTCCCGCCGCACCAAGAACAATCCGGTGCTGATCGGCGAGCCCGGCGTCGGCAAGACCGCGATCGTCGAGGGGCTCGCCTTGCGCATCGTCAACGGCGACGTGCCGGAAAGCCTCAAGGACAAGCGCCTCCTGGCGCTCGATCTCGGCGCCATGGTCGCGGGCGCGAAATATCGCGGCGAATTCGAGGAGCGGCTGAAAGCGGTTTTGCAGGAGGTCACCGGTGCTGCCGGCGGCATCATCCTCTTCATCGACGAAATGCATACGCTGGTCGGTGCCGGCAAGGCCGACGGCGCGATGGACGCCTCCAACCTCTTGAAGCCCGCGCTCGCGCGCGGCGAATTGCACTGTATCGGCGCCACCACGCTCGACGAATACCGCAAGCATGTGGAGAAGGATGCGGCACTCGCGCGGCGCTTCCAGCCGGTGTTCGTGGGCGAGCCCACGGTCGAGGACACGATCTCGATCCTGCGCGGGCTGAAGGAAAAATACGAATTGCATCACGGCGTGCGTATTCTCGATTCGGCGCTTGTCGCGGCGGCAACGCTTTCGAACCGCTACATCACCGACCGCTTCCTGCCCGACAAGGCGATCGACCTCGTCGACGAGGCGGCGGCGCGGCTCCGCATGCAGGTCGATTCGAAGCCCGAGGAGCTCGACGAAATCGACCGCCGCATCATGCAGCTCAAGATCGAGGAAGAGGCGCTGAAGAAGGAGACCGACCCCGGCTCGAAGGAGCGCCTGAAGCGCCTCGCCAAGGAGCTTGCTTCGCTCGAAGAAGAGTCGAAGGCGATCACGCAGCGCTGGCAGGCGGAAAAGTCGAAGCTTTCCGATGCGCAGAAGCTGAAGGCCGAGCTTGACGACGCGAAGAACGAACTCGCGCGCACGCAGCGGCGCGGCGAATATCAGCGCGCCGGCGAATTGATGTATGGCAAGATTCCCGAGCTCGAAAAAAAGCTCGCGGCGATCGAGGGCAAGGTCGGCGGACCCACCATGGTCGAGGAGGCGGTGACACCCAACCACGTGGCGCAGGTGGTTTCGCGCTGGACCGGCGTGCCGGTCGACCGCATGCTCGAGGGCGAGAAGGAAAAGCTCCTGCGCATGGAGGAAGCGATCGGCAAGCGCGTGATCGGCCAGATGGAGGCGGTCAAAGCGGTTTCGACCGCGATCCGCCGCGCCCGCGCGGGGTTGCAGGACCCAAACCGACCGATCGGCTCGTTCATGTTCCTGGGCCCGACCGGCGTCGGCAAGACGGAGCTCACGAAGGCGCTCGCCGCGTTCCTCTTCGACGACGAGAACGCGCTCATCCGCATCGACATGTCGGAATACATGGAAAAGCATTCGGTCGCGCGGCTGATCGGCGCGCCGCCCGGCTATGTCGGCTACGAGGAAGGCGGCGCGCTCACCGAGGCGGTGCGGCGGCGGCCCTATCAGGTGATCCTGTTCGACGAGATCGAAAAGGCGCATCCGGATGTGTTCAACGTGCTCCTGCAGGTGCTCGACGAGGGCCGGCTCACCGACGGGCAGGGCCGCACGGTCGACTTCCGCAACACGCTGATCGTGATGACCTCGAACATCGGCGCCGAACTCCTGGTGGGGCTCGGCGAGAACGAGGACGTCGACAAGGTGCGCGAGCAGGTGATGAGCCTCGTGCGCGCGAACTTCCGCCCCGAATTTCTCAACCGCATCGACGAGATCATTCTTTTCCATCGCCTCAAGCGCGACCAGATGGGGGCGATCGTCGACATCCAGGTGGCGCGGCTGCAGAAATTGCTGGACGAGCGCAAGGTCTTGCTCGAGCTCTCGCCGGAAGCGCGAAACTTCCTCGCCGAGAAAGGCTATGACCCCGCCTACGGCGCGCGGCCGTTGAAGCGCGTGATCCAGAAGGAATTGCAGGATCCGCTGGCGGGCCGGCTACTATCCGGCGAGATCAAGGAAGGCGAGCGGATCAAAGTGGGGCTCGCGAAAGGCGAGCTCACCTTCAAGGCCGCGGGCGCGGTCGGCCGCGCCGCCTGAAGCGGCGCTTACTTCGTCGCCGTGTTTTGCGAGACGCGCGGGCCGCCGGGCGAGCGGTCAAGAATGCCGTCGACGCGCGCGCGTTCGCGTTCGAAGTCGTTCAGGATCGGCCCGTCGAGCTCGCGTCCGCGCGGCAGCTTCACGCGCATCGGGTCGACGAAGCTGCCGTTGATCAGCACCTCATAGTGCAGATGCGGTCCGGTCGAAAGGCCGGTGGTGCCGACATAGCCGATCACCTGGCCCTGGCGAACCTTGACGCCCGGTTCGATGCCGCGCGCGAAGCCCGACAAATGCGAATAGGTGGTCATGTAGCCGTTGAGATGCTGGAGCTCGATGCGGCGGCCATAGCCGCCGGAATTCCACTCCGCCGACTGCACGACGCCGTTGCCGGCGGCAAAGACCGGGGTGCCGATATCGTCGGACCAGTCGACACCAGTGTGGGCGCGCACATAACCGAGGATTGGGTGGTTTCGCGCGCCGAAACCGGAGGTGAAGACGCCGCCGGCCATGGGCTTGCGCACGAGGAATTTCTTCGCGCTTTTTCCATCCTCGTCATAGAAGTCGATGATGCCGTCGTCGCTGGTCTGGAAGCGGTAATAGCGTCTGGTCTCACCGCCGGTCACGATTGAGGCGTAGAGCACGTCGTTGCCGTCGCCTTCGTCATTGGCATAGAGCACGTCGAACGAATCGCCGGCGCGCACCTTGCGCTGCAGATCGACGTCGAAGGAGAAGTTGCGGATCATGTTGTCGATCATCCCTTTCGGGATTTCGTTCTTGAGCGCGGTTTCGTAGATGCTCTGGTAGAGCCGCATGCCCTTGGTGTCGTCGTCATCGTCGCCGATCGCGGCGAAGGCCATGTCGCGCGGCTCGGTGACCGTCACATAGCGGCCGTTGTCGGCGATCGCGACCGTGCCCTGGTGGCCCTGATCGCTGAAAATCGACACGCGCAGCGGCCGCAGCGTTCCGCTTTCGTCCGGCTGCACGAGCAGGCGAACGCGCTGCCCTTCCTTCAGGGCGCCGTCCTTGCCGCGCGGGCCGAAGGCGGAAAGGATCGCTGATTGCGTGTTCGGATCGGCGCCGATGTCGCGCAGGATCGTGCCGAGTGAATCGCCTTTCTTCACGACGACGCTGCGCTCCGCCCAGTTGTTGCCGCCGGTGATTTCAGCGGCCGTCTTGGCGATGGAATTCATGTTCTCGAAGGTCGTGGGAATGTCGTCGGTGGCAAAACGCGAGCCGCCTTCGACCGCATAGGCAAGACGGCCGCTGAAGACGCCGCCGATGTTGCTGCCGGCGAGCGCCGGCAATGTTTTTCCGCCGGCCTTGTCCGCGTCGATCGCTTCGCGAACCTTCATCATGACGTCTTCGGGGCGGAGCGCGCCGATGACGCGGACGCCAGCCGGAACCATGGCGAGGTCGCGCATGACGATGGTGAGGTCGCCGCCGGTATCGGCTTGCGGAACGTCGTCGGGACGCTCCTCGGGATCGGCATCGGCCATCATCTTCACGGGATTGAACGGCGGTACTTCCGAAGCGAAGGACGAAGGCGTGAGCGTAAGATTGGCCGAGACCCGCACGAAGGGCCGCACGCGCACGGTCTCGCGGTCGCCGTTGCGGATCGTGGTGGAGACGCGGATAAGCTGGCGCGACAGCGTGTGCTCGCCGAGGAGCGAGATGCGGTCGGCTTTGCTCGCGATGTTCGACAGGCGCTCGCCCACCGTCTTCAGCGCCAGACGCGACATTTCCGGAAGCGAGGCAAAGCGGTATTCGCCGTCGAGCGCCGCGTAAACCGCGCCGCCCATCAGGCTCGCGCCCGAAAGGGCGGTGAGGACGGTGGCGGCAAGCCAGCGGATCGAGATGCGGCGGGGGTCGACCGGTTCTTCGTCGTGCAGGTCGAGGCCGAGCGGCGGGTCGTTGCCGAGATCAATCGCGGCGGCAACACCGTATGACCGCGCTCCAGCAGCCTGACGCCAGCTTTCCAAGTGTCGTCCCCTTGCACTTCAGGGCCCGCGGCGCCGGGCGCGCCTGATTGGCCCCAAATTTTCCCCGTCCGCGGGGAAATATAGCGTCGCCCGACCGGCCCTTGTTCATTCGCGGCAGCCGCCCCATCGGAGCGCTGCCCCTCGCGTGAAAAAACATTGGACCGCCAAGCCCCTTAAGGGCGCCCCGGCATCATGGCGGCATCATGGCCGAGCGGCTTGAAAAGTTGCACTGCAATACCCAGTTAGAACGATGGTTGACAATAAAAGACGCAGGGGCATATAAAGCCCCCACCACGGTGCGCCGCCGCCTCGGCGCGATGGCGCACCTGCGAAGCTCATCCCGTTCCGTGGTTTCTCGTCTGGCGCTCTGCTGGAAGAGAGAGGCTTCGAAGCCTTCCGGTTTTCCGGCAAGGCGGCGCTGGCGGTTCTGCCGCCGGCGTTTGCTGTTTGAAATTGTGGATCGGAAGAAAGAGAAACGTGGGCGGCGGAGTCCTTGCGGACTTTTCCCTCGCGGGCGAAAGCCTGTGTTGGAAAGGTCGAAGAGAAACTTCGGCGGTCCTACGTTTCGATTCATCAAGCTTTGTTCGATCACGCGCCGCGCAAGCGGAACGGGATCGACGTGCTTGGGACTCGTCAAACGTTGTGATCGAGCCGATCAGGATCTCAAACTTGAGAGTTTGATCCTGGCTCAGAGCGAACGCTGGCGGCAGGCCTAACACATGCAAGTCGAGCGCCGTAGCAATACGGAGCGGCAGACGGGTGAGTAACGCGTGGGAACGTGCCCTTCAGTTCGGAATAACTCAGGGAAACTTGAGCTAATACCGGATACGTCCGTAAGGAGAAAGATTTATCGCTGAAGGATCGGCCCGCGTAAGATTAGCTAGTTGGTGAGGTAACGGCTCACCAAGGCTATGATCTTTAGCTGGTCTGAGAGGACGATCAGCCACACTGGGACTGAGACACGGCCCAGACTCCTACGGGAGGCAGCAGTGGGGAATATTGGACAATGGGCGCAAGCCTGATCCAGCCATGCCGCGTGAGTGATGAAGGCCTTAGGGTTGTAAAGCTCTTTTGGCAGGGACGATAATGACTGTACCTGCAGAATAAGCCCCGGCCAACTTCGTGCCAGCAGCCGCGGTAATACGAAGGGGGCTAGCGTTGCTCGGAATCACTGGGCGTAAAGCGCACGTAGGCGGGTTGTTAAGTCAGGGGTGAAATCCTGGAGCTCAACTCCAGAACTGCCTTTGATACTGGCAATCTTTGAGTCCGGGAGAGGTGGGTGGAACTGCGAGTGTAGAGGTGAAATTCGTAGATATTCGCAAGAACACCAGTGGCGAAGGCGGCTCACTGGCCCGGTACTGACGCTGAGGTGCGAAAGCGTGGGGAGCAAACAGGATTA
>Ga0070734_10000905_pt1 | contig 50377 bp, 43 predicted proteins | sample Coa_R1_8_FD_66444 | JGI IMG/M metagenome (GOLD analysis project Ga0070734, IMG submission 66444) | Surface soil microbial communities from Centralia Pennsylvania, which are recovering from an underground coalmine fire - Coalmine... | ecosystem: Environmental > Terrestrial > Soil > Unclassified ...
ATCCTCACCGAGGAACCCGATACTCACGCCTTAATGACCATGGCCCTGTGCTTCCGCGCCAACGCCCAGGACTTCCTCAACCTCAGCATGTACCTCCAGCGCACCTACCGCGCCATCGAACGTAACGTGAAGCACTTAAAGGAACTCCAGAAGGAGCGCAAGGCGCAGGAGCAGGCCGCCCTAGATACCGCCGTACAGCTCCAGCAACTCCACAGAATGGAAAGGTTACCCTACGATCCCAGGCAGGATAAGTTCGTTTTTTCGAGTGCCGCAATCGAGCGGGAAGTCGTCCGCCGCGAGCGCCTGGAAGACGCCCGAATTGCCCAAATCGTCGCCTATGACCGCCGCGAATTCCACTCCCGCCGTGGCGAAATCCACCAATACCCAAAGGAGGAAGCCATCGCGTAGCGCCCAAACCAGTGAAGAAAACCGAGCCGTCAGGCGAGGTGTACCGAATCACTTTTGATTTTTGACTTTTGCCCTTTGACTTTTGACTTTTGTGTTTGAGTTTTGTCTTTTTGCCTTTCGCCGCCGCGCCGGAATCCTGATATGATTTGACCCATTATGACGAGCCGAAGAACCTTCCTGAAACAGTCATCGGTGCTTCTGGCAGGATTGCCATTCGCCAGGGCAGCGGAACCCGAATCCGTCGTTGCGGAAACGTCGTCGGGCAAGGTCCGCGGGGTCATCGTGGAGGACGTCCGAATCTTCAAAGGCATTCCGTACGGCGCTTCCACTACCGGCAAGAACCGCTTCATGCCGCCCACGAAACCGGCGAAATGGTCCGGCGTGCGCGATGCGCTCGCCTATGGGCCCACCGCGCCGCAGCGCGCCAATCCCAACGCTGCGCCCAACCCGTACGCGCCGGCCCAGGGCGAAGATTGCCTGGTCTTGAATGTGTACACTCCATCGCTCAACGGCGGAAGCAAGCGGCCGGTTATGGTGTGGTTGCACGGCGGAGGCTTCTCCACCGGCTCCGGCTCCGGGCGCACCATCGAGGGCGCCAACCTGGCGCGCAGCGGGAACGCTGTGGTGGTCGGTATCAATCACCGGCTGGGCGTGATGGGGCAGACCTATCTCGGCGAGGCGCTGGGTTCCGAATTTGCGGCTTCCGGCAGCGTCGGCATCCAGGACATCGTGCTGGCGCTCGAATGGGTGCGGGAGAACATCGGCCATTTCGGCGGCGACCCCAACCTGGTGACGATCTTCGGGCAGTCGGGCGGCGGCCGCAAGGTCGCTACCCTAATGGCCATGCCTTCGGCGAAAGGCCTCTTCCATCGCGCCATCGTGGAAAGCGGCGCGGTGCTGCGGCTCACCACCCAGGAAGATGCCATCCGCACCACCAATCTGCTGCTCGCCGAACTCGGGCTGAAATCCGGAGAGGCCCGCGAAGTGCAGAATATCCCGTTCGAGAAGCTCGTGGCCGCCAACGACGCGGTGTACCAGAAATTCACCATGCGCGAACCCGGTATGACCGAAAATTCACCCATGGTCGATGGCAAGATCATTCCCGGCCATCCTTGGGATCCGGCCGCGCCCCGGATTTCAGCGCAGATCCCCCTGCTGATTGGCTGGACGCACACCGAAGAGACCGCCTACGACCGGCCTACTCCCGAAAAGCTCGCGCTCGATGAAGCCGGATTGAAGGACCGCGTGGCGAAGCGCCTGGGCGTGAGCGATCCGAACCCGGTGATTGCGGCTTACCGCGAATCGAATCCGCAGGCGACCCCGTGGGATCTATACATCTTCATCGCCACCGATCATCCGCGTGGGACGTATTCCCGGGAGCTAGCCCGGCGCAAAGCCGCGCAGGGCGGCGCGCCCGTCTATGTGTACCGTTTCGATTGGGAGACCCCCGAAGGCGGCGGGCACATGCGTTCGCCGCACGCGGTGGAAGTGCCCTTCGTCTTTGAGAACATCAAGGTCGCGGGCCCGTTGATTTCGAAAATGCCGGAGGCCGTGGCGCTCTCCGAAAAGATCGCCGCTTCCTGGGTGGCCTTTGCGCGCACCGGTAACCCGAACGTCCCGGTGCTGCCGCGTTGGCCTGTCTATTCGGCCGCGGCGCGCGACACCATGCTCTTCAACAACGAGAGCCGCGTTGCTTCGGACCCCGATCGCGCGGCCCGTCTGGCCATGGAGAAAGTGCTCAAGCTGGGATAACATCGGGCAGACCGCACCTGAATTGTGGGGCAGACCCCCTGGTCTGCGCGAGTCCCCCGGGACCCGCTGTCGCAACCCTTTTGCCGCTCCCCACGTCGCTCTCCTGTTACCATGAGCAATTACCAAATGCTTCAGGCACACCGCAGTAGAAGACTGTTCTTCAGCTTGTTGGCGGGCGCGGGCTGGGCTTGCGCGCAGCAATATACCATCTCCACTGTAGCCGGCGGAGCACCTCCGGCCACCCCGGCGGCCGCCACGAGTTTGTCGCTCGGACAGCCGCAGCGAGTCACTTTGGATAGCGCCGGCAATCTCTACTTCAGCAGTCTCAATTCCGTGTTCCGCATGGATACCAGCGGCAAGGTGACCCTCGTCGCGGGCAACTCGCGCGCCGGTTTCTCGGGCGATGGCGGTCCGGCAACGCAAGCGCAGTTGAACGCTCCCAAAGGCCTGGCCGTGGATGCCGCCGGCGACATCTTTATCGCCGATTCCGCCAACAACCGCGTGCGCGAAGTGACCCCGGATGGCATCATCCACACCATCGCCGGGAACGGCCAGCCGGGTATCCTCGGCAGCTTGGGCGATGGTGGTCCCGCCGTGCAGGCGTATCTGCATTCGCCGGTGGGCGTCGCGGTCGATGGCTCCGGCGACGTCTTTATTGCCGATTCCGCCAATAACCTCATTCGCGAGGTCACACCGGATGCCAACATCTCCACTTTTGCCGGAAACGGAGCTCCGGGCTATGCCGGAGATACGGGCGCAGCCATCACCGCTTCGCTGAAGGCTCCCGAAGATGTGGCCGTGGGCGGCGATGGAACCGTTTACATCGCAGATACGGGGAACGCTTACATCCGCGCGGTCAGCGGCGGCATCATCAACTCTGTCGCCGGGAGCGGTATCGCGGGATTCTCCGGCGATGCCGCGGTTGCCACCAAGGCGACACTCTCCACCCCTTTTGCGGTCGCCGTGGATAGTTCCGGGAATCTGTATATCGCGGATGCGGGCAATAACCGTATCCGGCTCGTGGACAAAAAATCGGGCAACATCAACACCGTAGCCGGCAGCGCCACGACCGGTTTTTCGGGTGATGGCGCCACCGCCACCAATGCCGCCCTGCGGCTGCCTGGCGGAGTTGCCGTGGATAGCCAGGGCAATTTCTATGTAGCCGATACCTGGAATATGCGCGTCCGCAAAGTCACCTCCTCCGGCACCATCAGCACCGTCGCGGGCAATGGCTCCGTCAGCTTTTCCGGCGATGGCGGCCAGGCGGCCGCTGCGCAGCTCAACGGCCCGCAGGGCGTGGCCGTGGATGCCAGCGGTAACATTTACTTATCGGACTCGCGCAACGGACTGATCCGCCAGGTCGCCGGCAACGGCACCATTAATAGTTTCGGCGGAGGCACCGTGGTTTACCCGCAAGGCATGGCTGCCGATTCGGCGGGCAACGTGTACATAGCAGATCCCCAGGCCAGCCGTGTTTTCAAAATGACCGCCAGCGGCGCCGTTACTACCTTTGCGGGCAATGGCACTCCCGGCTACTCTGGCGACGGCGGGCCCGCCACCAATGCCGCATTGAACCAGCCCATCGCCGTGGCCGTCGATCAGCAGGCCAATGTTTATATTGCTGAGTTCGTCAACAGCCGCATTCGCAAGGTGGCCGCCAATGGAACCATCACCACCATCGCCGGAAATGGGATCCAAGGCTACTCGGGCGATGGCGGTCCGGCGTTGGGGGCCAGCCTGAACGGGCCGACTGGCATGGCCGTGGATGCCTCCGGCAACGTTTATATCTCCGATACCGCCAACAGCCGCATCCGTGAGGTCACCGCCGGCGGCCTCATCAACACCATCGCCGGCACGGGCGTACCGGGCTTCTCCGGCGATGGCGGCCTCGCCTCTAATACGCAAATTATTGATCCAACCGGTATCGCCGTGGATTCTTTAGGCGACATCTACTTCGTCGATGGCACCACGCGTGTCCGCAAGATCTTTCCCAGCGGCATTCTTACCACCATCGCGGGGAATAGCGCTCTTGGCTATTCGGGCGATGGCGGCATCGCCACGCAGGCACAACTCAATGATCCCAGTGCCCTCGCCGTAGATGCATCCGGCAACGTTTACGTGGCCGATACCGGCAACAACGCCATTCGCCTGTTGAAGCCCACCGGTTCCGGCATCGGTCTCAAAGCGGTGGTGAACGCAGCCACGAACCTAACGGGCGCAATCGCCCCGGGGGAGATCGTGGTGCTTTACGGATCGGGCATGGGACCGGCTCCGGGGCAATCCTACCAGCTCGGGTCCAACGGCTTGGTGCCTGCTAATGTCGCCGGAACCAGTGTCTTCTTCAACGGAATCGCCGCGCCCGTGCTCTACGCTTCCTCCACGCAGGTGAACGCGGTGGTCCCATTCGAAATCACCGGCTCCAGCGTGCAGGTCTTTGTGCAGTACCAGAATCAGACGTCGGCCGCGCAGAATCTGGCAGTAGCGCCCTCCGCGCCCGGCCTGTTCACGGTGGATTCGTCGGGCCGCGGCCAGGCAGTAGCCTTCAATCAGAATGGCCAGTTGGATGGTCCTGGGCACGGCGTGGCGCGCGGCAGCCTGCTCTCCTTGTTTGCCACCGGAGGGGGCCAGACTTCTCCGCCTTCGACGGACGGGACCATCGGGGCCGCACCCCTGCCGTTTGCCGGTCTTCCGGTGGCCGTGACCATCGGAGGCCAGCCGGCGACCGTCAATTTCGCCGGCGGCGCTCCCGGACAAGTCGCCGGAACCCTGGAGATCACGGTACAGATCCCCACCAACATCACCCCTGGCGATGCAGTACCGGTCACGCTCCAAATCGGCTCCGCCAGCGCCCCCACCGGTGTAACGGTGGCCGTCTCCAACTGACTGTTCCGAGCCGCGACCGCTAGAAGCTGTGAAAAAATGCGGGGACATTACGGGCCAGTGCGGCCAAATCCTGCCGCTGTACCACGTGGCAGTAGTGTCCCCGGATTTTTTTCACAGCTTCCTAGGGAGCGGTCGTTCAACGGATATGCCAAACGGTTGGCCCTGCCCTGCGTAAAACTCAAATTTCGCTTGCTGGCCTGCCCGCCTTTAGAATGGGAATACGATGCGGTATTTGGTGCGGGCACGGGTGAAGCCGGGCAGTGAGCGAGCCTTATTGAAAGCGATCGAAGACCGGACGCTGGGCGAAGGCTCCGTTGCCGAGGGCGAATATCTACGAAATATGCAGCAAGCTCGCGTTGAGGCGGACGGCGTGGCGCGCTGGGTGGAGGTCTGCTATTGTCCAACGCCGTTGCAAGAAGAACGGCCGTACTGGGAAGAGTATTTCGAACTGGTCAAAATCCAGGATGCGCATGACCGCCGGCAGTGCCGGGACTACAACGGATCAGAGCCCTGGGCATGCAACGACTGCGATTGCACCAAGCGTTTGGAACACAAACTGGCAACCCGCGGCAACTCGTTTTTCCAGGAACTCAGAGCTCGGAATGATGCTGTGCGCCCTTCCACTCTGGACACAACCGTGCAGCCGGATTCGTCCGGCCGATCATGAACGATGTCGCGGTCGTGTTTAGAGGCGTCGCTGCCGGGCTGATCATATCCGCCCCCGTTGGCCCCGTGAATGTGATGTGCATCTCGCGCGCCATAGAAAAAGGGCGAAAGGCCGGTGTGATTTCCGGTCTGGGGGCGGCCGCCGCGGATACCATTTACGGCGCAATCGCCGGGTTCAGCATTCAACTCATCATCGGTTTTCTGCTGCGCGAACAGTTCTGGATTCGGCTCATTGGCGGAGCCCTCCTTGTGGCGATCGGGATTCGTTACTTCTTCCGTAAGCCGCGCCGCTGTGAGGAGAACGTAGAAGAAAGCTCCCATTCGGATTTCGTTTCGGCTTTTCTGCTGAACCTGACGAACCCAACCACGGTGCTGTCCTTCCTGGCGGTGCTTACCGCCTTGGGACTTCATCAACACAGAACAGTAGGCCAAAGCGGACTTCTGGTAGCCGCCATCTTTGCAGGAGCAATGTTGTGGTGGATCTCCCTGGCATTCGTTTCGAGCCGCTTTGCCAGACGCTTGACCGACCGGGGTCTGGTCTGGATGAATCGCGTGGCGGGGATCGCGATCGGTAGTTTCGGCCTCGTCACGGCAGCCCTCAGCCGCGCCGCGTAGTCGGCCGGGGTCACCTACTGACCGTCCTTACACGCATCGCCCGCCGTACGAGGTGTTCAAGACCACGCAGCACTTCGATTCCACCGCCAAGCATTCCGAGAGCCGGCGCACAAAGGAACTCACCGCGAATTCTTAAGGGGGAGCGCTATTCCACAGTGGCGTCCAGTTCGCCGCGCGCCAACCGCACGTGAATCCGGGAGGCGCCGGGGGCTTCGGCGGCATTTTTCAGAATGCCCCGTTCGTTTGAAACAATGGCGTAGCCGCGCTCCAGAATGCGGAGCGGGCTCAATTGAGAAAGCTTGGCGGCGAGCGATTCGAAGGCGCGGCGGCGCCGTTCCAACTGCCCGCGCATGAGTAGCGCGGCGGCGGAGTGGGCCGCTTCCATGCGGCGCCGGTCCGAAGCGAGCCGCGGACGCATGTCGAACCGCCGCAGCCGGATCTCCAGGGCGCGCCGGCCGCGCTCGCGGCTGTCGATGTCGGCGCGCAATCGCTCACGCATCCGGTATTCCTGCTCGTCCACGCGCTGCAGGCCGCGGCCGATGCGGCGGTGCAAGACGTTGAGCGCGCGCTCCATGCCCTGCTGGCGCAAACGCCGTTCCAACATGACGAGCCGGTAACGTAACCCCTGCGTGGCCTTGGCTCGGAAGGCGGAGAGCCTTTCCAGCAGATCGTCGCGCAGGGGAACTACGATTTCCGCCGCCGCCGAGGGAGTGGGCGCGCGCTGATCCGCCACGAAATCGGCAATGGTGACATCCGTCTCGTGACCCACTGCGGAAACTACCGGCACGCTGCAACCGGCAATGGCCCGGGCTACCGCCTCTTCGTTGAAAGTCCACAGGTCTTCCAGCGACCCGCCGCCGCGACCGACAATGATGAGGTCGGCCCAGCGCGAGCGGCTGAAATACTCGATACCGCGGCAGACCTCTTCCACCGAGCCCTCGCCCTGCACCAACGCCGGAAACAGCCGGATGTGCAGGCCGGGGGACCGTCGGCAGAGGACGTGGATCAAATCGGCAATCGCTGCCCCGCGCGGCGAAGTCACGATCCCGATCCGCCGTGGGAAACGTGGCAGGGGCCGCTTCCTCTCCACCGCAAACAGGCCTTCGGCGGCCAATTTTTTCTTGAGTTGCTCGAAAGCCAATTGGAGCGCCCCGAAGCCCTGCGGTTCCAGGCTTTCCACCAGCAGTTGATACTCGCCGCGAGCCTCGTACACGTCCAGGTGGCCGCGCGCCAGCACCGCCAGGCCATCCTGTGGCTTGATTTTCCAATAGCGGTGGGCCGAACGGAAAGCGACACAGCGCACCTGCGCGTCGCGCTCTTTCAGAGTGAAGTAATAATGGCCGCTGTTGGCGAGCTTGACCCCGGAGATTTCGCCCGAAACCCACACGTCTCCGAACTCGGCATCCAGCACCGCGCGGATCTCGGCGTTGAGCTCGCTTACCGAATACACCCGGCGTTGCGGCGTCAGGTCGAACTCGAGCGCGAATTGCTCGCTCATAATACCCCGGCGATGCGCAAGGCCTTGCGGGCGGTCGTGCTGAGCGGAATCTGGGCCATGCTGCTGGGGTGAAACCAGCGGAAAGGGCCGTCGGGGCGCGGGCCCGAAGCCTCCGCCACTGAAAACGTGTAGTGGTGATGGGTGATCGTGTGGCGGAACGTGCCGATCGCCGTTCGAATGCGGGCGCCCGGCACGTGCTCCGGCGTAGGCAATTCCCAGAACCCCGGCATGCGGCGCGCGGCCGCTTCGCGCTGGCGCAGCAGCACCCGGCCGCGATGGCGCACCACCAGCAAGTCGCCGGAGAGCCGAACCGGCTCCGTGCGGCGCAGCTTCACCGGCAATTGCTCCGCAGTCCCTTGCTGGCGCGCACGGCACTCGGCCGCTAAGGGACACAATAAGCACAAGGGCTTTTGCGCCAGGCAAACGGTCGCGCCCAATTCCATCAGCCCCTGGTTGAATGCGCCCGGGTGGCTCAACGCCTCCGGGGATTCCTCCAACCAGTGCTGCGCGGCCGCCCGAAAGCGCTCGCGCGTGCGCGGAGCGCCGATATCCGAAAAATCGTTTTCCACTCGGGCTACCACGCGCAGCACGTTGCCATCCAGCACGGCATGGGGCAGGCCAAAGGCAATGCTGGCGATGGCGGCGGCCGTGTAATCTCCGATCCCCGGCAATTCGCGGATAGCCTCATAGGTACGCGGGAATGCGCCCGCGGCGGCAATCTGTTGGGCGGCCCGCCGCAGGTTGCGCGCGCGCGAGTAGTATCCCAGGCCGCTCCACGCCGCCAGGACGTCTTCCTCCGGCGCCTGCGCCAGAGCTTCCGCCGAGGGAAATAGCTCCAGGAAGCGCTCGTAATACGGAATCACGGCTTGCGCGCGCGTCTGCTGCAGCATGATTTCCGAAACCCAGATGCGGTACGGGTCGGTGGTGCGCCGCCAGGGCAGGTCGCGATGACCTTGCCGGTACCATGCCACAAGCAGATCCGCGTTGGCGGCTGGGCGGCGCTTCACTCGATCACTCGCAGCCACTCGGCGACCACGGCGAAATCTTCAGGCCCTGCATCCCACGGTTCAAATTCCGGATTGAGGGGCTCCAGCCGGATGCGGTCGTGCTCCCATTGATCTTCGCCGATGGCCCGTTTGGTGCTGGTGTAGCGCTTCACCGTGTAGCGCGCGGTTTCGTCGGCGGACCCGAAGCGCTCAATTAGCAGAATCTTCCCCTGCCGCGAGCCCACGGGGTGCAGCCGGAAGAGGTTCAGGCTGCCATCCGGAATGCGCGGTTCCATCGACCGGCCCACCACATGGGCCACGAAGAGATCCGGTTCGAGATGCACTCCTTCCGGCGCACGCACCCAATCCTCTTCGACCGATTCCATTTCCTCGCCCAGCTTCCCGGCCGCGGCACGTAGGGTGTAGAGGGGCAGGTGTGTGACGTAGGGAAGGATTTCAACCGTTTCCACGTGCTGGCCATAGAGTTGGTCTAAGACACGGGTGAAAGAATCCACGCCTACGCTCTGGCGGTCGCTGATGCGCAGCACATGCGAGAGCCCGTCCTCCAGCCAGCCGAGAAAAGCCTCCGCGCCCATTTCCGCGGTGCGTTCGCGCATATCCTGTTCCAGCAGTTCCAGCACTTCGGCGTCATCCGGATCGGCAATGTGGTCGAAACGAGGAACCAGCTTGATCCAGGCGCGATTCGCTTCCGGGTCCACCAGGTAAATGCCGATATTGCGCGGAGGCCGCCCCGGCAAAACCGCTTCCACTACCACGTAAGTACCTTCGCGGCGCGCGCGAATGGGGACAACGCTGGCGGGCATTGATAATCCTTATCCTATCTTGCTTATCGGCCCGCCGCCCAGGACCATTAAGGAACGCCGCCGGTCTTGCCGGCGGCCCACTGCACCGGCGACAAGATCGCCGGCGTTACCACAGCAATTTCAGACCGAACTGTACCTGCCGCGAAGTGCTGGCAGTGGCTGTGATGACCCCAGCCGTGGGCGCCGGCATCGCCGAAGCGGATGAGAACACCACCGGGTTGGGGATGCCGAAGTTGACGCGATTGAAGAGGTTGAAAAACTCCGCGCGGAATTGCGCATGGATCCGTTCGTTGATGGCCGTGTTCTTAGCCACCGAAAGATCCAGCGTCGCCACGCCGGGGCCCGTCAGCACGTCCCGTCCGACATTGCCATACGTTCCGGAAGCAGGCACGAGAAATGCGTTGGGGTTGTAGTACTGATTCGGCGTGCCGAGGATCAGGTTGCCGCGGAATGCCGGGTTCCACGAAGGCCGGATGGGGTTCCGGCTGTCGCCATTGTTGGTCGGGTTGAACCCGAGTTGGGGCGTGAACGGGAAGCCCGATTGCAGCGTTTCCACCCCGCTCAGCGTCCAGCCGGCCGCGGCCTTCTGGCGCCAGCCCTTGCTATGCGCGCCGAACGGCAACTCGTACGTGCTGTTGATGACCGCCAGGTGCCGCACATCGGAAGCCGAAGGGCTCCAATCGAGCTTGGGATTCAGCGGGAACATGACAAACCCCGGCGCGTTCACGCTGACGCTGCTGTTGAGCGCAGTGCCGTCATCCAGGCTCTTCGACCACGTGTAAGCGCCGCGGATCTGAAAGCCGTGGCTGAGCCGCCGTGTCACGTCCATCTGGAGAGCGTTATACGAGCTGATGCCTTCTGAAAACCATGTGGTCGTATTGGTGAGATTCGGGTTGGCCAGCGGCGCGCCGGCCGGATAGTAAATGGTTCCATCCGCCAGGCGGCTGGGGAATGGCTCGTTGGCGTCCACCGAGAGCATCTCGTGATATCCGTGGGATCCCACATAGCCGACTCGCAGCGACGTGCCACTCGCGATCTGCTGCTCGATATGGAACGTCCAGTTGAGGATCGTGGGAGTGAACGCGTCGGGCTGCACACCGCTCGGCGAAATTTTGGTGCCTGCTGGAAGCGGCGCGCCGGGCGTTACCTGCAGCCCGACGATCGAAACATTTTTCAAAGATTCCGTGGTGTTGAACGGAGCGGTCTGGTCCAGCCGGTAATCCAGGTTGTCGAGCAGCGCGCGATAAATCCCGAAGCCCGCATGGATCACAGTTTGACTCTTACCGAACGGATCCCAGGCGAGGGCCACTCGCGGTTCCGGCAGGAACTTGGCCCGGTTCACCGTAAATACGGAGTTGCCGATCATCGGATTGGTCTGGATCACGCCATTGGCATCGAACAAATAGTTGGAGCCGCGGCCGTGCGCCTCGTTCCAGCCCGTGGTCGATTCGAAACGGAAGCCGATCCGTAGATTCAGGGTTTTCGTCAGCTTGAGGGAATCCTGCACGAACCCGGCAGCTTCCAGCGATCGCCAGCCGAGCGGCGTCGGTGTCGGCACCACGGAGAAGGTGGAAACGGTGCCTTGCAGAAACGCCGCCAGGCTTCCGAACGAGGCCTGCCCGTACTGGTTCTGCGCGAGGTTGTCGTTGGCCTGAAGCTGCTGGAACCAGATTCCGGCTTCGATCTGGTGAATGCCGTGGAAGATGCCAACGTGGTCGTCGTAGGTAAACAGGTTGCGCACGGCCCGCAGGTTGCTCCCGGAATTGGTTCCGGCGAGCGTAATCTGGGCGGCCCCGTTCGAGGCCGTGCCACCGCCCACCACCACCGCGCCGATCGGCAGGCCGGCCACCCAACCCGGAATATTGACCGGCGTCAATCCCGTAAACCAGTAGTTCCCGCGCGAATATCCGAACCGCGCGGTGTTCAACACGCTAGCCGAAAAGACGTGCTGCTCTTGAATGCTGGCCACCTGCTCGCGCAGGCTCTCGGCAACCAGGCTTAGTGGGTTGGCAGTCGGTGTGTTGGCGATGCTGTCGTCCACGGTATACACCGCAAACAGCGTGTCTTTGCTCGACAGGTTGTAATCGAGCCGGGTGGTGCCGAAGTCCTCCCGGATGGTTTGCAGTGGATGGCTAAACGCTTCGGCAATGCCGCTACCAAGCTCCGGTCCGTTCTGCACCGGCCAGAGGTTCAGCAAGGGCTGGACTCCGGGAACGGCCGCCGCGCGCGCGGCATTGTCGGGCACCAGGGTCACGTCGCTCAAGCCCAGGTGCTGGCGGAAGCCTTCATAGTTGCCGAACAGGAAGACTTTGTCGTGCTTGATAGGGCCGCCAAGCGTGCCCCCGAACGAGTTACGCTGGAACTGCGGGATCGATCCTTGATCGAAGAAATTCCGCGCGTCGAGGGCGTTGTTGCGGAAGAACTCGTACAACGTGCCGTGCAGGTCGTTGCTGCCCGAAGCCGTCACGATGCTGACCTGCCCGCCAGGCCGCTTGCCGTATTCGGCACCGTAGGTGTCCGTCACCACGTTGAACTCGCGGACGGCATCCACACCTAGAAGCTGCCCACTGGTGCCTCCCGGCGTGTTGTTGATGACCGACGCGCCAGTGTATTCGACCCCGTTCAACAGGAAAAGATTCTCCTGCGGGCGCCGTCCGGAAATGGCGAACATGTTGCCGACCGAGGAACTCGAAGTGCCCACTCCACCGGAACGCTGCGCGGTGTAATTCACGATTCCCGGATTCAGCAGCACCAGTTGGTCATAGCTGCGGCCGTTGAGCGGCAGATCTTTCACCTGGCGTTCCGAGACGAGGCCGGAGATCTGTTGTGTCGAAAGGGTCACCGGCGTGGGCGCATCCTCGACCGTAACCGTCTGCCGGACCTCGCCGACCGGCAAGGTTAGATCGACCACCACGCTTTGCCCCACGACCAGTTCGATTCCGGTCTTCACCTGCGTGCTGAAGCCGGCCTTCTCCGCCGTTACCTGATATTTGCCGACCGAGATGGACGGAGCCGAGTACCGTCCGGCGTCATCCGTAATCAAGTTCCGTACAGCCCCGGTTTCCAGGTTCTTGACCGAGACGGCCGCGCGCGAGATCGCGGCACCGGTGTCATCGGCGACCGTTCCCCAGAGGGTTCCCCCGACTACCTGCCCCCACAGCGCGCTCGCTTGAAGCGCAATGAAAACCGAAGCGACCAATCTATTCTTCATATTCTTGATAGAGAATAGGACAAATCTGCCGTGAAGGTCAAGCGGAATTGCCTATTGTCGATCTATTTTATGGGGATACAAGTACTGGTCACTGAAAACAAAGGATCGAAGTTCGTTTATGAGCGGATTTCTAGCGGAAGTATGCCGGCAATCCCGGTTTGGTTTCTCGGAGAATCCCGATGATGGCGGTCCGGTCCGCAGCCGATAGCCTGACGTACCGGAAGCCCGTCTCTTCGCCGGAAAGCACCTGCCACATCCGTTGGTAGACTGCGGACCGAGCTTCGGCGGGCAGGCTGTCGAACGCGGGCGAGTAGATCATGTAGCTGCAGGGGTATCGAAGGAGCCGCGTCCGCAGATCAAGCTGCCGCAGCGACCGGCCGTGGCTGTCCACCGGTCCCCGCGCCGCGAACTTAGCCGCGAACCCTGAGGTGCTCTCTACCGGAGCGGGCAGCGGGGCCTCGTCGATGAACAGCAGGTAATCCACCAGTTCCTTCGCGGACTGGCGCAGCAGCACCGGTAGGTCGCGCCGCTTGGCATGCAGCCCCGCCCGGACGTCCCAACCCATGCGTGTGATCAGATTCATCATGTGCATCTGGTGATTGAAGACCAGCAACGCCGCCACGTCGCTATACGGCGAGAGATAGCCTTCCCCTCGGAAATCGAGATGCGCAGGCCGCGCGCCTTCTTCCCTCGGAAAAACCATGTTGCCCAAGTGCAGACCGGGATCGATCTTGCCGGTTACGTACCAGCCGCCCCAGCGCTCCTTCAGCGGGCTGCGATGATCGGTGCTGAAGCCGCCCAGAATGAGTTGCGGCATGCCATCCGGAGCGGTGTACCGGCTGCGGATCATCATTCCGGGGACGCCCAGGCTGATGTCGGAAATATGGCAGCGCAGGCAATCGTCGCGGCGCTGCACGTCCGGATGAGAAGCCGGCTGCTGCGCTAATGAGTGGAAGATCACTCCCAACTCTGGGTCCTGCGAGGCCATCTCGATAAACCCGCCGCGCACCCAGGCGACCGCGACCGAATCGTTGAAGAAGATCGTTCGTGGATTGTGCGGCTCGATGCGCTCCGTCTGCAAGCTGGTCTTCGAGAACACCACCACTTGGGATTCGACCGGCACATGCAGCGCATCGAGTACGGATCGGAGGTAGCCTGTGCCATTGTCGAAACGAAGCTGTACAGAGCCTTGCTGAGTCTTGCGGCTCAACTCGGAAACTACATCTCGGGGAGGATGCTGCAGATAATTGTAGTAGCCGATCGCGGGGTGATCGGCGGGCGTCGCCAAGGTGTCGGCGAGTTCTGCCACAACCGCTCCAGCGCAGACCACGCCCGCGGCGATCAGCAGTCCGATGCGGTTGATCAGCACTTCTGTTTAGTCTATTAGGTATGACGCCCCCAGCGAAACACGGCCGCACCCGTATCTCTTCCGGCTCCCCGTTCGAGCAGCAGATGGGCTATTCGCGGGCGTTGGTGGATGGCGAGTGGATCTTCGTCGCCGGCACGACCGGCTTCGACTACGGCACTATGACCATCTCGGAATCCGTGGTGGAGCAGGCGGAGCAATGCTTTCGGAACATTCAACACGCCTTGGAGCAGGCGGAGAGCGGTCTGGCGGATGTGGTCCGGGTACGTTACATCCTGCCGCGGCGCGAGGACTTCGAGCCCTGCTGGCCCGTCCTGCGGAAATACCTGGGCGAGGCGCTCCCGGCGGCCACAATGATTGTGGCCGGCCTCTCCGATCCGCGCATGAAAATCGAGATCGAAGTCACCGCGCGGCGCCGGAGCGGGAGCCTCGGCCAGCCTTGAGCGAATGAGCCAACTCTGCTATCCTCAAAGCGTTGCAAGCATAACAATTGCGGTCTTTCCCGGCCAATCGTGGCCGGGCCTACCCTGAGAGGTTCACATGTCAGGCCATTCAAAATGGGCCACGATCAAGCATAAAAAGGCGGCCCTGGACGCCAAGCGAGGGAAAGCGTTCACGCGCCTCATCAAGGAAATTACGATCGCCGCCCGCAGCGGCGGCGATCCGGACGGCAATCCGCGCCTGCGGACCGCTATCCTCGCCGCCAAGGCCGTCAGCATGCCTTCCGACAACATCAAGAAGGCTGTCATGCGCGGCACCGGCGAACTGGAAGGCGGCCAAATCGAGGAAGTGATGTTCGAAGGCTACGGGCCGGGCGGCGCCGCTGTTTTGGTCAACGTGGCTACCGATAACCGCAACCGCACGGTTAGCGAAATCCGCCACGTGTTCTCGAAAAACGGCGGCAACATGGGCGAGCAGGGCAGCGTAGCCTGGATGTTCGAGCGCAAGAGCCAGATCTACGTGCCGGCCGGGAAAGCGACCGAAGACCAGCTCATGGGCATCGTGCTGGATGCCGGTGCCGACGACCTGCGCAACGATGGAGAGCGTTGGGAAATCCTGTCTGCTCCGGAAGCTCATGAAGCGGTGCTGAAGGCCTTAGAAGCCAACGGACTTCCGGCCGAAGACGCCACCATCGCCATGGTGCCCAAGAATCTGATCAAGCTCGAAGGCAAGAACGCCAGTGGCATGTTGAAGCTGAGCGAGGCCCTGGAAGAGCACGACGATGTGCAGAATGTCTACTCCAACTTCGACATCGACGAGAAGGAGTTGGAGGCGCTGGCCTGAGCCGTGCGCGTGCTCGGCATCGATTGCGGCTCAGAGCGCACCGGCTACGGTGTGATTGAAAGCGATGGTTCGGAGCACCGCATGCTGGCGGCGGGCGTGATTCGCACCAGCCCGAAAACGCCTTTTGAGCAGCGGCTTTTGGAGATTGCACAGGGGTTGCGGCAGCTCATCGGGGAGCATGCTCCAGAGGCGGCGGCCGTGGAAGAGGTTTTTTATTCGGCCAACGTGAAGACGGCGTTGAAACTGGCGCACGTACGCGGCATTGCGCTACTGGCCATCGCCGAGGCCGGGCTCGAATTTGGGGAATATTCGCCGCTGGAGGTCAAGACCAGCGTGGTGGGTTATGGCCGCGCGGAGAAGTGTCAAGTTCAGGTGATGGTGCGATCCATTCTGCATTTGCCGGAGGCGATCGAGTCCGAGGACGCCAGCGACGCCCTGGCAGTCGCCATTTGCCATGCCACGCACGAAGCGGTGGCGCGGCGGTTGGTCTAGGGAGGTTCGACAATGAAGCGGTGCTGGGTTCTTCTGGTAGCGGCAGCCAGCGCGTTCGCCGCCGACGGGCCGCTGCTGTTTTATTCCAAGAATTTTCCCGGCAGCCAGCCTCCTTATGTCCAGATTACGGTCAGCAAAAGCGGCGACGTCGAGTATCGCGAGGCGCCCGACGACGACAATCCCCTCAAATTCAAGCTGAAGGATACCGAAACCGAAGAGGTTTTCGGTTTGGTGGAAAAAACCGGAGGCTTCAAACGGCCCCTGGAAGCGCCCGCGAAAGTGGCTTTCATGGGCACCAAAACCTTCCGCTATGAGAATGGCGCGGAGAAGGACGAAGTCAAGTTCAACTACACGCAGGATTCCGCCGCGCAGCAGTTGGCCGACTGGTTCGAACGCATGGCGGAATCGGCCCAGCGGCGAATCGACCTGGAGAGGACCGCGAAGTACGACAAGCTGGGCGTGGTGAAGTCCCTGCTGCTGCTGGAAACTTCGCTGGATAAAAAACGCCTGGTCGCGCCGGAGCAATACCTGCCGATGCTCGACCGCATCGCTAAAAACGACACCTACATGCACACAGCGCAGGCACGCGCGGCGGAGATCGCCGAAGCGATCCGTAACTCCAAGCCGTGAACCGGTGGGGCGGACGGCCTTGCCGTCGGCCCGGCGGAACAGGTCTTCGGTTTGCCGTATCATGGACGCATGAGCGCGAACGATTCACGGTCGCTTTACGATCGCGATTTCTATGCGTGGAGCAATTGCATGGCTCAGTTGCTGCGCGAACGCCGCTTCGAAGATCTCGACCTGGAAAACGTTGCCGAGGAGATCGAAAGCTTGGGCAAAGAACAGGTACACGCGTTACAGAGCCAACTCAGGAGGCTGTTGAAGCATCTATTGAAGCACCAGTTCCAGCCAGCGAAAAGAACCGGCAGTTGGCGGGGGTCTATGGCAAGCGCGCGTATCGAAATAGAAGGCAATCTTGAGGTCAACCCGAGCCTTAAGCCGCGCATCGAAAATCTGATGCAGAGAGCGTACTTAGCAGCAGTAAAAGAGGCCATGGCCGAGACCGGTCTTCCCAACAAGACCTTTCCTACTGCTTGTCCCTGGACATTCGAACAAGCCATGCAGGACGATTTTTTCCCCGAATAGCGTTCACATCTTCAGCGTTCCCACCAGCGCCTTTACGCTGGCAATTTTCTCTTCGTGCAAAAACCGCCCCAGTTCGGCCGCAACCCGCACACAGGCTCCCGGATCCCAGAAGTTGGCCGTGCCCACCTGGACTGCGCTGGCTCCCGCAATGAGGAACTCGGCGGCATCGGTGCCGCTGGCGATGCCTCCCAGCCCGACCACTGGGATTTTCACCGCGCGAGCGGCCTGGCACACCAGGCGCAGCGCGATCGGCTTGATGGCAGGGCCGGAGAGGCCGCCGAACCCTGCTCCAATGAGCGGCCGCCGCGTCCGCGCGTCGACAGCCAGCGCGATAAACGTGTTGACCAGCGAAATCGCATCCGCCCCGCTCTCTTCGGCGGCGCGAGCGAGAGGCTCGATCGCGCTCACGTTGGGCGAAAGCTTCACGATCACAGGCCGGCGTGCCACGCGTTTGACGGTGCCCACCACCTCGCTCAACAGCACGGGGTCGCTTGAAAAGTAAATTCCGCCGTGCCGCGTGTTGGGGCAGGAAACATTCAATTCATAACCCGCCAGCCCCGGGTGGTCTTCCAGCACGCGCACCACTTCCATGTAATCCTCGCTGGCGTATCCGAAGACATTGGCGAAGACCGCCGTATCGAGCTTGACCAGTGCCGGAAGCTTCTGCTCGACGAAAGCGCGCACCCCGATATTCTGCAGGCCTATGGAATTGATCATGCCCGCCTGGGTTTCGTACACGCGCGGCGGAGCATTTCCTTCGATGGGCTCGCGCGAGAGCCCCTTCACCACGAAGCCGCCGAGGGCGTTCAAGTCCACTTGTGAATCGAATTCCACGCCATAGGCGAACGTGCCGGAAGCCGCGATCACGGGATTGCGCAGTCGGATGCCGCACAAAGTGGTGGCCAGCGCCGGATCGGAGCTACTCATCGAATTGCGTTTTGCGGACCGGCAAAAGCCTCGCCGAGCACGCGTCCCGTGCTGGAGGAAGGACGCTCGACTCCGATGGCGCGCGCCAGCGTAGGCGCGAGGTCTACGGATTCGATGGGCGATTCGAAGACTTCCGCCCGGAACTGCGGCCCGAACAAGCACAGGGCCGTCTGGATGTCGTAGTTATATAAGGAACCGTAGGAAATGCCGCGGCCCTCGCCGTAGTCTTCTATGTATTCGGGCTGGTATGACAACATCAGATCGCCCGCGCGCCGCGGATGGAAGCTGTTACGGAACCGGCGTTCCCACTCGTCGCGGACCGAGCATTCTCCGCCAGCCGTGTAGTAGGCGGCGACGGCGCGATTCTCTAGAGCAATGCGCCCGGCGACTCGGCGCACGGCTTCGGGGTCCTCCACTCCGGTGGTATTCAGGTATAGGAATGGATACAGATATTTCTCGACGCGGCCATTACCCTCAGCTACCAGCCGCTGCTGGATACCTTGCGCTAACAGTTCTCCGTTTACGACCATCCGGGAGCGGACATCGGGGCGCGGGACCGGCGGAGCTCCGTGCCCACCCGCCAGAACCAGGTTGTACTGGCCTGCGCCGGGTGCTCGATCAAGCTGATCGAGCAAGTACTCCAGTTGGCGATCGAACTGCAGAATCATCTGCTGCATCAGGGGTGAGCGGGCGCCCGTTTCGAACCCGAGCGCGGCCGCCGAGCTCACAATCAGGGTCACGAAATCGAACGTGCTTCCCTGACCCAGAGCTTCGCGCATCATGAGTTCCGACAGAAACTCGAAACCCGCCGTTTGGCTGAACGGGGAAGCTTTGTACAAGTCCAGAAAATCGCGTGGGCGATTCGCGTCGAAGGTCAAGGTCCGCAGCGGCGGAGCACCGGGCATCGCGCCAAGCGCCAGCCAAGGCGCATCATGCAATTGTTCCAAGGGCCGGCGGCGGTTGTACTCATCCAACCACGCGGGCGGTTCTCCCTGGGTCTGAAAGCGCCCTTCCGCATCCATCCAGAATTGGCGTGCTGCGGCGGTGCCCGCGAACAAGCCTCCCTCACTGGCGTCCAGGGCAATGACATATGTGCGGGCACCGCTGGCGGCTACTTGGGCCGTCAGCGTGGTCGCCTGGAGGGCTTCCTCGGAAGCTCGAACGGGTTGGCCGGCGGACTGGTCGAACCAGATATCCGCGACAACTCCGTGTTGGGCGGGGTAAGCACCCGTAGCCAAAGAGGCTAGAGTGGAGGCCGTATAACTGGAGGCAAGGTGCCGGCAATCCGGAAAGAAAGCACCGTATTCTACAACCCGGCGAAGCCCGCGAGGGCCGAGTTGAGGCCAGATAGCATCCAGGTAATCCGGGCGTATTTGTTCTAAAACTACCAGTACCAATAACTTAGGGCGAGGTGGTAAGGCCAAGGCTCGGCTGGCTACTCCGGCCAGGATATAGGCCCCGAAGGTACGGCGGCAAATATCCATGTAAAAAGAGTTTATCAAACAGCCGATGAGTGCTATAGTGTTACGTTTAATACACGTTCTGCCGGACCCTGGTACCCCCCAAACAATCCGGCAGATGGGAAGAAGTCGATGAAAGATGAAAACGTACTGGGTTTGGCGACCATCCGCAAGAATCGCGGCATCTCATTAGCCCAAATCGCAGAATCGACGAAAATTAGCATACGTTCGTTGGAGGCCATCGAACGGGGGGATTTCCATAAACTACCGGGCGGCATTTACAACACAAGCTACATCCGCCAGTACGCCCGTGCCATCGACTACGACGAGAGTACGATCCTTTCGTACTATCACCAGGCGATGGGACCAGCGGACGTGGGGAATCCCACTGCCGGACGGCAAGGCCGCGGCTTCTTCGGTGGATACCGCCCGGCGTCGTCTCTTGGCTCCTAGCGAAGGCCGGACTCTGAAACGAGCGTTCAGTTCTTCTTGCTGGCCTGTTTGGCCGCGAATTTTGCGACGTTGATGATCGTTCGCTGGTGAGTGCCTTCCCCGATCTTTTCGCGATCAGTGGCCGCTACGACGCTAAATTCGACCTTCCGCTCCACTACTCCGGTTATCTCCGCCCGAAAAGTCACGCGAGAACCAACAGGCGCGGCCGCCAGGTGCGATACATTCACATGCGTGCCGACCGTGTCATAGCCCGTATCGAGCAACGGTAACACCGCATCACGACAGGTCTTCTCCATTAATCCAATCATGTGGGGTGTCGAAAGAATCCAGGCGTCTTCCAGCCCCAGGAAGCTGGTCGTCAACTCCTTCGTGACCTCAGTCTGAAACTCGCGGGTGGTACCGATTGGAATAGTGGGCATGGTCGGATACTCATTGTACCGTTTGTTTGCCATCTCACATTCCGGCTAGCAGGTCGTACCGCTTGGCCCTCCTGTTGCTGTGTTCTATGGCAGACCGGACACAAACGCCTGGCAGGCGGATGCGGTCGTACATCTAGAAGGGAGCAGCAACAGATATGGCTGGAAAAAATACAGCGGTTTTCGGGATCTATCCCGACCGGAGCGCGGTGGAAGAGGCGGTCGACCACTTGCGCAGCGCCGGGTTCCGCAGCGCGGACGTTTCCGTCCTGTTTCCGGACAACAAAGGCACGAAGGACTTCGCTCACGAGAAGAACACGAAAGCGCCGGAAGGCGCGACCACCGGCGGCCTGGCCGGAGGAATCGCGGGCGGCGTGCTCGGTTGGCTCACCGGTATTGGCGCTCTAGCGATTCCAGGTCTTGGGCCGCTGGTAGCGGCAGGGCCGATCGTGGCGGCGCTGGCGGGCGCGGGAGCGGTCGGCACGCTCGGCGGGATCGTAGGCGCATTGGTCGGAATGGGCATCCCCGAGTATGAAGCGAAGCGTTACGAAGGCCGGATTCGTGAAGGCGGCATCCTCTGCTCGGTGCACTGCGACAACTCGGAATGGGTAAAGCGCGCCAAAGACATTATGCAGGAGACAGGCGGCCAGGAGATCGCCTCGGCGGGCGAGAAGGCGGGCGATTTTGCGAACGCCGATAAACCGATGCCGCGCGTGCGCGGCGCCGGGAGCGGATCTGTGGTGACGGATGAAGAGTTGTACGCCGAAAATGCCGCCCGGCGGCGCGAGAGAGATCTCGACGATTCGGAATAGACAACTCTTAGCCCACCGGCATTTGACCTAGGAACGGATCGGCGCCGATGGTGCCTTCCAGTTCCTGTAGATACTCTGGAGCGCTGGCGCGAGCCAGTTGGCGCCGCGCCTCGCTCAGCCGGAAGTGCACATCGATTCCGGGGGCCGCGCTGCCCGAAGCCTGAAATGCTTCGAGAGCAGCGATATGGCACTTCCAGAGGGCCGTCTCGCGCGCTTGGCGCACGTGGAGGCGTTCCCGGTACCAATCGCTCGCCAGGAGCGATTCGCGAGTGAAGAGTGCGCGGATTTCCGGATCGTCCACGCACCGGCCGTCATAGGAACCACGCGCCATAATGTGCAGCAACGCCTTCAATGGCGGGCATGCCGCCTCGACACTGCCATCTTCGAAATATTGGAGCGCTACGCGCGTCTGGGCTTCTACGATCGCGTTCACCCCGGCGGCAAATAAATCGACGTCCTGGGTTTCCGGGCGCAGCATTTCTTCCGTCAGGACTGCATCCGGAGTCTCAAATAGCCGCCCTAAGAAGCGGTCGACGAACAACGGCGTAATGCGGTAGCCCAAGCGGCTGGCCAAGACGGTGCGGCCGTTCAGGCAGAAGTCCGAGACCTTCTCCAGGTAGCCATTGGCGCATAAGAAACTTGGGTCGCGCTCGAACACCCGCATGCGGCACCAGACTTCTGGAACTAATAGGCTGATGTCATGATCCACGCGGACGCATGGCCCAACGTATCCCGCGGACGTGGTGAAGCCTGCATAGCCGGTGAGAATAAACGAGACCAGGGCATTGTTCAGATCGACGACCGGCCATAGGGCGTTGAACGGCCCCTTGGTGAGGGCTCCCTCCGTGCCGAAACCGGTGGTGGAGGGCGATTTTCCCGAAAGGCTGCAAATGAAATCCATGAACAGCTCGGGCAGTTCCTGATAATGAATCGGGCTGTAGACGGCGAGGGGCGGCAGGCCGGCTTTGGGATCGGGAGGATTATTGCGCCGGCCGGACAGCACCGCGTTGACCGGCAGATAGGCTGGCTGTTCGGCAGGGATTTCGCGCGCCAGCCGAGCCGCGATCTCCGCGAGATAAAGATCCTGCGGATTCACCCGGTCGGGCCGGGGTTGGAGGTAGCGCGGATTGGTGGAGCGCTTGCCATTCACCAGGCGCGGATGCGCCGACGAAACCACGTAATCGGATTCCGGGTGCCCGGCGAAGTTCTCGAGCAGCCGTTTCATGGGCTCGGTGAACTCGTCGAACTCCACCACGTGGTCTACCAGGGCGCGAGCCTGTTCGATAGTGAGCGGCTCGAAATTCGAGAGGAAATTTCCGGGACCGGCGATATCGCGCTCAGCCTGCGTATCCACGCCGCGATGGATGGCATCGTCGGGACGTTGGAACAGGAAGCATTCGCAATTCGCCGCGAGTTTGAGGCTCGGGTTCGAGTACTCGGGGTCCAAATGGTGGAGCGAGGCGCGCGGCACCACGCGCGAAGCGGTGATGTCGTCTTCCATTTGAACCTTATCGGCGGGCGCAAAATCAGGGCGCAGCTTGAAAATGCGCCAGGCGCCTTCGCGGTCGTATCCGACGCGCAGGTAATTGGCTACCAGCCGCTGGTTATCGAATTTCAGCTCGTGACCAAGATACCCGTTGATGCGGTCGACGGTGAAATGCTCGCGCCAATGGTCTCCCCATTCCGGCTGGTAATAGCGCTTCACTGTGAAGACGAGCTGGCGGGTGGTTTGCGAGAGCTGGCGCACCCAGGCGTTATGCTCGTCGCGGTATTCGGGCGATGGCGTAAGCAACTGGATCACGGAACCCAGGGTTCGCGCCGGGCTGAGAATCGGGCGGCGCGTGCGCTCATCGGGCGGGCGATGGCGATAGACCGAAGAAAAGTCCTTACGGAAGATCTCGGCCACCTCGTCCATATCGCGGTGATACTCTTTCACGAACACAGGGCCTTTGAGCACCGCGTAGGCAATCGACTTTGAAATTTCGGATTTACCGCCTCCTGAGACGGTGCAAGGTTTGTGGCAGAAGGTGCCGCGCGGACGCGAGCCGATCAGCCGCCAGGCGGTGCCGCCCACCTGTTTTTCGAGCCGCACGCGAAAGCCGTTGGGTAAGATGTAGACCGCTCCGGCACGCATCGTAAGGCTGCCTTCCGCTCCCGCGCGAGGCCAAGAGATGCAACCTTCGCGAGAGCGGAAGATGGCATTCTCGGGAACGTAGAAAATATTGGGGAAGCGCCGGTCGACTGCATAGCCTTCCGGGTGCTGCTCCACCAAAGGGCCGAGCAGGTTCATGGCAGTGGCGAAGCTGGCTTTTCGCAGACTGACGGCACGCTCGGGGTAAAAATCCTGCCCCAGGACATAAGTCGCGAAAGCCAGGGCGCCGCCGGCGTGTTCCTCTTCGCAGAGGCCGTAAAGATTGGCGGCGAAGCTGATCTGGGTTTTGACTTCTTTCTTGCAATAGCCGTAATAGTTGTCGGCAATGATCGTGACAATCACTCCGCGGTGGTCGCGACAGGTCAGCTTGAAAGCGCGGCTGTCATTGTAGGGCTCATCCTCTTGCGACCAGCACATACCGTCTCTGCGCTGCCGCTCAGTCGCTTGGCTGACGTGCGGGAGTCCGAGAGCTTTCTTCGGCAGGCCCACGATGTGGGGCGCCAGAACCACGCATCCGGTGTGGCCGGACCAATGGAGCGCGTCCAGAGCCGCATCGTTTTCGGGGAGGTCAGGATCCCCGCTATTGCCGAAGATGCTCTCGACAAAATCGAGGTTGCTTACCAGGCTGGCTGGCGCGAAGAAGCGGATTTCCATGCTCTTGTGCGGATCGTCGCCGGCCGCCGGGCAGATGAGCGGCCGGATGAGCAGAGAAACAAAACAGCGGGCTTCTTCCTCCTCACCGGCCGTGAACGGCAGGCGCAGCAGCGCATCCGGTGGCTTCCAAGCCGCGGACCAGAGTGCCGCAAAAGTGCTTCTGGGAACGGCGGCTTTATCGGCGGGGACCGGGAAGCCGCCTTCACAGATATGAAACAAGCCCTGAGTGGTGCGGCGGTCGCTGGTGGGATTGTGCAGAACCCCTTGCGGCACGCGATAGGAACGGAGATAGGGCGACGAGAAGGAATCGCAATTGACAGGCAGAGAGAGGACCCGCGCCATGCCCTCGCGATCGAGCACCAGGGCGCCACCTGGCAATCGCGCCAGGCCAGCGGGGCAGATGTCCGCGAAATAAGAGTCGAGGAAGGTTTGTATCCGCGTATCGGCTGGGCAGAGCTGGCTGCCGAACAGATGATTCCTCTGCTGGTAATTGCGGAGCAGCGGACGGGCGATTTCCAACACGTCGGCGCCCGCCGTGCTGCGGCTGGCGGGTTGTCCGAGAGCCGCCAGTTTGAGATTGATGAAACGGTCGAGTTCCTGGTTTCGCGGTGCCGGCATGGTATTTCAACTCCGTCCTGAAGATGGAACCGAGCAGGCGACGTGGCGTGGGGCTACTTTTTAGCTTAGTACATGCGTTCAGAGATTCGCCCGCGTATTCCGGAGCACCGCTCCGTAGCGGGTCTGTGAAAAAATGCGGGGACACTACTGCTTCGTGATACAACGACGGGAGTTAGAGCACCGGCCCGTAATGTCCCCGCATTTTTTCACAGACCCTGGCGGTCGCGGCTCGGAAACGGCGAGCCGTCCGCCAGTGATACGCTAAGGGTAGATTCATGCAGTCGCGGCGCAAATTCATCGGCAAGGTCGCCACTGGTTTGGCGGGTACATTTGCGACCTCCGGTGTGCTGGGCGCCAACGACCGCGTCCGCTTCGGGCTGATCGGCGCGGGTGCGCGCGGTTCCGAACTGTTGCGCGAGGCTCTGGCTTGCCCCAACACGGAATGCGTGGCGGTGGCTGATGTGTATCGGCGGCGGCTGGAAGAGGCGCAAGCCATTGCGCCCGGTGCGCGGACTTATTCGGATTACCGCCGCCTGCTGGCGGACAACAGCCTGGACGCAGTTCTGATCGCCACGCCCCCTCACCTGCATGCCGAGCAATTCGTGGCCGCGCTGGATGCCGGTAAACACGTTTACCAGGAACGCACCATGGCGTTCACGGTGGAAGACGCCAAGCGCATGCGGGCCGCCTGGCAGCACGCGGGGAATCGGACGGTCCAGATAGGCCACCAGGCTTGCTCCTCGGGCCAGGTCTTGGATGCCGCCGCCTTCTTGAAGCCGGAGTTGATGGGGAAAATCACCGGCCTCCGGGCGCAGTTCTTCCGCAACACGCCGCGCGGAAAGGCGCAATGGGTGCGGCCGGTATATCCGGGCATGACCCCGGAAAACGTGGATTGGGAAGCGTTCCTGGGCCAAGCGCCGCGCCGCGAGTTCGACCCGTTCCGTTTCCAGAACTGGCGCCTCTTCGAGGACTATTCGGGCGGTAGCGTCACCGAGAACCTGAGCGCGCAACTGGCATTCTGGTACCGGATGCTGGGCCTCGAGATTCCGCACGCAGTTACCATGACGGGCGGCCTGTACCTATGGAAAGACGGGCGCGAAGTGCCCGATACCATGCACGTTTCCATGGAGCACGCCGAGGAGATTCTCTTCAGTTGGGATTCGGGGTTCGGAAACAGCCAGCCGGGAGTTTCGGAAGAAGTCCTGGGCACCGATGGGACCATCTTGCGCGGGCAGCAGATCCGCTACCTGCCGCAGAAAGTCAACCGGCCCGACGGCAACGAAATGGCGGGTACGGCGCGCACGGAGCCGCGCGCTCACATGCAGAATTTCCTGGACGGCATCCGCACTGGGCGAGAACCCAACTGCGGGGTCGAGCTAGGCTTCCGCGTGTCCATCGCCTGCCGCATGGCCCTGGAGAGCTACCGCCAGCAGCGCTCGGTGTTGTGGGATCCCGCCCGGGAAGAGATCGTTTAAGGCACCCGCACAGTGGATTTCGCGTACACACCGGAACAGACGCAATTACGGAAAGCCGTGCGGGAATTCGCCGAAGCGGAAATCGCCCCGCACGTGATGGAGTGGGACGAAGCCCAAACCTTCCCGTCCGAGGTCATTGCCAAGCTCGGCAAGCTGGGCTACATGGGCGCGATTTTTCCCGAAGAACTGGGCGGCGCGGGACTCGGCTACATCGAATACGCCATCATCATCGAAGAGCTTTCGCGCGTGGATGGCTCGGTGGGCATCATCGTCGCGGCCCACACGTCACTGTGCTCCAATCATATATATAAGATGGGCAGCGACGAGCAGCGGCGCTGCTACATTCCGAAACTGGCTTCCGGCGAATGGCTCGGCTGCTGGTCGCTGACCGAGCCCGAAGCCGGCTCCGATGCCGCCGGTACCCGCACCACCGCGGTGCGGGACGACGACGGCATGTGGGTGATCAACGGCGCCAAGACCTTCACTACCAATGCGCACTATGCCGATATTTGCGTGGCCATGGCCGTGACCGATCGCGCCGCCGCGCAGCACGGCATCTCCGCCTTCGTGATCGAGAAGAATACGCCGGGCTTCCGCACCGGCAAGAAAGAGAACAAGCTCGGCTTGCGCGCCAGCGCCACCGGCGAGGTGATCTTCGAGAATTGCCGTGTGGCGCCCTCGCATGTTCTGGGCAAGCAGAATGAAGGTTTCGTAGACAGCCTCAAGGTGCTGGATGGCGGGCGCATCTCGATTGCCGCGCTGGCCATCGGCATGGCGCAGGGAGCGTACGATGCGGCGCTGCGCTACTCCAAGCTGCGCAAGCAGTTCAGCCGTCCCATTTCGGAGTTCCAGGCGATTCAGAACAAACTGGTGGACATGGCTGTGGACCTGGACGCCGCGCGCCTGCTCAACTACCGGGCAGCCTGGATGATGGACCACCAGATGCGTGTGACCCGCGAATCCTCCATGGCGAAGCTGTTCGCTTCCGAGGCGGCGGTGCGCATCGCCAACGAGGCCGTGCAGATCCATGGCGGTTATGGGTTCATCAAAGACTACCCCGTGGAAAAGTTCTATCGCGACGTGAAACTCTGCACCATCGGCGAGGGCACCAGCGAGATCCAGCGGCTGGTCATCGCGCGCCAACTGCTCAAAAGCTGATGAAGCTGGAACCGCAAGTGCTGGCCCGAATGACCACGGCTGTCGAGAACCGCGATCCGGAGGCGCTCGCCAGGCTCGGCGCGATGGAGGCGGGGCACGCGCGCATGGTGGGCATCACCGGACCGCCGGGCGCCGGCAAGAGCACGTTGGTCGATGCCATGGCGCGCGAACTGCGGCTGCAGGGCAAGACCGTGGCGATTCTGGCGGTCGATCCCAGCAGCCACATTTCCGGCGGCGCGCTGCTCGGGGATCGCATCCGCATGCAGCAGCACTATGGCGATCCTGGTATCTTCATCCGCTCCATGGCTACGCGCGGTTCCGGTGGCGGCATCGCGCGTGCTACCGCCGACGTGGCTCGTCTGATGGACGCCGCCGGCATGGATTACATACTCATCGAGACGGTGGGCGTAGGACAGGACGAAGTGGAGATTGCCGGCCTCGCGGCTGTGACGGTCGTGGTGCTGGTGCCGGGTATGGGCGATGATGTGCAAGCGATTAAGGCGGGCATCATGGAGATCGCCAGCATTTTCGCCATCAACAAGGCGGACCAGCCCGGCGCCGACCGCATCGAGCACGAGTTGAAGGCTATGCTCAGCCTAACGGACGGCCCGAAGCCGCCCATCGTGCGGACAGTGGCGACGGAAGGGAAAGGCGTACCGGAGTTGCTCGCCGCGATAGAGAACCGCTCCCTGGCGGTCGCGGCTCGGTTTGTAAGGCCGGGCGCTTTGGCGATTGATCATCTGGGCATCGCTGTTTACTCGCTCGACCAGGCCATCCCGTTTTATGAATCAATTGGGCTTCGCGTGGCGTTACGCGAAACCGTGGCGCAGGAGAACGTGCACGTCGCCATGCTGCCGGCGGGCGATTCGCGCATTGAGCTGCTGGAGCCCGCCGCGCCCGCTTCGCCCATTTCCAACTTCCTCGCCAAGCGCGGCCCCGGGTTGCACCATGTGGCCCTGCGCGTCCCCGACCTGCGCGGGGCCGTCGAGCGGCTGCGCGCTTCGGGAGCGCGCCTGCTCAACGAACCGCGCGCGGGCGCCGGCGGCCATCTGTACGTCTTTGTGCATCCGGCCTCCACCGGAGGCGTGCTGTTGGAACTTATTCAGGAGAGCGCCTAAATCGTGAAAGCGGAAATCGGAATCATTGGCGGCAGCGGGCTCTATTCCATGCCCGGGTTCGAGAAGTGCGAAGAGGCGGCGATCGAGACTCCCTTTGGCTCGCCTTCGGACAACTATGTGCTGGGTGAACTCGCTGGGTGGCGCGTGGCGTTCCTTTCGCGCCACGGCCGCGGGCACCGCCTCTCCCCGTCGGAGCTGAATTTTCGCGCCAACATTTACGGCATGAAATCGCTGGGAGTGGAGCGCATCATTTCGCTCAGCGCGGTGGGGTCGCTCAAGGAAGAACACAAGCCCCTCGATTTCGTCATCCCCGACCAGTTTTTCGACCGCACGCACGGGCGGGTATCGACGTTCTTTGGCGATGGCCTGGTGGCGCACATCAGCTTCGCCCACCCCATCTGTCCCGAACTGGCCCAGGTGGTCGCGAATGCGTGTAAGGATACGGGCGTGCACGCGAGCGAGAGTGGCACGTATCTCTGCATGGAAGGTCCGGCGTTTTCGACGAAGGCTGAGTCTAATATCTATCGGAGCTGGGGCATGGATGTAATCGGCATGACGAATCTGACGGAAGCCAAGCTCGCCCGCGAAGCCGAGATCTGCTACGTTACGGTAGCCATGGTCACCGATTACGACTGTTGGCACCCCGAGCACGATGCGGTTACGGTGAATCAGATTATCGCCACGCTGAACAAGAACGCCGAAAATGCGTGCGCGGTGGTAGCGCACGCCGTGGCGAAGATGCCCGGCGAGCGGACCTGTGGCTGCGGCTCGGCTCTTTCCCACGCCATTATCACCGACCGCAAGCTGGTGCCGGAGGCGACCCGCCGCAAGCTGGGAGTGCTGATTGAGAAGTACTTCGTGTAGGCGAATCGCCGAAGAGTTACTGGCGCAGTGTGTCGCCGGGGAACTTCCCAAGAAACTGCCACTGGTTCTGATGGAGGAAACTTGCGCGCGCGCGCTATTCGGCATTCTCGTGGAAGGGCTGGCCGACCGTTTCGAGCCGGCGCTCTGCGATGCGTACGCGCGCCTGTTCGCGCACGCGGTAGCGGCAGAGGACCCGGAGTGGGACACGGTCTCGCTGGTGGCGCGCTATGAGCGGGTGCGCCACCCGCGCGCCATTACGGGCAAGCCACGACGCGTGTTCGTGCTCTCCCGGGTCACTCTCGGCGCGGATGTGGCCATCACGAGCGTGCTGCTAGCCGCGGCGAAGCGCCGCTTTCCCCACGCGGAAATCGCATTCGTGGGTCCGCGCAAGAACTATGAGCTGTTCGCCGGCGATCCGCACATTCACCACGTCCCGCTCGAATACCCCCGCGGGAGTGTCCGCGAGCGTCTGCGTGCCGGCAGAGAATTGCGCGAACTGCTGACGGCTCCGGATTCTGTGGTGATCGACCCGGATTCGCGCCTCACGCAGCTTGGCTTGCTGCCGGTGTGCGGAGAGGAGCGCTACTATTTCTTCGAAAGCCGCGCGTATAAGAGCGAATCCGCCCACGGGCTGCCGGAATTGGCTTCGGAATGGGCCCGCGAGATCATCGGAGTGGGCGGAGCCAAGCCGTACATTGCTCTGGGGCGCACGCCGGGGAAAGTGGCGGCGATCACGGTCAGTCTCGGAGTGGGAGACAACACGGCCAAGCGCCTTCCGGATCCGTTCGAGCGTGAGTTGCTCACGCTACTGGCAAGCACTGGCTTGGCGCTGGTGGTGGATACCGGCGCGGGCGGGGCCGAGGCGGAGCGTGTGGGGGCGGCTGTAGCCGCTGCCGGTGTGCGCGCCGCCACCTGGGAAGGCTCGTTCGCGGGATTCGCTTCGATGATTGCGGCCAGCCGCCTGTATGTCGGTTACGACTCTGCGGGCCAGCACGTGGCTGCGGCCTGCGGCGTGCCGCTGATCAGCATTTTTGCCGGCTTTCCCGCGCCGCGCTTCTTCGATCGTTGGAGCCCCGCCGGCCACCGCTGTCACGTTCTCCGCGTCGAGCGGCCGGAGGTGGAACCGGCGCTCGCGCAAGTGCGCGAAGCTATGGCTGCCGTGTTAGGTGGAACGGCCACAGCCCCTGCGTAAGGCGGGAACGCAGCTTTCGCCGCGTGTCCAGGCGACTACTTCAATTCGACTTGGATCTCCATGGCGGTGTGGTCGCCGATGTTCTCGGTCTCGTGCTTGAGCGGATCGCGCCAGGCGATCTCGCCGGGCTTGCGGGGGTTGTCGACCAGCCGCCCATCCGCCATCTTCATGGTGGTGTGCAGCACAGTCAGGTAGACCACCACATAGGCCGGATGCTCATGTAACGGGCTTTTGATGTGGGGCTCCAAGACTGTGCGTAGAATGCGCACGCGGTCGTTCTCGAAATCGACGGTGTGGTATTTGGGGTCCAGCTTCACGGGGTCGAGCTTTACCGGGGCCGAGTTTATCCTCGCCGGCTTGAGTTCGATTACGGCTGCTTCCAACGGCTGATCGGAGAGATTCTCCTCGGCGTAACTGGCTGCTTCGAAATACGCAGTGTCGCCTTTCTTGTGAATGACGTCGCGCGTTCTTCCGTCTTCGCCGGTCATGCGCTCGTGGGCGTCGGTTAGATACACCATGACGGTTGGAGGATGTTGGCGCAATTGGGTGCGCTCGTGGGGTGCCTGGATTTCACGGACGACATGAACCCACTGGTTGTCAATTTCGACTGTTGGCTGGGCGGCGGCGAGCCCACTCAACAGAATCCAGAACGCCAGTAATTTAGCCGCACGGTTCGCTCCCTCGCGGTCGCGGCTCGGTTTCGAGGCGGTAGCACGCTGAACCAGCATCATTAGTTTCCAATGCGTTCGGGCATGTCTGCCAGAATGTAGCTCGACACCGCCAGGGTGGCGATGCAGCGGCGGAAGTCTTCGGGGTCGACTTTGTCGAGTGTGTCGGAAGTGGTGTGGTGCCAATCGAAATAGTGCGTACCGACAGTTCGCAGGCCGAATCCGGGGACGCCATCGCGCACCAGAGGTTCGATATCCGTCTCCGAATCGCTCTTGGTCATTTGACTAGCGCCAATGCCCTCCAGCAGTTTCCCGATCTGTTGCATGCGGGCCAGGGCGGCTTCGGTGTTTCCAGACGTCATCGTCAGCGATAAACCGACCGGCCGCTCGGCTCCGCCATCCATCTCGATGGCCGCCACGTGATTCTTGAGCTTGTCTCCCAAGGCTGCCCGATACGCGCGCCCGCCGGCGTTGCCGTTCTCTTCGTTCACCCAGAAGACGATGCGCAGAGTGCGCCGGGGCCGCAGCCCCAATTCATGCATGATATGCGCCGCTTCGAGGGCGGCCATGATGCCGCCGCCATCATCCTGCGCGCCCTGGCCCACGTCCCAGGAATCCAGGTGCCCGCCCATCACCACGATTTCATCCGGCTTCTCGCGCCCGCGAATCTCGCCCATGACGTTGGCGGACTTGGCGTTCGGCAGCGTCTGGGCGGCCATCTGCAGGTGCACCCTTACGGGCTCGCCGGAATCGTAGAGCCGCTGGATCAGGAGGGCATCTTCGACGCTGATCGCGGCAGTGGGAATGCGCGGCGCATCGGCGGCGTAATTCATGGCGCCGGTGTGGACGGTCTGCAGCGTGGTGGCCGTATCGACGGAGCGTACGAGCGCTGCTACTGCTCCGAGTTTGGCGGCGCGCGATGCGCCTTGCCCGCGGTACGGAACAGTCACGTGGTAGCCCTGATTGGCCTCGTTGTAGACGACGATTTTGCCCGCGATCGCGGCGCGACCCTTCTTCTCCAGGTCATCGAAGCTGCTGGCCACAACCACATCAGCAGTGATGCCGCCGGGCGGAGTAGCGACACTGCCTCCGAGTCCCAGCATGGAAAGCGGCCGGTCGATGGGGCTGACGAGGGAGGCGCTTTCCTGCCCTCTGACCCAGTGCGCGACCTCCACCGGCTGAGTGGTGACGTTCTCCAATCCATCCTTCTTCATCTGCTCGGCGGCCCAGGCGACGGCCCGGTCCAGCGACGCCGAGCCGCTCAAACGGTTCCCGATGCGGTCGGTCAGATAGGCGAGCTTGGCGTAACCAGCATCATCGACCAGAGCCGCGCCGATTAACTTGGCGGCCGTATCGCGGTACTCAGCGTTGAGCGTTCGGTGTTGTTGCGAACGGGCCGGACCGGAGAGACTCAGCCAGAGCGCGGCCACCGCCGCGCAGGATATGCACGTTGCCTTACCCATGTCGGATCACCAGCACATCGCCATCCTTCACAATGTACTCCTTCCCTTCGAGGCGCAGGAGGCCCTTTTCGCGAACGCCGGGATAGCCGCCCAGGTCCACGAGCGCTTTCCAGTTCACCACTTCCGCGCGGATGAACTTCTTCTCAAAATCGGAGTGGATCGCGCCGGCGGCCTTGACCGCATTGCTGTGCGTGGGAATGGTCCAGGCGCGGACTTCGGTTTCACCGGCGGTGAGGAAGCTCATCAAGCCGAGCAGCGAATAGGTGGCCGAAATCAGCCGCTCCAGGCCCGATTCCTGCAAGCCGTAGCTGGCGAGGTAATCCCGCTGTTCTTCGGCGGGTAGCTCCGCCAGTTCCGCTTCGACCTTTCCGCAGATGGCGGTCACCGAAGTTTGCTGGCGCCCGGCCAGAGGCCCTTCGCGATATTCGCGCTCGCGGCCGTGGAGCTTGCCGGCCTCGGCTTCTCCGAGGTTGAGCACATACAGCATGGGTTTCTGGGAAAGGAATTGGAAGCCGCGAATGCGTTTTTCCTCCTCGGCGTCGATTTCCATCTGGCGCAGAGGGCGGTTCTCTTCGAGCGCGGCCTTGCACTTTTCCAATAACTCGAATTCGCGGTCGAGGTCCGGGTTCTTGATTTTCTTGCGGTCCTTTTCCAGGCGTTCGAGGCGCTTTTCCACCACCACCAGATCGCTGAGAATCAGTTCGGTTTCCACATCTTCCAGGTCGCGGAGCGGATCGACCGAGCCCTTCTCATGGGGGATCGTCTCATCCGGGAAGAGGCGCAGCACGTGCGCGAACGCGTCCACCACGCGCAGACTGGCGACATACGCCGGATCGCGCAGATTCTCCTTCGAGATGGACGGCATATCCACGTACTCGACGGTCGCGTGCGTGATCTTGGGCGGCTCGAACAACCGGGCCAACTCATCCAGCCGGGCGTCCGGGACTTTGGACACGCCGGTGCGCGCGACCGTGGAGCCGATGTGCGTCTCATGGTGGACGCCCGTCAAGATCGTGAACAACGAGGTTTTGCCTACCATCGGCAGGCCGATAATTGCAGTCTTCATATAGGGAGCGATCTACAGGGGAACTTCCACCTGGCTCAGGATATCTTCGATGATGCGCTCGCCCGAATCGGCACGGCGGGGCACCAGGGTGGTTCGCGTATTGATCACCACGCGGTGAGCAAAGATGGGGACGGCCAGACGCTTGATGTCGTCGGGGATGGCGAAGTCGCGGCCTTCCACCAGGGCGAGCGCCTGCACCGCCCGGAAGAGGGCCTGCGAACCGCGCGGACTGACGCCGAGGGCGAGCGCCTCGTGGTTACGGGTCTTCTCGACGATGGCCAGCATGTATTCCACGAGCGATTCTTCCACCTTTACGCGGTGGACGCCTTCCTGGAAGCCCACCACGTCCTCGGCAGTGAGGACCGCGGCGGCCACTTCCGGCAGGGCGCGGTCCCAGTTACGCACGATCTCGCGCTCGCTGGCAGTATCGGGATAGCCGATGCGCAGGCGCATGAGAAACCGATCGAGCTGCGATTCCGGAAGCGGGTAGGTGCCGTGGTGCTCCACCGGATTCTGCGTGGCGATCACCATAAAAGGCCGCGGCAACGGGTGCGAGCAGCCGTCGATGGTGACCTGGCTTTCATTCATGGCTTCCAGCAGCGCCGATTGCGTTTTCGGCGTGGTGCGGTTGATCTCGTCGGCCAGCAGGAAGTTGCTGAAGATCGGCCCGGGCTTGAACTCGAAGCTTTCGGCATGCGCGTTGTAGATGGTCACGCCCAGCACGTCGCTGGGGAGCATATCGCTGGTGAACTGCAGGCGGTGGAAACGGCACGCCACGGAGCGCGCCAAAGCTTGCGCAAGAGTGGTCTTACCCACGCCGGGGACATCTTCGATGAGGAGATGGCCGCGCGCCAGAAGACACACCAACGACAACCTCACCACATCGGGCTTCCCGCGGATGGCCGAACCGAGCGCGGCCTCCAATTCACCCAGCTTCGCAAGCGTTTGTGGCGAGAATCCGGCGGGCGGGGCCACGATTGATTCCCGCTGCGACATCAGGTTTCATGATACCGCGCGGGGCCTGAGGGCACGCCGCGCTTCGGGAGCCAGGAGCCGGGGAAAGGACGCACGGCTGGCGACGGCATTGGGCCGGGAACGGAATTGGTGGCGCAGTTGGGCTGGTTTTGCTCCTTTCTGAACGTTGCTGGCGCCGGTTCAGAGGCGCAGCGCAGGGTTTTCGAGGGGCGGATGCATGACTTGAGCCGGCGGCTCGGCGGGGTCTGTGGCTTGTTGACAGAACGAAGCCGCGGCGATGAGGAGGTCGTCATCTTGGATTTCGGTTAAGGGCTGGGCGGTAGCCTGGGAGGCTTTGAGTTCTTTGAGCGCGCTGTAGAAGGAACGCTCGAAGAAAGCGATCTTGCGGTGTACCAGGGCGAAATCGCGCTGGTGACGCAGGAAGAATTCGGTGGTGCTGGTGGTGTCGGGATCCTGGTAGGAATACTTCCACAGGTCGGCTTCGACCTTGCGATAGCGGCGGAGCATCCACTCGGCATTGACCATGGTATCGACCAGGAAGCGCTGTTCGGGCGTGGCCGGCCGATACTGCTCGCGGTAATCCGCGACTAATTGATCAAGCTCTTCGGCGCTTTCGCCGGGGATGACGGTGGACTTCGCGTGAATGCCCGTCTTCAGGGCATTAAAACGGGAAACATTGCGACCAGTAACCGTAACAGGTCCAGTCGATTTCTGAGCATTGCGACGATTGGCGTCGATTTGCGGTTGAGTTGCCATAGTTCCTCCCAAGCACAGAGTAACTGGCGCGCATGCGGGGCTTGCCCGCGAGATTGCGAGTTGGCGAATGGATTCAATGGGATAGAGAATTTGCAAGTGCCGTGATCGAGGAAGATCAGGGGAGGCGAAATGGGAGGGGCAGCTTGCAACTGCTGGAGAGAGCAGTAGTTATAAGACACATTCCGATCCGTTGCGCCGGTGGCTCGGTAACGACGGCGGCCGGGCGATCTAAAAAAGGAGCTTCAGGGCGAGCTGGATCTGGCGCGGCGTATTGTATTGCGCGCTTACTACCCCGAATTGTGGCGTGCCGTAAACCTGACCGGGGCTGGAAAAGCGGGCATGGTTGAGAAGATTGAACAGTTCCCCGCGAAACTGCAAATTGAACCGGTTTTCGCGGCCGAAGGGGTTGTTTTTGAAAAACCCGGCATCCAGATTGTTGATTCCGTCGTTACGCACATCGGGAAGGGTTCTGCCGACGTTCCCGTAGGTGTATGCGGCCGGGCTGGTGAAGCCCACCGTATTGAACCATTCATTTAGGCGCAAATCCAGATCGCCGGTCAGTTGAGCAGTTTGCCCGTTATTATTCGGACGCGAGTACGTGACGTAGGCGCTCTGCATGGAGTTCACGGCGGTCGTCAAGTAGAGTGGATTCCCGCTCTGGGCAGTATAGATACCGCTTACTTGCCAGCCGCCGAGCAGCCGGCCGATGACGCGCCCGCCGTTTAAGACTTTCTGCTTTCTGCCGAACGGAAGATCGACCGTGTAGCTCACGACCAGCCTTTGCGGTGCATCGAACTGAACGAGCGAGCGGTCCTGCCGAAGATTATGGTTCTTGCTCAAGAGGCCGCCCCCAGGCTCACCGTCTTGCGAGACGGAGTTGGGAGCTTCGGAATTGCCAATGGCTTTGCTAAAGGTGTAGGCAAGCAAAAAGAACGACGAGCGGAAGCGCTTGGTAGCCCGGGCCTCGAGTGCGTGATAGCTGGAGGAACCAGCGTTGGCGCCCTGCGCCAGGACGCTTCCAAACTGCGGATACGGGCGCAGTAGCTGGCTCCTGGCAACCGTAGGCTGGTGGCGCGGACGCTCGCGCCGGCGACCACCGCATCCCGAGCTGATCGTAGCGTTCACAGTGACATCCCTGCGAGGGGCACAGCTCGAAAATTGCAAATGGATCACCCCTGGACGCCCGCGGGAGGATGCCGCGGCGAGGCGACTAGTAAGAATACTGGTTAGAAATTCCTTGACGGGCGCGACAATCGAGCATATTATCCAACACATGCGCTGCTGGAGAGAGAGAGACGGTATTTGCGAGTTTTCGCGGCCATTGTACTATTCGTACTGCCAGCGGCATCTCGACTATTCGCGCAAACCAACGTTCAGACTTCCTCGAGCAATTTTAGTTCTAGTACAGTGATTGTTGGAGCAGGTGGAGGCACGCCTTTGGTGACTGCCACCCCCGCTCAGATCGATGCGAGCGGCAATATCTCCAATTTAGGAACAGTGTCCGGAACCGCCATTACCGGCACCAGCCTGGCGATCTCCGCACCAACCTCCCCGCCGTCATCAACTGGCCAGGGGCTAGTCACGATCCTGGTAAGGAATACCAGTTCCTCGATATCGACCGGCAATTTGGCCTGCTGGGATGGTAGTACCGCAACAGCAAGGACTTGCCCGCATGGCAGCACGACGGGCGTTATTGGTGTCGTTTATGGGACGTCGACGGTGGGAAGTTATACTTATTCTCAAGTCGTCCGGATGGGCAGTGCTGCTTGTATTTTTGACAATACGGCCACGACCAACCATTATGTGGTAGTGTCATCGTCCACGGACGGAGAATGCTCGGACAGCGGCTCATCTTCTTACCCAGCCGCGAGTCAGCCGGTGGGCATCGCGGCTGCTGGTGGCACGGGTACGCAGTACGTTTTCACAATGAACGACATGCCGACCCCCTCATCCGCCGTAGCGGGGCTGGCGACCGGCAACACGTGGACGGCCGGCACGCAAAGCTTCGCCTCGGCATCCTCGCTAATCGTTCCTTATTCGGGGCTGGCCGCTCCGACGGGCATCGGCAGCATTGCGTCGGACAGCAGCACAGTGGGGCGGTACGCCATGGGCTGGAGTGGAACCTATGTGAGCGGATTGACTCTGATCCCGACGACGTCGCCGGAGGGAGTAGGGGCAACAGCCAGCGGGCAAGACGCGATCTGCGCAAAGGGCGGGGATAGCAGCATAACGGGTCTGATTTGTTATAACGGCACTGGCACGGACGGAACCTCGCCGACGGCGTTCCAACAGTACATCAATGTGCCTGAGGGATTTTTCTCGATCAAGGGCCGGTCTATTCGGGTAACGTACTATCTGCTGGCGGACAGCAGCGCCACCAGTATACCGACTTTGACTTTCTCTCTGGTTTGGCAACCGCCAACCACCTCGTCTCCGATTCTTTTCCAAGGTGCTGCCGCCTTGCCACCCGCATCGCTCTCAAACCAGCGGTTTACAATCAGTTGCCTGATCACCGGTACGGGAAGTGCCAGCAGTGGGACAAAGCTCTATGCGGACTGCACGTCCAGTTCTTTGGGGACGACCACGGTGGGAAGCAGTCCCGCGTATACGATTTCGATTCCGGCGATACCCGCCAACACGGTCACAGCGCTGCCAACGAATGTGGATACTTCCGATGCGAGCGAGAAGCTATCCCTCGAAATCCAATATTCCGGAAATAAGTCCGGAAACGCTGTGGCGCTTTTGAATGTGATTCCGAAGTTCGTGGAATGAAGCTGGCCGCCTTATTACTCCGCGTCTTGTTACTCGGTGCGACAGGGCTGACCGCCCAGACAACAAACGCCAACTTCGCTTCGTTTCAGGTGGTAGACGAGTGCGGAGGCCAGCCGGCGTTTCTGGGCTCGTCTTATATCCTCGAAGAGAGCGCGGGGTTCTGCGGCGGGGTCAACGAGTCGGGACCCGTGTCGAGCACGCAGTTCACGATCTCGGGTATCACATGGGTAAGCGGGCAATACACCATATCGACCACGACCAGCAGCACTATGCTGAGCAGCTTACAAACTACCGACACGATCTACATCTCAGGCTCGATGATGCCGTCGTGCCTGACGACCACATCCACGGGATTTGCAGTGCTTAGTTCTACCTCATCAAGCGTCACGGTGAAGGCGCCCTCCCTTTGCAATTCCAGTCCCACATTTACGAGCGGCGTTATTTACGGATCTTATGGTACTTCCGACGGCAGCCCCCGGTACGAGTTGAAGTTAGTGCATCAGCACTCGGGCTCTTGGTCGCCCGCGCCGCAGGTTGGGGACGTAACTCTCATGACCGATAGCACGGCCCGGACGAGCCTGTTCGGCGCAGCCAACAAGACCTGCAGCGTCGGAAACCCAGCAGGGTATTTCGACGGAACCAATTACTACATCGCTTTTATCGCACAGAATTCCGCGTCGTGTGGCTCCTCGAAGCCGCCGAATTCGCCCGGCCAGGGAACCCAGTATGATCTATGGGCCTGCAACCTCGGAACTTCGCCGACCAATGCGTTAACTGGCGGTACAGGCGGCAGATGCGCCAAGATCATGGCTGCCAATCCCTCCCCAAACGGAGGCGGCTTTCTGGACCCCCGAATTTTCAGCAACCTGCACCTTTACGCGACCGAAAGGAATGACTCCAACGTTCTATCAGCGCTGGGATCACCGAGCTACGGAGTGTGGTCGGTGGATGATCTGACTATGAACTGGAGCGCTGGGGCGCCGGCCAAGACCGCCACCACTACCTATGTCTTCAATGCGGGCGGGTGGGCGGGGCCAACCGGCCGAAATCGCGCCTCGGCTGGATGCGAGCAGTATTATAAGTTGACAGGACTGCTGAATTTGCCTGCCGTAAGCGGAACTTCGGTTGTGAGAGCTCTCTTTCAGGCAAATGATATTAATCCGGGCGGGTCGAGTCCGTTTCAAAGTTACGCTTCGGGCGTCACTTGCGATCAAATGGGCGCGGGTGGTCCAACCGATCAGTTTATCTTTTCCGGGTTATTTTATGCGGACCTCGACGGCACCGCATATATGGGTACCTCAGTGCTGACCGGCAGCCATTACACACAGTTGTATCCGAGTCCTTCGGCAACCAGCGGAGCTAATAGCTGCTTGACTCCTGGCGGTTGGAATTACTGTTACGCCGAATACCCATGGATTATGAGCGATGGTGGGTCGCTGATGTTTCTTGCTGATCCGGTCACGCAATCGCAGATAATAGACGATTGCAAAAACCCGCGGTTTGTGAGTGGATGTAAAGAGAACTACACATCTGAGGTTGCGCAAGCGCTCGTGAGCACGGACTACTCTAGCTCCACGTACCCTATGAGGTTACTAGGCGTGGCATCATACTCGAATATGCAGGATCTGGGCACCCTCAATTGTGAACAACTGTTATCTGTTGGTAACTTGTATACCTCATGTGGGCTTGGGGCATTGACGCCTCTGTTCGGCAACTGTGGCCACCTCGTTTTTGATGAAGCGAGCCAGTACGGCACTTGCGGTAACCTAACGAGTTTTCAAAATTTAAATTATAGCTTCACCATACGCCGAACTATGATTTTCTCGCTCAGTCCATCATTACTGAATCGAGTGACTCAGGCCGTTGGCGGCGTCACGATGAGCGGCGGCGTATTGGTCAAGGCCCAATAGATCATAGCTAAATGGGAATCACGAAATGTTCGCTAAGAGTCTGGCCAAAGCTAAGTGATCGAGTGGCTCGCCGGATCAAGAGTTCGGAGGACAGATCATGAAGAGAAACACGTTATTTATTGCGCTTGCTGTAATTACCGCAGCCTCGGCCCAAGGTCAGACGTTAGGCTACGTTCTGGGGAGTTCCTATTCCAAGGACGTGGTGAGCTTCAGCACGTCAACCGGGAAGCTGGTTAACGTTTTCAGCGACGGATTCGGAACAGGGACGGCACTTGCAGTAGGCAGTGACGATAGCACCCTTTACATTCCGGCGGAGGCGGGTGGGCTCAACTCCGGTGTGCTGAATATAGTTTCGGGCCAGACGGGGCAGTTGCTAAACTCGGTGAGTTTGGTTGGCCAAGGTGAAAAGGCGGTGCTAAGTGCTGATGGCTCTACGGTATATGTTCAGACTGCCACAGCCACATCCGGGGGAATCGTAGCGGTGGATACGGCAACTCTTGCTTCCCAAAAAACGCTGAGTTTTCCGTTCAACTCATTTGTTCATGACATCGCCGTCTCGCCGGACAGTAGCACTCTTTACGTTTACGTAACTTGCCCAAACGGGTGCACGCCTCCCCGAACCGGGTGTACGACGACGGGCGGAATCTGTATATTCGACGCCAAAACCCTGGCTTTCAAGCAGCAGATCGACAAACTCCAAGGGAGCTTGGCACTGAGTCAAGACGGGCAGTTCCTTTACGTTTGGAGCCCAGCCGGCAGCCAGTACCTCGCGGTCGTGAACACGGCTGCTCTGACTTATGTTTGGAAGGCATTTCCCTACCGTATTACAGGGGTGGCGGTCAACCCTGTGGGGAATTATGCGGTGGTCTTTGTCGGGCCAAATGCTCAGGCGAGTACGACCGCTTACCTCTTCGACCCTACCGCCAACAAGACCGTCGCGCAGCTATTCGGCAATGGGCCCGACGGGACTTCCGTGATTCCACACTATTCGACGCTCATCGCCAACACCGCCGCGTTCTCTCCGGATGGTACATCGCTCTGGATGTTGCTGTGGTGCGATCCCAACGCCACCAACTGCTCGGTTCCGGGCGGCACGGGCCGGGCGGTAATGGGAATCAGCATGATTTCGCCTGTATCGGTGATTTCGATCATGCCGCTTCCGCGGGACGCGGCATCTCTGGGGATGCCGCAGTAGGAACGGGAGCAGGCGCCCCGAAGAGCCGGGGCGGCAGACACGAGTGTCTGCGCCACAAGGGCCGCCGCGGGAGTATGGGACCGAAAGGGCTCTGGCCTGGGCAGCCCTCGAACCGACCAATGCCACCGAATTGTTCCTGCGCCACCAACGCGATTTCGCCCTGGTGCACCCCGATAGCGGCGGAGCATCCATTCGGCGTTGACCATGGTATCGACCAGGAAACGCTGCTCGGGCGTGGCCGGCCGATACTGCTGCTGGCGGTAACCCGCGAAGCAATCAAGGGGCGCTGGCCGGCCGAGTCCGGTACGAGTGCGCCGCCATCCTTATCTGAGTCTGGCAGGGTAGCGCGCGTGGGTAGGCCCGGACCAATCAGCTTTACGTAGATATCGAAGTTCTTCTGGTCCTCGCCGTTCCAGGCGAATGCCGCCTGACGGCCGTCCGGAGAAAAAGTAGGGGCGTCCTGTTGGCCGGGATAACTCGTCAGGGGCGCGATTTTCCACTGCTCTGAATTGCTGTTCCACCGGGGAGACGACAGTAACCGCCCTGTGAAATAGATGCCCGGCAGCAGTGGAATCACCAATAGCATGGCCCAAATGCGACGGCTCCGAAGACTTGGTTGCACCGCCTGCTCTGGGGTGGGTTCCGGAGCAACCGGTATTGGGAGTTCCTCCATAATGTCTGGGGGCTCCTCGCGCACCTCGGTCACAACCGCTGAAAACCGGTAGCCACGTTTGGGGAAGGTCTCGATGTAAGAACGTCCGTCAGTCGTTTCTCCCAGGGTTTTTCGTAGAGTCGAGATGTTCTGGGTTAGGTTGGTCTCTTCCACGAAAGCATCCGGCCAGACGGCCTTCATAAGGTCCTCTTTGCTGATAATGGACCCGTTGTTGGCAACCAATGCGATCAGGGTTTCAACGGCTTTCGGGGTCAGTGGCACCACTGCGCCATCGCGCCGTAGCAAACGTTCCTTGCGGTGCAGCCGAAACGGTCCGAACTGGTAGGCGGACACTCCCATTTGAATTGCGCGAATTCATTCGAGGATATCCCAATGGCACAGCCGAAACAAGACGGCCCACCCGTTAGCCCCTGGTGCGCGTGTTCCGTTGCGTAGCAGGCAGAGCAGACGGCAAGACCGTCTGCTCCACGATAGGCTGAAAGACACGCCGGCCTACGGCCGGTTGGCCGGATGGAAATCCGGCCGGCGGGCTGAAAGCCCGGCCCCACCAACTACACCGGCCGGGGGGAACTTGATGGGGTTGTATAATCTGATGACCAGGAATTCGAGGAATCCCATGCCAGTGAACCGTTCCCGGCGAAGGCGTCTGCTGTGCGGGCTTGCACCGCTCCTGCTGGCGGCCGCGCCGGTCTTCGCGCAGGTCGATTTTAGCGGCGAGTGGGCACCGTTCTATCACGAGGATCCAGTGGAGCGCGGGCCCGGCGCCGAATTGGGCGATTACACGGAGTTGCCCATTAACGAGGCCGCCCGCCTGCAGGCCGACAGCTACGATGCCGACCGCATCTCCGTCGTGGAGGAATACCAGTGCCGGCCGCACTCTCCCGATTATGGCTTTCGCAGTCTGGGCAACCTGCGCATCTGGCGCGATCTCGATCCGCGGACGCAGCGCACGGTCGCCTTTCACAGCCACACCCTGGCGTACGACAACGAGCGCACGATCTACATCGACGACCGCCCGCATCCCCCCGACTATGCGCCGCACACCTGGCAGGGCTTCTCCACCGCCAAGTGGGAAGGCAACATGCTCACCATCACCACTACGCATCTGAAGACGAATTACCTGCGGCGCAATGCCCTGCCGCGCAGCGACCGCGCCATCATCACCGAGCATTGGATCCGCCACGGCGATGTGCTGACGGTGGTTACGATCACGGAAGACCCGGTGTTCCTGGAAGAGCCTCTAGTGCGCAGCACGAACTGGTACCTGGACCCGGGGCAGCATTTGGAACCCTATGGGTGCGAATACGGGCCGGAGGTGCCGAAGCCGGAAGGCACCGTGCCGGCTTTCCTGCCGGGCCAAAATCCGTTCCTGCATGAGTTCGCGAATTATTATGGCCTGCCGTTCGAAGCGACGCGCGGCGGCAAAGAGACGTTGTATCCGGAGTATCAGGAGAAACTCAAAGACTACAAGCCACCGGCCAAGTGCGAACGCTACTGCCGCTGTATAGGACTTTTCGAATGCAACGTCAACTCGCGCTGACACTGGCAGTTGCGGCCGGGGCGGTATGGGCCTGGAGCCAGACAGCGCCCGCGGCCGCGCCGGCCTCTGATGATATCGGCGTTCTCAAGGTGCAGGGGAACGTCTACGTGCTGGTGGGCGCCGGCGGCAACATTGCGGCTCAGATCGGCGATGACGGAATCCTGTTGGTGGATACGGGCACGGGCGCGGCGGCTCCCAAGGTTGCGGCCGCGCTGAAGAAACTTTCCGGCAACCCGGTTCAGTGGATCGTGAACACCGCGGCCGAGATCGATCACATCGGCGGCAATGGCGATCTGCCCCGGCTGAGCGGGCTGGGCCCCCGCCAGCCGCTTCGCGTAGTGGCGCATGAAATGGTGCTGAACCGGCTCAGCGCCGCCCCCGCCAGCGGACAGTCCGGCATCCCGGATTCGCTCTGGCCGAACGACGAGTATTCGCAGCGGGTGAAGGATTTTTCCTTCAATGGCGAGGCGGTGCTGGTGCAACATGTTCCGGCGGCCCACACGGATGGCGACAGCATCGTGCATTTCCGCCGTTCCGACGTGCTGGCCACCGGCGACGTGTTTACGCCGGGCCGTTATCCCGTTATCGACCTGGCCCGCGGGGGCAGCATTCAAGGCGAGATTGACGCTTTAAACCAGATCCTGCGGATTACCGTGCCGCTGAAATATGAAGAGGGTGGAACGTACGTGATTCCGGGACATGGGCGTGTGTGCGATGAAGCGGATGTGGTCGAGTACCGGAATATGGTGACGATCGTGCGCGACCGCATCCGCGACATGGTCCGCAAGGACATGACCCTGGAGCAGGTGAAAGCGGCGCGGCCCACGCGCGATTACGATACGCAATACGATTCCAAAGATGCCGCCCAGTTCGTGGAGGCCATCTACAAGAGCTTGCGGAAATGAGAAGGCACCCTTATCTTCTTCTGACATGGGCGGTGATTGGGCTCACGGTTGCGCGCGTGGACGCGCAACCCGGGGGCCGGGGAGATGCGCCGGCGCGGCCGCCGCGCGAAGCTGCGCCCATCGATCTGACCGGCTATTGGGTGTCGGTGATTTCCGAAGACTGGCGCTGGCGCATGGTTACTCCTGCCAAAGACGATTTCGCGGGCATACCGTTCACGCCCGAAGGCCGCCGGATCGGCGATCAATGGGACCCCGCTAAAGACCAGTCATCGGGCGATGTGTGCAAGGCGTACGGCGCGGCCACAATCATGCGCCTGCCCGGACGCGTGCACATCACCTGGCAGGACGATACCACGCTGAAGATCGAGACCGACACGGGCATGCAGACGCGCCTGCTGCATTTCGGCGACAAGGTTCCGGAGAACGTGCAGCCTTCGCGCCAGGGCTACACGCTGGTCCATTGGGAAACGCCGGAGCGCGGCATAGGAGCGCCGCGGCCCGGCTTCGGCGCGACGCGCGAAGGCACGCAGGGCCGGGCGCTGGAAGGCGTCACGACCAAGTTGCTGCCCGGCTATTTGCGCAAGAATGGTTTCCCGCTCAGTGGCAATGCGGTGGTGAAGGAAGATTTCGACCTTTTCACCGAGCGCAACGGCCAGCCCTGGTTTGTGGTCACGACGATTGTGGAAGATCCGATGTACCTGCAAGAACCGTACGTCACCAGCTCGAACTTTAAGAAGCAGCCGGATGCCACTCACTGGAACCCGCGCCCCTGCTCCGCGCAGTAGCGCGTTCGATGCCGAGTAAGGCGTTCGACCGTCAACTCGCGGCCCTCGAGGAACTGGCCCAAAGTCCGTCCTCATCCGGCGCGGCAGACACCTTGCGGAAGGCGCTGGCCAATCGCAACAACTATATTGCGGGGAAAGCCGCGCAGATGGCGGCGCGGCTGGGATGTAAAGAACTGGTTCCCGAACTCTTGATGGCGCTCAACCGCTTCTTCACCAATGCGGCGAAAGCCGATCCCCAGTGTTGGGCGAAAAACGGGATCGTGCAAGCGCTGGTGGAACTAGGGCACCGGGAATCGGGCCCGTACCTGCGGGGGCTGCACCACATCCAGATGGAGCCGGTGTGGGGCGGGGAGGAAGACTCGGCTGGCCCACTGCGCGCAAAATGCGCGCTGGCGCTGGTGGAGTGCCGGGATCAGGGCGACGACGAACTGCTCAGTCATCTCCTCGAACTCCTGGCGGACCGTGATCAGACGGTGCGCGCCGAGGCGGCGCGCGCCATCGGCCGGGTAGAACATTTCGCCTCCGAGTTGCTGCTCCGCTTGCGGGCGCTGCTGGGCGACCGCGAGCCCGCAGCGATGGGCGCGTATTTCAGCGCACTCCTGTCGCTGGAGCGGGAAGCCAGCTTCGATTTCGTCGCCCGCTTCCTCAATGGGAACGACGAGGTAGCGCAGGAGGCGGCCCTGGCCCTGGGTATGACGCGCGATCTCCGTGCCTTCCGCCGGTTGCAGGACTGCTGGGAAGGCGGACGGAGCCAGGCGATTGCCGGCACACTCCTGACCGCTATGGCCCTCACGCGGCAGCCCGAAGCCGTAAACTTTCTGCTGCGTTTGATCGAGACGGACGCGCGCCCCGCGAACGCGGCGATCGAGGCGCTGGCGGCTGCGCGTTTGGGCGGGGAAGTGCGGGAGCGCGTGGAACAAGCGGTTCGGGCCGTGGGAACGGAGCGGCTGGCCGCAGCATTTCAGCAGCACTCTGCGAACAAAGAATGAAGCGGACGAGAATGTCCGTTCTGCGGATGGCGGCCTTACGGCTGTTCGCCGGGCGTTGCCCCGGAGGCACTTCTCGCGAGGGATGCCTTCACGGAAGACGGAAGGCGATCGGCGCGCGCTAACAGCATGGTCACCTGCCAGCGTTCCGCATCGGAAAGAGTACTCCCGAATCCCGGCATGCCGGAAAGCCGGATTCCGTGCGAGACCTTCCAGTACGTTACGCCTTGCGGATCGTCCGTCACCATTTCATGCGGAGCGAACAATTGCGGCGGAGGGGGAAACTCGCCGCGCGCAATGGCTGTTTTCGGCTGCCCTGGCAATCCGTGACATACGGCGCAATTTCGTGCGTACACCCGCGCGCCGCCCAGCAGATTGGCTTCATCCTCGGACAAAGGGTCTTGTACTTTCGCCGCATCTCCCAAGCTGGCGTGCAGCGCCGTTTGGGCGAAGGTCTCTTCGAGCGGCAGGGGTTTGGCCGTAGTAGCCATGGCGATTCCGCCCAGTTTGGCGAACAGATACGCGCCCAGCGGCACTACGATGACGACTCCGGCAATGATTCCGATGACAAATGAAGCGCTGCGGCTCATGCTGTCTTCCATGGAGCACGCCTGGTTCCGTTCCGCGGCGCCGGATCGAGAAGTGTGAGGAAATGGCCGCTGCAAGGAAGCAGCTCTGGCTTGGCGGGGTCGGGTCTAGAGCCTTACCTTCGTAATGGACGCTCCCTGACGGTCGAGCTGCAAGCAGCGGCTCTGTTCTGTGTGGTCGAGAATCTCCGTGGAGGACGCTCCCTGACGGTCGCGGCTCTGAGCCGTGGCTTGCGGTGACGCGGAGGCGGAGGATTGTTGAACCGGTAGGGCGGGAGTGATAGCGTGGTAAAGCTCGGGAGGGACGATGCTGCGTTCAATCTTGTTCACCGCTTTGGGAATCTGTTTGCTCAGCGGGCTCGGCCCGGCGCAGACTCACTCCCCGACCGCTCTGACGGGGCTCGTCAGCTCGGCGGAAGAAGGGCCGATGGAAGGGGTGTTGATCAGCGCGAAGCGGGCGGGTTCTACCATGACGGTTACGGTGGTCAGCGATGAGCACGGCCGCTACCGATTCCCTACTCCGAAACTGCCTTCGGGCCAGTATGCGCTGCGCATTCGTGCCGTGGGATACGACTTGGCCAGCCCTGCGGCGATCACCGTTGCCGCGGGTAACGCCACCACCGCCGATCTGAAGGTGGTGAAGGCCGCGGACGCCGGGGCGCAGCTCTCGAACGCGGAGTGGTTCGCCAGTTTGCCGGGCACCGCGCAGCAGAAGGCGTCCATCCGAAACTGTACGCACTGCCATACCCTCGAGCGTGTGATGCGCTCGCGCGGGGATGCTGAGGCGATGGCAAAGATTGTCGAGCGCATGTCCACGTACCCCCAGCTCTCCTTTCCCCTGATGCCGCAGAAGCTGGTGGCCGCGCGCATCGGGGGCGGCGAAGATCCGCTGGAGCAGAGGCAGGAAGGCTGGCGGCGCCAGGGTCAATATCTGAGCACCATCAATCTGAGTTCCTCGGATCATTGGAAGTTTGCCTTCGAGACCCATCCCCGTCCCAAGGGGCGCGCGACACAGGTTATTTACACGGAGTACGATCTGCCGCAGCGCACGCGCCAGCCGCACGACGTGATTGTCGATTCGGAAGGTTACGCCTGGTACGCCAGCTTCGGCGAACAGATACTTGGCCGGCTCGACCCGAAAAGCGGAAAAATAACCGAGTGGCCTATCCCGCGCCTGAAGCCGAACTTGCCGACCGGCATCCTGGCCGTTCGCTTCGATCATGACGAGAACATATGGATGGGGATGCAGTTCCAGGGCGGCATCGCGAAGTTCGACCGGAAGACCGAGAAATTCCAAACCTGGAGTCTGCCGCCGGAGATCAACGGCGATTACGTCCAGGTGAACCAAGTCAGCCCGGAACACTCCTACGTGGACGGCAAGGTTTGGCTGCAGGACGCCGGCACCTACACCGTACTGCGCCTCGATCTGCACACCGGCAAGTTTGAAGTCTTCACGCCCTATGCGATTCCGCGGCCGAACATCTACGATGTGATTTCCGACGCGCAGAACAACGTTTACTTCACGGTTATGGGAAAAGAGGACATCGGCCGAATCGATGCCAAAACTGGAAAGATCGCGTTCTATCCGACGCCTACGAAAGGCTCCGGCCCACGGCGCGGGATGATCGACGCGGAAGGCCGTCTGTGGTTCGGCGAGAACCGCGCGGACCGCATTGGGATGTTCGATACCAGGACGCAGCAATTCCGCGAATGGCCCGCTCCGACCGCGGGTTCCTGGCCTTACGATGTTACTGCCGATAAGAACGGCGAGGCCTGGTCAGGCGGCGAGTTCACCGACACGGTGCAGCGCCTCGACCCCAAGACGGGTGAATTCGTAGAGTATCTGCTGCCGCATTTCACCAACATTCGCCGCGTTTTCGCCGACAACTCCACCACGCCGGTGACGTTCTGGGTGGGCAATAATCACGGCGCCTCGATCGTGAAGCTGGAGCCACTGAACTAGGCTAGCGATTGACGGTCTGTTGTCAAATATGACAACATGGGGTGGTTTTCGATGGCCGAAAACCCGAAAAACCCGGCCGGTTTCGTGGATCAAGGCGGCCCAACAAAGATTTCGAAGAGTTTCCTGAGGGTGCCAAGAGCATACTCTTAGGTGCACTCACGATCGCCGCGGAAGGCGGTAAGGCGGACATCGCCAAACCGTTGCACGGTTTTGGCGGCGTGTTGGAGATCGCCCTTGCCTTTCGTGGGGATGCTTTTCGTGTGGTCTATGCTGTCCAACTCGGGGACGAAATTTGGGTAATCCACGCTTTCCAGAAGAAATCGAAGCAGGGCATCAAGACTCCGAAACAGCAGATCGACCTGGTGAAGGATTGGTTGAAACAATTGAAGGAGGCACTCAAATGAAAGGCGAAAAGCTGGAGTTGGTTCGCGGTAGCGGAACATATTTCGCGACCTTGGCCGCGAGAACGCCGATATTGAGCAGTTGAAAGCGCTCCTGGCGGCGGAAATTATAAAGACGCTGGATCGTTACGAACTGACCGTGCGGGCCGCCCACGCCCAAACTGGGTCCGCGGCGGCGGACTTTTCTCGTATCCGGAACGCCGATCTCGGCAGGTTCACAGCGGATCGATTGATGTCGATTCTAAACCGCCTTGGTTCTCGAGTCGAGGTGAAGATCCGGGTACGGCGTCTGGAGCCTGCAGGCGGGAGCGAGGCCAGGGCGTAGCTAACCACGAATCAATGATGAAGGGCCGTATCGAATGAACGTTGCGCTTCCGCCGATTATGGAGCAACGTTCGAAGAGTTTCTTTCGGAAAACCCCGGCCAGTTCACCGGAAAACTAGCAAAGTCCATGGCCATGATATAGAACTTGAACAGCTGCATTCTTGGGCAGAAGAGATCGGGATTCTACCAATCGCTTAAGCGGAAGCACTAAACCGGGGCGGTTGCTTCATCTGGAAGTCCCGCTGGACGATCTCCTCGCGGATCGTTCGCCCGAGGGAATCCAGGCTGCAATACAGGGTGTCATGACTAAAACCCAATAATGCAAGGTGGTCAGCGAAAGCGCGCTTACATTTAGCGGGAACGGTGTACCGGGCTAGCGCCTCGCCGCGCAGGAGAAAATCAATCTGCGCTGCCGAGGTAGCGGATCAGAGGAGTATCCGGAAAGCAGGCCGCCCAGCCGGCACTTCGCCAGTTTAGTTCCGCATGGCTCATGCACCAAAGCTCTCCATCCTCCTCCCCGTCCTCACAGACTGCGAAGTAAAGGGCCACTAGGACGTTTTCGGTCCAATCAAAAAGCCTCGTCGGTACACAGTGGTGCTGCATGAGCAGCAACCAAGAAACGTAATCGTCCCACCTCGGCAAGTCGGTTGCATAGGCCGCAGCCCTCAGACGGAAACGCTGTCCGGCCCAGAACTCGATGTTCTCGCGCGCAGAACAGAGCGGCTCCCGATGTACGCTAGGGAAGAGTGATCCGAACAGCCTCGAATGGCCACGAAACCGGCAGTGGCGGAGGTCGGCAGCAATCCTCACTGCATTTTCAACGTCTCGGAGTTCCCCGAAGTCCATAACTCTGCCACTCTAGCCCGTCTTTCGCAGTTCGGGGGTTTCACGGCAGGTAAGTCGTTAAGAATCAGCCGAGGGGTCTAAAAGGTCTTCACCACAAAGCTGGACGGGCGAGGTGGGGACGGGGAGCGTTCA
>Ga0070734_10000906_pt1 | contig 50174 bp, 39 predicted proteins | sample Coa_R1_8_FD_66444 | JGI IMG/M metagenome (GOLD analysis project Ga0070734, IMG submission 66444) | Surface soil microbial communities from Centralia Pennsylvania, which are recovering from an underground coalmine fire - Coalmine... | ecosystem: Environmental > Terrestrial > Soil > Unclassified ...
CAACACCAGTCACAGCCTTCGGTGCAGGCCAAGGCAGGAGGAGGTTGCTCCCGTTTCGCATCCTGGATCGCTTGTTCCGCAAGGACGGTCGCTTGCTCCGCAACGGCGATGATCGTGAGCGGGGTCCGGTCGCCTTGAAGGAGCCCGGCAGTTCGCAGACGTTCGGCACGCCGAAGATCGAGTTCCCGCCCGCTCTGGTTATCGTGTCGGCTGACCATGTTATTGCTTGGGTCGAAAGGCCTTCACCATCGCCTCATTCGTGGTCAGGTACGGTCCCTCGATCAGATCGATGCAGTAGGGAATCGCGGGAAAAACGGCCAAGAGGCAATCGCGAATGGCGCTGGGCTTGCCCGGAAGGTTGACGATGAGCGATTGGCCACGGATGCCGGCAATCTGCCGGGACAGAATCGCGGTCGGCACAAACTTGAGCGACACGGAGCGCATGAGTTCGCCGAAACCATCCAGCAGTTTATCGCAAACCGCCTCGGTCGCCTCCGGGGTTACATCGCGCCGAGCCGGGCCAGTGCCGCCGGTGGTCACGACTAGGCAAGTGTGTTCCTGGTCACACAACTGCTTCAACGTTTCTTCGATGAGCGGTCGTTCGTCGGGAATGATGCGGGCAACCGGTTCCCAGGCACAGGTGAGCATCTCGGTCAGGCAGTCGCGGATCGCCGGCCCGCCGAGGTCCTGGTAGACGCCACGGCTAGCGCGATCGGAGATGGTGAGGATCCCGATGCGGATTGGTTGCTTGGAAGTCATGGTAAAGGTTATCCTAGGGGCTCGTGATCTGCGTGCATACCCGAATTCCCGAGGAGTGACCCCCATGTCCACCGCTCACGACGCAACCCAAACGATTGACCGCCGATCTGTGCTGGCAGGAGCCTTTGCGGCCGCCGGCTTGGCCGCCTTTTCACATTGCGAAGCTGCTGCCGAAGAGCGCGCCGGCAAGGACGCACCGATTGCCCGCAAGGATCCACTCAAAATCACCAAGCTCGAAACGTTCCTGGTCAAGCCGCGGTGGCTGTTCCTGAAGGTACACACCAACGCCGGTATTGTTGGCCTGGGGGAGCCGATTCTGGAGGGCCGGGCGTTAACCTGCGCCGAGGCGGTCAAGGAAATCGAGCCGTACCTGATCGGCAAGGACCCGCGGCAAGTCGTGCATCACTGGCAGGCCATCTATCGCCATGCGTTTTACCGCGGCGGGCCCATCTTAACCAGTGCGCTCAGCGGCATCGATCAGGCACTCTGGGACATCAAGGGGAAGGCGCTGGGGGTCCCGGTTTACGAGCTCCTGGGCGGTCCGACCCGGCAACGGGTTCGTGTTTATGCCCATGCCCGCACTCCGGAGCGCCTCAAGGAACAGATCGCCCAGGGCTTCACCGCATTCAAGACCGGGCCGGCCAAGCATCGTCCCTCGCGGTACTTGGAGACGCCGGCCGAGGTGCGCTACGCTGCCGAGAAATTCGCCGAGCTGCGGAAGGCCGGTGGCGACGATGTCGATCTCGCCATCGATTTTCATGGTGCCATCAGCCCCGCCCTTGCCAAGGTGTTGATCAAGGCCTTGGAGCCTTACCAGCCGATGTTCATCGAAGAGCCGTGCCAGGCTCAGAATCACGATATCATGGCCGAAATCGCCCGCGGTACGCATTTGCCGATCGCCACCGGGGAGCGCGTCTTCACGAAGTGGGGTTTCCGGGAAGTGCTCGAAAAAAAGGCGGCCACAATTCTTCAGCCCGACCTGTGCCACGCTGGCGGGATCACCGAGGTTCGGCTCATCGCCGGCATGGCCGAGGCGTATTATGCCACCATTGCCCCGCATAACCCCCTGGGGCCGATCTCGCTGGCTGCCGGCGTGCAGATGGCGGCTTCCATCCCGAATTTCCTATGCCAGGAACAGGTCAGCCTGGGCCAAGGATATTTGAAGCAGCCCTTCGCCCTGCACAACGGCTATCTCGATTTGCCGTCGGGCGCGGGCCTCGGTATCGAGCTCGATGAAAACGCCTTGGCCGACAAGATCAACCATGACTGGAAGAACCCGGAGTCTTACGACCGGGACGATGGCTCGGTGGTGGATTGGTAAGCGGCCGGTTAGAGGACCGGGGACAATAGCCGGCAGGCATTGTCGATGAGCTGGCCGGCGAACGGACGGTGGGCGAAAACGTGGCGTTCCAGGCGAATCGCTGCGGCCAGGTCGCGCTGAAACGCGGCTTCCAGCTCGGCTACTGCTTGGGCGGAATAAATGAGGCAATTGACCTCGAAATTCAGGTAGAGGCTGCGCATATCCAGGTTGGCAGTGCCCACCGAAGCCCACTCGCCGTCCACCAGCACCACCTTGGAGTGGAGCATTCCTTTGGTGTACTGGTAGACTTTGACGCCGGCATTCAGGACGTCCCCCCAGTAGTAGCGTCCGGCAAAGAAGGGGATCCACTTGTCCGGATGGTACTGGCACAGGAGCCGTACGTCCACGCCCAGGCTTCCGGCCAGGCACAAGGCATCGAGCAGGCCGGCATCGGGAACGAAGTAGGGCGTTGCGATCCACACCCGTTGCTGAGCGTGCAGAATGGCCGCAAAGTACATCTCGCGGATCCCTTTCTGCTCGCGGTCCGGTCCCGACTGGATGACCTGCACGGTGTACGGACCGTCGCTGGATGGAGCCGGGAAATAGGTGGGATCTTGCAGAGTCTCGTTGGCGGCGAAATCCCAGTCTTCTGCGAAAACGCTTTGTAGCTCCGCCACCGCTGGCCCCTCCATGCGCAGGTGGGTGTCGCGCCAGAATCCGTAGCGGGGGTCTTTGCCCAGGTATTCATCGCCGATATTCAGGCCGCCCGTGAAGGCGACCCGGCCATCGACGACGAGGATCTTGCGATGGTTGCGCATATTGACCTGAATTCGCCGGCGCAGGGGATTCAGGGGGAGGAAGACACTGTATTTCCCGCCGGCCCGCCCGAGCCGCCAGAGCCGCCAACGGTGCAGCCGGCGCGAGCCCATCGCATCGTAGAGGAGCCGAACTTGCACCCCTTCACGTGCCTTCTGTGTCAGCGCGTCCAGGAACAGCCGGCCGGTAGCGTCGGGCTGAAAAATGAAATACTCCAGGTGGATATGGTGGCGGGCGGAGCGGATCGCTTCGAACATGGCCGCGAACGCCGACTCTCCTGCTTCGTAAAAAGCGATCTGATTGCCACCGGTGGCCGGCTGGGCTCCGAAACGCCGCGCCAGACGCGCCAGGACGTCCGCCTTTCCGTCGGTTGAGCGATCGAAATCGCTGGGGGCTCCAGCGGCGCGTGCCGTACCGGGAAACGCTTCGGCTGGTGCCGCGGCCGGTTTCCGCTGAAAGCGTTGCTTGTGCCTGCGTTTGCGGGACAGGGGCCGGTTCACGTGCTGGTAGCCGAACAGGAGAAACAGGAACGGCCCCAGGAGCGGCAGAAAAATGACGAGCAAACACCAAGCCACGGCCGAGGTCGAGTTTTTCTTGGTGACCAGCACATAGATGATGGTAATGCCGGACAGTATCGGGCCAACGAGTGCACCCAAGGTTGTGAGATGTACCCAGTAATTTCTGAGGATGTCCCACACAACGCACCTCCTCCCCGGCGATTTGTGCTGGATCGATGTCGTGGGCTCGGAAGCGACCTGGGTGCGATCAGGTAACTTTGCCCGCAATCTTGCTCATCTCCGCCTCGGAAAAGGCACGCAAGGTTTGCGTGGTCACAAATTGCCGAGAACTCAAGGAGAGCATGGCTGCCGTTGCCGTCTCATCGTCCGAGGCATCGAAAATGAGGATGCCATCATACCGACCCAGGCACCAGAATTGTTCCTTGATCTCGATCCCATGCTTTTTCGCGTGGGACCTCAATTCGGCAGCCCGCTTACAAGTGTCCTTGATCTCCTTGACCCCGCGCTCCGTGAACTTCAGAAGCGACACGTAGGTAGCCATCGCTCATCCCTCCATTGCTGAGGCATGACAGGAATTCCGACACACGACCGTGGGAGAGACAAGCCTGACGCGCCAGCGAAGCAGCGCCACATCCTGAGCGGGCGCGTCGGGCTCGTAAGCGGCGACCTCACGCACGGTTATTTGGCTATTCTACACAGCCATCGAAATCCACCCAGCACGGAGGGAACCGCATTCGAAGGGAGCCGGGCGAAGGCACAGCGCAAAATGAAAGGCCAAGACGCAGGTTCGCGCCATGGCCTACAGAACCCCCGCTTTCCGCAGAGGAATCCATGAACAATTATAGACTCGAAATTGCGAGGTTGGGAAGTAGATTGTGTAAGATTTTTGTGCGGGGCAAGGTCCTCACGTTGCGAGCAGGGGCGTGAGCGCCTCGCTGGCATCCTTTGAAGCGGTCACCGCGACGATTTCAAAATCGATCAGATCCTGCCACTGTGCGACCCACTGCTGGAGCAAGCGGACGTCCGCGCATTCCATGAGCTGGAAACAGCGCCCCAGATCTGCTTCCACCCAGCTCGCCTGGTAGTGCAAACCCTCCGGCATTAGCCGTCCCTTCTCATGGAAACGGCGGTAAACCTCCAAGGCAGTACCAGCACGAAACGTCTCGATGACCATGAACAACATGATTGGCTCCTTGCCAGCGTTCCGAGTCGGTGCAAAAAACAGGACGGTTCCTCTCTCGGGGATCGTGGCTCCGTCTGATATCCTATGTCTTCGATGAAAGGAAGTGCTGTGTCCTCTCCGGAGTCCGCCTCATGCAAAGACGCTGGTTTCTTCTCGTGGTGGCATTCGTGGTCTTGGGGTTGGCCATCGACCGCTTCCAGGCAGCCGAGCCAGCCACGACGGCGCTGCGCTTCGAAATCACCGTGGCCAGGGATCTCGTCGACCTGCCCCCGGATGGCCGATTGCTGGTCATCCTTGGCCGCTCCGACCGGCCGGAGCCGCGCCTTCGCATCGGCACATTCCCCGGTGCTGCAACCGTCCTCGGCGGCGACGTACACGGATTATTGCCGGGGGCCAAGGTCAGCCTGGACCAGTCGGCCATGATTTTCCCCGTTGCTCACTTGGCGAAACTGCCGCCCGGCGTTTACTATGCCCAAGCACTCCTGGATGTGAGCCGTGATTTGAAGCTTGAGAATGCACCGGGGAACTTCTACGGTGACTCGGTTCAGGTGAACGTGAACCCCGCGGTGGGGGGCACCATTCCGCTCCACTTGACACGCAAGCTTCCGCCCGAGGAGTTGCCGGCGGACACGGAATATGTGAAATTCATCAAGCTGAGATCGGAGCTGTTGAGCCGGTTTCATGGGCGGCCGATCCACCTCCGCGCGGCCGTCATCCTGCCGCGTGATTTTGAAAAAAACAACGACCAACGGTATCCGCTCCGTGTTCACATCGGCGGCTTCGCGACTCGGTTCACCGCGGCCCAGTCGTTCCTTCGGCCCAACTCGGAGTTCCGCAAAGCCTGGCTCGCCGACGGCGCGCCCCGGATGCTCCTGCTCCACCTCGATGGGGCCGGCCCGTTTGGCGACCCCTATCAGGTCAACTCGGCCAACAATGGCCCGTATGGCGACGCGGTGACCCAGGAGCTGATCCCTTACGTCGAGCAGAGATACCGTGGCATCGGCCAGCCGTATGCCCGTGTGCTGGACGGCGGCTCAACCGGGGGCTGGGTGTCGCTGGCGCTCCAGGTGTTCTACCCCGACTTCTTCAATGGCGCCTGGTCGCACGCTCCCGATCCGGTCGATTTCCGTGCGTTTGAGCTGATCAACATCTACGATGATACAAATGTGTACATCAACCGCCGCGGCTTCGAACGGCCCAGCGCTCGGGAGATCAATGGCGACGTACGGTTCACCATGCGGCACGAGGTCCAGATTGAGCGTGTGCTGGGCCGCGGCGACCGCTGGGAGCTGGGCGGCCGGGATTGGGGCTCATGGAATGCGGTGTTTGGACCCCGCGGGCCCGATGGCCTACCCAAGCCGCTCTGGGATGGCCAAACGGGTCAGATCGATCGCAGCGTGCTGGAGCACTGGAAGCCGTACGATTTGCGGTTGACGCTCCAGCGCAACTGGAAGACGCTCGGTCCGAAGCTGCGCGGCAAGCTGCGGGTCTGGGTCGGCGAGGCGGACGACTATTTCCTCAACAACGCCGTCCATCTGCTGGACGACTTCCTGGCGCGCGCGGAGCCGGCGTTTGGGGGAAGCATCCGCTACGGACCGCGCGGCGATCATGGCTGGCGCGTGCTGAGCCAGCGGCAGCTCCTGGAAGAGATGGCCGCCGCCATCGAACAGGCGAAGCCATCGCGGTGAGGTTTACCGTTCGGTCAATACGATCTCGACCCGTTCGGCGTGCAATTGACGGACGGTGTTTTCCAATTCGCGCCTCCGCTGTCGGAATCGCTCGGCGGGCTCTCCCGTGAGCGGATGAACGTCCACGAAGATGTCCGCATAGCCACACTGCGAACAGTTATAAAAGAGGAAGCGCACGCCCTCGAGTCCCAGCGCTTTTCGTTCCGACTCCATTCCCCTTGATTCTTCCTTGGCAAGCTCCTTCGGCGTCAGCAGCTTATGGCAATGCGAGCACTCCCTCATGATGCTCCTCCTTCCGTAGCTACGACTCTGGATCGTACGAGGATCACACCCAAGATAGGTAAAAATCCAGAGCCAAGCGGGCGGCTTGACCCCGGGTGCCTCGAAACCGACATGTTTCGTACTCGGGAGTGCAAGCAACTGTTGTGCCAGAGGCAAGCGAAAGCCAGTGAACAGGATTCGGCAATCTACAGGCTTGAGGAGCTAACGAAGGGCCTTCGCTGGCGGGTCAGACTCGTAAGCTGCCAAATCATGAGGGGGGACACTTGTTGAAACGAAATGGGACTTGCGAAGCGCTGCTGGTCGCAGGTATATCTCAACCGTACTTTAGGCGGTGATCCGGGCAAGGGCTTGCTCACCAATGGTCGGCAACTGGCGAGCAAGTCCCCAGGTTAGCCGGCCACGTTCCTTGCCGCAGTGCGTGCAATACCAGCCAACGGGATGCTTGGGGCGACGGTGTTTGGAGTGCAGCATCCCGCAGCAGCCACAGCGAGCTTGCCAACGTCCGGCCGGCATCTCGACATCGAAGCTCAGCCGTTCTGGTTTACCGCCGATCTCTGCGCACTTTTGTTTCCAGACCTTGTCATGCCCGTGTCCAGGACCAACCAGGGCATGCGCGATTTCGTGAAGCAGCGTATCCCGCACCGCAACCGGGCCGTTGCGCTGGGCGAAGTGAAGGGACAGCTCAATGCGCTTGGGCCCATAGAGGCAGAGCCCCATGGCCGTCTTTCGCCGGTTGAAGGCAAAGGTCCAATCGTTGAGGTCGTAGATGGCCAACATCTCGTTGGCTTGTGCGCGGATTTCGGCAGTCCGAGCAATCGGTGCCTCGGTCACGAGAGGACCACAGGAAGAGAAAGACATCGTTGGCATTCTCCTCTGCGCAGCGGGATGAGCCGAACCGATGTGGCAAGTTTAACTTCTTGCGCCGAGAAATCAAGCGCGACCGAGATCAGGACCCGGCACTCAAAAAACACCCGATTGGCGGTGGTTCGCAGAATCGGATGGTTCCACGAACGACCGCTCAACCGACCGACCGGACTTACCGCTTCGCCCAGCGCAGCTTCGCCGACCGGGAGCGTGGATTCGACGAATACTCTTCCCAACCCGCTCGAATCGGTTCCGGCGAAACCCGGCTGTAGATGCCGCCCCGCAGACCATCGCGGAACGCTGCCTTGACCAGACGGTCTTCGCCACTGTGAAAGCTGATGATGGCCGCTCGGCCACCCGGCCGCAGGACCGTCGGCAGCACGCGCAACAGTTGCTCCAGATTGGCCAATTCTCGATTCACCAGCAGCCGTAAGGCTTGGAACGTCCGAGCCGCGGGGTGCAGATTCCAGCGCCCCGCCGTCGGATGGAGCCGCCAGATCGCTTCCTTCTTCCCGGTGGATGCACTCTCCATGACGACCCGAGCCAGCTCCCCGGTTCGCAGGATCGGCCCCTGCCGCCGCGCCGCGACGATGGCCGCGGCAATCGCTTCCGCCTGCGGTTCGTCGCCTAGGTCGTGCAGAGCTTGGGCTAATTCCTTCTCAGAGATCGTCGCCAACACCTCGGCGGCCGGCCGGCCGCGAGAGCGGTCCATGCGCATGTCCAGCGGGCCGTCCCGAGCGTAGGAGAAGCCGCGTTCCGGATCATCGACCTGCATGCTCGACATCCCGAGATCGGCCAGCACGAGATCGACCGCGCTCAGCCCATCGACCGCCAGGATTGCCGGCAGCCCAGCGAAGTTGCCGTGGTGCAGATGAAATGGGAAGCCCACCGCTTCCAATCTTTCCCGAGCGCGCGGCAGATTATCCGCATCGAAATCAATGCCGATCAGCCGACCCTCTGGACCGACAGCCCGCAGCAGTTCGATCGCATGGCCAGCCCACCCCACCGTGCAATCGACGGCCGTCTCCCCCGGCTGCGGGGCCCCGGCGGCAAGGACTTCACGGAGAAGAACTGCCCGGTGTTGGCCCGAGGGAGTGCTTCGTTGGCCGCGAATTCGATCGCCGTTATGGAACCTTCGAGGTCGCACGGTGGTTCTCGTGAAGTTCGGCACCTGGGCCACATTTGGCCCATTCACTGATAAGCATGGTGCTGCCGCCGCCGGTCGCTGGTGATCTCCTCAGCCGTGCCGCGTGTCACGACTTCGTACAGCACCGCCTGCTTTCCATCCTGTTTTCGCAGTAGCCGGCCCAGGCGCTGGACATGCTCACGGACACTGCCAGTTCCGGACAGGACGATGCCAACATTGGCGGCCGGGATGTCCACGCCTTCGTTGAGCACCTGGCTCGTGACCAAGATCAGGTACTCGCCGGAATGGAACCGCAGGAGAATTTGCCGGCGTTCCTTGGTCTTGGTCTGATGTGTGATCGCCGGGATCAAAAATCGGCGGGCAATCTGATACACGGTGGCGTTATCGTACGTGAAAATCAGAACCCGGTCGCCGTGGTGCAATTCGAGGAGCCGTTCCAGCAATTGTAATTTTGCCGGAGCGGCCAACGCGATCCGCTTCTGCTCACGGAACGCCTGGAAAGCGGTTCGGCCGTCCTGCGATCGGCAGCTTTCGCGCAGAAACCGCTGCCAGCCGTGCGGCCCGCCCATGGAGATGCCACGGGTCTCAACAAAACTCCGATAAACCTGGCGGGCCTGCTGGTACCGTTCCTCTTCCTCGGCCGACAATTCGACGTACCGCCGATCGATCCGATATTCAGCCAAGAATTGGCCGGCCAATTGCTTGATTTCGCGGCGGTAGACGATCGGTCCAATCAGCCCGGGCAGTAAAACCTCTTGGCCATCGCTCCGCTCCGGCGTCGCCGTCAGGCCGAGCCGATAGGGGGCGATGCTTCCCACAGCGGCCATCAGATACGTCGGTCCCGGCAGGTGATGACATTCATCAAAGACGAGCAGGCCAAAGCGGTTGCCCCAGCGTTCCAGATGGAGGTAGGCCGAATCGTAGGTCGTGACCGTTAGCGGTTGCAGCTCGTAGTAGCCGCCGCCCAGCAGACCGACGGGAAGTTCAAAGGCCGAAAGCAATTCGCTGTACCACTGGTTGAGCAGATCGATCGTCGGCGTGACAACCAGTGCCGGCCGGCCGGCCCGTTGGATGGCCAGGATTGCCAAGTGGGTTTTCCCTGTCCCCGTGGGTAACACGACCACACCCTGGCCATTCTTCTGCCACCACGTTTCCAGGGCTTCGAGCTGATGCGGGAAGGGATCCCGAGTGGTGCGAAGGGCCCAGGGCGTCGGTTGATAGGCGCGGGCCTCATCCTCATAGGGCCAGTGTTGCCGGCGAAGGGATTCGACGATGGCACGGTAATGACGGGCCTCTGCGCGATAGCCGCCGGAGCGCGGGTCGAGCCGGCAGCCGGGCAGCGTCGCCAAACGCTGCGGTTCGGCACCAGAGACGACCAGGGTCCCGCCATCGAATGCCAAATGGATCGGCGCACCTTCCATAGCTGGGCATTATGACGCATCGGCGGGCGGTTGCCCATTCGAAATCAACGGCACGGTGCGGGGATGCACCACCCTGACGCGCGAGCAAAGGAATCGCGGTCCTTCGCTGGCCCGTCAGGCTTGTCTACAGTTGCCGCAGGGATCGCTTAACCACACGACGCCCAAAGGGTCGGCCGGAAGGCGTAAAGCCGGTCCACGATATCCTGAAAACTCCCCGGCCGCTCCGGCGGGCGATGCCAATGCCAGTGCCGATCGGTCGGAACGAGTTCCTCTTCCACCGGCCAGGGTCGAAAGGGGTTGCCGCCCAGTAAAGCGGCCAATTTGTCGCTGCACATGCTCACATTGCCGGCCCGCGGAGGCATCGGACCCGCGGCCAAGCGCGGACATCCTTTCAGCAAACCGGGAGGGTATCCGCCAACCCGATTGACAATTTGTCCGATCTGGTACAGCATGACCGCCCGCGGACCGCCTACGTGGTAGAGCCCCGTCTCGTTCCCGGCCAGGAAGCGTTCGAAGATCGTGTTCAAATCCTCCACATACGTGCAGGAGCGCACCTCATCGAAATAAAGCGTCGCCGGCCGATCATTGCAGAACCGAGATTGGATCCAATCGATGGCCCCCGCATGCCGATTGAAGCTCGGACCCATGGGGAGCGAAATGCGGAGAACGACGGCTGGCTGTTCGGCGGCGGCGATGAGTTGCTCGCCTTCCACCATGGTTTTGCCGTAGACGGTGACCGGGTCCATGGGGTCGCTTTCGGTGTAGTTGCCGGGGCCGATTCCGGAAAAAACGAGATCGGAGGATAGATGCACCAGGCGACTGCCATGCTCCCGGCTTCGTTCCAGGATCGCGGCGGCACTGGCCACGTTTAGCTGCTGGGCCATGTTCGGATCGAGCTCGCACGATTTCAAGGCACAATTTCCCAGGCAGTTCAGGACCGAGCGAAATCGATATTGGTGGAAGAGGGTTCCCAGCCCGTTGACGTCTTCGATGTCGAGAGGAATGATTCCGTCTCCGACGAGTCGCCAAGTTCGGTGCGGCCGAATGCCGATGACCTGCCCGGGGTAGCGATTCTGGAAATAATGCAGGGCATTAAATCCGGCCACGCCGGTTATCCCCGTGATCAGCAGGGGCAGGCGATGCGTGATGGCGGCAGCTGGCGTAGTCATACGTGGGGATGTTATAAGGACTGGCGTTTATTCCGTCCCAATGCGGCCTGCGCAAGCCCCGCGGCGACTGCTCCGTGGTTGACAGCCGAAGCGGTCCGTCCTAACATGAATCGTAGTTCATCCATGAGGTCTTCCGACGTGTTTGCACGTTTCGATTCAACGTTGGTCTCGATTGCGATTCCCATGGCGCAGGGAGTGCGCCAGGTAGCCGTCGGAACGGTTGCGGAGGGTTAACGCCGGGGACCACCCCAAGAAGCATTGGAACACTGACCCGGCCCTGAGGCGTCCCCGCTTCAGGGCCTTTTTATTGCAGGTTCGCCATGCCACGCATTCGCATTTACGACACCACGCTCCGCGACGGCAGCCAGGGAGAAGGAGTGAACTTTTCTCTTCAGGACAAACTCCAGATCACGCGGCGCCTCGATGAGATGGGAGTTGATTTCATCGAAGGAGGTTACCCGCTCTCCAACCCCAAGGACTTCGAATACTTCCAGCAAGTCCGCCAGGTGCCGCTCCGCCATGCCCGCATCGCCGCCTTTGGCATGACGCGCCGCAAAGGCGTGGCCGCGGCTGAGGATACCTGTGTCAAGGCCCTGCTCGAATCGCAGGCCCCGATCATCACCATCGTCGGCAAAACGTGGGACCTCCATGTCCGCGATGTCCTGAACACCACCACCGAAGAGAATCTGCAAATGATCGCCGACTCGGTCGGCCATTGCAAACGCGCCGGCCGAGAAGTGTTCTACGATGCAGAGCATTTCTTCGATGGCTTCCGCGAAAATCCGCGCTATGCGCTGCAAACGCTCCAGACGGCTCAGGACGCGGGCGCGTCGGTTGTGATTCTCTGCGATACGAACGGCGGCACCTTGCCGGAAGAGATTGCGGAAGGCGTCCAACAGGCCCGGCAAGCGCTGCGCGTGGAGATCGGCATCCATTGCCACAACGATTGCGACCTGGCCGTCGCCAACACCCTGGCAGCCGTGGCCCAGAGAGCCACCCAGGTTCAGGGTACGATCAACGGCATCGGCGAACGCTGTGGCAACGCCGACCTTGTCAGCATCATGGCCAATCTGGCCCTCAAGCGGGGCTACGAAGTTCTCCATCCCGGCAGCCTGGCCCACCTGACCGAGGTTTCCCGATACGTGTATGAGATCGCCAACATGAACTTCCGCTCCAACCAGCCGTTCGTGGGCGCCAGCGCTTTCGCCCACAAGGGTGGGATGCATACCCATGCCATTGTGCGAAACCCGGCCAGTTACGAACACATCGACCCGGCCGGCGTCGGCAACGAACGCCGGATCCTGGTGAGCGAGCTGTCCGGGCAATCCACGATCTTGACCAAGACCACCAAGTACGCCCTCAACCAGGATCGCGCCCTGATGGCCAAGATCCTGGGCCAGGTGCAGGATCTCGAAAATGAAGGCTACGAGTTCGAAGCCGCCGAAGCGTCGTTCGACTTGCTAGTGAAGAAAGCGGCCGGCCTCTATCGGCCGACGTTCGAGCGGCTGTCGTACCGGGTCAACGTGGAGACCGATACCCAGGGCCGCCCGGTTACCGAGGCTACGGTCAAGGTGCGGGTGGGCACGGATACGATGCACACGGTGAGCGAAGGGGATGGCCCCGTGAATGCCCTCGACGGGGCATTGCGCAAGGCCCTCCAGCCGACTTATCCGGGCCTGGCGGAAATGCACCTGGCCGACTACAAGGTGCGCGTGGTCAACGCCCGCGCCGAGACGGCGGCCAAGGTCCGCGTCGTTATCGAATGGCGGGACACCGATGCGGTTTGGGGCACCGTCGGCGTCAGCGAAAACATTATCGAGGCCAGTTGGTTGGCCCTCGTGGACAGTTTTGAGTACAAGCTGTTCAAAGATCGAGAAAAAGGACCCCGATCAGGATGATCCATGACGACCGAACTTCCCAAACAATACGATCCGCAGCACGCCCAAGCGCGCTGGCTGCAATTCTGGAATGAGCGGGGCTATTTTCACAGCCGGCCCGATCCGGACCGGGAGCCCTTCTGCGTCGTCATTCCGCCGCCCAACGTCACCGGTGCCCTGCACATGGGCCATGCCCTGAACAACACCCTCCAGGACGTGCTCGTCCGGTGGCGGCGGATGCAGGGCTACAACACCCTCTGGATGCCCGGCACCGATCATGCCGGAATTGCCACCCAGGCCGTGGTCGAGCGCCGGCTGCGCGAGGAAGAAGGGAAGACCCGGCACGATCTGGGCCGCGAGGAGCTCGTCCGCCGGATCTGGGAGTGGAAGGATCAGTACGAAGCACGCATTCTGCGCCAGTTGCGCGAGCTGGGATGCAGCTGTGACTGGGCCCGGACTCGTTTCACCTTCGATCCCGTTTGCGCCCGCGCGGTCCGCTACACGTTTTTCCATTTTTTCCGCGACGGGCTGATTGTTCGTGGCAAACGCCTCGTCAACTGGGACACCCAGCTCCAGACGGCCGTCGCCGATGATGAGATCTACCATGAGACGGTCAAGGGGGGCTTCTGGACGTTCCGCTATCCGGTGAAGGGGAGCAGTGAGTTCATCCGCTTTTCCACCACCCGGCCGGAGACCATGCTGGGCGATACAGCAGTGGCGGTGCACCCAACCGACCCGCGCTATCAGCATCTCATCGGCAAGACGGTGACGATTCCGCTGGTGCAGCGGGAAATTCCAATCTTGGCCGACGGACAGCTCGTGGATCCAACGTTCGGCACCGGAGCAGTGAAAGTGACGCCGGCGCACGATCCGAACGACTATGCGTGCGCGCAACGGCACAGACTCCCGTTGATTAACATTCTGAACTCGGACGGAACCATCAACGTCAACGGTGGCCCCTACGCCGGTCTCGACCGCTACGAAGCCAGGACGCGGGTGACCGAGGACATGGAAAAGCTCGGCTTATTCGATGGCCGGGAAGATCGGGACATCGAACTGGCCCACAGCGACCGCAGCAAAACTCCCATCGAACCGTATCTTTCGGATCAGTGGTTCGTGAAGATGGTCGATCTGGCCCAGACAGCTATGGACGCAGTGACCAGCGGCCGGGTCACATTCTTTCCGGCACGCTACGCCAAGACCTATCTCGATTGGCTGGGCGAAAAGCGCGACTGGTGCATTAGCCGGCAACTCTGGTGGGGGCACCGCATTCCGATCTGGTACGCCGACTGCCCCGAAGCGGAGCTCAAGAAGGCGTTTGCCCACCGCAAAGACATCGTCTGGCGGTTGGATGAAGCCCATAGCCGCTGGCTGGTCTGTGCCCTTGACGACCTGCCGGCTGACGCCCTCGGGCCCAAGTATCCGCTGGAGCGCGATCCCGATGTGCTCGACACCTGGTTCAGCTCAGCCCTTTGGCCACACTCCACGCTGGGTTGGCCGGGACCCGCTCTGCGCGAATTGCCTCCGGGACCAGAGAATCCCGAATGGCAGCAGATGAAGTACTATTACCCGACCAAGGTGCTGGTCACCAACCGCGACATTATCACGCTCTGGGTGGCCCGCATGGTCATCACCGGGCTGTACAACGCTGGCCAGGTTCCCTTCCACCATGTGTATATTCACGCCAAGATCTTGGATGCATTCGGCGAGGGGATGAGCAAGAGTAAAGGCAACGGTGTGGACCCGCTCGATATCATCGAGCGGTATGGAACGGACGCGCTGCGCTTCGTGATGGTGCATTCGGCCACCGAAACGCAGGACACGCGCTTGCCCGTGGCCAACGTCTGCCCGCACTGCCAAACATTGGTGGCGGTCAAGCAAGAGCACATGTACATGCGGACGAAGAAAATCACCTGTCCGCATTGTAAGGAGCCGTTCCGCCCGGGCGGTCCCTGGCCGAGCGAGGATCCTGAGCTACCGACCGCCAAGCAGGCCTCCGAAAAATTCGAGATGGGCCGCAACTTTGCCAACAAGCTCTGGAACGCCGCCCGGTTTCTCCTGCTGAACCTCGAAGGCTACACGCCCGCGGCTATCCGGCTCGAGGAGCTGCCGATCGAGGATCGCTGGATCTTGAGCCGGCTGACGACCACCGCGGCCGCGGTCACCGAGGACCTGGAAGGCTATCACTTCAGCGAAGCCGCGCGGTTGCTTTATGATTTCACGTGGTCGGAGTTTTGCGACTGGTACGTGGAAATGAGCAAAGGCCGTCTCCGCGACGCCAGCAGCCGGCCGCTAGCCCAGCGCGTTCTGGTCGGCGTGCTTGACGGCATCGTGCGGCTGGTGCATCCGATCATGCCTTTTGTCGCGGAATCGCTTTGGCAATCGATGGCGGAAGCTGCTTTTGAGCGTGGCCTGCCGGGGCCCGAGCCGGCAGCCGAGAGCGTGGTGATCGCGCCATGGCCCGACTTCCCCGCTTCCTGGAAGGATTCGGAAATGGAGCAACGCATGGCCCGGATGCAAGAGCTGGTGCGCATGGTCCGCGAGGTGCGTAACCGGTACAGCGTGGACGCGCGAACGGGCTTGGATGTGTTCGTTCGTTGCCAGGCTACGGTCGCTGCGGACTTCCAGGTGCTGCTGCCGTTCCTTACCGCACTGGCCGGCGTGGGCCGATTGGAGTGTGGTCCCGGCGTCGGCAAGCCAGCGCAGGCCGCCACCCACATCCATCCCGAATTCGAGGCCTACGTCTCGCTGCACGGCTTGATCGATGTGACGGAGGAAGCGAAGCGGCTGGAGAAGCAGTTACAGGAAAAACGTAAACACTTGCAAGGAGCCCAAGCCAAATTGGCCAATGCCAACTTTGTCGGCAAGGCGCCGGTAGAGATCGTTCAGCAACAACAGGATCTGGTAACGGATTTGCAGAATCAGATTCAGGCGTTGGCGATGAATTTGCGCGAGTTGCGTCGGGAATGAAAAGTGCCCCTCAGCGAGTCCCCGCAAGCCATTTTCGGCGGAGAGTCCGAATCCGAAAAAGGACTAAAGGCGACCGGGCCAGCCATGAAAATCATTCGTATTGAGCCAATTCACCTCCGCCTTCCCACCGTGACGGAGCGGTGCGATGGGAGCCAGGAAACCCTGATCGTCCGCGTTCACACCGATGCCGGCATCGTCGGCGTGGGCGAAGTCGATTCTTCCTCGGTAGTTGCCAAGGCGATCATCGAAGCACCACTTTCGCACAAGCTTTGCCGCGGCCTGGCTCAGTGCGTTCTGGGGCAGGACCCATTCGAAATCGACCGCCTCATCCACCAGATGCTCGAAGGCTCGATTTTTTTCGGCCGGCAGGGAGCCGTCATCCAGGCGATGAGTGGGATCGAAATCGCCCTGTGGGATATCGTCGGTAAGGCCGTCGGCCGACCGGTGTTTCAACTCCTGGGCGGCGCCTTCCGGAAGAAGCTACGAGCGTATGCTTCCATCCTGTTTGGCGACAGCCCGGCGCAGACCGAACAGACTGGCCGGACGCTCGCCGAGCAAGGGTACCGGGCTGTCAAGTTTGGCTGGGGTCCGATGGGCCAAAGTGAAGCGAGCGACCTGGCCCACGTCCACGCTGCCCGCCGCGGACTCGGCGACGACGTGGAGCTCATGGTGGACGCCGGTCTGTGCTGGGACACGGCCACGGCCATCCGACGGGCCAAGCAGTTCGAGGCGTTCAACCTTACCTGGCTGGAAGAGCCGCTGCATCCCGATAACCTGCAAGGGTACGCCCGGCTAAGCGGCCAGAGTCCGATTCGGATTGCCGCCGGCGAAGAAATCTGTGATATCGGCGAATTTCGACAAATGATGGATAAGGGCGGCATCGATGTCGTCCAGGTCGATGTGACCCGGGTAGGGGGCCTGGCCCGCGCCAAACGGATCGGCTGGGATTCTGCCCACCGGCATCGCCTGTGTGTAAACCATTCGTACAAGACCGGAATCAACATCGCTGCCAGTTTGCACTTCGTTGCCAGCCTCCCCAACACCCACTACTTCGAGTACTGCCTCGAACAAGGGGCACTGCGGACGTCCCTGACGCAGCAACGGTTTCCCGTCGTCGATGGCGACATTGCCGTGCCGGAGGAACCCGGTCTCGGCGTCGATTTGGACGAAGAAATCGTCAATCGATACCGGGTCGGCTGAGGGACGGAAAACTCTCAAACTACTGAAAGATTTCCCGCTGCCGGCGGAGGAACTTATTGAGGGACATGCATGGAGCCAAGCACACGGCACAGTCTGGTGCTGCGACTGCGGGACCCGCGCGATGAGGCGGCATGGACAGAATTCGTAGAGATTTACGAACCGTTGATCTACCAGCTGGCTCGCCGCAAGGGCCTTCAGGACACCGACGCCCGAGATCTGTGCCAGGAAGTTTTTCGCGCGGTGGCCTCGGCCATCGATCGCTGGGACCCCGACCCGGCCAAGGGTAGGTTTCGCGCCTGGCTGTTCCGGATTGCCCGCAACTTGCTGCTCCGGTTCCTGGCCAGCGAGCGGCGGCGGGTCCACGGCACCGGCAGCACAAGCGTGCAGGAATTGCTGGAAGCGCAGCCGGCTGAGGCTGGTCGAGCCGCGGCTGAGTTCCGGGCCGAGTTCCAGCGCCGTGCCTTCCGGTGGGCCGCGGAGCAGGTAGAGGCCGAATTCAGCGCTTCCACCTGGCAAGCGTTCTGGAAGACGGGCGTCGAGAATCAGTCCATCGCGGTGGTGGCGAAACAGCTCGGCCTTTCCACCGGGGCCATCTACATTGCCCGCAGCCGGGTGCTGGCCCGATTGCGGGAGCGTGTCGAGCAACTCAACGAGGATTCCGGGCTCAACCTCGGAGGCACTGGCCATGATGAAGCGTCCGGAAATCTGTGATATGCACCGGCTCGATCTATTCCTTCACAACCGTTTGTCGGAGGAATACCACGCGAAACTCGAAGCCCACTTGCTCGTCTGCCCCGCTTGCCGCCAACGGCTCGATGACCTGGCGGGCGGGTCCGGCTGGTGGACGGAAGTCCGCCGCCACCTCGGAAGCGACGGCCGCGCCGAATCGCTGCCGAATTCCGACGAAGCCGCTCTCAGCCATGAATCCTCGATGGATCTGGGATTCCTGCGGCCATCGGACAATCCGGCGTTGCTGGGCCGGCTGGGCGGATACGAGGTGCTCGAAGTGCTCGGTCAGGGCGGCATGGGAGTGGTCCTGAAGGCTTTCGATCCGGCCCTCCATCGGCCGGTGGCGATCAAGGTGTTGGCTGCGGACTATGCCGCCAATGGCGCAGCTCGGAAACGGTTCGCCCGCGAAGCCCAGGCGGTGGCGGCGGTGATTCACGATCACGTGGTGCCCATCCATGCCATCGACGCCCAGGCCACTCCACCCTACCTCGTGATGGCGTTCATCCCGGGGCAGTCGCTCCAGCAACGGATTGACCAGTCGGGGCCGCTGGAGTTGAAGGAAGTCCTCCGCATCGGCATGCAGACCGCCGCCGGCTTGGCGGCGGCACATGCCCAGGGCCTGGTGCATCGCGATATCAAGCCGGCCAACATCATGCTGGAGAACGGCATCGAGCGCGTCCGGATCACGGACTTCGGCCTGGCCCGCGCCGTGGGCGACGCCAGTGTGACCCAGAGCGGTGCCGTGACGGGAACGCCCCAGTACATGGCCCCCGAGCAGGCCGGCGGCGAACCAGTGGACCAGCGGGCTGATCTTTTTGCCCTGGGAAGTACGCTGTATGCGATGTGCACGGGGCAGGCTCCGTTTCGTGGGAGTTCTCACCTGGCGGTGATCCGGCAGGTGTGTGATCGGGAACCGACGCCGGTGCGCATGCTCAATCCCGACGTTCCGGAATGGCTGGAGGGAATGATCCGCAAGCTCCATGCGAAGGACCCGGCGAAACGGTTTCAGTCGGCCGCGGAGGTCGCCGACCTGCTGGAGCGCTGTCTGGCTCATGTCCAACAGCCCAACCGGCATCCACTCCCCCCGCCGGCGGTGGAACTTGGCCGGTTCGTATCCCGCGCCGCGTCCCAGGGACACACTGCCGGATTGCGCACGACCATCCGCGTGTTGGCCGTCAGCATCCTGGGCGCCGTGATGCTCCTCCTTATGCCACGGCCGCCAAGTCAAACGCTGGACAAATCGGATCGAAACACGGCCCAGGCATCAGCTGATCCCGCGGTCGCCGAGGATGGGCCGATCAATTTCGATGATTGGCGGCCGGACACCGAGCGGCTCCAGGGCCAGCTCGATTCTTTGCGCCAATCGTTCTGGACGGACTCTTCAGGAGAGCCGGCCGGAGCTGAACCGGCGCTGGGCAGTGTCCGCCAGCGTGCCGAGTTGCTCGATCGCAGTGTCCGCGCAGCCACGGAACTGTGTCCCGATCCCGTGGACCTTGGGATAGAAATAATCCGCCGACAACTAGGCCAGTTTCGTCAGCAGTTCAGCAAACCCGTCGAGTAACCATCCTTTCAATTCGTAAGAAGGAGGAAGTCCTGATGATCATGCTACGCCAAATTGGGCTGGGAAGTTTGTTGGCCGTCGCGCTGACCTATGGTGTGGTGGCCGCGGCCCCTCAGGTTCCAGAAGAGAGACTCGCCTTTCCGCGCGTCGAAAATGGACTGGGGTATGCGGTTGAATTTACGAATCGGGGGCAGCCACGCTCCACGGACTTGGCCCGCCAGTATGTGGCGGCCGAGAAGCAAGAAGACAAGCGCGACATCCGCAAAAAGCTGTCGGACGCGCTCAGCCAGCAGTTTGATGCCCACATCAAGCAGCAGCAAAAAGAACTGGAAGATCTCGAAAAGCAGATCGCCAATCTGCGTTCCGTCTTGCAAAAGCGGATCGGCGCCAAATCCACAATTGTCGAACGCCGCGTGGAACAACTGATTCAGGATGCGGAAGGCCTCGGCTGGAATGCGCCAGGCGGCCTACGGCATGGCTACGACGCGGGTACCGTCCATCCCCTGACCGTACCGGTCGATGCTAACAGATTCCCGAAGGTGCCCTGATACACGGTCCCGTTCATGCTGTCTGCTGAGCGGCGGTGCGCAGAGCCGCGTGGGGCACATCCCCACGCGGCTCTGCGCACCGCCGCCAAACCATAACGGAGGCCTTCAACCGGACCGTGTATGAGACAGATTTCCGGACAATCGTAGGGCAATCTTACATGAGCCCGGACGGTCAGCGTCGGCGACCCGCCGGAACCCGTCGGAGGCGCTCCGGGCTCGTGTTACTTGATTAGCCGCCTTGAAGCAGCGCGACCGGCTCGAATCGCCCGCCCAGCACGGCGTCGCTTGGACATTCCAGCCAACGATCGAGCAAGGTGGCGTAAATCCGGCGGAAGTCGAGGGTTACTTTTAGGTCGCCGTGCCGCTCATCCAGGTCGAGCAAGCTTGGCATTGTCCCCCGTAGTCCTGCTTGGACGCTGGGCCCCGCGAGGAACACCGTCCCGGCGGTCCCGTGATCGGTTCCTCCCGAGCCATTCTCCCGAACCGTGCGGCCAAATTCGCTGAAGCACAGCACCAGCACACGCTCGGCCAGGCGCGCCGCCGCCAAATCATCCAAGAACGCCTTGATGGCTCCGGACCATTCGCGCAGGAGGCGGGCATGGTTTGGGGCCTGGCCGGCATGCGTATCATAGCCGGGCTGAACGGTGTAATAAACACGGGCGCCGAGGTCCTCCTTGATCAACCGCGCCACTAGCTTCAGCCGGGCGGCCAGCTCGAAGGGGGGATAGCCGGCGACATCCTGCTTGGAGTGCGCGACCTCCGCCATCCGGCTCGCTGCGGCATACGCATCGAGGGCATGGCGTTGCACAAAGGCGGCCAGATCGTTGCCGGCTGGCTGCGCTGCGACCATCGGCTTGGTGCGCACGGCTTCGGAAAGGACAAGGTCTTCCGCACTCGTCAACGCCGATGCCGAGGAGCGCCGTCCGCGGAGGGCGTCCGGCAGCTGGCCGCCGCCCACAAACACCGCACCGGCCGCACCCGCGGCCTGGGTTGTGCTGTCCAACGTGTTCCCGATCCAACCGCTTCCATTCCGCTCCCCACGCTGGAGACGCCCCGTTTGCCAAATGGCCATGCTCTCAAAATGGGAACGGTTGGGATTCGGATAACCGACTCCCTGAATCATTGCCAACTGACCGGCGTTGAGCAGCTCGCTTGCTTCCGTCAGGGCGGGGTGTAGGCCAATGCTGTCGTTCACCGTGATCAGCGCCTCGGCAGGGAGGCAAAGGAGCTTCCGGTGTTTCGTATAGCCTTCATCCTTGAAAGGGACCACGGTGTTGATCCCGTCATTGCCGCCGTCGAGCTGGATGACGACCAGAATCCGACGGTCCTTCTCTGGCTTGGCGGCCCGTGCGGTCTGGGCCAAGAAACCCGGTATGTTCGGGGCCAACGCAAGCAGCATGGCGTTTTTCAAAAAGTTGCGGCGGGAAAGCATGTTTGTTCCTCCCAGTTTGGCGGCGGCACGCCGCACGACACAGATCCGCTGCGTTAACCCAACTGCGCCTCCGCGGACGCCAAGAGCCGGGCGACGATCCGCCGCAGGGTTTGCGGTGTGGCTGACTTTCGCGAATCGGCCGATCCCAGGAGCTGTTCTTGCACCGTTGGATCCAAAACGCTGCCCAAGAGTAATTCCGAGTAAAACGCCAGGACGGCTCCGACATCCTCCCCCCGGCCATAGCATTTCGGCAGGGCCAACACGTCCACGGGTCGGGCCTGGCGGACGAGGCCCGTTTCCAAGAGGGCGGCGGCGAAATTTGCTCGACCAATCATCGTGTGCGGCGAAATCCAAGACCGCCCGCCTGGCCAGCCGCCGACATTGGGCGGATAGAAAAGGTCCTGGCCCAGCCGGCCACACCAGTCGGCAAGGACCATGCTGCTGGGCGCCGGCTTCGCTAGCTCAAGGGCACGGGCCGCACCGACAACATAGGCAACTGGCTCCAGCACACGGCTTCCCAGGTTCGCGGGGGCAAAAAAGGCTTGCGAGCGGAGGACGGTTTCGACTGCCCAGCCGATGTCCAGGTTCCGCGCCCGCAGTCCTTCCGCCAGCGCGGCCACGGCGGCGGAACGAACAGTGCCCTCGCCCATGAGCAGGTCGCAGATCCGCCACGCCAGGCGCTGGGCCGTGGCGGGATGGTCGAGAAGCAACTGTACCAAGTCTTCGGCATTCCACTGGCCTGTCTGGGCGAGAATCGTCTTCGCGCCATCGTCGTGCTGGGAAGGATCCTCCCGGAAGGCACCTTGTTCCATGGTCCACCCTGTGAGGGACCGGGCCGCCTCCTTGACGTCCTTCTCTGTGTACTGGCTGATGCCCAGCGTGAACAACTCCATCAGCTCACGGGCCAGATTCTCGTTGGGATGCCCCTTGCGATTCACCGAGGCGTCCAGCCAAATGAGCATGGCGGGGTCGCGTACGACCGCCCGGAGCAGAGTGCCGAAGCGTCCCCGGGCATGGCGGCGAAAAATCTCATTTTGCCGCCGCATGATGGCCAAGTCGTTGATCTTGAGATTGCTAGTGGCAAAGTGGTTGTGCCACAGAAGTGTCAAGCGCTCGGTCAGCGGATCAGGGCTGTTTAGCATCCGATAAACCCACCACGCCTTGAGCCGGCCAGGGTCTCCCGAACCCATGGCCGAGTCCGCCAGCGCGTCGGCGGTTTGAGCGAAGCGATCCGGTTCTCCGTGCATGCCACCCTTCGCGGCGAGAAGCCGGTCGATGCTTGCCTGGGGTCCCTCCTCAAGGTCGCGCCGAACCTCTCGCCAGGTAGCTGCGAAGGTCGCCCGCCGGTGTAGATGGACGACTCGCCGCACATCCCAGGGCATCTCTGCGCTGGGCGTGTAGCGACTCCAGCAGGGCGGAACGTTGGATGGTTGTCGATCCTTCATCGCGTACCTCCTGTGCTTGCTTGCTCTGGCTTGATTTCACCGACGTCTTTGCATTCCCCGCCCGCGAGGACGCAGTCTTCCCGGAGACGGCAATCCGTTTTCCCCCTTCGAACGAAAAGGTCGTAGGGCATTCCCGGGATCAATTTTTCCAGACGGAAGCGTCCGTCCGGGCCGGTGGTTGCCTGTGGACTCGGCAGTGTGGGCCCGCCGAGTCCTGGAATTCCAGCGGCCAGCTCGCCGGGAAGCACGTCGGATTGCCGGGAGCTATATCGCGCTTCTACTTTCAATCCCGCCTCCGGCCGACCCTGGGAATCCAGCAGGACCCCGGCCGCCGATGCGAACGGCTCCAGTTGAACGGCGACCCGTCCGGTCTGATCGCCGCGGACGAGTACCGCCTTGGCCAGTTTCTTATCCTCATTCCAGAAGACCAAGTAGCGCGCCTCAGCGGGCTGGAGGCCAAAGGCCGTAAAAGCGGCGGTGGAAAGCTTCACCTTCGGAGGAGAGAGCTGGACCAGGCTGTACGCCGCCGTCAGGCCGACTGCGGAAACTCCCGACACGGCGGCTCCGTCTGGACCGGTAACGGTTCCTGTCAACGTGTGGCCGGGGTCGACGCTGACTTCGTACGCCAGTTGCTCTGCTTCCTGCTTGGGAACATCGATGGCCAGGATGGCGTGGTAGCGGGACAGCTCGAGAACCACGGGGAGCTTTCCGTTTTCCCCCCGGACCGTGGCACGCACAAATCGATCCTCGATGGCCCGCGCACAGAGCCAACCAGTTCCGGGCAAGACCACCAGCACAAACGAGCCGTCCTTTTCAATCGGGGCCGTGTTTTTGGAGACCTGGGCCAAGCTCGGATAATCCTTCAGATGTGGATTGTCGGGGCGCGGGAAGTAATCCACGATACCCCGGACGGGCTTCCGGGTTACCTTGTCGATCACACGACCTCGAATCTGGAGGCCTCGCTCCACCTCGAAGTCAGCGGTAATCGGTTCCAGTCCGGCGCTATCGTTCATGAACCGCACGGCCGCGAAGTACGGTCCCCCGGCCGTGCCCAGGACGTACTGCTTGGACTTGGGCACTCCGTCGAGGCGATACCGCCCCTGTCCGTCCGTGGTCGCTTTGCTGCCGATCACGGGCGATATGTCGGTCAGGGCTCCGCTCCCACTCACAAACGCACAATGAACTTCCACGCCTGCCGCCGGTTTACCCGTACCCATCTCCCGCACGTTGCCGACGATCGGTTTGGCCGGGGCGGCTCGGTGATCGAAACGGGCACCATAGATGAACGGAGGCAGACCCGCCGGCACTTCCTTGCGGGTTACGACAGTCATTTGGCGGGATTCGATCCCGGGTCCTTCGATGACCAATTCCACGGCGCGTTCCCGGCCAAAGCCACTCAGACGAAATCGACCGTCGGCATCCGTCGTGACTGAAGCCGGGATTCCGAGAATGCCCCACACGGGTTTCATCAGCCGTTCATACGTCATGAGCGTTCTGGCCCGTTCGAGATCGAAGAGACTCTTTCGCCCCGCTCCCTGAAGATCGCTGATCCAGGGCGTTAAGTCCTCGCTGGCCATTCTGCGGACCCGGATGACTCGAACGGTGGCGTTCCCAACGGGCTCGTTCTCCAAGTCCAGTACTCGTCCCATAATGGGAATATCATCCTGGACCAGCCGCAACGGCGGCAAATGGCCGGTCTTGTCCAGCTCCGCAAGCTCCGCCCAGCAAGCTCCCAACCCCTGAGTTACGGCCACGATAGTTTCGTTGGTGTCCACTTCGGCTTGCGTTGGCTGAAAAGCAAATTGGCCATCCGGTCCGCTCGTGGCCCGGACTTTGGGCTCGGTTCGGTTCGTAGCCGTGGCGGTTGAGACGTAGATGTTCGCGCCGGCCAGGGGCTTTCCATCGGGACCTACAACCAGCCCACGGACGGCTACGGGCCCGGTGTCAGGGCAGACTCGCGGAATTCCAGGACCAAGGACGAGCAGCCAAAATGCTGCGAATTGAACGGATCTGGCTGACATGGCCATATTCATTCCTTCTCCTGAATGGTTGACAGAAGTTCGCCGTATCTGTTACGAGCCCCGATGGCCGGGGAGGGAGCGGTCACCCTCCCTCGCGGTCAGGGCTAGTCATACTGGAGGAGCGCTGCCTGACAGTCACGGTTCTTCGGGCCGCTGGTCGACAGTTCCGATCCGCAGATCGCCGTACACGACTCGATAGCAGTCTGCTTCCGGCGTCCGATACCAAAAGATGATCTTGTCTGCGTCTCCGCGCCGCACCCCGTCCGGCTCGTAGCCGAATTCGGACTTCTTGTCCCGTACAAATCTGACGATCCGAGCAAGGCTCTGAATGAGCTTGATCGCTTCGAGGTCAGGAAGTCCACGGACGTTCATTCGCGAAAACAGGGGCTCGTACGCGCCCAAATCGTCGAGCTGACGTGGAAAAGTCCCGCCATGGGTATCGGCGTAGGTGCCCAGCACGTGCGCGACGTCTTCTGCTGGGTTGAGCAGCTCCGTTGTCATCTTCCGAAGCGTATATCCGGCCGGCGCTTCCAGGCGGAACAGATCCTCATCGAGCGCCGGATCGATTTCAAAGTCGCTGATGGCAATGTGGTCGCGCCTGTCGCCGATGCGGATTGTTCCCTCGATGAGCAGCGGTTGCCGGGTCTTGGGGTCGGCCCAAACGATCATTTCATCAAAGTCCCCATCGTGGACCCGAAAGCCCAGGGCCTCGGCGTGCCCGACCCGTTTCCGGCCCGCGGGCTCCCCCTCTTTCTCAGCCAGGCTCCGCAGCCACTCCAACCACTGCACGCCACCGTCGGCCGAGGGCCGCGGAGGAGTATCCGGCTTCGGCGTCATTTCCAGCAACAGCGCAGACCGACTTGCAGGCTGCAGGATCAAGGTCTTTCCTTGCCGCAGGTTGTGGATCGCGACGTGGCCATCTTCCCCTTCCGTGCGGACCAGCCCCGGCTCCTGAAACAATTGGCGGAAAACCATCGCCCCTTTCATACGGGAGGACGTGATCGTCATTCGATACCGCAGACGGTGCGCATCCCGAAGCCGCTGGGCCACGTCGCTGAAGGCCAGCGCTTGCTGATGGATCAGGAATATCGCCGTCGAGCAGAGTGCGGCTACGAACACGGCCGCGGCGACCAGGCGAGGTACCGAGCGTAGCGTTCGTGGAATTGGCCACCTCAAGATTCGGGACCCCGGCTTCGCCTTCTGAAGCGCGTCCAGGATCCGGCCGACCGTTTCCGCCGAAGGTCCATCCGGGACAGAAGTGCGCCGCAGCGCCTCCTCCGCACGGGCCAGCGGATCGTCATTCGGTGGAAGGTTCTCCATCATGATCGGTTCTCCGAGTTTCCCATCCCTTCACCATGCGGCCCGGGTGGAACCTCCAAGAATTCGGCCAAGAGCACGCGCAGTCGCTTCCGCGCCCGGTGCAGATGGACTCCTACAGCATCGGTGGAAGTGGACAGATGTCGGGCGATCTCGTCATAGCTCCACTCTTCCAAGCAGTGCAGGCAAAAGACTTCGGCCTGCGTCGGGGCCAGGCGAGCCAGCGCCGCCCGTAATTGGTCGGCACGCTCCGCGTCCTCTACTCTCTCCGAAGGCGACCGAGTTCGACCAGGGATCGTTTCCCAATCAGCGTAGTGCCCCACGGCATGGCGGCGGCGGCTACGGAGACGGTCCACGGCCCGCGCAGTGGCCAGGTGTACCAGGAGGCCGCGCCAGTCCTGGATCTGGTTTCGGCGGGAATACGCAAACGCAGCCAGGCATGCCTCCTGGAGGCAGTCGTCGGCATCGGCCCGATTCCCGACAATGCGGTAGGCTGCGCGCCAGGCGCTCGGGCCATGTTCCTGAAGTAGTTCGGGCCATTCCGCCATGCGTCTCCCCGCCGGTCGATCCATCCAAGTAGTCGCTTTCGACTGCCTTTTTCTTAACACGCCGGAATCGTATTCGTAGCCGCATGCGAGAGGCTGGCCGCTGCTACCGGCTGGTCCGCCGGCCGATATGATGACAAGGGCTCCGTGTGGGTCGGAAATCTATCCTGCTTGGGTTTACTTCGATGCGCGGCCATTCGCTATTGTTGCTCTGTCTGCTCCCGTTGTCCTGTCCACCGGCGAGCGTTGCTCAAGAGGTCATCCCGCATCGCCAGGATAAGCCGCCGAACCAGCCGTATTCTCCCGAGGAAGCGCTCCGGAAGATGACGGTTCCCGAGGGGTTCCGCGTCGAGATGGTGGCAGCCGAGCCGGATCTTGTCAATCCGATCGCCATGACGTTTGACGATCGGGGCCGGATCTGGGTCACGGAGAGTCTTGAGTATCCGCGGAAAGAACCGGGCGTAGGCCGTGATCGGATTAAGATCCTGGAAGACACCCGCGGCAGTGGCCGGGCGGATAAAGTGACCATCTTTGCTGAGGGGCTGAATATCCCGACCGGAATCGCCGTGGGCTACAGCGGTATCTGGGTGCTCAACGCCCCTGACCTCCTGTTCCTGAAGGAGAAGAACGGCAAAGAGGTGAGCCGGGAGGTTGTCCTTACCGGCTTCGGCAGGACCGACACGCACGAGCTGCCGAATTCCTTGACGTGGGGCCCGGACGGCTGGCTGTATGGGCTCAACGGTGTCTTTAACCACAGCCACATTGTCTCCGGGGGCAAGACGTTTGATTTCACCTGTGCGATGTGGCGCATCCATCCGCGCACCCGTGAATTTCAGGTGTTCTGTGAGGGAACCAGCAATCCCTGGGGCCTTGTCTGGGATCCCGAAGGGAGTGCCTTGGTCAGCGCGTGCCATTGGGCCAACGACCACGTATTTCATTTTGTCGAAACGGGCTACTACCAACGTCAGGCCGGCCCATATCCGCCGCACACGATGCCGATTGGCTCCATCACCAATCACAGCCATCAGAAAACCGCGTACTGTGGCTTGTGCTATTTTGATAGCGACGCCTACCCGGAAGAGTATCGGGGCCGGCTCTACATGGGAAATATCCACGGCGGCTGCATCAACGTCGATGTGCTCCGGCGCGATGGTGCGAGCTACATTTCCAACGGCGAACCCGACTTCCTGACGGCCAACGATGCCTGGTTCATGGCGGTGTCGCAAAAGGTTGGTCCCGACGGCTGCCTGTACATTCTCGATTGGTACGACCGCTACCATTGCTACCAAGACGCCAACCGCGACCCGCAGGGAATCGACCGGCTTCGCGGCCGGCTCTACCGGGTGCGCTATCAGAATTCGCCGCGCGCTCCCCGCTTCAACCTGGCCGAAGAAAGCGATGAGCAATTGGTGCGAAGGCTGGCGAGTCCGAACATTTATTTCCGCGAAACAGCCCAGCGGCTGCTGACGGAGCGGAATACGCCATTGGTCCGGGCTCGACTCGGTTCGCTGCTCTTCGATGAGACGGCTTCCCGCACCGCCCGGCTCCAGGGGCTGTGGGCTCTGGTTGGCACCGGCTCGCTGGATGCGGAGCTGCACAACCGACTGCTCAACCATACGGACTCCGCCTACCGAGCCTGGGGAGTGCGGGCCGCGGGAAATCTCCATAGAGTCGCCCCGTGGATCCGCGAGAAAGTAGCGGCCTTGGCCAGCGACGCGGCGCCGGATGTGCAGCTACAGGTTGCCATCGCGGCCCGGAAAATCGATGGCCTGGATGCGTTGCCCGTCCTGGTGAATGTTTTGTCCCACTGCGGCCAGGACAAGCTGATTCCGCTCATCGCTTGGCCCAATCTGCACCCTTTGTTGGAAGAGCAAAGTTCGCGGTTTGCTCGCATGGTGGAAAAAACGGATTGGCCGTCGGCCCCGGCCTTGGTTGCTCTGATGCCCCGCGTGGTGGAGCGGATGTTAAGCCAGCGTAATTTCGATGCCGCTCCCGTGGCGACGCTGATCGAGATGCTCTCGGCCCGCGACGCCGACCTCACTCGGAAAATCTTTTCGGTCCTCGCTCAGAAAACCGATGAATTGAGCGAAGCAGCACTGGCGGATCTGAAGGCCCAGTTACAGCCGACCTTGAAAAAAATCCGCTCCGGGAAGCCGACGGATCCGCTGTTTCTGAGCGTCCAGCTGTTGGCCGTACGATGGAAACTGGAGTCCGGGGATCCCGGCGCAGTGCGCCGGCTCTTTACCTCGATCAAGCAGCCGGAGTCGGTGCGCCTGAACGCTCTGGAGGTGCTCATTGCTTTTCACGATCCGGCCCTCTTGGACACGTTGGCGGCAGTGCTAGCTTCGGATTCTCCAACCTTCCTCAACCAGGTCTTAGCCGTGCTCGGCCGTTACCCGGAACCAAAGGTCGCCGACTTGCTGCTGACCGCGTATCCGAAGTTGGCTCCGGAATTGAAACCGCTGGCGATCGAGTTGTTGCTCGAACGGCAATCCTGGACGCGAAAGCTGCTCAACGCTGTCCTGGAGAAGCGACTCCGACGGAAGTGCTCCACGCCAATCATCTGCGGAAAATTATGGAAGGCAACGACCGGGAGGCGATCTGGGCCGTCGAAAAAGCGTGGGGTACCGTTCGCCAGGAACGAAACCCCGAGCGCGAGAAAGTCGTTGCCGAGATGGGTCAGTTCCTCCGCCACCACCTGGGCGACCCGAAGGACGGGGCCCAGGTCTTCAAAAGAGTTTGCGCCCAGTGCCATACCATTTACGGTCAAGGGGCCAACGTCGGGCCTGATCTCACCGATAACGGCCGAGCGTCCTTCGATCAGTTACTCTCCAATGTCTTTGATCCTAGCCTGGTCATTGGACCGGGCTACCAGGCCACCAATGTCGTCACGAAGGATGGACGGTTCCTGACCGGCTTGGTGGCCGAGGACAACGATCAGCGGATCGTGCTGAGACTGCCCGGCGGAGTGCAGCAAGCGATTGCCCGAGGCAATGTCGAGTACGTCACGGCCAGCAAGCTGTCGATGATGCCGGAGGGAATTGAAAAGCTGCTCGACCGACGCGAGCTGAGCGACTTGTTTGCGTTCTTGGCGCTGGACCGGCCGCCGGGCGACCTGCGGGCGCGGCCGATTCCAGGATCACCAGGGCGAGAACAGGATGCCCGAATTCAAGTCGAAAAGCGCGATCGCAAGCTCCTCATCCGTACACGTCTTCCGGGTAAGCATGAATGGGTCGATCTCTTTACGGTCGTGACCGATCCCGGTTTGCCGCCGTCAGTGCAATCGCTTCGAGATCCATCCGGCCACGTCTGTCTAACGACGGAGAGCCGCACGGACCCCATTGAGCACGGTGGCCTCTTCACCCTGTTCCCGAGCCTGTACAGTGCCGATTTCGGTGGCCGAGCCCGGCACCGGTTTGCCCGGCTCCTCGATCTTAACGAGCTGGACGATCGTGTCCGTTGCCGAGTGTTGGCCGAGCTAGTCGCTCCCGACGGGCACAGCGTGTTGGAAGAGGAGCAGGCTATCTCGGTGGCTGCTCCGCAAACTCCCCAGTTGTACACGATCGATTTCCGGCTCGTGTTGCGTGCCAAAAAGCAAAATGTCGTGTTTGGCAAGGCCGACCTGTGTGGCCTGGCGATCCAAATGGCGGGCGACCAAGCCGGTCCGGAACCAACGCACCTCAATGCGAAGGGTTTGCATGGCCAAGCATGTGACCGGTCTCCGGCCGCATGGTGCACAGTAGAGCGGCGATTCGGCGACGAATTCTTCGGCATTGCCCTGCTGGATCATCCGGACAATCCCAACCATCCGCCGAGCTGGCACTTGGATGGACAAGGGCTGCTGAACCCAAGTCTGACGATGCTGGGCGGATGGACGCTCCCGGCCGGCAAGGAACGGGAGTATCGCTATCGGATTGTTGTTTACCAGGGAACGGGTCGAATTGCACTATTGGCACACCAGTTCGAGGATTTTACGGCGGCGCCCGCCGCTGTCTCCGCGACTGGCACATCACGCAAATAGGAGGCTGCACACATGCCGGAAGCGTCAGCGACAGGGGAACGCAGTCCGTCGCTGGCGCCTCCGGCTTGTGTTGACCGGGCGCAGGGTTACATCTTCTTCATTTCCTGACCGCAGCAGCGGAAGTGGGCATCGTCCTCATCACATTTACAGTCCGCCGTCACCTGAAGCTGCATGCCGCAGCTCTCACAACGATAATTCTCGCCTTTGCGAGGCCGAGTGCCGTGGGCCATGGTCTTTTGCCCGGCTCTACTCATGCCTTGTGCGACGGTATCCATGGAAGGTCCTCCTTTTGAGTTAGGATACGCAGAACCCCGACCAACCATAAAGTGGTGCAACTGCCATGCCGCCTTGCCGCCCCAAGCGGAGCAATGGCGAACCATCTCTACCACAACCAGCACCTCCGCATGAGTCAGAACGCATCGAATGACTTAGCTCAAAGGAAACCGAACCCAAAATCCGGTTCCCCGTAATGGCTCTGACTCAATCTCCAGCGTCGCCCGGTGGTGCTCCAGGATGACCATGACAAACGATAAGCCCAGGCCCATCCCCGTGCTGTTGCCCTCGTAGATGGCATTGTCGCGCTTGGTTGAGAAATGAGTCTCCGTGCAGCGCCGCCGGACTTCCTCGGTCATGCCGATCCCGTTATCGCGGACTTCGAGAACCGCCTGATTGCCATCGCGGTATGTCCGAAGCCGGACCGTCCCTTTCCAGGCCGCGGCCGCGATGAGGGCCTGGCGTCGCTCCTCCGCGGACAAATTCTCCTGACGCCGAGCTTCGTCCCGCAAATGGTTACGCATTTCAAACGTGGCATCGCGGGCGTTGAAGAGCAAATTCTCCACTGCCTGCTGCAAATGCGACAAATCGGCCTCGATCCAGAGCGGCTCCGGGCCGATCTCGGCCGTCAGCGTCAACTTCCACTTTTCTCGGGCCAAATCCTCCCAGGTGCGGTGTAGGTCGTGGATCACTTCATTCAGGTCGAGCCGGGCCAAATCGGATCGGCTCGGATCGCGGCGGACGGTGCGCAGGATCTGTTGCAAGCGTTCCGTCACCGTGCCAAGCGTCTGGCGTACTTCTTGAAGCATGTATTCCTGATCGCTGGAGAGCCCGTCCACCTCCAGGCAGCGGCGGAGAAGGTCGTTGGGACGTACGAGCAGGTTCTTGATATTGTGGGCATACGAACCGGCCATGATGCCGATGCTGGCATAAAGCTGCGATTTCAACTCCAGGGCATGACGCTCCGCGGCTTGCGTGGCGAACCGCTGTTCAAGCAGCTTGCGCTCGGCCTCCTCCTGTCGTTGTTCGGCCTCGCGTCGCCGCAGCTCCTCTTCCAGACGCAGATGCTCCGCCTGGTCAACTTGCTGCTCCGCCACGAGCCGTTGCCGCTCCCGTTCCCGTTCGCGGTGCTGCACGAGATAGATCCAGAGCAGAGCTACCGCTGTCCCCGCCACCGCCAACAGGGTGACCCAGCGGAGGCGCTGCGTGGCTGCCTGTTCTTTTTGGCGTCGTTTGTTGTAGGCGTGCAGCTGATATTGGATTTTGAGCGTGGCGCGCGGATCAATGGGATAATCCAGCTCCTTATACTGGCTCGATTGACGGGGCAAGTTGGAGTCCCAAACAATGGGCGGCGTGGCTGCTTTGCCATCTTCCGCAAACGACAGCGTCAAGCTATAGATCGTCGGAAACAGCGGTAGGTAGCCGGAGTAAGCCAAGGTCGGTGTGCCGAGGGACTTCAGCTGTTCCGCGATGCTCTCCGCCTCGATGGTCAGCTCGAAATCCTTGGCCGGATCCTCGCTGGCCCGGTCGCGATGATCCAGATAATCCCGCACGGCCGCGGGCAAGGTTCCCCGAAAGACTCGCGCTTCCTCAATCCATTCCCGCAACGCCGCGGTGTCATACATCTCGTCGCCGTTGAGCCAATTCTGCAGCGGTTCGATGAGCACCGCGGCGAACAAACTCCACAGCAACACCGGAGCTGCCAGACCCCGTACATATCTCCAGAATCGGCTCTGCATAAGTCCGTAGTCCGTAGCCCGTCGTCCGTAGCGAAATTGCTATGGACTACGGGCTACGGACTTCCTTTTCCCGTGAATTCGCACCGATTTCCCCTTCGGTTTCTTGGCCATAGTAGCCATCGTAGTGTACCGGCAAGAGCGCTTGCGGGATCCACGAGCGAGCGCCGGTCCCGTTCCCCGCCCTCCATGCCCACACAGCGATGTTGGCGGCCGGCATGACTTCGCGGCCTTTCACGATCGGACGGAGCGTGACAATATGCTCGCCGGTGCCGCTATGGCGATTTCCGTTTGCGTCGAACAAGGGAGAATCGGCCGGATCGAAAGTGACCCGACCCAGGGCCTTTGACCAGTGGGCCTGGCTCAGCCTGCGTTTCAGATCCTCCCCGCTCCCGGGCACCTTCGCCATGGTCGAGTTTGGGCCGTTACAGATGCTCGCCTGAATGACCGCGTCCAGGAGATCGACATAGAGCAACAGATCTTCCGTGCCGGCCCGACTGGTGGTGTCATTGGCCTCGGCAGATCGAGTCGCATCCGCTAGCGGAAAACCGGCCGCTGGGTCAACGGGGTTGCGGTGAAAGAAACCGACCAGGGAGAACGGCAAATCCTGGATCGGCCAGGCAAAGTTGCGATCGCGGAACAGTGTGTTGAATGCGATCGAATCACCACTGACGACGACAAACCGCCGCGCCTCCATCGGGGCAAACCGGGCCAAAGCCCGCAAGAACCTCCGCGCCGGCTGGGTGGCCGCGGGAAGGACCAACAGCGGCCGCCGCTGGTTCGGGTACTCGCGAAGTTTTTTCTCCATGAGCTGCCCTGCGACCTCGACCTCCCAGCGGTTGGGCCGGCCAAACGTGCCGACGCTGTACGGGATATAGGTGGAGTAGGCGGGGATGCCCAGGCGAAACTGCCCCCACGTGATTCCGACGCCGTCCAAAGGAAAGCCGCCCACCGTCGCATAGCTAGCCCACCGAGCCCAGTCCTGCGCTGCTCCCTGGGCCGCGGGCCGACGCAGGGCGTCGAGGTACCGTTGCTGCAAGTCCTTTGAATAGGGATCGTCATTCCAGTAGGTCAGCCAGACCGGATCGGAGTCGGGGCGAAGGTCATTCCGCCCCCAAATGAAGTCCACCGCCGCCTCCGCCATTTGACGGTTCGTGAAGCAGAACCGAAAGGTCCGCCCGCCGTAAATGCCGGCCAAGGGCTGCTCGGGCGAGTTCGGATCATCATCGGCCGTGGCCGTGGTGAGTAACAGAAGCGGCGCCGCCGGCCCCACATCCCGATCTGCGGTTTCCCTCTGAAGGCAGCGGGCCAGGTCGATGCCCAGATCGCTGGAACTGCCCCCGATGATGGCCAGTGGGGCCGGCCGGCGCTCCAAGAGGGCCTTGACCCAATCTCGAGTCTTCTGGTTGCTGGTCAGCTTGTACCAGCGAAACCGCAGCCCGCCGGCAACTCGCTTGGAGGATAAAACCACTTCCGGCACGGCGGTTGTCTCGGCCGGAAAAGCACTCTGTCGATGGGTTTCGATGCCGAGATCCGGGGCGGTGCCGTGGAGTCGTTCGACCACGGTTTCCAGCCCCTTGATGAACCGCTCCCATGGACCGTAACTGGTGGCGGTGTACAACCAGGCGATTTCCTGGTCCCCCTCTGGCACGGCCAACGGAAGGGCTCGATCTTCCAACGGCTTGGGCCAAAGGACCAGGGCCGTCGCACTGAGCGCGAGTCCGGCGGAGAGGAGCACCAAGATGGAGGGGCGAAAGAGCCACTTCATGAAAAGTTCTTCGTCCGTAGTCCGTGGTCCATAGCCCGGATGGCGACTAGACTACATACAGCCACTGTACAATGGCTATGGTCTTCTGACTACCGATCGCGGACAAGGACGGATTAGCATGGCATCGGCACTGAGCCTCATTATCTTCGGCGCGTCCGGCGATCTCACTTGCCGGAAGCTCATCCCATCGCTGTACCGGTCATTCGGGAAGCACCGTTTACCGGAGGAAATCCGAATCATCGGAGTGGCCCGCTCTCCGATGAGCGATGCAGAATTCCGAAACAAGCTGGCCGGCTGCGTGCAGGAGTTTGCCGCCGAAGATTGGCAGCCGGAAGCTTATGCAGCTTTCGCCGAACGGCTGATCTACGCTCCCGGTGATGCGGCCAAGCCGGGCGGATTGGAGCGGTTGCAGTCCCGGCTGCGGGAGATCGAAGGCCAGGCCGGCGGGCGGAGGCTGTATTATTTGGCGGTCGCGCCACAACTTTACCCGGAGATCGCGACGCGGCTGGGTGAGGCAGGGATGAGTCAGGAGGATGGCGGCTGGCGGCGGCTGGTCATCGAGAAGCCGTTCGGCCGTGACCTGGCTTCGGCGCGGGCTTTGAACCGAACGTTGCACGCCCATTTTCAGGAGAGCCAGCTCTATCGCATCGACCATTACCTCGGCAAGGACACCGTCCAGAACATCCTCGTGTTCCGCTTCGCAAACACCCTGTTCGAGCCGGTGTGGAATTACAACTTCATCGACCATGTTCAAATCTCGGTCGCGGAATCCGTCACCGTCGGCCAACGGGGCGACTACTACGATAAGGCCGGCGTTCTCCGCGACATGTTTCAGAACCACTTGCTCCAGCTGATGAGTCTGGTAGCTATGGAGGCGCCGGCTCGGTTTGCCGCCGATCCGCTCCGAAACGAAAAAGTCAAAGTGCTCGATGCGGTGCACATCACGTCATCCGAGGAGGCAGCCCAGCAAGTGGTGACCGGCCAATACGCCGGTTATCGATCCGAGCCCGGCGTGGCGTCGGGCTCCCGTACGCCAACCTATGCAGCTGTGCGGCTGGAGATCGACAATTGGCGGTGGCGCGGCGTGCCGTTCTACCTCCGCTCCGGCAAGGGCTTAGCCACGCGCTCCAGCCACGTCATCATTCAATTCCGTTGTCCGCCGCACCTGATGTTTCCGCTGCCGCCGGGGGCCACGTTGCAATGCAATCGCCTGACGCTCTGCATCCAGCCGCATGAAGGGATTCGTCTCAACTTCCAAACCAAAGCGCCCGATCAAGGGATGGTCCTTCGCCCGGCCGATCTGGAGTTTCTGTACCGCACGGCTTATCCCGGCATGGCAATTCCGGAAGCGTATGAGCGGCTCCTCCAAGACGCCCTGCAAGGCGATGCCGCGCTATTCATGCGCAGTGATGAAATCGAACGGGCCTGGGAGATCATGGATCCGCTCATCGCGGCCGCGGATCAGCCTGGTGCTACAGAACCGGAAAGCTACGCCATCGGCTCGGAAGGTCCGAAAAGCAGCGATGCTTTCTTGACGAAGGAAGGCCGGGCCTGGCAGAAACTGTGCGCCACGTAAATGGTCCGATGATGCAAATCTTAGCGCTGGATGTCGGCACTTCCTCGGTCAAGGCAGCCATTCTCGATGTGGCCAGTGGGGCACCGCGAGGTCCAGTAGCCAGGGCCACGTACACACTGGATCACCCGACGCCCGACGCTGCCGAAGTCCTGGCCCAACGGCTTTGGTCTGCCGTGACGGCAGCTGCCCGTCAAGCGGTGGCCGGCAGCCAGTCACTCGATGCCATCGGGATGTCGTGCTTAACGCCGGCCTTGGTGCTCCTGGATGCGGCGGATCGCCCCCTGACCCCAATCTGGACGCACTTTGATCGTCGGTCTCGCCCAGCAGCCCGGCAAGTTTGGGCGGAAGTTGGCCCGGAGTTTTTGGCAACCGTAGGCAATCGTCCCTTGCCCGGCGGCATCTCGGTCCTTTGCTACCGGCAACAGTGCAGCGAGCAGCCTGCCCTGCGGCGGCAGGTGAAAAGTTACTTGCACGCCAACGGCTGGCTGGGCTTGTGCCTGACCGGTGAAAAGGCCTTCGACCGCGGCAATGCCTGCGTCACCGGATTGTATGGTACGGTGACGGATCAAGCCTGGTCGCCGCGCTGGTGCAGTTATTTCCAGGTCGAACCGTCCTGCCTGCCGCCCGTGATCTGCGGAAGCACCACACTCGGCAAGTTGCGGCCGGCCGTGGCCAAAGAACTGGGCTTGCCCGCTGGCCTGCCGGTGAAGCTGGGGACCGCGGACACAAGCAGTGCCATGCTTGCCGCGGGGATGCAGTCGGGCGACCTGCTCCATGTCGTCGGCGCTACTCAGGTGTTAGCCGCGCTGACCGACCTCCCACGGCCGAGTCCGCAACGGGTGACCCGCCAGTTCGGGGTTGGCCAAGCGTTCATCCATGTTGCGCACAACCCCGTAGGCGGGGCCGCGCTGGACTGGATCCGGGAGCTATGTTTTCGGGATCAAAGCGAACAGGAATTCTTTAACCAAACCCTTTCGGCTGCGAGACGACCTGCCACGTCGGTGATCCTTGAGCCTCCCTACCTCGGCGGCGACCGGCTGGAGATCGAAGCGACGCGGGCGGCGTTTCGAGAGCTGACGCTGGCCACCGATCGTGTGGATCTGTTGGCCGCACTCCTGAACGCGATGCAGCGTCACCACCGGGAAGCGTTGACTGCCCTGGGAATGGGAGACAGCTTCCGGAAAATCTTCCTGACAGGAGGCGGTGCAGAAATCGTTCGCCAGTTGATGCCTGGCTACGCCGATGCAGCGGTGCAGATGGTCGAGGACGGATCGCTGCGCGGCGTGGCCCGGTTGTTTGCTTCTCAGGGGCACTCAAACTAACACACCTGAGGCGCCACCGAAGGATATCGCGGTCCTTCGCCGACGTGTCCGGCTTATCTGCGGCAACAGATACGGCGGATCGGCGTTTCAGAACAGTCCCAACACCGGCTTGCCCGTACACAGCGGCAGGGGCCGGCCGAGCGGATCACGCAGCTCTTGATCAAGGCGAATCCCGAGGCTCGTAAAGACCGTGGCCGCCAGGTCGTCCGGGCTGACTGGCGCTTCGGCCGGATAGGCCGCGGAGGCATCGGAGCTGCCGTAGACTTGACCGCCCCGGACACCCGCGCCGGCCATGAGCACGGATTGACAGAATCCCCAATGATCCCGGCCGGCGTTTTTGTTGAGCTTGGGCGTTCGGCCGAATTCGCCCATCCAAATGACCAGTGTCTCGTCAAGCAAACCGCGCCCCAGCAAATCGTCCAACAACGCCGTCATGCCCCGGTCGAAAGGCGGCAGCAGGTGATTCTGAAGACGATCAAAGCTGTCCTTGTGCGTATCCCAGTGCTGAAGATCGTCGATGTGCGGAGCATTCCAATAAACGGTGACCAAGGGAACGCCCCGTTCAACCAAACGGCGGGCGATGAGGCAGCTCTGGCCAAACGGGTGCCAGCCGTAACGGTCGCGGACCGTAGCCGGCTCACGGGCCAGGTCAAATGCTTGCCGCGCCGCTGCCGATTGCAAGAGCCGAAATGCTCGCTCATAATGTTCTTCCAGGCCTCGAGCCGCCGGCAGCCGCGCCACCCCATCTCCGTGCCGATCGAGGGCGGCCTGGAGACGGATGCGTTCTTGAAGCCGGCGCGCACCCACGTCCCCCGGCAGCGTCAGCGTGTTCATGGAAAAATCGGGGCGTGTCGGATCGCCGCTGACGATGAAGGGAGCAAACCGTTGGCCGAGCAAGCCCGGACCCTGACCCGGCACTTCCCCACCGTCGCCGTCGTGAAGTACGGAAGGTAGGGCGACGTAGGCCGGCAGATCCAGGGGTGGCCGGCCGAACCGGCTTACGGCGCAGCCAACATGCGGAAAATCGTTGGGCGTCGGATGCCGGAGCGTGCCGGGGCTGAAGTGGATGTGCCCCGTCAACATGTGGTAGGCACTCGTTCCATGGTTCGTGCCGGTGTGCGTTACCGAACGGAGGATGGCATAGCGATCGGCCATGCGGGCCAAACCTGGCAAGTGCTCGCAGATACGAATGCCCGGTACACTGGTAGCGATGGGCCGGAACGTGCCACGAATCCCGCTCGGGGCATCGGGCTTGAGGTCAAAGGTTTCATGCTGCGACGGTCCGCCCCACATGAACAGCTGGATGCAGCTTTTGGCGCGGCCAGGGGCAGCCGCCGATGCCCGGTTTTCCAGCAACGTCGGTAGGGACAGACTGGCCAGCCCTAAACCGCCCACGCGGAGAAACTCGCGCCGGGTCAGTCCGTCACACAGACGCGCACCAGAGCCATACAGGTGGAGCATGAAGAACTCTCGATGAGCAACCGCGGCCAGATCATCACGGACGGATGCGGTCCTTCCTCTTTGATAATCGCTGGGAGTGGGGCTGTCCAGAGCGCGAGTCTTCCTGGCAAGGGATCCGTCGGATGCCCAGGCGCCGTTCGGTCAACTGGGTGTATTCTTCGGATGAGTCGCACAGGATGGCGCGCCGGCCAAACTTGGCACAGACCGCCCCCGTCGTGCCGGCGCCACACATCGGATCGAGCACGAGATCGCCCGGCTGGGTAGCCATCAGAATGAGCGGCTCGAACACTTTCTCGGGCTTCTGTGCTGGATGGCCGGTCTGTTCATGCCGGCCCACGAAACCGACGTTCAATGGCACATCGATTACGCTGGGCGGGCCGGGCAAATAACGCAGCTTGCCCCGCTGTCGTTTCTCGATTTGAGCTTTGTTCAGGAAGTGCTCGGGGTAGAGCCGGGCCGTTGCCTTGGCCAAGTGCAGACACGTGTATTGGGCCGAGCGCCAGCCCCGGATCACCGACGGACAATTTCGGTAGTACCAGGTCAGCCAGGCAATCAGAGACAGTTCCGCGGGCAATCGGTTGAGCAATTTCCAGATGATTTCGGGAAATCCCCAGACGTACACGTGATCCGCCAACCGGCTCGAACGTTCCACGAGGCCAGCCAGCCAATCATCGTAATCCGGGCGCGTCCCGCCGATTCCCTTGTTGTACCACGGATCCAGCATGACAACCGAAACCGGAGCGCGGACCGCGTCCAGGCTTTTGAGCACATCTTGAGGCGTGTACACAATGATCGACTGCTTAGAAGGAACCACGGATCCTCATCCCGTTGCGTCAGACCTTCAGGTGCACATACAGGCCGATGGCGACGGCGCTGGCGCCGGCCAGGCACGCCAGGCCCCACAAGAGACTCTTGTGCCGCATCGCCAACGAAAATGTGGCGATGGTCACGCCGGCCTGGGCAGCCAGCATGCCGTAGAAAAAATTCTTACTGCGGTCCCGATGCCGCTCGGACAGGACGCTGCTCTTACGTACCTGAATTTCGTACATCTCTGCGGCTTGCCGGTTATAGTCGGTTTCTGTCTTGTAGCGCCGTGCCTGGTAAGCGTGCCAGGTGGCTTTGAAGCCGACGCTTAATCGGTCGGCCGCGATTCTCAACCGCTGTCCCGATCGCGTCAACTCCGCAACGGTGGCCCGCACCGGTTCCTGAGAAGCGTCCGAGGCTAGATCGGTTGCCGCCGTTTCCAGTGCCCATAACGCCGCTTGAACAGGCCGGACCATGCGGATTTGCTCATCAACGATATTCTGGATCTGGCCAATTGCCTCGGAAATGGGCTCATACGTATGTTCCATGACCTGGGCGTTGGCTTCGGCTGTCGCAATCGCCTTGCCGATCTCCTCCTGCGGTATTTTTCGAAATAGGGATGCCGTGTCTTCCTCGGGGAGCCGCGCCCGAATGGCTTGCTCGGCCTGGTCGATCTGGGGATCGGTAAGAGTGCGGAGCTGCACTTTGGGTTGTTCGTTGCCGATCAGATAGGTCCAGGCCGAGCGCACCGCATCACGGGAAAGAACTTCATGGATGTGGTTTTGAGCAAGTTGCGCCCGTTTGGCTTCTTCACGCACGGTCTGCTGCAACCGCCCTGCGGCTTCGTGCAACGTAGAATTCCCCGTGCTGGGGCTGGTTTTCGTTGAGCCCAGCAATTCGAGCAAATGGCTCGCACCGGCCTCCACACGTCGGAAGCGGTCCTCGAGAAACCGGGCGGTTGCCTCGAGTGCGGCGGCATCGACGGGGGCTGGTTCGGCCGTTGCTTGGAGCACGTCGACCGTAGTTTCGTGGCTGGTGCGTCGATTTCGCTTGGCCTGGAAGAAGTTCCACTGATCGCCGGCCTTGGACTGGTTCTGGGCAGCCAGGGCACGGTGGTACTGGGACAGCGTCAACTCCCGGGAAGAGAGCCCAGCCAGGACTGTTCCCAGGACGGTCAGGATAACCGGCGTGGCTGTCAGGACCGTGTTCCAGCGGCTGCTGTCTTGACGATTTGGCTTCGGGAGATTCACGTCGATCGTCCGTGTTTGGTGATCGCTGGTCAGAGAGCAATGGCCATTGTACAGTAGCGCTGGGATCTTGGTGCCAACTTGACCATGGGCTTGCCGCCATGAGGGTGGATTTTACGTTATGAGTACGCCTCCCTTGCTTCCTGCAACGGTAATTGGCAGCTGGTCATTCCCCGGCTGGTACGTCAAGTGTTGCGAGGATATAGGCCGCCAACCCGAACTTTTCGGAACGGAGGACCGAGCGGAGGCAATTCGGGACGCCGTGCGTCTTGCCGTCGACGACCAACTTCGTGCCGGAGCGGACATCGTCACGGACGGGGAGATGCAACGCGTCGATTTCAACCTTGGTTTTTATGATCGGCTTGCCGGCATCGAGCCGTTGCCCCAAGCTCGCCGCTGGGGCCCGCCGGCTCACGATCAGCGAAGCAAGTACCGCTGTGTTGCACCGCTAGCTGCTCCGCAGGGGTTGGGGCTTGTGAAGGAATATCAGCGGCTCCGCGAGATCACGTCGGCACCCGTGAAGGTTCCGATTCCCGGACCGTACACCCTGGCTGGGTGTCTGGAAGGCGGCAACGTCTACCGAGATCGGGACGAAATCGCAGCCGCCCTGTTGCCGATTGTCAACCGGGAAATGAAGGACCTGGTACGGCAGGGTGTCGATTTTTTACAGATGGACGAACCGAGCTTCGCCTGTCATCCGGACCATCCCGAGCAGTTCTTGGAGTTGATCGCTCGGACGACGGCAGGCGTCGGGGCCAAGATCAGCCTTCACATGTGCTTCGGCAATTATCGAGGCCGCCCCGTAGGACACCGGAGCTATCGGCCGCTCTTCCCTCACCTGGCCAGGGCCGCGGTTGGCCAGCTGGCCCTAGAGTTTGCCAATCGCGAAATGGCCGAGATCGACCTGGCCCGCGAGATTCGACCACCGATGGAGCTGGCGGTGGGATTGGTGGACGTCAAGAATACGTGGATCGAGCCCCCGGAATTGATAGCAGACCGTTTACGATCGGTCCTACGGTTCATCGAGCCGGGGCGTGTGCAGATCACTCCCGATTGCGGATTCTCCCAAACGGCGCGCTTCCTGGCGTGCCGCAAGTTAGCCAATCTGGTGCAGGGGGTCCGGCTGGTGCGTCACGAGTTACAGGGATGAAGTATGGGATTCCGCCCAGCCCACGAAAACTTTGGCAGTTAATCGACGAAAGGGCGAATCTCGTCCAAGGTTTCGGCCGTTGCAATGGCTCGCGTCAGCTCGCGCAAACGCTCCACGTCTTGGGTGCAGAGAAGCTCATTGCACAAACTCGACCGCCACCGGCGCAGGAATGATGCCGGCGCGATGACCTTCGTCCAGCAACCTCCGCACGGCTTCTCGGCCGCGGGGGCCATAGTCCAGCGTCCATTCATTGACGTACATTCCCACAAAGCGGTCGGCCAACGTCTTGTCCATGTTGCGGGCATACCGAAGCGCGTAAGCCAGGGCCTCATCGCGGTGGTCCAGAGCGTAGCGGATGCTGTCCTTGACAAGTCGGCTAATCTGGCGCATGAGGCGCTTGCCAAGATCCTGGCGGACGGCGTTGCCCCCCAGCGGGAGCGGCAGCCCGGTCCGCTCTTGCCACCAAACACCCAGATCCACGACCAGATGTAAGCCTAGTTTCTGAAACGTCAACTGGCCTTCATGGATAATCAGTCCGGCTTCGTAGCGACCCTGCTGGATTAAATCGAGGATTTGATCGAATGGGACCACATCATAGGCAAAACTTTCCGCCAGGAGTAACCGAAGCGTCAGGAATGCGGTGGTCATGGTCCCTGGAATAGCGATGCGCCGCTTCTTCAGCTCGTCGATGGACATGGGCTGGCGCGCCACCACCATCGGACCGTACCGATCCCCCATGCTACAGCCGCTGGGCAAGAGAGCGTATTTGTCCAGCAGGTGGGCGTAGGCATGGATGCTAATGGCGGTCACTTCCAGCTCACCGCGGAGCGCGCGCCGATTCAACGTCTCGATGTCTTCCAGCTGATGACGGAAAACCAGCTCCTCCGTGTCCAGCTTGCTGTTGGCCAGGGCATAGAACATGAAGGCGTCATCTGGGTCGGGACTGTGGCCAACGGTGATCAGGCGTTTGCTGTTCATACGTGGAAACCTCGCTGGGCCACCTGAGAACGGACTATCTTGGCCATGGGGGCATTGGATAATATAGGAATCCGCCCGCACTCCGTTCCCCTCAGGATGGCCTTATGTTTCGATCTCCCGTTCTCGCCGAGATCCGCACCCTCCACCCGGAGAAAGACAATCAGCGGATCGTCTTCCTCAGCACACGCATCGATTTTCCCTTCGACACGACGCGGGCACTGGAATTTGCCCTGTTCCGCACGTTTTCCGTCCCTCGTATCGCCGCCCTGCTGGACCAAACAGGAGAATTCCAACACCGGCCCCAAAAGCGGTACGATGACACGGACATCATCGTGAGTGAGTTGATGGAGCATGGCTACGATAGCCCACGCGGCCGGGCTGCGCTGCGACGGATGAACCAGCTGCATGGGCGGTTCACGATTGCCAATGAGGAATTCCTCTATGTGCTGTCCACGTTCATCTATGAGCCCATCCGCTGGAATCGGCGCTTCGGCTGGCGGCTCATGTGCGCGGAAGAGCAAGAAGCCCTATTCTATTTCTGGCTGGAAGTCGGCCGACGGATGAATCTCAAAGAACTGCCCAGGGATCTTCGCTCCTTTGAGTGCTACAACATCGAGTACGAGCAGACCAACTTTCGCTTCACGCCCGCCAACTACCGGGTTGGTGCTGCCACGCGGGAGCTGTTCGCCAGCTGGTTTCCGCGTGTGGCCCGCCCGCTGGTTCGGCGGGCCATCTATGCGCTGCTCGATGATCCGCTGATCCAGGCGTTCGGCTTTCCGAAACCGTCGCCGGCCATGCGATGGCTGGTCACAGGCGGGCTGAAGCTCCGGGCACGGTGCCTGCACTGGCTGCCGCGACGGCGGCAACCCGTCCTCCGAACCGAACGGCGACAGCGCAGCTATCCCGATGGCTACCAAATCGACCGCCTGGGTCCGCCGGAAACGCTGCCCTGATCGCTTTTTGGAATACGATACTCCTGGGTGCTCATCCTTGTTTTTCTGGAGGCAAATCATGATCGGACGTCGGTGGTATGGGTTGTTGTTGGTTGCGGCATTGTGCGGGATCGAAGCCGCCCAGTCGGCGGCTCCCGAGGCTCCGAAGGGTTTCGAGCCGCTCTTCAACGGCAAAGACCTGACCGGTTGGCACGTGAACAAGGGCGGCAAAATGAGTGTCTGGGGAGCCCAGAATGGCATTCTCTATGTCGACGGCCGGGGCGGCGGCTGGCTCATGACTGAAAAAGAATATGGCGATTTCGAGCTGCGCCTGGAATTCAAGGTGCCGCCGCGAGGCAACAGTGGCGTCGCTCTCCGCAGTCCGATGGAAGGCGATCCTGCTTACGCCGGCATGGAAATCCAGATCCTCGACGATCAATGGCACAAAAACGACAAGAATTACAAGGGGCTTCGGCCAACGCAGCTGACCGGCGCAATCTATGATGTGGTGCCGCCGGGCAAGGACGCCACCAAGCCGGCCGGTGAATGGAACCAGTTTGACATTACGGCCAAGGGCCGGCACGTTACCATCGTGCTGAATGGCACAACGATCGTGGATGCCAATCTCGACGATTACAAGAATCGTGCCGACCGCCATCCGGGACTGCTGCGGGAAAAAGGCCATCTCGGCTTGCAAAGCCACGATGGCCGCGTTGAATTCCGCAATTTGTATGTCAAGCCGCTGTAATGCAGAGCCGCGGGTGGCACGCTCTGGAGACCGTGCCACCCGCGTTCCGTTTCCGTCGTCACGCCCCGTTCCGCTCGAACCGCACCTCGCCGCCGACAAGCACGGTTTGTGCCCGCCCGTGGACCTTCCATCCGCCAAAGGGGCAGTTCCGGCTCTTGGAGCGGAACTTACTCGGATCGATCGTCCAGGCTACGTTGGGATCGATCATTGTCACGTCGGCCACGGCACCCGATTGAAGGGTGCCGCGGTCGATCCCGAGCACGCGGGCCGGATTGATCGTGAGCTTCTCTACCAGCTGCGGCCAGGTAAGATGGCCCGGCTCAATGAGGCAGAGAATGCAAATGGGCAACAGCGTCTCCACGCCGATGATGCCGTTGGGGGCTTCCGTCAACTCGCGCATTTTCTTTTCTGGAGCGTGCGGAGCGTGGTCGCTCGCGATGACTTCCAGGGTGCCGTCCTTGAGACCGCCGATGAGGGCTTGCACGTCGCCCTCGGTTCGCAGCGGCGGAGCCATCTTGTAATTGCTATCGAAGGTCTGCAAGCACTTGTCCGTGAGGGCAAGATGATGCGGACACGCTTCCCCGCTCACCCGCACGCCGCGCTGCCGGGCCCGCCGAATCAGGTCCACGCTCCCGGCCGTGGAGACGTGCAGAATGTGCAACCGGCCACCGGTCAATTCCGCCAGGGCGATATCACGATGCACCATGACCTCTTCGGCCGCGGCAGGCATGCCGCGGAGGCCCAAGCGCATGCTCTCGAAGCCCTCGTTCATGACCCCGCCGCGCGTCAGCTCCAGGTCCTCCGCATGGCTGAGAATGGCTTTGTCGAACATCCGGCAGTATTCCAGGGCACGGCGCATGATCTCAGCACTAACCACCGGCGAACCATCGTCCGTGAAGGCGACGGCCCCGCCTTCGACCAACCCGCCCATCTCGGCCAGCTCTTCGCCCTGGCGTCCTTTGGTGATGGCGCCGACCGGAAAGACATTGGCTTTGCCGGCCCGAGCAGCCTGAAGATAAACAAACTCGGCGGCAGCCTGGCTATCCAGCGCCGGCTCGGTGTTGGGCATGCAAGCGACCGAGGTGATGCCGCCCGCCAAGGCCGACGCAGTGCCGGTCGCAATCGTTTCATCCTCCTCTCGGCCCGGCTCGCGGAGGTGGACGTGCATATCGATCAACCCCGGACAAACAATCTTGCCGCTGGCGTCCAGCGTAAGGTTAGCCTGCAGCTCGGGGTGCGGGCCGACGCCCACGATGGTTTCACCTTGAATCCATAAGTCGGCAATCTGATCCAAGCGTTGAGAGGGATCAATGATCCGGCCATTCGCGATGCGGATGGTGTTCATGGACTGAATTGTAGCGAGTTCGCCTCGCGCTTGGGGAGGGATGTAGCCCGAGCGGACGACTCAGCCGCACGCCGCTGCCGCAATACCTGCCAATTGTAGCGAGATTGCCATTGCCTCCGCCGGCTTTTGCAGTGTTCTTGCACCGGCGGCGATCGACCAATCGATCGACGGTCAAGGATATCCAACGGAGCAGGACAACCTTCACTTGCTGGCGGGGCGATGGATGCCATCCCAATCGTTCCCAGGGGGGTCCTCCAGATATTTCCGGCAACGGGCGACCATCTGCTGCGCGGCACCGTCGGCGGGTCGCATCTTCAACACTTCCTCGAAAAGTGCGATCGCCCGGACCCAGTCCATTTTGCGATAGTGGTTCAAGGCTAACGTAGATCGGTCGATCAACTCGTCGATTCCCGGCGTTACGTCACGCTTCAATCCCAACAGCTCATACACGCAGACCGCCTCGGTCTTGCCTTTGACGGAGACCCAATCGAGCGGGCGAGCAACGATGGCTGGTTTGGCTTCCCGATACGTACTCTCACTGATCATGATTTCCGTGTCGTACAACCGATTCAGACCTTCCAGGCGGCTGGCAAGGTTCACGGCATCGCCAATCACGGTGTAGTTCAAGCGTGCTTCCGAGCCAATATTGCCCACGACAACTTGGCCGCTATGTAAACCCATCCGCACCGCGAAAAGCGGTTGGTGCTTTGCTTTCCAAGAGCGGCGCAGTTCTTTCATCTGGTCTCGGCACCGCAGGGCTGCCGTGCACGCTGCCAATGCGTGCTGAGGATTCCAAGCCGGCGCTCCCCAAAAAGCCATGATGCCGTCACCCAGATACTTATCCACGGTTCCGCCCGTTCCTAGAATCTGGCTGCTCAGGGTGCTCAGGTACTCGCCCAACTGTTCGACGAGTTGCTCCGGCGCCAGAGCTTCCGAAATGGAAGTGAAGTTTGCGATATCACAAAAGTAAATGGTCATGGTGCGCAGCTCGCCTCCCAACCGGGCCTCTCGACCCGCGGCCAGGAGAGAGCGGACCAGATCGGCCGGGACATATTTCTGGAACGAGCGTAGCCCGGTTTTCATTTCCTCCATCGCGATGCCGAGGCGATCCACCTCGTGGACGACCGAACGGATCCGCGGCCGCGCATTCATCTCCAGGCGACCGATCGCGGCCGTTTCCCGAGCGAGGATTTCCAAGGGACCTGCAACTTGCGCGGAGACATACAGGCTGACCAGGACTGCCGCGGCCAGCACGCATAGACCGGCAAACAGATAAATCCGGTGATGGCGGTTGACGCGCTCGAAGACATCCGTCTCCGGCATGATCGTACAGATCAGCCAATCCGGCGTTTCTCGCGTTGACAGGCAATCATAGGCGCCCAGGTAGCTGCGGCCTTTCTGCGTAAAGCGGATGCGGCGAATTCCATTCATTGTCGCCGGGTCGAGGCTTGGGGGTAATTGGTTCAGGAACGTCTGGACGCGCTCGTCGGCCAATTCTGCCGGCGGAACCAGTTCCTGACCGGTGACCTTGCCGTTTTCTCGGCTGGTCCGCAGCAGGGACTGTCCTTGCGGGTGGGCGATGACGCGGCGCGAGCCATCCGCCCGGAACTCCACAACGAATGCGTAACCATTTCGGCCAACTTGGAGCTTACTCAGAAACTGGCAGAGTTCGTCCAGGCTATAGCTTGCAGTCAACACGCCGATTAGCGGACCGCCGGCCTGGTAGAGGGGGGTAGCACACGTCACTCCCGGGGCATCGGAAATCCCCGGCGCGCCAAAAAGCGCATACGTCTCCGACCAACTTTGTTTCCGCGCTGTACGCGCCGCCGAGTACCATTGCCGGGCCCGGGGATCTTCCAGATCACACTCGGCATCGATGAGGAAGGGTTTCTGTGGATATTCCCCCGGCCGGTAATTCCGAAGTTCCAGCTTTCCAGTGCGGGGACTTCTGCGGAGTTCACCAAGGACTGGTTCCTGGCCGGGAAGTCGACTCACGTAGTACCATTCTCCGTCCGCCTCCAGCCCAAGAGAGAGACGGGTCAGCTTGGGATGCACCCTCATCTGCTCCAACCAAAAAGAAGCAAGCTTGGCGAAGTCGCTGCTCGTAAACTGACCGGTCTCGAAAAGGCGACGGTTTAGGTCCCCCTGCCTGTTCGCCGTTAGGAGCAATTCATTGATTTGACAATCAATCCGCAGAGAAGTCTGCTCCAAGATTTGCGTTGACAGGTCGTCTGCTGCTGAGCTGTCGTTCCAGTAGGAGCTCAGGCCGAGCCCGGTCACGGTGAAACCGATGAGGATCAACATGATGGTCAGCAGCGTAACCCGCAAGGTGAGCTTCATCGATTCTCCACCAAGGAAAACTGGGTTCCTGTTGGCGATCTGCCCGGCTCGATGCCGACAGTTTGGCCAGCGAGCGTCCGCGCTGCGCGCTCATCCAGGATTTCAGCTATCCAAGTGTGCAATATAAATATCGGCCGGGACGAATGGTTCGACAGGCCCGAATGCTCCTGAACGCGGTGGACGAAGAAAGACCGCGCGCCCCTTTGGATTAGCAGAATCGCCTCGTTCGAAGTCACTTTTCCGCGGTAGCTACCTCGCGGCTTACGTTGGTAAACTGGTTTTGTTCGGACGTAAGGTCCCGGGCGACTGTGCTGACCAAAAAGCCCGGTCCGGGGACAGGATTGGAATGGCCAATCGTATTGCGCCGGAAGATCAGGTTATTGTGAGAACCGCGAATCACGATGCTGGCAAAAGCAGCCTCGCCCTTTGAGGTCTTACCATTGTTCAGCAGATGATTGTCCTCGAACACGTTACGGTGTGCTCCCATTGCCTCGGACTCATCGCGGAAAAGAATGCCCGCCTCGCCGTTGCTGGCAATGATGTTCTTGGTGAAGCGATTATCCGTGTCCTTATGGCCAATGGAGATGCCGTTGCGTTTGTTTCCGCATAGCTCGTTTTGCTCGAAGACCCCATGTTGGACTCGCCAGCAGACAAAGAGCCCGTCCTGATCGTTCCCGATGGAACGATTGCGGCGCAGGATCGGATACTGTGAGCCGCTGCCGGGGTGGAGGCCGAGCCCGCCGTTCCTCTCGGCCAAACAATCTTCAATGGTTACATGGTGGGATACCTGGAAGCTGATCCCATCACCCTTGTACTCGCGTACCACACAATTGCGAATGGCAACGGAATCACATTCGAACAGATAGATGCCGCCGCCTCGGCAGCCGTCGAGGGACTCCGAATGGGCGCGATTTCCCTCGATCGTCAGACCCTCCAGCGCGGCATTCTGGATATTCCAGCCGCCCACGACGGGAAACACGAGCTGCGCGGCAGCCTGGTTGGAAACGAGGTAATCGAAGTAAAGTGGCTTGGAGAGGCGAAACGTGTTGGCGTCGACACGGGCCGTCAAGGTCGCCGTGGTAACGGCAAAGCCCCCTCCGGAGCGGCGGTCCTGGATGGCTACCCCGTCGCCGAGCTGTAGGCCCGAAGGATCCTCGACCGTGATTTGCCGCTCGTTGGCATCCCCATCCGCGCTCAACCGCGTCCGGAACCCATTGCAGGCGACCAGGATTGACTTGCCGGGTTCGCCGACCACACGGACGTTGGACCGCAGGCATAGTGCGTTGCGCATTTGGTAACGACCTGGCTCGATGCGCACGGTCCCACCGCCAAGCCCCGCCACATAATCAACGGCAGCTTGCAGCATTCGGTGGTCGCTGCCCCGGAGGTCGCCGGCATCGATGCCAACACGGATCTCGGGCGACAACTTTGGGTCTGCTGGGAAGGAGCCGCCGGAAGCGACCCCGAGGATCAGCCCCAGATGCAAGCAGCTCAATGATGCGACGAACCGGAACCTGCGATCGATGTCCATGGTTTGCTCCCTACCGGCTTGGTAATGAAATCTCGATGCTCCTGGCACAGTACCCTCTAAGTGATAAGTTGTGCGGAACCCCGCGAAGGCCGCTGGGTCTGTGGCGGGTTCCGCGATGCAGTTACTTTTGTGGCGTCGGCACCCGCAGCG
>Ga0070734_10000907_pt1 | contig 50156 bp, 45 predicted proteins | sample Coa_R1_8_FD_66444 | JGI IMG/M metagenome (GOLD analysis project Ga0070734, IMG submission 66444) | Surface soil microbial communities from Centralia Pennsylvania, which are recovering from an underground coalmine fire - Coalmine... | ecosystem: Environmental > Terrestrial > Soil > Unclassified ...
CTCGCCCTTGATTACGAGCGAGCGGCCGATGGTGGCTTGTTCTGTGGGGACGGTTACGGTTTTGGTGGGTGTAAAAGCGTTCTGGTTTGGAGAAAATTTGTTGGCGTTGTTTTCGGGTGCTTGCAGCATGGGCTCGTCCTCGTCATGGTCCGTGCGGCTTCGACTCCGTCAGGCAGCGCCGCAATCGGTGGATAATCTTGTGGCCAACCGGCCATTCCGACTATCGCATGGACTTTAGTGTCAGGACAGGTTACGGAAGAACAACGAACAACTGGTTTTGGGCAACTCTAGGCTTGTAATGCCTCAGAGAGCGCTTCCCATTCGGCGAGGCGTTTTTGGTGATCGGCCTGATGGTCTTTCAATTCGCGCGAAAGACGCTCAGTTTCTTCGGCGCTGACGAAAGTGAGCAGAGAAGTTTCATGTTCGGCAATGACGGTTTCTAATTCGGCGATTTCTGTTTCCAACTCCTGCACCCGTTCTTCCATTTGTTTGCGCTTGATGGGATTCATGCGCTTGCCCTTGGCTTCTGAAGAGGCTGATGGGCGATTTCCGTTGGAGGGTTCCGCTACAGAAGGCTTGGCGACGGATTTTGCGATGGTTTCCTGAAGGACTTCGGCGCCCCCTTGCTTGCGCCACATGAAGTCTTCGTAGTTGCCGGGATAGACTTCGACGCGGCCATCGCCGACTTCAAAAACCCGCGTCGCCAGCTTGTCAATAAAGTAACGGTCATGAGAAACGAAGACGACGGTCCCGGTATAAGCTGCGAGCGCGTCGAGCAGAACATCTTTCGCGCGCATGTCCAGGTGATTTGTCGGTTCGTCGAGAAGAAGAAAATTGGCGGGATCGAGTAACATGCGCAAGAGCGCGTAGCGGTTGCGTTCTCCACCGGAGAGCACGCCTATCTTTTTGAAAGCATCGTCGCCGGAAAAAAGAAAACATCCGAGCAGGCTGCGAAGTTCCGTTTCCCCGGACTTTGGCGCCGCCCGACCCAAATCATCCATTACGCGGGCGCTAACATCGAGTTCTTTGTATTGGTCCTGAGCGAAATATCCCACTTGAACATTGTGGCCGAGCTTGTATTCGCCTTCAGTCAGCTTTTCTTCTCCGGCCAACAACTTGATTAACGTTGACTTGCCAGCGCCGTTGACGCCCACAAGCGCGATGCGATCTCCGCGTTCGATCATGAAGTTGACGCCGCGAAAAACCAGTTTTTCGCCGTAAGCCTTGGCAACATTTTGAAATTCGGCCACGATCCGCCCACTCTGCTTGGGCTGCGGAAAGGAAAAGTGAATCGTCCGTTCTTCTTCCGGTATTTCGATACGCTCGATGCGCTCAAGTTCCTTAATTCGGCTTTGCACCTGCTTGGCTTTGGTCGCCTGATAGCGGAAGCGATTGATGAACATCTCCAACTGCTCGATGCGATCACGCTGGTTGCGGTAGGCGGCTTCCAGTTGCTCGAGACGCTGCGTCTTCTGCGACAGATATTTTTCGTAGTTGCCGGGATAGACCGTGATGCGCTTGTTCCAGATTTCGGCGATGCGGTTGACGGTTATGTCGAGAAAGTAGCGATCGTGGGAAATCAACACGAAGGCATTGGGATAATGCGTCAAATATTCTTCCAGCCAGTTGCGGGCTTCGAGGTCGAGATGATTCGTGGGTTCGTCGAGCAAGAGTAAGTTGGGCTGTTGCAAAAGCAGTTTGGCGAGGGCAAGCCGCATTTGCCATCCACCGGAAAATTCGTCGGTGAGACGGTTCCAGTCTTCTTTGCGAAAACCCAGCCCGCCGAGAACGTTGCCAACCTGCGCTTCGATCGCATAGCCATCACGGGCCTGAAATTCGTGCTCCAGGCGATGGTAGCGATCTGCCACCTGCATATATTCACTGGAAGTACTGTCCAACTCGGACATGCTCGCAGTGAGTTGTTCCATCTCCTGCTCCATGGAACGCAACTCTGAGAACACCGACATACATTCGGCAAAGACCGTTTTGCCAGAGAGAGTCAGGCCATCCTGCGGCAAATAGCCGGCAGAGATTCCTTTGCCGATACTGACGGACCCGTAGTCCAGGGTCTCGAGTCCAGCCAGGACCTTCATCAAAGTGGACTTCCCCGTTCCGTTGGCGCCAACCAGGCCAATGCGGTCGCGGGAGGTAATCATCCAGTCCACTCCCTCAAAGAGGAGCTTATGGCCAAAGCGTTTTCCGGCTGACGACAACTGAATCATGCTGCTTCAATCGTCTCATGAGCGGGGATTTCGTTGAAGAGAGCTACAGAATAGGCGCGGAAAAAAGATCGTCAGTCCCGCGTTTTACGCGGCCAGCCGAGTGAGGAGGTGAAATCAATTCCAGGGCTCGGTCAATCACCGACTGAATTTCCTTGGCGTATTTGACTTCTCGGCCCTTGGCCAAAATTTTCCGGGCATTCTCGGGCAAGAACCAGGTCGGATTGCGATCGTTTTCGTGGGGATGCCCGTTTTCCGTCACTTCCATCAAGAACGACTTGACGACGAATTCGCGCACGCCGGGCGGCTTCCAGAAAACGCCTTTGGAATGTAAGTAAAGATGAAAATGGCGGGTTTCAATACGTCCGCGCACGCCCGCCTCTTCCCAGGCTTCTTTCTCGGCGGCCCGGCTGTGAGACATGGTTGTTTCCGGAGATCCTTTGGGGAAGGTCCACTTATTCCCGCCGTTGCTGTTGACCAGCAAGAATTCAACTCCGTTTCCACGGCGGCGGTAGCACACAGCGGCGACTTGCATGGGCAGTGCAAAACGCAGCAATTTCGGCGTTGCCATCCAGCCTCCCCGGAAAATACAACCTTAACGATTCTATCCATAAGATATTTCACGAATGTGAAAACAGACAGTAAATAAGACTTTAGTAATCAAGAGAGTTTATGGCGCGGCGGACGCTTCTAGGCGAAAACGGGCTTCCATAGTTGATTTCTTGTGATTGAACTTTTTTCTATCCGATGACATGAACCAGAAGAAAATGTGACTCGCGCATGACCCAATTTTGACGAACGACTGACAAGTGCCCTCTGTCATCCACAGTACGCTGTGCGCGGATGGCAAGCATGTTTTTCCAAAAGACATCTGTACACGAAAAGTCGAACGGGAAATTATTGGTAGCGCTATTACTGGTCACTTTTACAGCGCTGCACGCGCAGACTTCTCCTAAAACCAATTCCATCGTCACGCCCGTTTCAGGACCGAGCTGGTTGAAACATCTGAATCGCAGCTTTGATCAGACCAGCATGGGACGGTCGAGCTGGCAGTTGGGGCCGGCGGATTCACAGATTTTGCCTTCGTCTAATTCGCAGTACGAAATGGCGCTGCCGCAGCGGTCCGTTTCGAACCGCGCGGACGTGATCTCTGGCTTCGATCTCTATCGCATGAATTGCCAGGGATGCCATGGCGCATCCGGGCAAGGCGCGCCACCGGAAATCAATTCCGTCATCAATCCCGTGCGAGCCACATCTGCTCCGCTCACCCTGCAACGCATGAGAAGTGTAGGCATGGAGATGAGCAAAACCGATGCATACAAAATGGCACGCGAGGCCAACGCTGCGTTATTGCAACGCTTGCATAACGGCGGTGAGAGCATGCCTGCTTTTAATTACTTAAGCGACGCAGAAATTCGCGCTCTGATTGCATACCTAAAGCAACTCGCGGACATGCCGGGCGCGGAGAAAGCGCAGACTTCCATCAGTGAGCTTCACACCCGTAAAGGAGAAATGATTGTTAAATCCACCTGCCATATTTGCCACGATGCGACCGGAATAAATCCAAGTTCCGAAGATCTGCTACGCGGAGCCATCCCGCCACTAAGCACACTCAGGGCAAGAACCACGCAAGCAGGCTTGATCCGGAAAGTGACGCATGGTGCGCCGATCGCCATGGGGCCATTGCACACGATTTCCAGCGGCAGGATGCCCGTTTTTCGTTACCTCACAGAAGAGGAAGCTGCGGATGTGTACCTATATCTGACGCAGTTTCCTCCGGAAGATTCTCCTTCGCTGGAATCACCGGTTGTTGAACGCGCTCAGGCTTCATCTGCGGCCGTTATTGGGAATACGCGCACTTCGAATGGCCCGCAGCGCGGAAACGGCGGTTTCAGCAGGATGACTTCCGTCGTCTTTTCGCTCGCGACAGCTTTTTCCCTCGGGCTCGTATTCGCGGGATTCGTTTTCACCGTACGCGAATTTTCCCGGCTCACGCGAAAGCCCGCAGTCGTGATCCCTGCCATCGCACATGAACACGCTGAAGCATTCGAGCTTGTGGAGGATGAACGTAAACGCGCCTGAACACTCCAGTTTACAAGGTCTAATTTTTTCTAAATTACACAATCTGAGGACAGAGATGATGAAGCACTCAAATAAAGCATTCCATACAGCACTTGCGACAGTTCCAGTTTTACTTTTGCTTTTTTTGGCGGTGGTGAATCCGCCCAGTGCATTGGCGGTCCCAAGTTTTGCGCGGCAGACAGGCTTGCCGTGCAGCGGCTGCCACTACAACCCTCCGGAACTCAACCCTGCCGGACGAAGATTCAAGCTGCTCGGATACGTGGATAGAGCAGTTGACACTAAAACCATCACGGCGGATGGAAGCGGAACGCATGCAGCGCTTGATCTTCTTGCTTCGCTGCCGCTTGCCGTAATGTTCGAAACTTCGTTTACCTCGACCAAATCACCGGTGCCAGCTACCCAAAATGGAAACTTCGAATTTCCTCAGGATATATCGCTGTTTCTTTCCGGAGCTTGGACAAGCCATGTCGGCAGCTTTGTTCAATTGACGTACGACGCCCAAGGCGACCATTTCAGCATTGATAACACGGATGTCCGCTATGCGAATAAGACAAAGCTCAATGGGAAGGAACTGGTTTACGGCCTGGACATCAACAACAACCCGACCGTAGAAGATCTTTGGAATAGCACACCGGCATGGGGATATCCCTGGGTCGCAAGCGATGTTGCACCCACCCCTGGCGCTGCTGCCATCATTAATGGGACTTTAGGGCAGGATGTTGCAGGAATTGGCGCCTATGCGATGTGGAACAACCATCTGTATTTAGACGCAGCGATTTACCGCTCTGACCACGTGGGCGGGACACAGCCGAATCCTGGAGTTGGGTCTGCATTTAACATCCGTGGCGTTGCTCCCTACTGGCGCGTCGCCTGGCAGGAATTAACCGCGAAGACGCAGTATGAAATCGGCGGTTATGGAATGCACATGCGGAGTACCCCTAATGCGGTCAGCGGCCTCGAAGATGATTACACCGACTGGGCCCTGGATACTCAGGTTGACCGGACGTTATTCCGCAAAGACGTGCTGTCATTCCGGGCCACATACATTCGTGAAAACTCTGATTTGCTGGCGAGCGTGGCTGCGGGCGCGGCATCGCAGAGCGCGCATCACCTAAACACCTTTCAACCCAATGTTGAATATCACTTCGGCAATCGCTACTCAGGCACGTTCGGTTGGTTCAATACGAGCGGCACTGCCGATGCGCTGTTGTTTGCACCTGCTGCGGTATCAGGCTTCGCCAATGCCAGCCCAAGAAGCGCCGGGTACATTGCGACCGTCTCGTATTGGCCGTGGCAGAACTTGCAACTCGCGGCGCAATACACCGGTTACACGCGCTTCAACGGCGCCGCGACCAACTACGACGGTTCAGGCCGCAACGCGAACGCCAACAACACGATTTATCTGGATGCAAAAATCCTTTTCTGATGCGCAGGGAAGAAATCACAAATAGGAAATGACGAGGAGAGAAAAATGATACGCAGTTTAATTTTAATAGTGGCGATGGCGATAGCGGCAATGATGAGCTTGCCTGCCAGCGCCGCCACACTTAGCGGCAAGGTCACGGGAGTTTCGGGAGCGTCGGTCGTTTACGTGGATGCGATCAGCGGAAAAACTTTTTCCGCTACGGAGGAGCACCCGGTGATGGCACAAAGGCGATTGATGTTCCAGCCGCACATTCTTCCGGTACAGCAGGGCAGCACCGTGGAATTTCTGAACAGCGACAGTGTCGCGCACAACGTTTTCTGGCCCTCCATCGGGGGCAACAAGAAGCTTGCGCATAATCTCGGTACCTGGCCGCAAAACGAGAAGCGCGCCTTCAAGTTCGACACTGTGGGTGCGGTCCCGCTGTTATGCAATGTGCACCCAGAGATGACTGGCTACATCGTTGTGGTGCCGACACCCTATTTCGCCCTGACCGATGATGAGGGGAATTACAAGATCGACAACGTCCCGGATGGCGCTTATAGCGTGGTCGCATGGCACGAAGGTGCGAAGTCACAAACCAAGCCCGTCAACGTCGCGGGGAGCGGCAAGGCTGATTTCACACTCACGAAATGAAATTTACACGCTGGCTTGTTCGCCCTGGTGGGGGAAACTGGTCAGGGTTTGCGTCGGTTTGCGCTCGAGCGAACGCATGGCTTCGAGAATTGTTGTAATAACAATTTCGTCGCCAACCGCCGTATTCACCATCAAGTGATAGAGCGAACGCGTGGGCCAGTCCGCATTGAAATAGCGCTTCACAAAGGCAATGCGGTCGCGGTCCACGGTATTTAGTAGAGTTTCGGGATTGCCCGGAATCCGGCTGCCGTTTTCGCGCAGCCGGCGTAATTTTTCGGCGTAAGGGGCATACAAAAAAACGTGGAAGGCGTCAGGATGCTCCCGCAAAAAATAAGGCGCGCCGCGTCCGACAATTACACACTTTCCTTCGGCCGCCGCCCTTTGCATGACCTGCCCACCCATTTCTACCATGCAGTCCGCGTCGAAGAACTCGGCTCCGGTCTTTACCGCGCCTTCATAGCTGCCGCGCCAGAAGATTTTCGCCAAGCGATGGAAGGTGCTGTCAATCTTTTCCTGTTTTTTTTCCACCGCTGCGCAATCCACGTCAGCGAGCTTGGCGATCTCTTCGGTCAGGGCCTGGTCCCAGAGTTTCCATTGCAAACGCTGGGCGAGCTTTGCCGCGATCTCGCCGCCGCCGCAGCCAAATTCCCGTTCGACCGTGATTACGCTATACATGCCGCCCCTATTTTAATCAAAAGAAATGTCTAATGGACAGCGATGCTTCCGCCTGCCTGTGGCCGCTTCATGAGGAACACGAGGGGAACCATGCATAGGATCCCAATTGCCAACATCCAGAAATTATCAATGTAGGCGAGCATGGCAGCTTGGCGGAAAACGGTATTCTGCATGAGCATGTAAGCGCGGTGCATGGCATCCGGCGATGAAAAGCCGCGAGCCTGAAGCGCTTGCGACATGCCTTGCAACGTGCGCTGCATATTCGGATTGGCAGGAGAAAGATGGCTCGACATGTTCACCAGATGATGCTGGGTGCGCCGTTCCAGCATGGTGGTAACCACAGAAATTCCGACGCTGCCGCCAATGTTGCGCGAAAGGTTGATCAAACCAGAAGCGTTGTTGTTTTTATTTCGCGGCAAATAACTGTAAGCCATGGTGTTGATGGGCACGAACAAGAAACCCAAGCCGCCGGCCTGGAGCATACGGGCAATCGTCAGCGTGCGGAAATCCACATCAAGATTGAAGTGCGTCATAAAAAACAATGATGTAGAGACCGAAATGAATCCAAATACAACCAGGCGCCGCGGATCATAGCGCGTGAGCAAAAAGCCGACGAGCGGCATCAGCACCACCAACGTCAAGCCGCCAGGAGTAAGCGCTTCGCCTGCGCGTTCAGCTGTGTAGCCGAGCAATGTCTGCGTGAATTGCGGCAACAACAACGTACTCGAGAGAAGCGTAAAACCAACCATAAACATCATCAGGTTGGCCATCGCGAAAGTCCGATCTTTGAACAGGTGCAAATCAATGATCGGATCTTTGTGCTTCCACTCCCAGAAAAGCGTGAAAATCAATGCCGCAGCCGAAATAACTGCGAGCGTCAGAATAAAGTGGGACTCAAACCAGTCGTCGCGCTGGCCCTTATCGAGGATGACTTGCAAGGTTCCAAGGCCAAGCGCGAGGAAGCCCAGGCCAACATAGTCCACTTTCATTTCTGAGAATTTTTTTCTTACGACATTCGCCGGATCTTGAATCAGGCGTGACGTCAACAGCAGGGAGAGCATTCCCACGGGGATGTTGATAAAGAAAATCCAGCGCCAGTTGTAGTTATCGGTAATCCACCCACCGAGAGTGGGCCCGATGGCTGGGGCCATGACAACTGCAAGACCGTACACCGCAAAAGCCATGCCACGTTTTGCTGGAGGAAATGTATCGGCAAGAATGGATTGTTCGCTGGGCTGTAACCCGCCTCCGCCCGCACCTTGCAGCACGCGGAAAAAAATCAACATGCCGAGATTAGGAGCAATGCCGCAAAGAAATGAGCTAATTGTAAAAATGGCAACGCAAGTCATGTAAAAACGCTTGCGGCCAATGATGGATGAGATCCATCCGCTGAGCGGAAGCACGATGGCGTTAGAAACGAGATATGACGTGAGCACCCATGTGCTTTCGTCGGTTCCGGCAGAAAGATTGCCGGCGATGTGGGGTAAGGCAACGTTGGCGATGCTGGTATCCAGCACCTCCATAAACGTAGCCATGGTGACGACGACGGCAATAATCCAGGGATTGATTGCTGGACGCGATTCAGGCATCGCGTCCATGGTCAGGCTTGCCGAACTCATTTAATCTGGACCTTGGGTTCCACTGACATGCCGGGACGCAGCACGTGCTCGCGGGTTTCACCCGCGTCAAAAATAATTTTCACTGGAATTCTCTGCACAACTTTGACGTAGTTGCCTGTCGCATTTTCCGGCGGCAGCAGACTAGTCACGGCGCCGCTCGCTCCGGAAATGCTCTGCACGTGGCCTTTGTAGGTCTTGCCATTGGAATCCACGTAGATTTCCACCGGCTGCCCGGCTTGCATATGCCGGAGTTGAGTTTCCTTAAAGTTGGCCGTGACCCAGATATCGTCGAGATTGATAAGCTTCATCATCTCCTGACCGATGGAGACGTTTTGCCCCACTTCCACCGTGCGATTGGTAACGATTCCGCTGACCGGCGCGAGGATTTGCGTGTATTGCAGATTGAGTTGCGCCTGATCCAAGGCTGCTTTCTTGCTCAGTACCTCCGCCTGGGCGGCGTCGGCACGGGCACGGACAGCAGTCACTTGCTGGGGCGCAGTTTGCGCAGAACGCAAATTTGCCTCTGAAGACGCCAAGCGGCTTTGCGCCTGCACGACCTGCTGCTCGGCGGCAGCAGCCGAAGCGCGGGCCGCTTCTACGGCGGCCGCATCCGCTTGCGCCGAAGCTACGGCCTGATCATACTGCTGCTGTGAAATTTCTTGTTTGTCCACGAGTTGCTTGTAGCGGACAAGATCATTCTGCGCCTTCACATTGTTGGCTTGGGCCTGGACTAGCTGCGCTTTGGCCGCATCGTATTGTTGTTTTGCAGCGCCGATGCCCGCCTGAGAATTTTGAACATCCGCAGAAGCTCCGGAAATCTGGCTGCCGGTGCTCACCGTCGTGACGGGAACATTGGCTTGGGCGGCGCGAGCATTGGCCAGCGCGTCTTCGTATTCTGCTTTTGCGTTGTCGAGCGCGACTTGATAATCGGTGGGATCGATTTGAATCAGTGGCGTACCTGCATCCACATATTGATTGTCATTGACCAATAACTTTGTCACGTGGCCGTTTACCCGCGTACTGATCGGGTTGAGGTGTCCGTCAATCTGCGCATCGTCGGTGGATTCATAACTCGAGAGGTGTAACCAGAGCAGTATTCCTCCCACAACCAAAACCACCGCGCCGATGATCAGAAACAAGCGCAATCGTGGATTTGCAGCTTTGGGTGGAGTCCGGCGCAGATCGCGCTCGGAGGATGGTAGTGGCGTCTGTTGGCCGGTTGTTGGAGCTTCTTGTGTCGGTGTTTCTGTCGTCTGGGCCATATTATTTGCCTTGTTGTGCGCTTTGCAGATAAAGTCTCACACCCTCTTCGGCAAAACCGGTGGCACGCGCCAACGCGACTTTTGCCAGATTGTGTGCGTACAAACTTGAGATATAAGCTTCATTTGCCGAGGCAACCGAGTCCTGCGCTTGCACGACTTCCAGGTTGTCGGTGACGCCCGCGGCAAACCGGTCGCGGGCCTGCGCCAAAGTTTCCTTTGCCAAGTCCACCGAGCTACGTGCCACTTCTACTTGCTCGGCAGCGGATTGCAGATCGAGCATGGTGGAGCGAACATCGTAGTCAATTTGCGCGCGGAGATTTTCCAGCTGCTGCCGGCTTTGTCGCAATGCAGCTTCGGCTTCAAGTACATCTCCATGCGTCTTTCCGCCGGCAAAAATAGGGATGGTAAGCGTCGCGCCGACCTGGAACACTCCGTGGGAGTTGCCCACATTCACACCGGCATCCCCGTAATCTCCAGCAATTCCCAGAGTGGGGTAATGCTCTTCGGTCGCTGCCCGCCGCGCCAACTGCGCCGCCCGCAGTTGCTGCACCGCAGCCAGATAGTCAGAGCGGGAAGTGTAAGCGCGCTGTAACGCCTGATCGAGCGTGTCCGGGGTCAGGGGAGAATACGGCGCTTTGTCCGTCAGCTCAAATTCCTGCCCGCTGGGCAATCCAATCACCCGTGCCAACGTCAGTTTCTGCTTGGCAAAATTATTTTTGGCAGCGATCAGCCGCTGTTGCCGGGTTTGCAGTTCGACCCGCGCACGCAAAGTGTCAATTGCCGGACTAACCCCGGCCTTTTGCTGATCGGCCGCTTTGTCGTAGAGGGCTTGCGCAGTATCTACGTCCGCTTGCGAAGTCTCCACCGTCGCTTCGTAGGAGACTGACTGCAAATACGCATTCAATGTCGCCAGAACCACCAAGTCGCGTGCATCTTTGTAATTCAGTTTGGCCACTTCTTCATTGGCCCGCGCGCTGCGTGTTTTATCAAACTGGTGAAGATCGAAGACTGTTTGTTGGAGATATATGCCGCTCTGGAAAACTCCGATGGGACCAATCACGGATGGAAAACCCGGCGCCTTGATGCGAAAACCTAATGCCGCCAAGTCAATCTGCTCTGCGCTTTGCGTGACCGAAGCGGAAACATTCGGCAGCAGATTGCTCAACTCTTTCCACTTTTCGCCGCGAGCATTCAAGGTGTTGTCGCTTTGAATGAGCAAGCCCAGGTTGTTGCGCAGCCCACGTTCCATTGCGTCCAGAAAGGACAACTGCAATACCTGGCCAGTTGCCTTCCCTTCGGGTACGCTGCCCGTATATTGGCCGAGATTGAAGCTATTGCTGGCCGGCAAGCCTGATGCGCTGGGCGCATTTGGCATAGACTGCCCGGCGGCGAAAGAAGCGCCTAAGCCTGTAAAAATCAGTAATTTCCGTAAGATCAACAATGAATTTCTGAGTTTCAAATTGGTTTTCTCGAACGAAATCTTCGTCTGTTGCTCTTTGTGGGCGATGACGCCAAAAATATATGGATTACAACAAGTTGCCGCCGGATGCAAACCATTCGCGAGAAGCACGCGAATAGGATGAATTCATTCATCTTAAGGCAATTTGATGAGGAAATCGGGGTTGGCGGTTGAGAACCTGAAAATCAGCTCAGGCCGTTGGATTGTCCGGCAACGGCTGCCCTGGCATTGGGTGATGCAGAATTACGAGTTCGAGCGTCCTGCACTTCGCGTATCTTTTGCGCCAGCACTTCTGAAGCGAATGGCTTGTTGAGCAAGCAGGCATCCGGGGCGATCATGGCATTTTCGAGCGCGGCTGTTTCTGTATATCCGGACATAAATATCACGCCAAACCCATCTTTTTTCTCGCGCAGCTTTTCTATTAGTTCGGGACCGCCCATTCTTGGCATGACTACGTCCGTTACCACGACATCAATCTGGCCGGGATGTTGGTCCGTCACTTTCAGGGCCTCAACTCCATCCTTGGCAGATAAAACTTCATACCCAAGCCTCTTCAGTGACTCCATCGCCAGTACGCGAAGCGCCGGTTCGTCTTCCACCAACAAAATGGTGCCTGCGCCTTTGGGCGCCGAACTCGTCTTTGCTGGCGCAGTGACTTGCGTCGAATTCGCGAGCGCCGGCAAATAAACCTTAAAGGTCGTGCCGCGCCCTAACTCGCTATAAACCGAGATGTGCCCCTTGCTCTGTTTAACGATTCCGTAAACCGTGGCGAGTCCCAAGCCAGTTCCTTTGCCCGCTTCTTTCGTAGTAAAGAATGGCTCAAAAATATGCGCCAGAATATCTTTGCTCATGCCACAGCCCGTGTCGGTCACTGCAATCATGACGGCGGGACCCGGCGTAACTTCGGTATGAGTGGCAGCATATTGCTCGTCAAGCGTGCAGGGCTGCGTTTCGAGGATGAGTTTCCCGCCATCGGGCATGGCATCGCGTGCATTGACGGCAAGGTTCATGACGACCTGCTCAAGTTGTCCGGGATCGGCGAGCACCCGCCCAATCTGCTCGGAGAAATTCGTGACCAGTTCGATGTCTTCACCAATCAAAATGCGAAGCATTTTCACCATGTTGCAGACAGATTGATTCGGATCAAGAACTTGCGGTTCCAGCACCTGTTTACGGCTAAAAGCGAGGAGCTGGCGCGTTAGAGCACTTGCCCGGTCTCCGGCATTCTTGATTTCTTCGATATGGCCTCGTGCTTCCGGCGTTGCGGTATCGAGCAGGAGATCGCTATAACCTTTAATAATCATCACCAGATTGTTGAAGTCGTGGGCCACGCCACCCGCCAATCTGCCCACAGCTTCCAAACGAGCAGAGCGTAGCAAGCTGTCGCGTGATTGACGCAAGCTGTTCCGCATTTCATCGAAGGCGCGCGTGAGTTCGGCGACCTCGTCCGCGCCCTGGACCGGAATCTGAAACTCGAAATCCCCTTGCTTCAAGCGCTGCGTGCCCGAGGCCAGTCGTTCCAGAGGCCGCGTAATCTGCCGTGAGATGACAAACGCCAATAGCGCTCCAGCAATCACCGCCAGTGCGCCAAGAATCGCCAATGCCTGATGCAAAGACCGCAAGAAGGTTGTCGCCTGATCAAATGATTCCAGGCAATACAACCGGACCGGATGATCTCCGGCCAATTCGACATAGTTTGCCAGATAGCGTTCGCCACCTAGATCGAGATCGCGAACCTCGCCTTGAATCCAGGTCCCATCTTGCAGAAAAGAAGTAAAGTCGTGGGTTGAGTCCGGCTTTAAAGAACTGAGCCACACCGTTCCATGGCGTTCGACGGCATACTCAGCCTCTCCAAAGGCCATATTGTGCAAGAGTGATTGCCCGCCCAGATCGCGTCCCAGAGCGAGTCTTCCCAATACGCGGTTGTGAGAACCCGCGCCCGCGATAATCGGCACAAAACTTACGTCGTAAAGATGACCGCCGGTAAACCACCAATCCTGCTCACCTCGCGAAACCTGCATTAAGCCTTCGGAGGCTTCCATGGGAGTGCCAATGCGCGAGTGAGAAGCAAGAATTTTTCCACCGGCATTTTCAAGAATCAGCAAATCAGCGCCGCTTGATTCCAGAAAAGGTTCGGAGCCGTCCTGGACGGTCAGCGGATCGTTGGTGGACATCAGCGCCTTGAGGCTGGGCTGGTCAGCAATCATGGCGGCACTTTGCTGCGTCTGTTCTCTGCGCATGCGCACAAAATCGGCATTGACCGCGGATTCTGCACGCAGATCGGAGACTAGATCTTCGCGGACGTGCGCCCGCATTTTCGCCTGTACCATGACGAGCACGGCGGCCGTGAGCAGACAGACTACTCCTAGCATGGACACGAGTAGTTTGGTCCGCAGATGATGGAAAAGGATTCGCGGCACTACCCCTAAAGCTTATGAGAGCCTTTTAACCTGCACCAGACACGCAGGTAACCAGATCAGGAGTGTCTTAGGTCACTGATTTTCAAGACTAGGCGTTTGTTTGATACTCTCGAAGAAAAAATGTTGACTGAGGCACGATCCAAAACTATAGTTGCGATACTTATCTAGTCATTCCTTGCCGTCAAGAATGACTTGTCCCAATCAGAATCCGTCTCTCCAAAATGCCATAGGGGGAGATTCTCGTGAAAAAGTTGAATTTATCGAAGCGAATGCTTCCGATTCTGTTCTGGTTGACAATCGCACAATGTGCCCTCGCCCAAACTTTTACAACATTGGTAACCTTTGATGGAACTAATGGCTTTACTCCGAGCACCTCGCTCGTGCAAGGCATCGATGGAAATTATTATGGAACAACCGAAGAAGGAGGCACGGGGAGCTGCAAAATAGGTTGTGGAACCATTTTCAGAATCACGTCTACGGGTTCTTTATCGACGCTTTATAACTTTTGCGAATCGCCTAATTGTCTTGACGGCTCATACCCCATAGCGGGATTAATTTTAGGGTTTGATGGAAATTTTTACGGAGTTACGACTACGGGCGGAACCTACAACAGCGGTACCATCTTTAAGTTCAGTCAGAGTGGTGCGTTAACAACAATTTACAGTTTTTGCGCACTGGACCGCTGCGCTGACGGAAATTGGCCCGAGGGGCCGCTATTAGAAGCTAGCGATGGTGCGTTATACGGCGTTACTGCTTTTGGCGGTAATCTCCGATGCAGCGGAGGGTGCGGTACGATTTTTAGAATTAACCCAGACGGCAGTTTTGCTACGCTTTATACGTTTTGTTCCCAATCCGGTTGTCCAGACGGAGCGGCCCCAGTTGGAGCACTCGTCCAAGCGACGAATGGCAATTTTTACGGTACTACCACGAACGGAGGCATGTATACGTGCAGTGGAAACCTATACTCTCAGACCTGTGGAACGATCTTCCAAATAACATCCAAAGGCGAGCTAACCACTCTTCATAATTTCAGATCGATCGAGGGATATTACCCTTATGCTGGATTAACTCAAGGCATGAATGGCAATTTCTACGGCACAACTTATCAAGGCGGAAGAGGCATATGCAACGACTACGGATGCGGAGTTGGAACGATCTTTGGAATCACGCGAGGTGGGGTGTTCCATACGTTGTATATCTTTGGTAAAAACGACGATACCAGTGACGGCGCTTATCCGTCTGGAAATTTGATTCTAGCGAATGATGGGGATTTATACGGAACTACTCAGTCGGGGGGCGCCGATACATGCCAAGCCGGTTGTGGCACGATTTTTAGTCTGAGTCGATCCGGATTGACAACCTTGCACGACTTTGATGGTACAGATGAGAATCCAGATGGTGCACTCTTCCAAGCGACGACCGGCATTTTTTATGGTACGACCCCTGGGACGGTGTTCTCGTTTGATCTTGGACTGCAACCATTCGTCACACTAATACGCGATGCAGCCAAGGCTAATGAGATGGATGGCATATTGGGGCAGGGTTTGACGGGAACGACTAATGTTTCATTTAACGGGACTTCGGCGAGTTTTAAGGTTGTTTCCGATACCTTATTAAAAGTGCAAATTCCCGGCGGCGTCACGACAGGATATGTCACTGTAACGACTCCGACCGGATCGCTGACCAGCAACATACCGTTTTATGTAATTCCGTAACTATGAAAGAAGATTGGTCGGGGCGATAGGATTTGAACCTACGACCCCCTGCGCCCAAGGCAGGTGCGCTACCAGGCTGCGCTACGCCCCGACTCTGTGGAGAAACAACTTTTCAATTATAGCTGACTGATTCCGTGTAAAATTCTTCTCGCCCGCAAATCGCGGTAAATCAATAGCATAAGGAAACAATCATGTCCCGGCTTCCGCTTCTTTTCGCTCTTATCAGCTTCTTCTTTACGTTGTCCCTAGCGGCACAGGAAATTCAGCGACCCCTTTGGGCGTCCAAACCCGATGTCGCCGCTTTCGAGAAGATTGAGAACGATCATCTCGCCGCCGCCGATAAGGCAATCGCAGCGCTCACCGGCGTAAAAGAGAAACGCACCATCGGGAACACGCTCGCCGTCTACGATCAGGCGATTCGCGAACTCAACTCAGCAGGTTATTTTGCTGGACTGATGCAGCAGGTTCATCCGGATTCGGCTTTCCGCGATCGCGCAACTGCGATGGTCAGCAAGGTCAGCGCCGCCACGTCGGCTTTGTCGCTGAATCGCGATGTTTACAACGCGCTTTCCGCGCTGGATGTTTCCAAAGCCGACGCGGCCACACGTTACTACGTGCAGCGGCAATTGCTCGAATTCCGTCTTGCGGGCGTGGACAAAGATGACGCCACGCGCGCCAAGCTGCAAAAGCTGAATGTGCAGCTCACCGAGGAACAATCCACCTTCGATAGAAATATCTCCGACGATCAGAAAAGCGTGACCGCCGATCCTGCCGAACTCGCCGGATTGCCGCAAGACTACATCACCGCGCACAAGCCGGGCGCTGATGGCAAAGTCACGATTACTACGAATTACCCCGATTTAATCCCTGCGATGACGTTCGCAAAAAGCGGTGACCTGCGGAAGCGGCTGATGCTGGCTTTCAACACCCGCGCTTATCCAAAGAATGGCGACGTGTTGCGCAGCATGATGCAGACGCGGTACGACATTGCGCAAACACTCGGCTACGCTTCATGGGCCGACTACAACGCCGCCGACAAAATGATCGGCAAGGGCAGCAACATCGCCGATTTCATTCAGCAGGTTTATGACGCTTCGCATCCGCTGGCCCTGCGCGAATTCGCCATGATTTTGAAAGAAAAACAGAAAGACATGCCAGGGGCAACCGCGATTTACGACTACGAAGGCGGTTATTATTCGGAGCAACTGCGCCGTTCACAATACGATTTCGATTCGCAATCGGTACGTCCCTACTTTCCCTTCAATCAAGTCAAGCAGGGCATTCTCGACACCGCCGCTGATTTGTTTCATGTGACCTTCAAGCAGGAAGCCAACGTCCCTTCTTGGGACCCTGCCGTAGAAACGTGGCTGGTGTACGACCACGACAAAGCGATCGGGCGAATTTATCTCGACCTGCATCCGCGTGCAGGCAAATTTAGCCATGCGGAAATGGCCCCTGTGCTCGACGGTATTAAAGGAAAGCAACTGCCGGAGGCAATTCTGGTCTGCAACTTCGCCGCTCCGACGGCAACTGATCCGGGATTGATGGAATATGGCGATGTGCAGACCTTCTTCCATGAATTTGGCCATCTTATGCACCACATTCTTGGAGGCCAGCAGGAGTGGGCCGGTATCGCGGGCATCAGCATGGAATCAGATTTCGTCGAAGCACCTTCACAGATGCTTGAAGAGTGGATTCGCAGCCCGCAGGTGCTGGCAAAATTTGCCAAGAATTACAAGACCGGCGAACCGATTCCGGCTGATCTCGTGGCGCGCATGAATCGCGCGTCGGCGTTTGGACGCGGGAACTGGGTTTCACGGCAGAATGGCTTCACCGCAATTTCTTACAACTTATATAAAAGCAATCCGGCGAATATTGATATCGATGCCGTCACCAACGATGCGACACATCGCTATGCTTTGTTTCAGCCCATAGACGGTGAACACTTCTGGGCTTCATTCGGCCATTTGGGCGGATATTCGTCGGCTTACTACACCTATCTGTGGGACAAAGTCATCGCCGAAGATTTCTTTCTACAGTTCGACCAAACGAATTTGCTGGCGGGTGATGCGCCCATGCGCTACCGGCGTGTCGTGCTCGAGCCAGGCGGTTCGATGTCTGCGAACGATCTGGTGAAGAACTTCCTCGGACGTCCTCAGAACATGACGGCGTTGCAGAAGTGGATGGGAGAAGAATTCGCTGGGAATCCAGCCACGTCTGGGGAAAATTAGTAACCGCTGAAACATAATAAAAGCCCGCCGAGGCGGGCTTTTATTTTTCGGTATTTCTTACTTCGTGGCAAGAGCTGGCTCGCGCGTTACCGGCAGCCCGGCTTTTTCCCAGGCATCGAAACCGCCGGTGACGTTGAGCAGGTTATGAAACCCTGCCCGCTCCAGCAGGCTGCATGCAATCACGCTGCGATAGCCGCCTTTGCAGTGCACTGCGAGCGGCGCGCTGTCATCCACCTCCGGCGGCGATACGCGGAAGTTGTCGAGGGGCCACCATGCAGCATTTTCGATGTGACCTGCCTGCCACTCCGGTTCGCGTCGCACATCCAACACATTCACGCTCTGCAAGCGATCATTCAATTCCGACACGGAAATTTGTTTCAGCCGGGCCAGTTCGTAACCTGCACTTTTCCATCCCGCAATACCGCCTTCTAAATATCCTGCGGGATGCTCGATTCCAACTCTTGCCAGCCGCAATCTCGCTTCAGAGATTTGATCCATATTTTCTGCAATCAAGACCGGATTCGAAGACACGCCAAGAATTATTCCTGCCCATGAAGCAAATTGCCCCGACAAAGCAATGTTGATCGAACCCGGAACATGACCTTCGGCAAACAACTCAGGAGATCGCACATCGAGCGCGATCTCACCTTTTTCCATTCTCATTTTCAAGTCCGAAGCTGAGATTGCCGGCAAATCACTCAAGTCGAGGGCTCCGGCGCCCGTGCGGTTGATCTCTGCATCCTGTGAGAAGTATTCCGGACGCGCGGGAAGGTTCGATGTAAGTTGCCGCACAAATTCATCACGGCTCGGAATCTGCAATGCGTAATTCGTCAGCCGCTCCGTGCCGATGGTGGACGAACGTTCCGCACGCATATTTCGCCCACACAAGGAACCTGCGCCATGTGCCGGATATACGAGTGTTGCATCTGGCAGCTTCATTAGCTTGTTATGCAAGCTGTCATAAAGCATCCCCGCGAGCTGAGCAGGAGTGTGTGTTTTCGACAAATCCGGGCGGCCCACATCTCCAATGAATAATGTGTCTCCCGTGAGTACCGCATAGGGTTGGGAGGATTTTTCAGAATCGGTCAGTACCAGAGAAATGCCCTCCGGAGTGTGTCCTGGAGTTTCCAACGCGGCAATATTTAGACTGCCCATTTTCAAGGTGAATCCATCATGCAAATCCACATGTGGATAAGTAGCACCCGCGCTCGCTCCCACATAAACTTTCGCACCAGTCCGCGCGGCTAGTTCTTGATGCCCGGAAACAAAATCTGCATGCAAATGGGTTTCAAAGATGTGCCTGATTTTTAATCCATGTTCGGCGGCAGTGTTGAGATAAATCTCTACATCGCGCTGCGGATCCACTACTGCTGCCTCGCCTTCGGAGCCAATCAAGTAAGAGGCATGCGCCAGACATCCGAGATAAAACTGTTCGAAATACATTGCTTACCTCTCCATAACAAAACAATCATAAACCTCGCGCATTTTGAGTCAAAATTGCGCGGTGGAAAATTTGCTTGTTTCGTGACACGCATTTTGCGTTAGAATCTTGCCTCAGCCACTAGCCTCCGGCCGAGACTTGTGGTGCTCCAGTTTTGGTCTTAAGGAGGCAGTGTGATGTACCGGCCCACAGCCGTCAGCCCTTCCCCAAGCTTTCTTGATGTTGAATCTACAATTCGCGGTCTAGCTCAGGATTACTGCACCGCTTTCAATACCGGCAATTACGACCAGGTTGGCGCGCTTTATGCCAGCAACGGGGTATATATGGCGCCGAACCGGCAACTGGCGCAAGGCCCCAGAGCCATTGAACTTTGTTTGCGTGGTTTGGGCGACTCAGGTTACGCAGACCTTCGCTTCGAAACTCAGCGTGTGGATCCATCCGGGGACATGGCCGTTGAAATCGGCCGCTATACGCTGACCATCAGTCTGGAAAATGGCGCGAGCGTTGTGGATCGCGGCAAATATGTTCACGTGTGGCGGCGTTTGGGAGCATGGCTCCTGCAAGCCAACGCCTGGAACAGCGACTTGCCTGCCATCCGCTAAACGCCAGGAATGTAACAAGGTAATTGTGCATATTGCGGCTGGCGAAAATAATGCATGTATGCCAGCCCCCATTTTGAATCAGTCTGGTTCTGATCACGAGCCAAAAGCTCCAGGTGTGGGCAAGGTCAGTCCTGATCCGTCGCGGTTTTGCCCGAACTGTTCTGCACTTTTGAGCGAAAAACGCTGCAAACTGAGTTGTTCACAATGCGGCTTCTACTTGAGTTGTTCTGACTTTTACTGAGACAATCAAAACAGAACCTTTCACTTTTATTGAGTCGGAACCACAATTTCGCAATCCAATTCCCATTACATAGGAGAGTTTATGCAACGCAAGGCCAGCGCAGTTTGGAAAGGCGGACTAAAAGACGGCAAGGGCGTCATTTCTTCCGCAAGCGGCATTCTCAACAATACACCCTACTCATTCAGCACACGCTTTGAGAACGTTCCGGGAACCAATCCCGAAGAATTGATTGCAGCAGCTCATGCTGCCTGTTTTTCGATGGCGCTCTCGGCGCAACTAAGTGGCGCAAATTTGCCGCCTGCGAGCATTGAGACTGCGGCAACGCTCACCATGGAAAAACAAGAGGCAGGTTGGACCATCACTGCGGTGCATCTCGATGTTGTGGGTCGCGTACCCGGAGCGGATGCAGCGACATTTCAAAAGTTTGCAGAGGCGGCGGAAAAAGGATGCCCGGTTTCCAAAGTTTTGAAGGCTGACATCAGCATGAATGCCAAGCTGGAAGGCTAAAAGCAAACTTTAGGCACTTGCACAGGGCCGCTGGTCGCGCTACCATAGTGGTGTTCCCAACGGCCATGCGCCTAGCAGGCCCTGTACCCATCGGCTTCAAACAGTGAAACGGAAAAGTCATTCCTGAAAATGTTCAGCCGCGTTGGGTTTTATGAACATCAAGCATTTCGGTTGCGATCATCGGATCGAAATCTAAGAAATATGTAGTGCAAATCCCCCTTGGGTGATTTGCAGCAGTTCACTTCACTAACGAGAAAAATATGAATGCAGGACCCGGACGTCCCTCCGGTGGTGGTGGAGGGAGAAACAGGCGGCGCCGAGGTCGGCGTCCGTCAAACCGTGGCGGCCAACCATCCGGCCGCGACCGTCAATCTTTGGCTGGCGGCGTTTACAGCGCGCCCATGGATCATAGCTACCGCGCTGCGCTAAACGGCAACAACGGCTCAAAACCTGGCCGTCAGCGGCCCGGCTTCGCGACGTCTTATCCCCAACCTGAGCCCGAGCCTTTGCCCCAACTTGATGAGGCAGCCCATTCGCGGATTTTTGCTTTTGTGGACGACTTGTTCTTCCAGGCGAAAATTAACGAAACTGCGCGCAAGCTAAACGTCAAAGTGGAATTCGTAAAAGAAGAGAAAGATCTGAACGAGCGCTTAAAGCACAATGGCGAGGAGAAGCCGTCGCTCATTATTTTCGATCTCAACAACTCGAATGCCAAACCATTAACACTCATTCCCAAGCTCAAAACCAAGCTCAAGCGCGGAACTTCCATCATCGGATTCCTGTCTCATGTGCAAGGCGACTTGAAGCAAAAAGCGCATGAGGTGGGTTGCGATATGGTATTGCCGCGGTCAGCGTTCTCGCAGAACTTGCCGCAGTTGCTGCGGCGGCACGGCGCTCCCGATGAGCTTGAAGAAAAACAACCTGCAATTTAATAAGCGCTTCTGATTTTGTTTCGATCCGCTGAGCTAACCCGGCGGCCAATTCAAAGGGCGTCCGCCCAGTAAATGAACGTGCAGGTGGAAAACCGACTGGCCTGCGCCGGGACCGACATTCGACACAGTTCGATATCCGTTTTCGATGTTGCGCTCGCGGGCGATACGCGCGGCTGCGACATGGCAGCGTCCAATGATTTCCGCATCTTGCTCCGTCGCCTCTTTTACTCCGCGAATATGCTTCTTTGGAACAATGAGAACATGCGTGGGCGCTTTCGGATCAATATCATCGAAAGCATAGACATAGTCATCTTCGTAGACTTTCTTCGACGGAATCTCACCAGCAATAATTTTGCAAAATAAACAATCGCTCATAAGTTGTCAGTTTGGAATTGAAACAGCCTAGTTGTCAATCGAGGCGAACCAGAAAAACTCCGCCTTCCGGCGACTCGGTTTTGTGGGCTATTTCTTCAGCGCGTTTCTTTTCATCGTCGGGCACCCGCACGCGAACCCACCACTCGCCCACTGGACTGCTAAAGCATAAGACTTTCGCTGTTTGATAGCGCTTTGAAAGATGACTGGCCAGCTTGTTCGCCGTGTGTTCTTCTTCAAATCCGCCAATCTGCACGGCCCACTTGCCACCGGAATCGATCGGTGCAGGAGTTCGCAACACATCCATTTTTACGGGCGCAACACCCGCACGCCACACACCAGTTTTCTTTGCAGCTGCGAGTGAAAGATCGAGAATCCGTCCTTCGACAAATGGCCCGCGGTCGGTAATTTCTACAACAGCCGAATCTCCGGTTTTTGTGTTGGTCACGCGCACAATTGAACCTAACGGCAATGTACGGTGGGCAGCTGTCATCCCATTCATGTTGTAGATTTTTCCATTGGCTCCCCGGCGGTTGTGATAAGGCGGCCCATACCAACTGGCGAGTCCACTTTCAACAAGCAAAGATTTGGAGTTTGAGGGAACGTCGAGGCTGCCGGCTTCCTCGTCGTCATTTTCATCTTCATCACTGCGCGGCTTTTTCGGCGATGCAGTTCGCGGTGATGTTGTCCGGGCTGATTGCGCCGGATGATCTACTTCCGGTGAAGAACTGGCGTTTTCAGCGCTTGGGGAAATTGGGGGGGCCGGGGGGATATTGTTCTGCGAAGTGTTGTGATGCCCACATGCACCCAAAAATAACATTGCGAACACCAGTGCGGAAATGGTTGCGACTACTTGTGCACTGGCGTGTGCTTTTCCATGTACTCTGCTAGCTCGTTCATTTTCTCGGCGGCTGTTCGCAGCGCCTTGCTCGAATGTTCGCGAACTTTGGGAACGACCTGATCGTTCAGGTGCGTAATCAAGTCGGCAGATTCTTTCTCCAGACGAGCTGTCACTTCGGCGATGGTCTGATTCAGACGCGCAGAAGCTTCCTCGACTTTGCGATTGAAGTCGTTCATGGCTATTCCTCGACATGGGTAACGCGAAAAGTGGCACGCGTTGCCGCGGATAACAGAGCACTTTGATTATTCGTGAATCAAAGACTCAGGTCAATCTCTTTGCGTGGCGTGGGCACCCATGTGACAACGCCAGAGCTTGTTAGAATTTGGCAGACTCATGAGCTCAGCCGCAAAAAAGAAACTCGCTCCAGCAACTATTCCACATTTTCGGAAAAGGCTGCTGAGCTGGTTCGATCGGAACAAGCGCGATCTCCCATGGCGAGAAAATCGTGACCCTTATCGGGTCTGGATTTCGGAGATCATGCTGCAACAGACGCGCGTAGCAGCAGTCATCGAGTACTATCAGCGTTTTCTTAAAAAATTTCCCAATGTCCAAAAACTCGCCGCTGCCCGTGAAGCATCAGTACTCGCCGCCTGGAGTGGTTTGGGCTACTACCGTCGCGCCCGAATGTTGCATGCTGCGGCGAAGCAAGTTGTGAAAGAACACAATAGTCAGTTCCCTTCCACCGCAGAAGAACTATGCCAGCTCTCCGGAGTTGGACGCTATACCTCGGCTGCCATCGCCAGCATTGCCTTCAATCAGCCTGTTGCCGTCGTGGATGGCAATGTGGAACGAGTTATTCAGCGTCTGCTTGGAAAGAATCTCGCCGACGAAACGATCTGGCGGGAAGCTACAAATCTTCTCAGCACAAAACGGCCCGGTGACTTCAACCAAGCCATGATGGAGCTCGGCGCCACCGTCTGCACGCCGCGCCAGCCGCTCTGTCTTTTATGCCCAGTCGAACAATTCTGTGCTACGCGTGGAGAAATTAAGTCTGACACGTCCAAAGTCTCTCAGCGTAAACGAGAAGCTTTCTATACATTGAATCGCCGCCATGGCAATGTTCTTCTGACACAACGCCCGCGCACGGCTTCGCTTATGCCCGGCATGTGGGAGCTGCCCGCGGTCACAAATCCCAACGGGGCAAAAGTCTGGCTTACATTGAAACACTCCATCACAGTAACCGACTACACTGTGCGGGTTCTGGAAAACGTAGCCTTACAAAACGCCGAAGCGAAATGGATTTCCCCATCCAAACTTGATCGAATCCCACTCACTGGACTAACCAGAAAGATATTAAAAGCGGGCAGATTTCTGCAATAAAAGCCCGGCGCTAATCCGTTAAAATCAATGTAGGCCTAATTTATGTGGCTGCGAAATATCTTCGGAGGGCGGGACATGGCAGCGTTAACCGTGGGCACATCGGCACCTGACTTCAAATTGAACTCCCTTCGGGGCGCGTCATCCTCATTGTCTGATGCACTGAAAAAAGGCCCAGTAGTCGCAGCGTTCTTCAAAGTCTCCTGCCCGGTATGCCAGTTCGCCTTTCCCTACTTGGAACGGATTTACAAGACTCAAGATGGAAGCCGGATAACAATTGTCGGAATTTCGCAGAACGACGCCAAAGACACGGAAAAATTCGTCAAGCAATTCGGAGTGACATTCCCAGTTCTCCTGGATGAAGCCAAATCCTATCCCGTGTCGAATGCGTACGGCCTAACCAACGTTCCCACAATTTTCTGGATCGCCCCTGACGGCACAATCGAAGTTTCCAGTGTCGGATGGGTGAAGAAAGAAATCGAAGAGATTTATGAAAAAGTCCGCGGCATTTACACTCAGCCGCCAGCGGCTTTATTCCGACCTGACGAGAAAATTGCGGAATTCCGCGCCGGTTGAGGGTCGAAAAATTAGCCTGCGGTCGCAGGCTGCAAAAAAATCAGGAACGCTCGGCACCTTCTCTGTTACCTCGGTTAGCAGCTCAACGCTCTGTACTCTCATACAATAATCAGTTCCAGTCATCTTTCCGAGGAGTAGCAACCTAATGCGCCGTTGGTTGACCTTTTTTCTTCCTCTTACATTCGCGCTCACAATTTTGGGTCATTCACAGTCGAAAAAACGTCCGTCACCCGTGAAGCTCTCGGGGCCGGCATTCTCGGCAATGCAAAAAGTCAACCCGGAAAATATCCGCGCCCATGTCCGCTTTCTTTCGCACGATTTACTCGAAGGCCGCGGCACGGGCCAGCGTGGCGGCGACATCGCGGCGGAATACATTGCGACCCAGTTCGCGCTTTACGGATTGAAGCCCGCGGGCGAAAACGGAAGTTATTTGCAGAAAGTCCCTATGGTCGGCATTACACCCGGCGATGCAACGACATTTTCTCTGGTAACGAATTCCCACTCCACCGATCTCAAGCCTCTTGATCAATATGTTGCCTATGACGAGACCCAAAAACCGCAATCTGATGTAGATGCGCCGATTGTTTATGTCGGCTATGGCATCGAGGCTCCGGAATATAACTGGAATGACTACAAAGGCGTGGACGTTAAAGGTAAAGTTCTCTTGATGCTCGTAAACGAGCCGCCCTCCGACGATGTGAAGTTCTTCAAGGGTAAAGCTCTCACTTATTACGGTCGCTGGACCTACAAATATGAAGAAGCTGCACGCAAAGGCGCCGTCGGCGTGATCCTAATTCACAAAACAGAAATGGCGAGTTATCCCTGGGAAGTTGTGCGTAACTCAAATTCTGGTGAAAAATCTTTCCTGCAACTCGATGGCTCGCCTAAGTTGCAGGTCGCATCCTGGGTGCAACTCGACGTAGCGCGGCAAATCGCTCAAGACTCCAGCTTAAACATTGACAAGCTAATCCAGGACGCACGCTCACGCGACTTTCATCCCATCGCTCTTCCGGTGAGGCTCAAAGCTCACATGGTCAGTAAAGTTCGGCCCTTCACTTCCAATAACGTCATTGCCATGTTGCCCGGTCGCGACACAAAAATAAAAGACGAAGCGGTTCTCTATACCGCGCATTATGATCACCTTGGCATTCGCCCCGATATGCCCGGAGACAATATTTACAACGGCGCGGACGACAACGCGACCGGCTGTGGCGTGATCCTTGAAATCGCTCGAGTCTTCAGTGAATCCGCCGCGAAACCAAAGCGTTCAGTTTTATTTGCTGCCGTGACCGCCGAAGAGCAAGGCTTGCTCGGCTCGGAATATCTCGGCAAACATCCGCCCATCCCTGCCAATAAAATTTCTCTGGATCTCAACTTCGACGACCTACCGCCTCTTGGCGCGCCCGAAGAAGTCGAAGTCTCCGGCGCCGAGCGGACAGATTTCTACCCCACAGTCGAGGCCATGGCCAAAGATTTCCGGCTGGCGATTCGCCCCGATTCGCGTCCCGAGGCCGGCCACTACTACCGTTCCGACCATTTCAGCCTCGCGCGCGTCGGCATCCCTTCATTCTCCATAAGCGAAGGAATGAAGTTCAAAGGACACGACCTCGCTTGGGGAATGAAGCAGGCCGAAGAGTACACCGAGCATCGCTATCATCAGCCCAGCGACGAATACAGCCCGAGCATGGACTTCACCGCCGACGCCGCTATGGCACGCTTCGGATTCGCTCTCGGCTGGGCCGCCGCCGAGCAAAGCAAGCTGATTCAATGGGAACAGGGCGATGAGTTTGAAAAGGCGAGAATGGGAGCAACAGGTAAAAACTAAACCCTAAAGCATTGTCATCCTGAGCGAAGCGAAGGATCTATGCATTTGCCGGAGAGACTGGAACGTTACCTAGCATAGATACACAGTCAGAGGGACATAGGTTTTAGCTTCGCACTCACAATCAGCTTCGGCTCGGTTACTTTCTGCACATCTTCCGGAGTAAGTTCCGGCGCGATCTCTTCCAGCACCAAACCTTGCGGCGTCACCTGAATCACCGCCATCTCGGTGACGATCATGTTCACAACTTTTACTCCAGTCAGCGGCAGCGTGCACTTCTTCAAAATCTTGGGCTGATTGTCCTTCGTCGTGTGCTCCATGGCAACGACTACGCGCCGCGCGCTCGCCACCAAATCCATGGCGCCACCCATGCCCTTTACCATTTTCCCCGGAATCATCCAGTTGGCGATGTCCCCCTGCTCGTCCACTTCCATCGCGCCCAGCACGCTCAGATCGATGTGTCCGCCGCGAATCATGGCAAACGAATCCGCGCTGGAAAAATACGCCGTGCCCTTGATTTCGCTGACGGTCTCCTTGCCGGCATTGATCAAGTCGCAGTCCACTTCGTGTTCCTGCGGATACGGCCCAATTCCCAACATGCCATTTTCCGATTGCAAAATTACATCCATGCCGGCCGGCACATGATTAGCGACCAGCGTCGGCATGCCGATGCCGAGGTTCACATAGAACCCATCGCGCAGTTCCTGCGCAATGCGTCGAACAATGCGTTCGCGTTTTTCGTGATCTTTTTCTTTACCGGGATTAGGTGCCGTCGTCATAGATGCTCGCGTGGGGACGGCCGCCTTCGGCCGTCCGTGCGGGCGAAGCCCGCAAGTTATGCTTTTCTCACCGTTCTTCTTTCAATCTTCTTTTCGTACGTCTCGCCCACCAAAATCCGCTTCACATAAATTCCCGGCGTGTGAACTAAATCAGGATCCAACTCTCCCGGCTCAACCAGGTGCTCGACTTCTGCAATCGTAATCTTCGCCGCCGCGGCCATCATCGGATTAAAATTCCTAGCCGTCTTGCGATAGACCAGATTGCCCAGCCGGTCGCCCTTCCACGCTTTTACCAGCGCAAAATCAGCTTTCAGAGCGCGTTCCATCAGATAGGTGCGCCCATCGAACTCACGAACTTCTTTCCCTTCGGCGACCACTGTTCCCACTCCCGCAGGAGTAAAAAACGCCGGAATGCCCGCCCCGCCCGCACGGATGCGCTCCGAAAAAGTTCCCTGCGGAACCAAACTCAACTGAATCGTGCCCTGTAGAACCATTTGCTCGAGCAGTTTGTTTTCGCCCACGTAGCTGCCAATGTGTGAGCGTATCTGCCCGTTGGCCAGCAGCAGCCCCATGCCCAGACCATCGACTCCGACGTTATTGCTGATGGTGTTGAGATTTTTTGTGCCTTTCTTCGCCAGCGCGCGGATGAGATTTTCCGGCATCCCACACAATCCAAAGCCGCCGACCATAATCGTCGCGCCATCAGGAATGTCGGCGATTGTCTGCTCCGCGCTCGAATAGACCTTGTTCATCGCTTATGAATTTTAAATGAAAGAAGACGATAACGCCCAAAACGCAGGACGTCTAATTTTAAAAAATATTTAGGGATGGTAGGCCCGAATGGATTCGAACCATCGACCTCTTCCGTGTCAAGGAAGCGCTCTGGACCAGCTGAGCTACGGGCCTGCTTACGCTTTATTGTACCGGGACATACATTCTCCGGCAAACCCGCCTTGCAATCCCTACTTCATCCGGCGACAATCATCCCGTGCCGTCTCCCGCTCAACAAAACCTCAAGGTCATCAAAAAAGAAGCCGCGCTCAAGCTCTCGCAACTGCTCACCTTCCCTAACCAGCTCACGCTTCTCCGCATGATGTTTCTTCCCTTCATCATCAACTACCTCGTGGACGGCAAATACAAATGGGCGCTCATCCTCTTTGTCATCGCCGGATGCAGCGACGGCCTCGACGGCTTCCTCGCCCGCACCCTCGATCAAAAGACCCTCCTCGGCCAATATCTCGACCCCATCGCCGACAAGCTTCTGCTCAGCACGACTTTCATGGTGCTCTCCATTCTGCACAAAATTCCCTGGAAGTTCACCGTGCTCGTCTTCAGCCGCGACATCTCCATTCTCGCCGCCAGCGCCGTGCTCTACGCCATTGCCGGACTCCGCGACTTCCGCCCCAGCATTTTCGGCAAAGCCAACACCTTCGCCCAGGTCGCCGCCGTATTCTTCGTCATGCTCTTGCAGATCTACCCCATCCGCTGGATCTACATCGCCCGCCAGACATTTCTCCGCGCCGTCTTCGCCTTCACGATTATTTCCGCGATTCACTATGTGATTTTGGTGGGAAAAAGGCTAAGGGCAATTGGATCGTAGCGTAAGCGGTAATCAAGAATTTCTGGAAATCCAAGATAGGCTACAATATTCGCTGCCTGGGCACCCGTAATGCCAAGAGGCACGAGGCGAAAGAGCTGACGATCGCCGCTTGAGGTTGTTTACTCGTGCAGCGGTCAGACGCATCTCCTTGGGGGATGTATTGCCGTGGGTGGTAATTAACTTGTCGGCATACAGAAAAACCTAATTTTCGGCTTGAACGCCGTGGGAGCTCAGGCAGTTTGTATGCGCGCCCTTCTTCACAATTTCCTCAGCCAAGATTGCGAAAAGCACATCGCTAGGCATTTTGACTATTTGCAAGAACTCCATGACAACGTAAGGCGTCGAAGTACTAGAACACTTGCTCCCTACGTTAAACATGTCAGGCGTCCATACTATTGGCAGTTAAACCCGGCATTTAACCCATTCAAAGTTCGAGAAGGGAAAAAGCTGAGCAGCTACAGCTTCACACTTGCACGGAAAATCAGTGCATTCTCCTATCGGCCATCCACAGCTCTGCAATTCCCAATAACGAAAGAGAATGGCAGCATTCGCACGCTAAATATTTTCCCGTTGCCCGATGCAGCAGTTTCCCGGCTTGTTTACAAGTCGTTATTGCATAAAAATTTGACGAAGTTGAGTAATTACGCTTATGCCTATCGCGAAGATCGCACCGCACACCATGCAGTCAACGAGATCTTTTTAGAATGGCGACGGCTCGAGAGAGTTTATGTCGCCGAATATGATTTTTCAGGCTTCTTCGACAATATTGCCCATGAATACCTCTGGAAGATACTTGATGAACACGGATTTATATACACAAAGAGCGAGAAAGTCGTAATCCAGAGTTTCCTAAACTCACGATCCGCTCGAAGTGCAAACTATCCCAATGGAGCAAAGTCGCGAAGCAAAGGCATTCCACAGGGCACCTCCATTTCGTTATTTTTGGCTAATGTTGCTTGTTGGGAACTTGACAGGAGTCTGGAGCGTCTTGGTGTTGGCTTTGCCAGATACGCGGACGATACAGTTATATGGTGCGAAGATTATGAGAGAGTTGTAGTCGCGTACCAAACAATTGAAGACTTCTCGAGACGCATGGGTGTAAAAATTAATCGAGCGAAATCCCCCGGGATACATTTGCTAACTGAACACGGTGTTACCGGAGAAATGGCCGTAAAACACGCCATCGACTTCCTTGGATACACAATTTCACTGAATTCGTTAGCTATCAAGACTAAGAAAATTGCAAAGATAAAAAGCTATATCGCTTACTTGATCTACCAAAATCTCATACAACCTCTTCGCAAAGGAATCTTTAATTCAAATCGTCTTACCACAACAACGGATCTTGATTACATTACAGCCCTAAGACAGGTACGGGCTTATTTGTATGGTGGCTTGAACGATGAGAAACTACGTGCCTTCGTTGCTGGGAGAATTCCAGATCTCCAATTTCGTGGAGCTATGAGCTACTATCCCATGGTTAATGATGCCAAACAACTTGCCGTACTCGATGCGTGGATGCTTCACACCTTTAAACAAAGCCTCAAGCTGCGCCAGCAACTGTGGTTCCAATATGACGGGACAAATCTTCCAGGACCGAAACCCAATTGGATTGAGGAACTAAAAGATCTACAGATTGAATCAGACGGCCAAGGAGGAAAATTGGATTTCAAAATACCAAGCTTCACACTCATAAATAAAGCGATGCAATTAGCCATTAAGCGAAAAGGCATCAGCGGTGTCGTAAAAGCCGGAACTGAGTATTATTAAAACTGCTGAACGTCCGAGTCACATAAACAAAGCCGGCCCAGATTTCTACGCGCCCTTCAGCAACCCCAACCCCACCAAACTCTCCGCCGTCGCCACCACCGCATCTTCCCTCGTTCGCGGATTCCATCCCAGCACGCGCTGCGCCTTTTCACTGGTCGCGTTCTTCCATTTCCCCAGCTCCGGCAAAATGAACTTCACCGCCGGATCGCGCAGCGCCGCCAGCCGCACCAGAAAATCCGGTAGCTGTCGCGTCGGCACCCGCTTTGCCGCCGCGCCCATCCGGCCCTTCAATATCTTGGCAATCTCGACGAATGATAGAAAATCTCCCGCGACCGCCAGAAACCGTTCTCCCCGCGCCGCCGGATTCGTCATCGCCCGCACGTGCAAGTCCGCGACATCACGCACATCCACGGCGCCAAAATACAGCCGCGGACAGCCCGGGATCGCGCCATCCATCAACCGCTGCACCATCAGAATCGACGCCGAATAATCCGGCCCCAGAACCGGCCCAAACACGCCCACTGGATTCACTACCGCCAGCTCCAACCCGCCGCCTTCTTTCGCAATGAACTCCCACGCCGCGTGCTCCGCAAATGTTTTCGATTTCGGATAGGCGCTCAAATCGTCGCCATTCGGATCGGTCCAGTCTTTTTCCGTGAACGGCTCTTTCCGCACCGGATGTCCATATCCAATCGCCGCAAACGATGACGTCAGCACCACACGCCTCACGCCCGCATCCCGCGCCGCGCGCAACACGCGCAGCGTCCCCTCACGCGCCGGAACAATCAACTCATCTTCATGCTTCGGAACCCCCGGCGGCAGCGGCGACGCCACATGCAGCACGTACTCGCATCCCGCAACCGCTTGCGCCCACCCCGCGTCTTGCGTCAGATCAGCCGCCGCAAATGTCAGCCGCCCTCCCGCATCCACTCCACCCTGCTTCAACATCGCGCGGACATCGCCCTCGCGCTTCAGCGAACGCACCGTCGTCCGCACCCGATAACCCGCGTTCAGCAATGCCAAAATGCAATGCGCGCCAATAAATCCCGACCCACCCGTTACCAGAACCAGTTCATCGCTCATGGTCGGATTAGATTCGAGGTCGTCGGAAAAAGATAGGATTTTCCTTCAGAGAAGGCGTACGAGAATGGGTGCCCCATCCTTGTCGCGTGCTTTTGCGAGAGGATGGGGATTTTCAGGACATTACAGATCTACTTCTTGATTTCATACACCACACCGCAGCCGGTGTAGTAATGGTCCAGGCTGCAATTCGCGATATCGCCGCCTTGCGTGGTTGTCCCATAAAGTGCGCCCGCGGCTTCATCCAGCAGGACGCTCCCCGCGGGAAACAGCCCGTCATTGCCCGTGAATTCATGCAGCACGGTTTGTTTGCCGGCGGAACTGAGGCGGAATACGACGCCGCAACCCAGTGTGTAGTATGTGCAATTTCCACCGTTGGCCGTCGCTCCGTAAAGATTGCCGGCACTGTCACGCGCAAGCGGACTGATGGGCTCGTCACCATCGCCGCCGCTGAACTCGTAAAGGACCGTCTTCATCCATTTTCCGTTCGACAGCGAAAGTTTGAAGATTGTGCCGCATCCTCCTGCGCCGCAGGAAACGTTCCCGCCATTAGGAGTCGTCCCATAAATGCTTCCATCCGAAGCATTGAAGAAACTCACTGCGGGATAACTCCCGTCAGCGCCGCCTTGAAAGCGATAAAGTACAGTCTCCGTCCAAGTTCCATTGCTGTTCGGGCTCAGTTCAAAGATCGTTCCGCAACCCGCGTCTGGCGAGCACAAATTGTTGTTGACTGTCCCGCCGAAAACCGTACTGCCGTAGAGATTACCGGCTGCATCCTGCACCACCGCTGAAAATGGGTTCGCGCCATCCGAACTGTTATCCGGTCCTAAAAAGCTGTAAATCACTTTTTCTGACCCGTTCGCGTCCACTTCATACACGGTGCCGCAACCCGCCGAATTAAACGGACAATCCAGCGTCCCGCCATATTCGGTCGTTCCATACATCCCGCCGTCCGCAGCTTTCAGCAGTGACGAGAATGGTTGTTGCCCATCGGGAGCTCCCGTGAAGCCGTAAACTACGGAGAACTTACCGTCCCTGCCCATCTCATAAACCGTGCCGCAGCCACCGTCAGGACAGAACCCGCCAGTAAAAATCCCGCCAAACGACGCAGCCCCAAAGCCATTGCCACCCGGCCCGGCAATCAATCCTGTTTCAGGGTTCGACCCATCCGATCCGTCGGAAAATTGATACAGAACCGATTCCTTCCAGCCTCCACTGCCTTTCGCAAGCTTGAAAATCACTCCATAGCCAATGCTGTCTTGGGTGACTTCACCGCCGAACAACGTCGTGCCGTACAGATTTCCCGCCGAGTCTTCTGCCAGTACGCCCTCTGGATTTTGCCCGTCGGTTAATTCAAAGTTATGCAGAACGCTAAAGGTCTGAGCGAAACCCACCATTGTCAGAGTGCAAACAAGACTTACCAGTAATGAAGACCGAATGGAATTCACGAACGCCTCCCTGGAAAAACAGAAATCGACGGCCACGCTAAAATATTTAAGAGGTTGAGCCTTGAAAATCGGAAGCAATCTGTATTGGGTAGACTTTTTCTACCTAAAGGAAACAACTTAGTTTCCCGTACCCATTTGACCCCACCCCTCATCCCTCCCGTAGAATGAACATTCTTTAATCCCTGTAAATAAATGCCCTTTCGCCTCTACAACACGCTTTCCAACACCGTCGAAGACTTTCGCACCATCGATTCTGGCAAAGTCCGCATGTACGCCTGCGGCCCAACGGTTTACGACTACGGCCACATCGGCAACTTCCGTACCTTCGTCGCCGTGGACATCCTCTTCCGCTTTCTCAAGCTCAGCGGCTACAGCGTCCACTACGTCATGAACATCACCGACGTCGACGACAAAATCATCCACAACGCCGGTTCGCCTGACATCGCTGCCGTTCGCCACTACACCGACAAATTCAGCAACGCTTTTTTTGAGGACAGCAAGGCTCTCAATATCGATCCGCCGCAATTTGTTCGCGCCACCGACCACATTCAGGAAATGGCCGAATTCATCGCCGAACTCGAAGCCAAAGGCCTCGCCTACCGCGCCGAAGATGGCTCTTACTATTTCCGTATCGCCAAATTTCCTCCCTACGGCAAGCTCTCGAAGCGCGACTTCGCCGGAATGGAAGATGGCGCCCGCGTGGACGTGGATGAATACGACAAAGACAATGCCCGCGATTTCGCTTTATGGAAAGCGCCCAAGCCCGGCGAAGCTTCTTGGGAAACCAAGATCGGCCCCGGTCGTCCCGGCTGGCACATCGAGTGCTCTGTCATGTCCATGGAAGAACTCGGCGAAAGCTTCGACCTTCACGCCGGAGGCGAAGACCTAATATTCCCACATCACGAAAATGAAATCGCTCAGTCCGAAGGCTTGACTGGCAAGCCTTTTGCTCACTTCTGGTTTCACTCGCGCTTTCTTCTCGTCGAAGGCGAGAAGATGTCGAAGAGCCTCGGCAACTTCTACACGCTGCGCGACCTCGTGCTCAAAGGCTACAAGCCGTCGGCAATTCGCTTTTTGCTGACGTCCGTTCCCTATCGGAACCAGCTCAATTTCACCTTTGACGGATTGCAGCAAGCCACCGCCAGCGTCGAGCGTCTCCGCAATTTCTATGCTTTGGTAAGCAATCCACCGAAGAGTACGAAGCCCGATGCAACTTCACTCGCGCCGCTTGCCGCCGAAACCAAAGATCGCTTCATGCAAGCTCTCGGCAATGATCTCAACACCGCCGAAGCCATCGGCGCGATTTTCGAGATGGTTCGCGTCGCCAACGCCGCCATCAACGCCGGAAATTGGAAGCTTGACACCGACCAAAAACCATTACTGGATGTAATGAATACCTTCGATGCAGTCTTTGCCGTCTTAAAAGATGACGACGCCGCCAAAATTAACAGCATCGTCGCTTGGGCAAAAATCGAAGGCAGAGAAATTGCCCCGGAACTCCTCGCCGCGACCGCCAATCAACTCTCCGACGCCGACGTCGAAGCCAAAATTGCCATGATGGAAGCCGCCCGCAAATCCCGCGACTTCAAATCCTCCGATGCCATCCGCGGCGAACTCACCGCCGCCGGCATCCTCGTCGAAATCACCAAAGAGGGCATCCGCTGGCGCAGAAAATAACAAGTTGCGGATCACGATATGAAACGCGTTTTGACCAGGCAAGCAGTCGATGCCGATCCATCGCTTCTCTGGAACACGTATGTGTATCTAATTGCTTCAGAGTATAGCCAGTTAGAACCGCAGCAACGCCCAGCCCATCTTGTTTTTTGTTATGAGAGCGAAATGCAAAATGGAGGTCATCTCCAGTACTTTGAGAATCGGGGAACGAAGTATCTGAACGAGACCGTCAAAGCGTTGGGACTTCTTGGAGCTAGCTGCCATCAGCAGGTTCTGCTTGATGCAATAGAGGTACTTCTTAGCCACGCGCGAGGACCTATAAATACGGTCGAAGAGTTTAGGGCCACTGCCATGGAAGGCGAATTCTCCTCTTTTGACTCGCGCTTCCACGACTGCACGCCTTCACTTCTAGACTGTCTCGAGTCGCATCTTAAAGAGCATCCATCTTTGTTCATCACCATAACGAGGATTTGATGGTCTGCGATTGATTGCGTGATTGCCGCATACGGACTCCAAAAGGAAAGACTTCAGCCCGGCTTTCGTATTCGCGCACCATCCTTTTCCTATGAGCCTTTGTACATAGGGTCATTGGACTTTAATTTTCATTTTTCTTCAAAGAATTAGTGGGATCAATAGAATTTGCTTGTCATTCTGAGGAAGCGGAGTTGTTCGCATTGCGAACAACTCCCAACGAAGAACCTGTGCATTCAAAAATTACTGCGTGACCTCAAACACCGTCCCGTATAAAGCATCGCTTCCTTCCGTCCCCGACGTCACTCCATAAAGATTGCCTTGCGCATCTAAAATCAAACTCTGCGTCGGATACGATCCATCCGTCCCGCCCCTGAAGCTGTGCAGCACCATTTCCTCCCATCCCAACTTCCCGCGAAACAGTTTATACACCGTTCCGCACGAACTGCATGCCGTCCCGCGCGTCGAAGTTGTCCCGTAGAAATTTCCACTCGCATCTGCCGCCAGCGCCGACAAAGGGACCGCGCCATCCGCGCAGTTATTCAAACTGCAAAAGTTGTGCAGCATTACGCCTTGAATCTTGCTGCCGCTTCGTTTCAGTTCATACGCAATGCCATAGTTATTTCCGCCCTTTGCAGTCGTTCCATAAATATTTCCAGCGCTGTCGAGAATCACTCCGGCCATGGGATCGCCGCCATTCCCCCCGCCTGCGAAATCCACCAAATCCATTTCTGTCCACATGCCATTCGCCTGCGATAATTCAAAGACAGCGCCGCAGGCGGCAGAACCGAAACAACCATACAACTGAAAAAATGTTCCGTATAGGTTGCCAGCGCTGTCGAACGCCAGCCCTGGATTTGGTTGCACTTCGAAATCCCTCAAGCTGTAAATCACGCTTTCTTTCAATGTGCCCGATTGCTTTGAAAGCTCGTACACCGCTCCCCGCCCATTCGCGCCTCCGCTCGTGGCCACGCCGTAGAGATTCCCCAAAGCGTCCGGCGTCAGCCCCGCCGGAAAAGCTCCATCCGGTTGGCCGCCGAACACATGCAGAATTGTTTCTTTCCAACTTCCATCGGCTTGCGGCGACAACTCAAAAACCGTTCCGCAACCCAGCCCGTTGCCGCAACTCGTCGAACCGCCGTTGGATGTAGTTCCGAATAAGTTTCCCGCAGCATCGAAAACTAAATTCCCCCCAGGGCCTGCGCCATCCGTTCCTCCCTGAAATGTGTACAAAACACTCTCCTGCCAAGAACCGTTGACCAGCGAAAGCTCGAAAACGACTCCGCATCCCGGAGTGAAGAATCCTTTTGTGCATACGCTGAGGTTGCCGCCGCTCGAAGTGGTGCCATACAGATTTCCCTTGCCGTCCCTTACCAGACTGGAAGACGGAAACGCCCCGGCTGCACCGCCTTTAAATGTGTAAAGCACTTGCTCCGTCGCCGCCATCGCGCTTATCGCAAACATTAAGACCATCAGAACCGTAATAAGTTCGCGTTTTCTCATCGTCATACCTCCTGCAACAATTGCCAATTTGGGTGCCCCGTTCCTTGTGCGTCCTTGGCGCAAGGGGCGGGACCACTTACCGCGCTCCCCGAGCCAGATCTCCCAAACTCCCGGGTTCGATCTCACTATCTTCCTGACCCTTCTCTCTTCCCGTCAGTACCGGACGATTCGGCACCGTTTCATACGCATACCCCGTAAGAAGACCTAGAACTTCGATGTGATCTTTTGGGCAGACTACACTCAGGCGCGCCCATCCAAAATGAACTTCGCCAGAAATCATAAATTTGAATCCCAGGTAACGGTTCATCACATTCGCCCATGGGGCCGTGCAACTTACCGATGCAGGCGGATGTCCGGGTTTGTGCCGCGCCCCGCCTAGAAACGAGGTGTCTGCCATCAATCCCGCGCCGGGCAGGAATTGTCCGTTGGGTCCAACCAATGCATTTGGCAAAAGCGCCGACGCATAAGCCCGGCCGGAAACCGTGTGCCCCCAAACTGCATTTTGTGACGCCGCAGGTTGCGCCGACATGTGTCCGAAGGTGCTGAAGAAGCTGTGGCTGTCTATGTCCTTCACGACAAAATCCGGGATGCCGTCATTGTTGAGGTCCAACTCAATCGTGGTATTCGGACGGATTGTCTGATGAGCGGGGGTATAAACAACTTCCGCTTCGGATGGCGTGCCCAAAGCCAAAATTCTCACGCCCGCCGCCGCGGCAGCCAACGCATACTTGCCAAGTTGATGATCAAGTTGTTGGGATGTTTGAGGGTGATTCGAACGACTCTGAGAGCCTCGCATACTCGACTCCTTTGCGCGGGGATTTTCTCCCCGACTCTCGATGCGCGGAAATCTTATATCGTTCCTCAATCTTTGTACATAGGGCCTTTCGACTCTAATTTTCATATTTCTTTAACCATTTCAACTCTACGGGCGCCCCACCCTTGTCATCTTCGTTATGACAGGGTGGGGATATTGACGCAGTGTTTCCGCTGTGCCCTCTGTGGTTCCACTCACTTAATCGCACAACTCGCTTCTCCGCACACTCCCACATTCCACTTCAGCTTCAACTCCGCCGGGGTCGGAATCTTTGCCGTCGCCTGCCTCGTTACCTGCGCATGAACATTCGCCGCTCCGGTTGTTGATAAAGACGCTGATGAAGAGGATGAAGATGACGACGGTATCAACTCCGCAAAACTCTCCACTGTGGTCAAAATCAGATTCACTCCCGCCGCTACTTGCTGCGCAAGTGCTGCATCGCTGATGTGTGCCGCTTGCAACAACGCAGGCAAATTTTGCTGCACCACGCCAATCGCCGCCGTGATCTTCTGCAACGTCGCATCACTCGGATTCGCCTTGTACTCGTCATACAACTGCTGCAACAAGTTCAGGTCTTTGCTAGCCTCGCTTGAAATATTCTGAATAGCCGCCTGGTCCGCCGCGCTGATTACTTTTCCCTGTGCTGTTTCCGTGAATGTCGCGATGTTCAACGCCATCTGCACCAACACCGGCAAATCCGCCAGCGCCACGCTGATCCATTGTGAAGAACATCCCGTCGCCGCCAGCGAAATCGCCAGCGTTAACGCCAATACGCCATTTGTTTTCTTCGTTTTCATGTTTTGCTCCTTATCTGCGATTCACCGCCGATAAAGCTGAAGGCGCAGAAATCTGCGATCTCTGCGTTATCTGCGGTAATGTTTCTAGTTGAAAAATAAAAAGCCCGGCGGATTCGCCAGGCCTCAGTTGCTCTTGAAATTTAGTTTTTGTTTTCTCGGCGCTCTCCGCGTGCTCAGCGGTAAAAGTACTTACCCTGCTTGCTCGTACGCGTGCGCAACGCGCAGAATCGTGCTCTCATCGAAATGCTTGCCCAAAATCTGCATGCCGATGGGCAACTTCTCTTTCGTCTCGCCGCACGGAATCGAAATCCCGCAAATGCCAGCCAGATCGGCGGTTACGGTATAGATGTCCGCCAAATACATCGCCAGCGGATCGTCCGATTTTTCGCCAAGCTTGAACGCTGCGGTCGGCGACGTTGGCGTGACGATCGCATCCACTTGCTTGAAAGCCTCTTCAAAATCACGCGTCAGCAAAGTTCGGACACGTTGCGCTTTCAAGTAATACGCGTCGTAGTATCCCGCACTCAGCGCATACGTCCCCAGCATGATGCGCCGCTTCACTTCTGCGCCAAACCCCTGGTCGCGCGTGCGCCGGTACATCTGCGATAACGTCCTCGCATCTTTTGCGCGATAGCCATAACGCACGCCATCAAAACGCGCCAGATTCGATGATGCCTCCGCGGTCGCGATGATGTAATACACCGGAATCGCGTATTTCATGTGCGGCAGTGAAATCGGTACGATCTCGCATCCCAGCGACGCAAGCTTTTGTATCGCCGCTTCAACCGATGCGCGCACTTCGCCGTCGAGCCCTTCTCCGAAATATTCTTTCGCGACACCCACGCGCAATCCGCGCGCGCCTTTGTTTAACTCGGCGGCGTAATCGGGCACTGGTGTTTCCGCGGAAGTCGAATCCATCGGATCGCGCCCCGCAATTACTCCCAACACCGTCGCCGCGTCTTTCACGTTCTTCGAAAATGGGCCAATGCGATCAAGCGACGATGCGAATGCAATCAATCCATAGCGCGAGACGCGGCCGTAGGTCGGCATCAATCCCACCACACCGCAAAAAGACGCCGGCTGGCGAATCGAGCCGCCCGTATCAGAGCCTAACGTCGCCACAGCCATGTCAGCGGCAACCGCTGCTGCCGATCCTCCAGAAGATCCTCCGGGTACGCGGCTCAAATCACGCGGATTATGCACCGGCTTCCATGCCGAGTTCTCATTCGACGAGCCCATGGCGAATTCATCGCAATTCAACTTGCCGAGAACAATCGCGCCCGCCGATTCCATGCGTGCGACCGCCGTGCAATCGTACGGCGGAATAAAGTTCCCCAGAATTTTCGATCCGGCGGTCGTGCGCACGCCGCGCGTGCATAAAACGTCTTTGATTCCCACTGGCACACCGGCGAGCGGCGGCAAGGGATCGCCTTTGCGCGCAAGCACATCAATCTGCTCAGCTTTTTCGAGCGCGCGTTCTTTCGAGAGGGTTAAATAAGCGCCAATCTTTTCGTCTTCGTGCGCAATTTTTTCGTAATGCGCATCAACCAAGTCAAACGCAGTGGCCTTGCGCTCCTGGATGGCGGAGCGGGCGGCGTCGATGGTGAGTCCGTTTGGGTTCATGTCAAAATCGTTTTACCGCAGATTTCGCAGATGCACGCTGATATAAAAATTTGCCGTGCGTAATCAGCGTCCATCTGCAGTGAATGTCTTACCTTTCAATCACTTTCGGAACTTTGAAGTACGTGCCGTCACTCGAGGGCGCATTCGCCAGCGCCTCGTCATGCGGCAGGCACTTGCGAAGGCCTTCAATTACATCTTCACGGCTGGCGTACATAAAGCGCTCGCAGCCGGTTTTCGAGCGGTCAACTCCATACAACTCCGACACTTGCGCCATCGGCGGGACGTTCGCCGTGTCGAGTTCATTCAAATTGTCAATGTGGCCGAGAATCGAATTCAAATCGCGGACCATCCGCGTGCGCTCATCCTCGGTCAACTCCAGGTTGGCGAGGTCGGCGACGTAGCTGACGTCTTTTTCGGTAACTTTCATTTTTAAACCTTTAACCGCAGATTCGCGCAGAAGACGCAGGTGCTTAAGATCATGATTTTAACGTATTAGCCCGGTTCTTTGTTGCTATTACGCGATCACGAATTCGATGCGAGCGACTTTTTCGGCGGTGTAGCGATTGATCACGGCCACATATTGCGGAGCGATGGCGCGCAACTCAGCGCGCCATCCCGCATCGGGGACGCGCACTTGCAGAACGCCGTCGGCATAGCTCAATGCATTCGTGCGCTCAGCCACACGCGGTCCGCAGACCAGCGGCCAAGCCAAAACCGGAGACGATCCTGCCGGCGCACGCCGTAAGGCGCGCGCAATCACCGGCGCAGCCGCCGATGAGGCAGAAACCATTTCCCGCTCTGATGATTTGCCGATGGCTCGATGCATTCTGGAAACCTTTACCACGAAGGACACCAAGGTTCACGAAGAAAAGCGACTCCGGCAAACGGATGCTTCTGCTGAACTCTATATTTCGAGCATAGCATTTTGGAGGGGGGTAACCCGCCACGCTTTTGAACTTTATATTTGGTGCGGATTCAGTAATTTAACTCGTTTCGCGGCGCAAAAGGGGCTTGACAAGATTTTCCACAGATCAGCGATGTGACGAGTAAACATTCCCGTTTTGGGAATTAAAGCCTCATATACCATTGAACACGCAGAGTGATCACTTACGGTGTAATTTCGAAAACTACGCCGTTGCCATTTGCCCCACCCTCTTTGGTGGTGCCATAGAGATTACCAGCCTTGTCCGAAATCACGCCTGCGAATGGTGCCTTCCCATCCGTGCAGTTTGTTTGCTGGCAAAAGGTGTAAAGGATGTTCTGTTTACCTTGCTGGCTGACTCTAAAAACTGTTCCGCCAAAATTATTTGAGTCTTGTGTCGTCGTACCGTACACAAACCCAGTGTGCGAATTCACGAAAACACTTGATGTTGGAGTAGCTCCATTAGGCCCGATGAAAGGTAGTGTTTGGTACGTACGTGAACTAGCGGTAATTCTGAATACGCCACCGAACGTAGTGACGCCACTCGATATGGTGCTATAAAGATTTCCGTTTGCGTCCACGGTAGCAGATGCCAATGGAACTCCATATTTGCCACCAAGTTCATAGTACACAAGCACATTTTGTGACCAACCGTTGGTGCTCGGAGTGAGTTTATAAACAACACCAGAGCCTCCACCTCGGGGTGTGCCTCCAAGGCTGGTTGTTCCGTATAGGTTGCCCGATTGATCGAAATTCACGCCTGCCTTGGGTAACGTTCCATCTACGCAATGGTTGTAGCGTCCAGTCGCGCAAAAATTGTAGAGAACACTTTCCGCCCAACCTCCATTGCCATTCGGAGAAAGCTCGAAGACGGTTCCGCCGTACCACTGACCTGTTCCCCCTTCGCTAGTTGTACCGTAGAGATTTCCAGAGGAATCAAAAACCAACTGAGCGTACGGAATTGCGCCGTCGGGACACGATCCGCCGCTTGGGCAAAAACTATAGATAGTATTCTCAGTCCAACTTCCCCCCAGTAATGCTGGCGGAGACAGTTCAAATACAACTCCGCATCCAGGCGAATTGGTGCACAATCCACCACCCGAGGTAGTTACGTACAAATTGCCTGCCGCATCCATCACTAAGCCAGCTTGCGGAAATGAACCGTCCAGACAGAGAAATCCGCTAATATCGGAACAAAACTCATAGATTGTTGCTTCGCTCCACGTTCCATCTCCGTTTGGCGAGAGCATGAAAACTGTTCCGCATCCAAGATAGTAGCAACCTTGAGGTTGGGGATTGTTGCCACCGTACACAGTCGTTCCGTAGAGATTTCCTGACTTATCAACAATCAAATTGCCGAGCGGCCATTGTCCGTCGTTCGGCGAACCTCCAAAACTCCACAACACCTTGTAGCTCTGTCCAAACGCCAAGCTGCAAGACAGCGCGATCAATGCGGGGTAGAGCAAGAATCTCTCGGTCATTCTCATTCGCGTCTCCAAAGAGGCGTTTGCACTATACAAGAATCCCGCTAGACAGGAATAGAGTCCAACGGCCCTATTCGTTTTGACGAGTAAAAATGCCGTGAATGGCAGGATATAATTCTCTCCGCCCGGAAAACCACTTTCAACCGCAGTTTATCCCTGGGCATGAATTGGCTGTATCCGCAAAGAGGAGTGTTCATCCATGAAGCAAGCCTTACGAAAACTGATCTGCCATCTGCTGCCAGCAACTCTCACGGCGATATTTGTTATCACCACCGCAAATGCGCAGACGGAACATATTCTGCATCGCTTCACTTCGATTGAAGGTGATGGGGCGATTCCAGAAGCAGCTCTAATTTCGGACGCGGCAGGAAATCTCTATGGAACAACTTTTTATGGTGGTGCGTTACCCCGTTGTGCGATTAATCAAGTAAATGTTGGATGCGGCATGGTCCTCATGGTTTCACCGCCATCATCGCAAGGCGCTGCTTGGAAGGAAACGTTGTTGCACGAGTTTACAGGCGGCACGGATGGTGAGTTTCCATCCGGGCCCTTGGTTCTCGACAAAGCAGGCAACCTGTACGGGGCGACTTCTCAGGGAGGCGCCTCTAGCCGTGGCACAATTTTCGAACTGTCTCCTCCGTCTTCCCCAGGAGGGCAATGGGCAGAAACGATTCTTTGGACTTTCAACGGAGACGATGCAGCTCCGGGAGGCACTTTGGTTCTGGACTCACAGGGCAATCTTTACGGCACCGCAGGTAGCGGCGGCGGAGGCGGGAATTGCGGCACAGTCTTCGAATTAACGCCTGCGGGAAATGGTGAATGGACAGAGACTATTCTCTACGCGTTCAAAAATAAACAAGATGGCTGCAACCCCCAAAGTGGTTTGATTCCTGATAGTCAGGGGAATTTCTATGGAACAACTGGTGCTTACGACGGCACAGTGTTCCGACTTTCGCCATCCCAAAGCGGCAACTGGCGCAAGACAACGCTTCACACTTTTGAGGGAAACTTCGACGGCAAATATCCTTTTGGCGCAGTCACCATCCATAAGGGTGCGTTGTACGGGACGACGCGCTCAGGTGGAGACTCAGGATGCGGCGGTCAAGGATGCGGAACTGTTTTTCAGATTACATCCGCGGGAGTCTATTCCATCATCCACCGCTTTGTGGAAGACACAACTGATGGCATCTTACCGGTGGCAGGTCTGATTGCAGATGGTAATGGAAACCTTTACGGTACAGCCCAGAATGGCGGCGGGAGCATCTACTGCGGCAGCTACGGATGTGGAGCGATATTCGAACTGACTCCGCCGGGCGTGCAAGGCGGCACGTGGACTGAGACTACTCTTTACAGCTTCTCCAACTTCGATGGAGATGGAGAGACTCCGCAAGGCGCTCTTCTTCTTGATAAGAGAGGGGTTTTATTTGGCACGACCGCCGACGGCGGCGATGGAGACTGTTCGATCAACGGTAGCGTGGGCTGCGGAACGGTCTTCGCACTTACGAAGTGAAGCGGTCCAAGAGACACAGGGATGGATTGTCGAGCTGCGCTCGACTGGACAGCCGGGGGCGGCTGTCCCCACATGAGTTGCAAAAATCACCGAGCGATTTGATAGACCACGCCGAAGAAAGTATTTCCGCCGGTAAAGGTTGTTCCATAGAGATTGCCAGATTTTCCCTGAATCAAAGCCCCATCGGGCTGCGCCCCGTCCGGACAAGTCGGGTAAGGAGTGCAGACGAATGTGTGGAGAACGGTTTCCTTGCCGCGCGGCCCAACCACGAAGACGCTGCCTCCACCTTGCGCGCCGCTTGAAGCGGTGGCGTAAACGTTGCTGGTTTTGCGATCCACAAAGACGCCGGCGGTTGGGCTATTGGCACCGTCGGACGGAAGGTGAAAGGTTCGCTCGATGTGGTCGGGGCTCAGGCGAAATCCGCCGCCAAACTGAAAGGTGACCGTGCCGTACAAGTTTCCTTTTGCGTCGAAGCTCACCCCGCCCTCGGGACCGTAGAAGTAAGGCGGATTGATGGGAAAACGCAGCAGCACACTTTCCTGCCATCCCTTCGCGGTGGGGGAAAGTTCGAATACCGTTCCTCCGCCGCTGTCAGACTTGGTGCCGCCCATGGAAGTCGTGCCATAAAGATTGCCGGCATCGTCGAAAGTCATGCCCGCCGTGGGAGTCCAGCCATCCTGGCAATAGCCTTTTTCTCCAACGGAGCAAAAGTTGTAGAGAACGGTTTCCGTCCAACCACCTGCGCCCGGAGACAACTCAAAGACAGTGCCGCCGCTGCCCAGAAATCCGCCATAGATGCCGGAACCGCCCTGTTCTGTCGTACCGTATAAATTGCCGGCGCCGTCGAATATGAGCTGGCTGAAAGGGCTGCTTCCATCCAGACAGTTCGTGCCGTTGGCCACGGAGCAAAAGGTATAAAGCGTAGTTTCCGTCCAGGCACTGCCGGGCGCGGCTGGCGGGGAGAGTTCAAAAACAATTCCGCAACCAAAGTTGCAGATTGCATTGCCGCCTTGCGCGGTGGTGCCATAAAGATTGCCGGCTGAATCGAGGACCATACCCGCCATGGGTTGACGTCCATCGAGGCAATTGCCACCGGCATCGTTCGAACAAAAGTTATAGATCACTTGTTCTGCCCAGGTGCCGTCGGAGTTCGGCGAGAGTTCGTAAACCGTTCCACAACCGTTATAAAAAGTATTGACGCAGGTCTGCGAGGTGACCGAACCGCCGCTGGAAGTTGTGCCGTAAAGATTTCCCGCCGGGTCGGAAACGAGGCTGCCCTCGGCAAAAGAGCCATCCGCGGGAGGTCCGGCGAAGTAATGAATCACGGAGAATTGCTGGGCGTAGCCGAGAGTGGAGATTAGGACGAAAAGCCATACCGCATACTTCATCATGAGCCTCACAAGAAATCGCCGGAATTGTACTGCGGATGCGAGGAGCGGCGATAGAGTCCAACGGCCCTAGAGGGGAAAACATAACAGTGCGTACGCTGGCTGAAAGCCTATTTCTGGCGAGGGCCGCGAAAAACTAACCACGAAGAACACGAAGGTTCACGAAGAAAGTCGCTGCGCTCCTCGGAATGACAAGATGGCGAGAATTACTTTCTCGCCAACTCCTGGTTTAGCCACGCAAGAGCCTCTTCGCGGTTTTTAAGGCTGCCTTCGAGTTGGGCATCTTCGATGGACGAAAGAATTTCTTTGAAGCGCGGGCCGGGCGCAAGGCCGAGGGCGATGAGGTCGTCTCCGGTAATGAGCGGCGCGGGGCGGATGGCTTCTGGCGGCATCGAAGCAATTTTCTCGCGGACGAAGTCGTAAAGACTCAGATCTCCGTGGCTGGAGAGGCAATCGAGGCGATGAAGCGCAAGATGCTCGTCGAACTTCGTCATGCGAATGAAGCGCTTGAAGGTGGACTCTTTCATCTGCATGGCTTGGGCGAAGCGCATGTGATTTTGTACGAGCGCGGCGATTTGCCCGGTGTCGTCGCCGGAGAAGCGCAGGCGGCGGCAGATTTCTTCGGCCATTTTGACGCCAACATCGACGTGGCCGTCAAAGCGAATCCGATCAGGTGTGATGCGAAAAGTGGGCGGCTTGCCGACATCGTGCAAGAGCGCTCCCCAGGCAAGAGTGGGCGAAGGATTCGGCGGTAGATTATCGAGCAAAAGCAATGTATGTACAAACACGTCCCCTTCGGGATGAAACTGCGGCGGCTGTTCGACGCCTTTCATCGCTGAGATTTCGGGAAGCACTTCGCGCAGGAGTCCGGTTTCGTCGAGCAGGCGAAAAGCGCGTGAGGCCTGGCCTTCGGTGAGCATCTTGGTGAGTTCTTCGCGTTGGCGTTCGCGAGAGACTTGATGAATTTGCGGTGCGAGGTTCTGGATAGCAACGAACGTCGCGGGATCGATGGCGTAATCGAAGCGGGCGGCGAAACGGACGGCGCGCATCATGCGAAGTTTATCTTCGGTGAAGCGTTTCTCAGGATCTCCGATAGCGCGAATGAGACGAGCTTTTAAGTCTTTCTGGCCGCCGACGTAGTCGAGAACTTCGTTCGGCATGGGATCGAACATCATGCCGTTGATTGTGAAGTCACGGCGCTGAACGTCTTCCTCGGGAGACTTGGTGTAGCGGACTTCATCGGGATGGCGGCCATCGGAGTAGCTGACGTCCGAACGGAAGGTCGCAACTTCGATCATGCCGGCGTGGTAGGACTTCACCGTCGAGGGCACGGAAAAATTTCCGGGAACTAACACCACTCCAAATTGCGCGCCGACGGCGTAGGTTTCGGGAAAGATGCGCATGACTTCGTCGGGCGTGGCGCTGGTGGCAACGTCGTAGTCGGCGGGTTCGCGGCCGAGCAGGAGATCGCGGACGCATCCGCCAGCGAGATAAGCCAAGTGCCCATGTTCGCGCAAGGTACGGATGATGGAGATGGCGAAGTCCTGCATGGGTTAAGAGTAAATCAGGGGAGGCGGAAAAGCAGATTCTCGGACTTCGTGTTTCGGGACGATGAGGACTTCCGAGAACAAGTTCTTGACCACGAAGAACACGAAGGTTCACGAAGAAATGCTCGGGTCCTTCGACTCGTCCAAGAATGACGATTGCTCAGGATGACAAGTGTGGTGGTTTGTCCGTAGACGCTGTCGAGCTGCGCTCGACCGGACGGCCGAGGGCGGCCGTCCCTACGTGAGCATTCTAGACAACCAAATCGGCGATTTTGGCGGCGGCAGCGCTGGAGGCAACATCGTGCGCGCGAATGATGTGTGCGCCCGCCAGAATCAATGCGGTTTCGGCGGCAAGGGTGCCGGGGAGACGATCGTTCAAGGCAGCGTCTTTGCCGTCACGGGCAAGAGCTCGTCCGATAAAAGATTTGCGGGACACTCCAGCGAGCATGGGATAACGAAGCGAATGAAATTCGGGAAAGCGCTTTAGCAGAGGATAATTTTCCTCCATGCGCTTGCCGAATCCGAAGCCGGGATCGAGAACGATACGTTCTCGCTTGATTCCAGCCATAAGCGCGGCATCGGCGCGGGTGTGAATTTCGCGTTTGACTTGCATGACGATGTCGGGCGAGGGGCCGAGTTCGGCCCATTCAGCGGGGCGGCCGCGGGTGTGCATGAGAATTGCGCCGCAGGAAAGCGGGGCCAAAGTCTTGAGCATGGCCGGGTCCCAGGTGAAACCGCTGACGTCGTTAACGATTTCCGCTCCGGCGGCGACGGCAGCATGGGCCACGGCGGATTTGTAAGTGTCCACAGAGATGATCGCTTGCGGGCGTTGTTTTTTGATGTTGGCGATTACAGGCAAAATGCGTTGCAGCTCTTCTTTTTCCGTAACGGCTTTTTCCGTAACGGCGGCGCTCACTGAGGTGTTCACTTGGCCAACTTTTGCACCAGGGCGGGTAGACTCTCCGCCGACGTCAATGATTTGCGCGCCGTCGTCGAGCATTTGCAGTGCGTGAGAGACAGCTTTCTCGGCATTGAAGAATTGTCCGCCGTCGGAAAAAGAATCTGGCGTCACATTGAGGACGCCCATGATTACGGTTCGTTTGCCAAGAGGAATGATGCGGGAGCCAAGGTTCCAGTCGAAGACGGTACGCATTGAGAAAATTCTAACTTACCCGCCCCTTCGCGAGGGCGCGAAGGAACGGGCTTTCGCGGGCAGAATCAGAACGCTTTGGAGGAGTCGAGCAGAATGGTGACCGGGCCATCGTTGATGAGTTCGACTTGCATGTCTTCCTGAAAGCGTCCGGTTTCGCAGATCAAACCCGTGGCGCGGACTTGATTCACAAAATATTCATAAAGCGGACGCGCGACGGCGGGCGGCGCAGCCGAATCAAAAGAAGGCCGTTTGCCGCGCCGAACATCGCCATAAAGAGTAAATTGCGAAATGGCGAGAACTCCGCCGCGGATATCGCTTACTGACAAATTCATTTTGCCGTTTTCCTCTTCATTTTGGCTGGGAAATATGCGTAGTCCAGCGATTTTCTCGGCGAGATAACTGGCGTCAGCCTCAGAATCGCCCGATGAGACTCCGAGGAACACGAGGAGTCCACGGCTGATTTGGCCGGTAATTTCACCATTCACCGTAACTTGGGCGCGGCGAACCCGCTGTACGACGGCACGCATGGCGATTAGTGTAAATGCTTGGTGCTTCGATTGACCCCAATGACAAGCTACGGGTAGGATTCAATCACAGCGTAATGCTTTTATACTCAACTTGATGCAGGAGAAATTAACAGGCCTTTTCTTTACACTAGCCGCTGAACCCCAGTACACTACGTGTTTCGTCCCATTCAAGTCGGAGGCGAGGTGAAATGGCATCTGGCAGCAAGGAACTGACAGAAAAAGTGCGGTTGCTTATCGCCGAACAGCTGGGCGTGGATGAAAGTGAAGTCACGCCAAACGCAAGTTTTGTGGACGACCTGGGCGCCGATTCACTCGATCAGGTGGAGTTGGTGATGGCGCTCGAAGAAGCCTACAATTTTCAGGTTTCGGATGAGGACACCGAAGCCATGCAAACTGTGAAGAACGCCATTGAATACGTAGAAAAGCACGCGAAGGGAAAAAGGGCTAAAGATTAAACTTAGGTAGTCTGTTCCCTGTCATCAAAAGATTATTTCCAAATCGGCAACCCGGGATTCAGCAGCGCAGATTTCGTAAACAAATTTCGTACCCCAAATTTCGTACCCCAAGGAGAAGACATGGCAGCGGTGGATGAAAAAGTAAAGCAGATTATCGTAGAGCAGTTGGGAGTGGACGAGGCGGAAGTGACGCAAAACGCCAGCTTCGTGGACGATCTCGGCGCGGACTCACTCGATACCGTCGAGCTGGTCATGGCGTTCGAAGAAGCATTTGAAATCGAAATCCCGGATGAAGACGCCGAGAAGATCCGCACCGTGCAGGATGCGATCAACTACATCGGAGCGCACGCGAAAGGCGGGAAGTAGCTTGTCGAGACGGGTCGTAGTAACAGGCATCGGACTGATTTGCGCGGTGGGCAACACCAGCGAAGAAACCTGGAAAAGCTTGCTCGCGGGGCAGTCAGGCGTCACGCGGATCACGCAGTTCGATCCCACGGGATATGCCTGCCAGATTGCGGCGGAAGTGAAGAACTTCGACCCGTTGAACTTCATCGAGAAAAAAGAAGTCAAAAAGATGGGCCGCTTCATTCATCTGGCGCTGGCCGCGGCCGATGAAGCGATGCGCGCTTCCGGCCTGCAAGTTACGCCGGAAAATGCCGAGCAGGTGGGCGTATTCATCGGCTCGGGCATTGGCGGTTTCGACGTGATTGAGCGTGAGCATGCCGCGTTGCTCAATGGCGGGCCGCGCAAGGTCTCTCCTTTTTTCATTCCCGCCATCATCATTAACCTGGCGGCGGGCCATGTTTCGATGAAATATGGGGCCAAAGGACCGAATGAAGCCACGGCAACCGCTTGCACCACCAGCGCACACGCCGTTGGCGACTCCTTCAAGATTATTCAGCGCGGCGATGCCGACGTTATGATTGCCGGCGGCACGGAAGCGGGGGTCACGCCGCTCGGCGTGGCAGGATTTGCCGCCATGCGTGCGCTTTCCACGCGCAATGACGAACCGGCGAGAGCCAGCCGCCCGTGGGACAAAGACCGCGATGGATTCATCATCGGCGAAGGCGCGGGCATTTTGATTCTGGAAGAACTGGAATTTGCCAAAAAGCGCGGAGCCAAAATTCTAGCGGAAGTGGTTGGATACGGCATGAGTGGC
>Ga0070734_10000908_pt1 | contig 50126 bp, 45 predicted proteins | sample Coa_R1_8_FD_66444 | JGI IMG/M metagenome (GOLD analysis project Ga0070734, IMG submission 66444) | Surface soil microbial communities from Centralia Pennsylvania, which are recovering from an underground coalmine fire - Coalmine... | ecosystem: Environmental > Terrestrial > Soil > Unclassified ...
ATCCTCGATTGGGAGCAGGCCTGGCGCCACGACCGGCCCTTCCCCTTCACGCCCTCGGTCGCCGAGATCAACGGTCTCGAGGCGGCGCTCGATCACTATCTCGAGGAAGGTCCCGAGCGCGTGTGGGCACGCCATGCCCTCACCGCCGCGGCCTGCCGCGCCGGGGTCCTCGCGATGGCGCTCGAGCTCTGGCCCACCGATCCACGCACCGCCTCACCGACGGCGACCGCCGTGCGCGTGCCGCAGGGTGTCGAGGACGAGGCGCTGCGCGCGGCGGTGCGCTCGCGCTACGGAGTCATGTTCTCCTCGGGCCGCGGCGAGACGCTGGGCAAGCTGGTGCGCATCGGCCACATGGGTCCGACGGCCCGAGCCATGTACGCCGTGATCGCCGTGAGCGCGCTCGGCGGTGCGCTGCGCGCGCTGGGCCGCCGCGTCGACATCGGCGCCGGCGTCGCGGCCACGCTCGAGACGATCGATCGCGGAATCGACGGTTCCCGCGGCTCGGCGGGCGCTTGAGGGTGCGCATGCGGGCTCTGGCGCCGGCGCTTGGGCTCGCCGCACTGGCGGCGCTCTCGCAGCCGGCGGGCGCCGAGCATCTGCTGCTCGTGCACGGCCACATTTACAGCGGCGTCCCGGGGGCCCCGTGGGCCGAGGCGCTGTCCGTCGAAGGTGCACGCATCGCGGCGATCGGCAGCGATGCACAGCTCCTCGCACGTCCTCGGCGCGGCGCGCGCGTCATCGATCTCAAGGGCCGCACCGTCATTCCGGGCATCATCGATGCGCACATTCACGTGTGGCTCGGCGCGCTCGCGCTGCACGGCCTCAACCTGTCGAGCGCCGAGTCGAGCATCACGCCCGATCAGCCGCAGCTCCTCGTGCAGCGGCTGCGAGAATACGCTGCGCAGCACCCGCGCGATGCGATCCTGTTCGCGCGGGCGGATTTCAGCACCATGCCGCCGTACGCGCCGACGCACGAGCTGCTCGATCAGGCAATCGACGACCGGCCGGTCATCGTGCACAACATCTCCGAGCACGCGATGTGGCTCAACGCCCGGGCACTCGCGCTCTGCGGAATCACCGAGGCACCGCTCGCCGATCCCGTCGAGGAGCGCAACGTCGTGCGCGATGCGAGCAGCCACCCGACCGGTGTCGTGATCGAAGGGGGGATGGAGGCGGTCGAGCGCTTCGTCCGCAGGACGCTCTCCCCGGAGGAGCAGCTCGCGATGCTGCGCGAGGCGATGCGTGTGCTCAACGGCTACGGGATCACGAGCGTCGTCAATGCGACCGGCGATCTTGCGGAGATCCGCCTGTACGCGGCGCTGCGCGATCGCGGGCAGCTCACCGTGCGCACCCGCACCGCCTTCGGCGCGGTTTCCGTGCCGCAGCGCCTGACGCCGGCGCTGCTCGCCGATCTCGAGGAGGCGCGCACCCGCTATCACGACGAGTGGGTGTCGGCGAATCTCGTGAAGTTCTTCGCCGACGGCTTCACGGGTCTGCTGGCGCCGCTCGTCTATCGGCCGGAGGAATTTCGCGCGCTCGTCACGGAGCTCGATCGGCGCGGCTTCCAGCTCATGACGCACGCGACACGCTTCGACACCGTGAGCATGGTGCTCGATGCCTACGAGGCGGCGGTGCGCGCCAACGGCCCGCGTGACCGGCGCCTCAGGATCGAGCACAGCAGCTCGGTGCGGCCTGCGGATTTTCCGCGATACGCGGCGCTCTCGGTGATCAATGTCACCTCGCCCGGTTTCTGCTGCGGTGAGTCGGGTACCAATGCCAACCCGAAGGAGACGACGCCGAGCGATCAGTGGAAGACCTTTCTCGACGACGGGGTGGTGCTTGCTTTCTCGAGCGACTGGCCCTGCTTCTGGCCGGCCAATCCATTCCTCAGCATCCAGGAGGCCGTCACCCGCGAGATCTGGCGCTCCGAGGATACGGCGAGCGTCGTCGACCTGCCGCTCGATGGGGCCTGGCAGGGCGGTGCGCGGCCGACCGGCAAGCTCTACACGCCGGAGCAGCGGGTGAGCGTGCGGCAGGCGGTCGACGCCTACACTCGCGCAGCCGCCTATTCGCAGTTCGCGGAGCGGCAGGTTGGCACCCTCGAGGCCGGCAAGCTCGCCGACTTGGCCGTACTCTCGCAGGACATCTTCGCCGTGCCGAGCGAGCAGATCAGCGCGACGCAGGTGCTGCTCACGCTCGTGGGCGGACGCGTCGTGTACGAGTCGCGCCACTGAGCGGCGGCGGCCTTCGCTGTCAATGGTTCGCCCGGCTCGACGGAGACGGGACCAATCTTTCTCATTGGGTCCATGAAGTGGATTGTCAGGACCCACGACTAATGCGAGTATTGAACCAATCGGGAGAGAGTTGGTTCGACAGAACACGAGGGCGGGGTGGCACCGTCGCCCCAGGGGATGACCGATGCTGGGTACCTTCATGCGCAAGCGTTCGTGGATCTCGGTGGCCCTCATCGGGCTGCCGCTCGGCGGGGCGGGGGCGGCGGATACGCCCGATGATCAGCTGCAGACGATCGTGGTCGTCGGCCAGAAGGAGAACCAGAGCCTGCAGCTCGCGCCCGAGGCGATCACCGCGCTGTCCGCGGATACGCTGCGCGAGAATTTCATTCGCGCGCCGGAGGACCTCAACAGCCAGATCCCGAGCCTCGTCATTGGCCAGACCGACGGCTACAACAATGTGGTCGCGATCCGCGGCATCGGCCTGAACTCACCCCAGGATGACGGCTCGCCGGCCTCGGTGTCCTTTCACCAGAACGGCATCTTCATTCCCGATCCGATCTCGCTCGCCACGAACTTCCTCGATGTCGATCACATCGAGGTGCTGCGCGGTCCGCAGGGCACGGTTTTCGGTCAGAACTCGGTCGGCGGCACCGTCAACGTGATCACGGTGCTGCCGAAGCTCAACGACCTCTCCGGCTACACCAATCTGGAGTACGGATCGTACGACTTGAAGCACGTGCAGGCGGCCATCAATCTGCCGGCGACGAGCACGCTCTCGCTGCGCATCGCCGCGGATTGGATCTACCAGCAGGGCTATGCCACCGCGACCAAGGTGCCGGGCGGGGGGCTCGAGGGTGGCGCCCCCTTCCAGCTCGACAACGACCACAACTACCACGTGCGGCTGATGGCGCTGTTTCAGCCGATCGACGATTTCTCGCTGCTCGCGAGCGTCGAGTACGCGAAGACCGACCAGAACGAGATCGAGAGCAAGAACGTGCTCGATCCGAACCCGAACCCCTACGACGAGAGCAGCGACTGGCCGGGACGCTACTTCTACAACCAGACCCTCGGGAGCCTCATCGCGACCTACAACTTCGGCTCGATGGTGTTCAAATCCTCGACCGGCGTCGAGTACACCAACCAGACGGGATCGAACTCGGAGAGCGGCCTTTATCTCACGCTCGCGACCGATCTGTACGGCGGCGAGAACGATCAGTACTGGCTGCACGACATCTACTCGGCGACCCAGGAGTTCGACCTGAGCTCCAAGCCCGGCGGCCCGATCGACTGGGTGGTGGGCCTGTTCTACCTGCACAGCCGCACGCAGGACGGCTACGATCAGTATCTGCGCAATCCCTCGCAGCCGGGCGCCCCGAACATCCTGAGCGATGAGGTGGAGAGCCTGATCGCACCGGAGATCGCGGCGGGCACGCTCTACTTCGAGACCTCGAACACGTTCTGGCGCCAGTCGATCTCGGAGTTCGGACAGGCGGTCTATCACTTCTCGGATGCGCTGCGCGGTACCGTGGGCTTTCGCTACACCGATGACCGCAACCACTCCTTCCTCGACAACTACTTCGGCGATCCGCTGCTCGGGGGCGGTTTCGTGCATCTGCACCAGGCGGCGAGCAAGCTCACCTGGAAGGTCGGCCTCGACTATCAGATCACTCCGCAGAATTTCGTCTACGGCAGCGTCTCCACCGGTTTCAAGCCGGGGGGCGGCAACCCGGGCACGGCGCCCGCCGTGGTGCCTCCGAACTATGCGCCGGAGACCATCACCGCCTTCGAGGTCGGCTCGAAGAACACCGAGCTCAACGATCGGCTGATTGCGAACGTCGCCGCGTTCTACTACAACGACAAGAACATGCAGTACCACGCGGAGGACCTCATCAACTTCGACGGCGGCGTCGACAACCTGCCGAAGGTCAACATCTACGGCTTCGAGGGCGAGCTCACCGCGCTCCTGCCCTACCACTTCAAGGTGAGCGGCAACGTCACCGCCGAGCACGGCAAGATCGCGACCCACGTCTCGACCATCGACAACCTCGCAGGCAATGCCGCCAATAACGAGTTCATCGCGCTCTACGGCTACAATAACTTCCTCTCCGCCGAGTTCGGCGTGAACCCGCCGGGGCTGCCGAATGCGGTCGCGATCCTGACGTCGCTGCGCGCCAAGGGCTATCGTGACGCCTATGGCAACCCGCCGCCGAACCTGCCGGAATACACGGCGACGGTGGCCCTGTCGCAGACCTCGAGCTTCGCCAACGGCGCGAACTTGATGTCACGTCTACAAGTGGAGTATCGCGATCATTACGCGAACACCGTGTTCACCAATCCGATCTACATCACGCCGAGCTATCTGCGCATGAACCTGTTGTTCGACTACACCTTGCCGAGCGGCAAGATGGACGTGAGCTTCGCGGTCAACAACGTGGCGAATCGGGCCGAGGTGAGCTATCGCTTCACCAATCAGTACGGCGGCGAGACGACGCAGATGTACTTCGCGCCGCGCGAGTACATTGCGGGGTTCCGCTACCGGTTCTGAGCCCCACCGCGCAGGAGCTGCGCCGCCCGCTCGGCGATCATGATGACGGCGGCGTTGATGTTGCCGCTCGGCAGCTCCGGGATCACGGAGGCATCGATCACCCGCAGAGCCTCCAGGCCGCGCACGCGAAGCTGCGGATCGACTGCTGCCGCGTCGGTCGTGCCCATGCGGCAAGTACCGCCCGGATGGTGCACGGTGATCGCCGTGCGTCGGATGAAGGCGTTGAGCTCCTCATCGGTGCGTGCTTGCAATCCGGGTGCGCTCTCGCGGGCGATGAAGGCCTGCAGGGGCGCCTGCGCGGCGATCTCGCGGGCGAGCCGGAGGCTCGCGCGCGCCGCCTGCCAGTCGGCATCGGTGCCGAGAAATCGCTGCAGGATGCGCGGCGGCGCGCCCGGGTCGGCCGAGCGCAGCGTGACCTCGCCGCGGCTCTCCGGATGCAGGATCACGGTGCGCAACGCGAAGCCATCCTCGAACGGTGCCTTGAACGGTCGAAGGTAAGGCCAGGCGCCGAGGGGCGCTGCGGTCAGAAGCAACTGAACGTCCGGGCGGTCGAGCCCGTCGCGGCTCTTGAGGAACGCGACGCCGCCGCCCGGCACGTCCGCGGCGAAGCCCGTGCCGAAGAGGTAGGCGCGGGCGAGTGAGCGGGCCACCCGATCCGCGCGCATGGCGCGCAGGAACGGTCCGGGCGAGCGGCGCTGAAACATGAGGATCACCGAGACATGGTCCTGCAAATTGCGACCGACGCCGGGGAGCGGGGCTTCGACTCGAACTCCGTGACGCTCGAGCGTCGCCGCATCTCCGATTCCCGACAGCATGAGGAGCTGGGGTGTATTGATCGCCCCACCGCAGAGCAGGACCTCGCGCTCGGCCCGCGCGCTGTGGCGTGTGCCGTCCTTGAGGTATTCGACGCCAACCGCCCGGCCACCCTCGAGCAGGACACGCGTCGCGAGCGCGCGTACCTCGACATGCAGGCCCCGGCGATTCAGAGCCGGGCGCAGATACGCGCGCGCCGTGCTCGCGCGCCGGCCGCGGTCGATCGTCATCTGCAGGCGTGACAGGCCGAGCTGCGATTCGGCGTTGTAGTCCTCGGTCCAGGGGTGGCCCGCCGCCGCACCCGCCTCGGCGAATGCCTCGATGAGCGGATCCTCGTAGCGGCAACGCTGCACGGCGAGCGGTCCATCCCCGCCCCGATACAGGCTCGCGCCCCCTTCCCAGCGCTCGGCGCGCCGGAAGTAGGGCAGCACCTCCTCGTAGGACCAGCCGCGGGCGCCGCCCGCCGCCCAGCGGTCATAGTCGAGGCGGTGGCCGCGCACGTAGGCCATCGCGTTGGTCGAGGAGCAGCCGCCGACGACCTTGCCCCGTGCGCACTCGACGCTGCGACCATCGACGCTCGCCTCGGGCTCGCAGAAGTAGCCCCAGTCGTGCAGCCGCCCGGTGAGTATCTTGCCCCACCCGAGCGGAATTTGAATCCAGGGATCGCGGTCCCAGCCGCCCGCCTCGAGGAGCAGTACGGAAGCGTCGCCCTGGGCGCTCAGGCGGTCCGCGAGCACGCAGCCCGCGGATCCTGCACCGGCGATGATGTAGTCGAAAGCGCGCGGCACGGGCATCAATGGTTCACTTCGCACGGGTGGCCCGGGAGGATACCCGAACCAATGTCGCTACTGCGCGGCCTCGGAGGGCGGAAACGCGAGCTCGTGGATGTACTGGCGCACGTCGCTGAGGTGCCGCAGCATCTGGTTGTGGGCTTCCTGTCCATTGCGGGCCGTGATGGCCGCGGCGATCGACTCATGGAAGCCGGCATAGACCGACTGGCGCTTGTAGCAGTGCCCGTTCTCACCGAGCTTGAGCCAGGCGACGTCGCGCTGGCTCGCGCGCATGGTGTCGAAGAACGCGAGGAACAGCGTGTTGCGCGCGGCCTCGGCGATCGTGCGATGGAAAAGGGAGTCCGCCCGCTCGTAGGTGTCGGCATCGCTCGCGGCGCGCGTCTTGGCGGCGAGCGTCTGCAGGCGCTTGATCTCGGACTGCGAAGCGCGCAGGGCTGCGAGGCGCGCCATCACGGGCTCCATCGCCAGCCGCACCTCGATGACTTCCAAAGGATTGGTGTGATCGATCACCTCGCCGAGCGCTGCGCTCCAGGAGCGCGCGCCGGACCCGCGTGCCATCCCCTCGGAGGTGGCGGGCAGCACCGCGGCCCCTGCGGGGGAGCGGATGTCGATGAAGGTGCCGCGACCCTGATGGCGGTGGATCCTGCCTTCCTGCTCGAGCACATCGAGCGCGCGGCGAACCGAGCGGCGGCCCACACCGAGCTCGGAGGCGAGCGTGCGCTCGGGGGGGATCCGACCGTCGAGCGAGACCGCGTGCTTCTCGATGAACTCGCGCACGCGGGTGAGTGCTTGATCGGTTCTGCTCATGGCGTGGCGTCCTCGCTCACCGTACGATACCACAGCGTCTCGACGAGTTGACGCGGCCCGAGCGACCCGTCAGACTGCCGACAACCCCCGTTGGAACCATTGTACAACTTGGTTCGCAGAGGTACGCATGCAGGTCAAGGAGAAGTCCCCGGAGTCGTCGGAAGTGGCGCGCGAGCTTTCCGCGGCGCTCGACGCCCTGCACCGCGACGTCTATGCGAACAACATGGCGCCTTACTGGGTGGTGGACCGATCCGTCGCGCACGACGAGGACCGTCAGGTCATGCAGGGGCGCAAGGCGGTACCCTTCCTCTGGCGCTACCGCGATCAGATCGAGCCGCTCCTGCAGCGCTCGGCGGCGCTCATCAAGACCGAGACCTCCGAGCGGCGCTCGCTGGTGCTGGTCAACCCGGGACTCGCGCCGCAGCGGGCCACCGCCTCGACGCTCTACGTGGCCTACCGCGTGAACGATCCCCTCGAGATCATGCCGCCGCACCGGCACACGGTGAATGCGATCCGCCTGGGGCTCACCGGCTCGCTCAATTTCACGGGCGTCGAGGGTGAGAACATCCTGTTCGGCCCCGGCGACCTGGTGCTCACGCCCCACGATGCCTGGCACAACCATGGAAACCGGGGGCACGAGCCCGCGATCAATCTCTCGGTGCTCGACTTGCCGCTGGTCGAGACCTTGAGCTCGATCGCTTTCGAGCATGATTACAGCGAGGAGGAGGAGGGGCAGCGCGTGCGCCGCCGCGTGCAGACCGAGCGCTTCGCGGCCGATTACTCGCAACGCGTCTACGGCTGCGGCGGACTGCTGCCGCGCTTCGTCTCGCACCACCGCGGCGCAGGCAACGCCTCGCCCATGTACGTCTATCGCTACGAGGCCATGCGGGAGCTTCTCGAGAAGTTCCGCGACGACGAGGGCGATCCATACGAGGCGCTGATGATCGAGTACGTCGATCCAACGACGGGCCAGTCGGTGTACCGGACGATGACCTTCTTCATGCAGATGCTGCGGCCGGGCGAGCGCACGCGGCCCTTGAAGCAGAACGCGAGCCTCGTCTGCGCACTCTTCGAGGGGCGCGGCTACAGCCTGATCGACGGCCAGCGTTTCGACTGGGAGCGCTTCGACACGCTCGTCGTGCCGGGCGGCAGCTGGTGCGAGCACGTCAATGCCTCCGACCGGGAGCCGGTCATTCTGTTCGTGGGGAGCGATGAGCCGACGCTCAGGGCCCTCGCGCTCTATCAGAAGCACGGCAAGGATCCGAAGGGCGACGTGGTGAGGCTGTACTGACGGGCGCCGCGGGGCCGAGCGCCCCGAAGTGCAACGAAGATCGAAGGGAAGGCAATGGCGCGCTCCAAGAACACGCGGCTCGTGGCGCACATCGACTGTCCCGGTGGCGGACAGGTGTGGGTCGACGGCCGGACTCTTTACATCGGTCACATGCGCGAGCCCACCGGCACGACCATCGTCGACGTCGCCGACCCTTCGAGTCCTCGAGTCCTCGCGCGCCTGGAGGTTCCGCCCGGCTGGCACTCGCACAAGGTGCGCGTCGCCAACGGGCTCATGCTGGTCAACCACGAGCGCCAGGGCAAGGAGGGCGATGCCGGATTCGGCGGCGGACTCGGCATTTACGACGTCTCGACGCCCTCGCGTCCGGAGCTCCTCTGCAAGTGGCGCACGCACGGCAAGGGTGTGCACCGCTACGACTTCGACGGCCGCTACGCCTACATTTCCCCGACCGCCGAGGGCTATCTCGGCAACATCATGATGATCCTCGACCTCAAGGATCCGAAGCATCCCGAGGAGGTGGGGCGCTGGTGGATTCCGGGGCAGTGGCAGGCGGGCGGTGAGCAAAATCCCTGGCCGGACGGCTATCCCGCGCCGCGCTGTCACCACCCCTTGAGGCTCGGGGACCGGCTCTATGTGAGCTACTGGCATCACGGCTACTACATCCTCGACATCCGCGACCTGTCGAAGCCGACGCTGATTGCGGGCGGCAACACCTCGCCCGCGTTCCCGCACCCGACGCACACGTGTCTGCCGATGCCGCAGCCCTTGAAGGGTCGGCGCGTGATGATCGTCGCCGACGAAGACGTGGCCAAGCTCTGGCCGGCGGCCCCCGCCTTCACCTGGATCTACGACATCACCCAGGAGCGCTGCCCCGTGCCGATCGCCACCTGGCAGGTCGAGGGGCTCGATCGCGACGGTGCGCCCCAGCCGCCGATGATGGGATGCCATCAGCCCTCCGAGCGCTTCCGCGGGACGCTCATCCCCTTCGCCTGGTTCGCACAAGGCTTGAGGATCCTGGACGTCGCCGACCCGTTCGCGCCGCGGGAGGTTGCCTACTACGAGGCGGATCCGCCGCCGGGCTGCGCCTACGCCTCGTCCAACGACGTCACGCTCGATGACCGTGGCCTTTGCTATCTGATCGATCGGCAGCGGGGCGTCGACATCATCGAGACCTCGGTGCTTTGAGTGAGGAACCCTTCGTGAGCAATAAGATCGTCCCCTTGGGCAAACGCAACCCGAACCTGCCGTTCCATCCGGCCGTGCGCGCCGGCGACTTCATCTTCGTCTCGGGACAGGTGGCGAAGGATGAGAACGGCAACATGTGCGTCGGCAACATCGAGGAGGAGACGCGCTGGACGATCGAGAGCATTCGCAGGATCCTGAAGCTCGACGGCGCGGATCTCGAGGATGTCGTCAAGGTGACGGTGTACCTGGCCGATGGGCGCAATTTCGGGCGCTACAACAAGGTATTCTCGGAGTACTTCCCCGAGGGGCGGGTGTCGCGCACCACGGTCGAGGCGCATGCGGTCATCGAGTGCCGGATCGAGATGGACGCGGTCGCTTACAAGCCGCGCGCCTGAAGACATCACGGAAGCTTTCCAATCGCTCAACGTCATAAAGAGAACGACATGCTGAGAATCTTGGGACGGGGAACCTCGGGAAACGTACAGAAGGTGGTATGGCTGCTCGAGGAGCTCGGCGAACGATACGTCCGCGAGGACTATGGTCGCCAGTTCAATAACACGCAGACCGCGGAATATCTGGCGCTCAACCCACACGCGAAGGTGCCGACGCTCCTCGACGGCGAGCTGGCCGTGTGGGAGTCCAACACGATCCTGCGGTATGTGTGCAATAAACTGCTCAAGGGCCGCGAGCTCTACCCCGCGGAGCCGGGTGCGCGCAGCCAGGTCGAGCGCTGGATGGACTGGCAGCTCGCTGCGCTCAATGCACCGTATCTCGGCGTCTTTCGCGAGGCGAAGAAGAAGCCCGAGGAGCGGGGCGCGAATTTCGCCGCCGATGCCAAGGAGCTCGCCGCGCAGCTCGAGCTCCTCGAGAAGGGCACCGCCGGGCGCGCCTTCATCGCGGGGTCGGCGTTCTCGATCGCCGATGTGTGCTTGGGGCCGATCGTCGATCGCATCTTCGGCTTTCCGATCAGCTTGCCGGCGCTCCCGGGGCTGCGGGCCTGGCACGCCCAGGTCACGGCCCGGCCCCCCTACCAGAAATCCAAGGGTTGAGCGGCGAGCGCGGCTCAAGATGAGCGCTGCAGGGCCCACGAACGCCGCGATCATCGGCCTCGGCACCATGGGGCCTGGCATTGCGGCGACGCTCGCGCGCGCGGGGTTACGGGTGTCGGCGTACGATGCCGACGCGGCCCAGCGTGAGAGCTGTTCCGCCCGCGTGGCGGCTGCCGCGGGTGCGCTCGTTGCTCTCGGAATCGAGGATCTGGGCGGCCCCGCGGTCGCCGTGCACGATAGTTTGGGGGCCTGCGTGGCGGGCGCCGAGCTCGTCATCGAGAATGTTCCCGAGGACCTCGAGCTCAAGCGGCGGGTGATCGGGCAGATCGAGTCGCAGGTCGATCCGCGATGTCTGATCGTCTCCGACACCTCGGGTCTGCCGATCACGCGCCTCGCCGAGGGTGCGCGGCATCCGGAGCGGATCCTCGGCATGCACTGGTCGAATCCGCCGCAGCTCATTCCGATGATCGAGGTCATCCCGGGAGAGCAAACCGCGGCGGCCGCGGTCGAGGCCCTCACGGCGCTCATCCGTCGCGCAGGCCACCGCCCGATCCTGATTCGCAAGGACGTTCCCGGGTTCGTGGAGAATCGCGTTCTCTATGCGATCCTGCGCGAATGCGTCGACCTCGTCGAGAAAGGCGTGATCTCGCCCGCGGACCTCGACACCTGCGTCTCCTGGGGCATCGGCTACAAGCTCGCGGTGGTCGGGCCGATGGCGCTTCTCGACATGGCGGGTCTCGATATTTACGCCGCGGTGAGCCGCTATCTCAACCGCGAGCTTTCGAACCGGCCGGACACGGCGCCGTACATCACCGAGCGCACGGCGCGACGCGAGCTCGGGCTGAAGAGCGGGCGGGGTATTTACTCCTATACGCCCGAGAGCACGACGGAGCTGCGCGCGGCGCGCACCGCGAAGCTCATCGCCGTACGCAAGGCCCTCGAATCATGATCCGTCCGCGGGTGACCCTCGCCCCGGGTGCGCTCCTCGTGCTCGTTGCGCTCGTTGCGCCCGGCTCGCTCGCCATGCCGTCGATCGCGCAGGCTGCGACGCTGCAGGCACTCGCCATCATGCTGCCCGAGGAGCCGACGGATTTCGGCTGGAATCAGCAGGCCTTCACCGCCGCGAAGACGGTTGCGGCGAAGTACGGGCTCAAATTCATGCCCGCCACGGGCCTGGGCTACGGTGATCCGCACGCCGAGCTGCGCGAGCTCGCCGATGATGGGGCGAGCCTCATCATCGCGCACGCCTCGGGCTACAACACCGCCGCGCCCGAGATCGCCGCCGAGAAACACGTGCCGGTGGCGATCGTCGATCGGCCGAAGGACTCGAAACCAGGCCTCGTGGCGGATTACACCCTCACCGGGCGCGATGGGGCCTATCTGGCCGGCGTGCTCGCGGTGCGCATGACGCAGACGCGCACGGTCGCCATCGTGGTCGCCGCGGAGTCTCCGCCCTGGCTCAGTCAGTCCGCGGCGTTCGCGCAGGGTGTGAAGGCCACCGATCCCAAGGTGAAGGTGCTCTATGCCGTCATCGGCCCGGCGGCGTACGCGGATGTCGCCGGCGGCCGGCGCGTGACCGAGTCGGTGATCGGCGCCGGCGCCGACGTCGTCTTCGGCCAGGGCGACCGGGCGAGCTTCGGCATGCTGCAGGCGGTCGAGACCCACAAGTCCGCCTCGGGCGGCACCGTGTGGTTCATCGATCAGCTCGGCGACAAGACCTCGATGGACAAGGGGCATTTGCTCACCGCGGTCGTCTGGAATCTCGTGCCGGTGTACTCCGCGATGATCGAGGATCTGAAGGCGCAGCGTTTCGGTACGCACTCTTATGCGTTGAGTCTGGCGGACGACTCGGTGCACCTGCTGCACACGCGATACATTCCGGATGCGACGTGGCAGGAGATCGAGAGCCGGCGCCGGGAGATCATCGACGGCAAGCTCAGGCTCGAGACGGTGTGGGATGCCGTCAAGGTGCGCGCGCTCATGACCTCCGTCACGGCGCCCGCGAAATAGTGGGCGCCGATTTGCACCCGGCCGCCGCGCAGCCCGCGGTCGCCTCGGTCCGTCAGGTCAGCAAGCGCTTTCCAGGGGTCCTCGCTCTCGAGCGCGTGTCGCTCGAGCTGTATGCGGGCGAGACGCACATCCTCCTCGGGGAGAACGGCGCGGGCAAGTCGACTCTGGTGAGCCTGCTCGCGGGGATGCAGCAGCCGGACGAAGGGGAGATCTGGCTGCGCGGCCAGGCGGCGCGGCTGACCTCGCCGCGCCGCGCCCGGGATCTCGGCATCGGGGTCGTGTACCAGCAGCTGCTCCTCGTCCCGAGCCTGACAGTGCTCGAGAACCTGATGCTGGGCGGCCCCTGGTGGCGCCCGCTGCGGCGCGCCGCCGCCCTCGAGCGCCTCGAGCGCCTGAGCGGTCTGCTCGGCACGCAGCTCGATCCGCAGGCGCGGGTCGGTGCGCTCTCGCTCGGAGAGCAGCAGCATGTGGAGATCATCCGCGCCCTGTGGCGCGAGGAGACGCTGCTGCTGCTCGACGAGCCCACCTCGATGCTGACCCCTCAGGGGGTTGCCGATCTCAGGCGCATGCTCGACGGGCTGAAGGCACGCGGCACGGCGCTCGTGCTGATCACCCACAAACTGCCCGAGGCGTTCGCCTTCGGTGATCGCATCTCGGTGCTGCGCCAGGGTCGCCTCGCGGGCGGGATCGAGCCCGCGCGCCTTGCAGCGATGAGTGACGAGGAGCGCACGAACACGGTGCTCGAGCTCATGTTCGGCGGCGAGGTGGGCGCGAGCGGCGGCGAGCGCGCCCGGGTCATCGCCGAGCGTGAGCGGGTCGCCGGGCATGCCCTCCACCAGACCCGAAAGCGCGCGGCGGACGCGCGGCCGCTGCTCTCCGTGAAGGGAGTCAGCACCAGCGGCAACCGCGGCGAGATGACCCTCAAGGCCGTGACGCTCGAGCTCGGCGCGGGAGAGGTGCTCGGGATCGCGGGTGTCGATGGTAACGGACAGAAGCATCTGGCCGAGGTCATCGCCGGGCAGCGCCCCGCGCGGGCCGGCCAGATCGAGGTGGCCGGTGTCGACGTGACGCGCGGGCGCGTCCCGCAACGACGTCGAGCCGGCGTGCGCTACGTCACCGACGAGCGGCTGGGGGAGGGGACGGTGGGTCCGCTCTCGGTGGCGACCAACCTCGTGCTCAAGGAGATCGGTGCCGCGCCGCTCTGGCGTCACGGCATCACGGACTGGGGGCGAGTCCATGCGCAGGCGCGTGAGCAGATCGCGACGCATGATATCCGCACCCCGTCCGAGCGGACCCCGGTGGCTCGCCTCTCCGGTGGCAACATCCAGAAAGTGCTGCTGGCGCGCGAGCTGGATGCGGCTGCGCGGGTCGTCGTGCTCAACAAGCCGACCTACGGGCTCGACCTCAAGAATCAGCAGCTCGCCCTCGAGCGCATCGTCAGCGCCGCGGCGCGCGGACTCGCGCTCATCGTCATCTCCACCGAGCTCGAGGAGCTTCTCGAGGTGAGCGATCGGATCGCCGTCCTGTACCAGGGGCGTCTTGCCGGTATCGTCGATAACGGCGCCGAGGCCGAGCGGCGCATCGGGCTGCTGATGACGGGAGCGGCCGCCGCGTGACGCGCGAGGAACTCACGGAGCCCGATGCAGGGTCGGCAGTGAGCTCGGGGGCCGTCCATCGCCCCGCGCTGCGGGCGCTGCTCGCAGCGGTGCTGAGGGTGCTCGCCCCGATCGCGCTCGCACTCATCGTCGGAGGGCTCGCGCTCGAGCTGCTCGGCAAGGATCCGCTCGCCTATTACGGCTTCGTGCTCGAGCGTGGGTTGCTGCGCTTCGGTGGGCTGGAGGAGACGGTCACGCGCATGGCGCCGCTCCTTCTGATCGCCAGCGGACTCATCGTCGCCTTCCGCGCGGGCCTGTGGAATCTGGGGAGCGATGGACAGTTCCTGCTGGCCGCGGTCACCGCGGCGGCGCTGGCACCGGCGCTTTCCGGCGCACTGCCGCGCGCGCTCGTCCTGTTGATCGCACTCCTCGCCGGCGCGCTGGTGGGCGCGCTCTGGTCGCTCCTGCCCGCGCTCCTCAAGGCACGCTTCGGTCTCAACGAGATCATCACCACGCTGATGATGAGCTTCCTCGGAGTGAGCCTGTCGAACGTGCTCATCAAACTCGTGCTGCGCGATCCGAGCACGACCGTGCCGCAGACCCAAAGCCTGCCCGTCGAAGAGCGCTTGCCGCGCCTGTTTCACACGACCGTGCACAGCGGGCTCTTGATCGCGCTCGTGGCGGTGATCGGCGTGCATTTCGTCATGACGCGGACCGCCTTCGGCTTGAGGCTCCAGGTGCTCGGCGCGAATCGCGATGCGGCAGTGCATGCGGGCCTCGAAGTCGGCCGGCTCATCGTCGCCGCCTTCACAGTGAGTGCGGCACTCATCGGCTTGGGAGGCGCGGTCGAGGTGCTCGGCGTGTGGGGCACGGTGCGCGCCGACTGGAACCCGGCGTACGGTTCTCTCGTCGTGCCGCTCGTATTCCTCGCCCGCCTCAACGGCTACGCGGTCATCGCACTCACGCTCTTTTTCTCCGCGCTCATGACCGGAGGCGAGAGCGCCGCCCGCCGCGTGGGGGTGCCGCAGCACTACGTGCTGGTGCTGGTCGCGCTGGTGCTCCTGTTTCTCGCGCTCATCGAGTACCTCGATCGGCGCCGGCCGGCGCGCGCGCAAACGGTCATGGGCTCGCTCGCATGAGCGCGCTCTTCACCCACTCCTTCCTGATCGCGCTCATCGCCGGGGCCGTCACCGCGGGCGTGCCTTTGCTGCTCGCCGGCCTCGGTGAACAGATCTCCGAGAAAGCCGGAGTACTCAACATCGGCATCGAGGGCATGATGCTGCTCGGCGCCTATGCAGGTTTCGTCGCCACGTACGCGACCGGCTCGTTCGGACTCGGATTTCTGAGCGGCGGGATCGGCGGCGCCCTGGCGGCGCTCCCCGTGCTCGTGCTTTGCATCCGTCTCGGCCTCAATCAGATCGTCATCGGCATCGCGGTCACGGTCGGCATGCAGGGACTGACCGCGCTCCTGCATTACTTCGAGTTCAGCCGAGAGTATCCGCGCCTGCCAGCGGCTCCGGTCTGGGTGCTGCCGGGGCTGGGACAGATTCCGGTGCTCGGCAAGGCGCTGTTCAGCCACAATGCGCTGGTCTATGCGAGCGTGGCGCTCGTCGGGTTGCTCATCTGGGTGTTCCGGGAAACGAACATCGGGCTCGACCTCGAGGCGGCCGGACAGAAGCCGGCGGCACTCGATGCGGCGGGAGTTGACGTGCTGCGCACCCGCGGTGCGGCGGTGCTCGCAACGGGCTTTCTGTCCGGACTCGGCGGTGCATATCTCTCGATCGTCGGCGCCGGGATCTTCGTGCCGTTCATGACGGGGGGTGCCGGCTACATCGGCATCGTGCTCGCCATGCTGGCGCGTGGTCGGCCGATCTGGGTGCTGCTGGGCGCGATGCTCTTCGGGATGAGCCTCGCCCTGACGACCGCGTTGCAGCTGGCCGGCATCGATGTGCCGACGGACGTCGTGCAGATGCTGCCCTTCGTCGTCGTGATGGTTGTCTTGGCAGCCGTCGCCCGGCACAGTATGTTGCCGCCGGCACTCGGCTTGCCCTACGCCCGCGGCGAGCGCTGAGCGCGGCGCCTCAGGAGGTCGTTCGAATGGCTGCAACCAAGGTCTATCTTCTGGACGGTGGCACGCTGGTCATCGATGGGTTTCATGCGTTCTGGAACCGCGGTCCGGGCGGCGAGATCCGCTTTCCTTGCTACAGCGTGCTCATCGAGCACGCCGATGGACGGTATCTGTTCGACACCGGATATGATTTCGATCACGTGATGCGGGTGCTGCCCTTCGAGAAGCCGATCCAGGAGCCGACGCAGACCCTGCCTGGGCAGCTCGCGAAGCTCGATTTGAAGACCGATGACATCGCCTACGTCATCAACTCGCACTATCACTTCGATCACTGCGGGGGTAACAAGCACTTCCACAAGGCCTGCACGATTTGCCACACGCGCGAGCTCGAGGCCTCGGGCAACTGCCAGCCGTTCGAGCACCTGGGGTACTCGGACCTGTCCTTCGCGCCGTCGCTTGCTGCGCAGCGCGGACTGAAGCTACCCCCCGATCCCGCGCTCGATCTGTACACGCCGCGATTCGAGACTCTCACGGGGGATCAGGAGATCGCGAAGGGGCTGTGGCTCTTCGAGACGCCGGGTCATACCGCCGGGCATTACAGCCTGATGGTCGAGCTCGAGAACCGCCGTCCGATGCTCTTCACCGCAGACGCATGCTACAGCCGCAAGAGCATGGAGATGATGTGCATCGCGAGCTTTCATCTGGATCCGACGGCGAGCCTTGCCTCGATGAAGCGTCTGAAAGCGCTCGCGGAAAAGCACGATGCGGAGCTCTTCTACTCGCACGATCTGGAAAGCTTCAAGACTTACAAGAAGGGCGGGGACTTCTACTCGTAATCGCGGGCGCGAGGCTACCAGCGCACCATCCCGGCATCGACCGTGAGCGCTTGACCGGTGATCCAGTGGGCCTCCTCCGAGGCGAGGAAAGCGACCGCGGGCACCACGTCCTTCGGAAGCCCCCGTCCCTTGATGGCCTGCAGCATGCCGACGAAGTCGAACGCGTCCTTGTGGGGCGTCGTCTGCACGCCCTCGGTGTCGATGAGACCCGGACAGATCGAGTTTGCGGTGATCTTGTAGGGGCCGAGCTCGGTTGCGAGCGCGCGCGTGAAGGTGAGCACGCCGCCCTTGGAGGCAACGTAGTGCGCCATGTTGGGCGTGCCTGCAAAGATGGAATTCGAGCTGAAATTGACGATACGGCCGTAGCCGCCCTTGCGCATGAGATCCGAGCCCGCGCGGCACATGAGATAGAGTCCGTCGAGGTTCACGCGCAACACGCGCCGCCACTCGTTGAAGTCGAGCTCGTCCCACTTGACGAACGGTACGATCGCCGCGGCGTTTACCAGTACGTCGAGCGTGCCGAATTTCCGACCGACGGTCGCGAACAGTGAAGCGACGGCCGTCTCATCACCGATATCGCAGCTCACGCCGATTGCGGACCCGCCGATCTCGCGCGCGGTCGCGCTCGCCCCCGCGGCGTTGACATCGACGGCGACCACCGTCGCTCCTTCCTCGCCGAGCCTGAGCGCCACCGCTTTGCCCATGCCCTGGGCCGCTCCGCTCACCAGCGCCACCCGATTCTCGAATCTGCGCATCGCCACACCCTCACTGTCCGGCCGGCGCCATTGTAAGCGCGTTGCGCGATCTACGGCAGAGTTGATGCTCGCGGACGTGGTTGCGAGGCGTTGCCTCGATGCTGTTCCGGTCGGTCGTGCAATCGAGCGCGCCGGCGGCCGAAGGGCTAGCTGCCCGCGGTCCTGCTTGAATACCAGCGGGCGTACGGCGTCTCGCTGACGCGCTGGCGGTTGTAATCGGGCGAGCCATCGTCCCACCACACATCGCCCCGCTCTCCGAGCGCCCGCTTGGCGGCATCCACCCTCAGCCGGGCAGCAAGCCGGGTCGGCGTGTCCTTGGCATCGCGGACCGCGCGCCGTGCGCTCATGAGCTCCTTGACGAGGCTCTCATGCTGTGCGGGCGCAAGATTCGGGTTGCTGAGCCTCCACAGCCGGCCGCGGATGACCATGTAGCGACGGTCGGGTGTGCAGCAATCAGCCGCTGTTCTGAGGGTCTTCACGGGTTTCGGTATACCGCGCTCCCCGCTGCGGCGGCATCGCACGAACCCGCAGGTTTGATCCCGGCTTTTTCCTACTTGAGATCGGTCGGCATGTCCTGAGCGGCGACAATTTGCCAGGTGCCGTGGCGTTTGAGCCAGGTGTCGGTCCAGGTGAGTTTGACGGTATGCCTCCGGCCATCGGCCTCGACGTGCAGGGCGCTCTCGCTGCCGTACAGGATGGCAATCGAGTCACCGAAGAAGTGGACCTTCACGTCATACATCTTGCAGGCTTCCTCGGTGGTCTTGGGTTTCGGGGATTCCGTGACCTCTTCTTGCTTGGTGTAGAGCGATCCGTCGGGGGCGGTGCCCTGAAAATCATCCGCAAGGAGGGTCTTCTGTATCCCGTTATGGGTGCAGCCGGCCTCCGCCCACTGGCGCTCCCGGTCGATCAAGGTCTTTGCGATGGGGTCATCTGCAGCGGCCCAGTGCGCCTCCTGGGCAAATGCGGATTCGGTGAGGCCGAGGCTCAGGATCGCAATGAAAAAGGTGACCGTGAGATTCCGCAAGAAAGTAGTGGGCATGGTGTTTTCCAAGTTAGTTGCACGGTCAGGCGCCCGAACGAAGGCTGGACCGGCCGGTGGTACTCTTCGGCTCAATGGACAAATTCGACCGCATTTTCCAACTACACGCGATCCTTGCCGCGCGCAGAACTCCGATACCCCTCGAGGATCTCATGGCCCGCCTGGAGTGCTCGAAGGCCACATTGTATCGCGCCATCAATGTGCTCAAAGACACCTTGCACGCGCCGGTGGAGTTTGACGCGGACGCGGGCGGATTCCGATACGGGGCCGCCCAGAGCACCGGTGCTTACGAGCTTCCCGGGTTGTGGTTCACGCCGGAGGAGCTGCAGGCGCTCGCGGTCATGCAGCGGCTGCTCAAGGATGTCGGCGGTGGCCTTCTGAGTGAGCACCTGGGCCCCCTGTCCAAACGGCTGGACGAGCTCACGCATCACCGGCGCCTGAATCTCGGCGAGGCAGCGAGTCGGTTGCGATTCCCTGCAATCGCATCGCGACCGGCGGGGCCGGCGTTTCAGACGGTGGCGTCGGCGACCTTACAACGCAAGAAAGTGTGGATCGAATACCATGCACGCGGTACGGATGAGCGCTCGGAGCGGACGCTCTCGCCGCAACGAGTGACCCACTATCGAGAAAGCTGGTACCTCGATGCCTGGGACGAGGCCAAGTCGGCGCTGCGATGCTTCGCCATCGACCGGATACTGAGAGCCACTCTGCTCGCTGCCAAAGCCATCGATGTCGCGGATACGGCGCTCGATGCTCATTACGCGAGCTCGTACGGCATCTTTGGCGGCCAGGCGGACAAGGTTGCGGTCTTGGTGTTCTCACGGGAGCGAGCGCGGTGGGTGGCCGAGGAGATCTGGCATCCGCAGCAGCAGGGCGCGCGGCACGAGGACGGAAGCTACGAGCTGAGAATTCCGTACAGTGATCCGCGGGAGCTGGTGATGGATATATTGCGGCACGGTCCGCACGTGCTCGTGCTCGAACCGCAGTCCCTGGTCGAGGAGGTGAAGCGCCAGTTGACCGGAGCACTCGGGCGGTACACCCGGGCGTAGACCTCGAAAGTCGGGCGGACCCGCCCATTGGACATATTGCGAAAATAGCGACCCGGCCTTTCCTCAGTCTCATGTTCTGAGACTGCCCCCTCTTATATAGGGAGCATCCGATCTTCAGGAGGATGCCCATGAACACTGCCCTGATACTGATTCTCGTGGCCGGCGCTGCGACTAACGTGGTTTTGCTGCTGGCGCTCCTGGTCCGCAGCTCGAGCAACCGGGCCTTTGCAACCGAGGTCCGCGAGGATCTGCGGGCGGGCCGGGAGGAGCTGCGGTCATCGAGCAAGGAGGCGAACGAGTCGCTGGCCGGCGGCGTTCGAGTTTTCACGGAGATCGGACGCGCCCTGGATGCGAGAGTCAAGGATCTCCAGGTGGGGACCGAGGCGAAGCTGGAGGCATCGCGGGGCGTGCTGGATCGGATCCGGGATACCGTGGACGGCAAGCTCAATACGGTCGCCGAGGGCAATCAGGCGGCACTCGAGCGGATTCGGTCGACCTTCGATACCCGGGTCGAGGAACTCAAGCTGAGCCTCGATGCCCGGGTGAAGGAGATGCAGGACAGCAACGAGCGCAAGCTCGAGGAAATGCGGCAGACCGTGGATGAGAAGCTGCAGGGAACGCTCGAGAAACGGCTGGGTGAATCGTTCAAGTTTGTCAGCGACCGCCTGGAAATGGTGCACAAGGGACTCGGTGAGATGCAGGGGCTCGCGACGGGCGTGGGGGATCTCAAGCGCATATTCTCGAACGTCAAGGTGCGGGGCACCTGGGCTGAGGTGCAGCTCGGAGGAATCCTCGAGCAGATGCTCACGCTCGATCAGTGGGACAAGAATGTCTGCGTCAAGGAGGGCTCGGCGGAGCGCGTGGAATGCGCGATCCGGCTTCCGGGATCGCGCGATGATCGCGGGCGCTGCATGTGGCTGCCGATCGACTCGAAGTTCCCGACGGAGGACTATGCGCGGCTGCAGAGCGCCGCGGAGGGGGGCGACTCGGACGCCGTGCAGGCGGCGGTGGATGCGCTGATGCGAACGCTCAAGTCGGCCGCCAAGGACATCCATGACAAGTATGTGAATCCGCCGGCGACGACCGATTACGCCATCATGTTCCTGGCGACCGAGGGGCTCTATGGCGAGGTGCTGCGTCAGCCGCAGGTCGTCGAGGAGATCCTGCAGAAGTATCGGGTGGTCATTGCGGGGCCGACGACGCTGTCGGCGATCGTGAGCAGCCTGCGGATGGGATTCCAGACGCTGGTGGTCGAGCAGCGGGCGGCAGAGGTCTGGCGGGTCCTCGGGGCGGTGAAGACGGAGTTCGGCAAATTTGGCAGTGTGCTCGACCGGGTGCAGAGGCAACTGCTGACGGCGAGCCGGACGATCGAGGAGACCGGCACGAGGACACGGGCTATGGAGCGACGGCTGCGCGCGGTGGAGCAGATGGACCCCGAGGAGAGCGCAACGATACTGGCGTTGCCGCTGCCTGCCGAGGTCGATCGGGAGGGCGGGGATGCGGCGGGGAAAGCGGACGATGAACTGCCCGGAGCCGCATGAGGGGTAATGGCGGGCGCGTCGCCGTGAGCAGGGTGCCGTGTCTCCTCGACCCTATGCGTTGCCATCACGCGGCGCAATGCGGCGGGTGGCGCCGATCGGCATGATGAAGAATTGATCCTCTTTGACGCCCTGGGCGGCTCGCGCGGCGTGCAGCTCGTGGATGGGTTGATCCAAGGGCTCATCCGAGAGCGAAAAGGTGCCCCAGTGCACGCCGAGGCTGCGCTTGGCGCCCAGATCCAAGTGCACCTGCACTGCTTCCGGAAGGTCCACGTGTTGTGGTGCCATGAACCAGCGTGGCCAGCAGGCGCCGATCGCGATCAGCGCCAGATCGAAGCCACCGCCATTCTCCGGACCTTGTCGATGCCCAAATTGCCGACGTGTATCGGTAAAGTCCCGGCTGTAACCCGTGTCGCCGCTGAAGAACCAATGAAAGTCGGTTCCAAAGACCGACCAGGCGCACCAGAGGGTCTGGTTGCGGTCGTGCAGGCCCCGCCCCGACCAGTGCTGAGCGGGCGTGCAGTGAAACTCCACGCCACCGTGGAGATGGTGCTGCCACCAGTCGAGCTCCAAGACGTTGCGCACCTTACGATCGTGCAGCCAGGCCTTGAGCCCGAGGGGGGTGAGGAAGAGGGGCGATCCGCCCGCCTGGCGTGAGAGCGCGAGGATGCTGTCACGGTCCAGATGGTCGTAGTGATTGTGCGAGATGACGACGACATCGATGTGCGGCAACTCCTCGAGGTGCAGGCCGGGCGGGTGGGCACGAGCGGGTCCGAGGAAACGCAGCGGTGAGGCGCGGTGCGAGAAAATGGGATCGGTGAGCACGTTGAGGCCGCTCGCCTGGATGAGCGCGCTCGCGTGGCCGATCCATGTCACGGCCGGCGTCATGCGGTGTGGCTGCGCGTTTTGCTTGATGAATGCAAGATCGGCTGACTGAACCGGCGTCGGGACCTTCGGCGGCGGTGGCAATCCTGCGCGTCGCCGCTGAATCTGCCAGCGCAGGAGCTCGCCCAGTGATTTGGTGACTGAAGCGATGTAGTTGTTGCGAAAACCGCGGGGCGTGTGGTGATGAGGCGGGGGCATCGAGGGCGGATTCTATCGCCTGCAGGGATGCTGTTGATGCCAAATCTTCCCCGAGCCCGCTGAAGTCTTGGAAATCACCGTAGCGCGCGAGCTGCAAGGAATCCTTACGGAGTGCTTGGCAAGTTGTGATATTCGAAGGGGTGCATCGTCCGGGTCGCGAGCCCCTCTTCGCGCTGCCGAAGCGCCCACCTGATATCCTGACTACTCGATGGCTTGGCACGCTGAGATCAAGTGACACCTCGCACGACCGACAATACGGGACCTTCATCGCCCCGTGACACGGCCCATCTGGGGCTCGTGCGCGAGGTGTTCATGATGACGCGGGCGATTTTCGCCTCCCCGGTGGGCAAGGTCCTCATACTGCTCGTGATCGCGGTGATCCTGGTGGTCGTTGCAACGGCCTATGGACAGATCCGCCTCAACCGCTGGAACAAGCCCTTCTTCGACGCCTTGTCACGCCGCGATTTTCACGGCTTTTTGTTCCAGCTCGAGGTGTTCTTCCTGATCGCGGGCTCTCTCCTGGTGCTCAATGTGGCGCAGCGTTGGCTCAACGAGACCCTGCAGGTGAGGCTGCGTGAAGGCCTCGTGCGTACTCTTCTGAAAGACTGGATGGTGCCGCGCAGGGCATTTTGGCTCGCAAATGCGGGGGCGATGGGCGTCAATCCCGATCAGCGCATGCACGAGGATGCGCGCCACCTGACCGACCTGTCGGCCGATCTCGGCATTGGACTCCTTCAGGCCTCGATCTTGTTCGGCACGTTCACCGGCGTGCTTTGGACGCTCTCGAATGACTTCAGCTTCCGCATCGGCGAGCGTGACTATGCGATCCCGGGCTTCATGGTGTGGGCGGCCATCCTTTACGCGAGCGGAGGGTCACTGCTCAGTTACTGGGTGGGACGCGGACTCATCGACCGCAATTCCGAGCGCTACGCCCGTGAGGCGGATCTGCGATTTGCGCTGGTGCGCGTGAACGAGCATGTCGATGACATTTCGCTGGCCGAAGGCGAAGCGGACGAGAAGCGTCGGATCGAGCTCCATCTCGGCAACGTGCTGGCCGCAACCCGTCGCATCGTGCTCGGCCACACCAATCTCACCTGGATCACGGCGGGCTTTGGCTGGGTGACGATCGTCGCACCGATACTCGTCGCAGCGCCGCTCTATTTCACCGGCAAGACCTCGTTCGGCGGTCTGATGATGGCCGCGGGCGCCTTCACTCAGGCGCAGTCATCGCTGCGATGGTTCATCGACAATTTCAGCGTGATCGCCGACTGGCGCGCCACGCTGCTGCGGGTCGCAAGCTTTCGCCACGCGCTGCTGATGACCGATGAGCCACGCGGTTTTGAAAGCCGTATCACGTATGTCGAGGGTGATCCGGGCTCGATCAGAATCGATGACCTGCAGATCGTCTCCTCCGCGAGCGCCGACATGCTCAAGGAAAGCCAGGCCGTCGTCGCGGCGGGCGAGCGTGTCCTCATATTGGGTGCGCCGGGTACCGCAAAGACCCAGCTGTTTCGCGCACTCGCGGGCTTGTGGCCCTGGGGGTCCGGAAGAATCACTCGCCCGAAAGGCGAGCAGATCTTCTATCTGCCGCGCGGCACGCCGTATCTGGCGCGCGGGACGCTGCGCGAGGTGCTCGCCTACCCCTTCAAGGCCGATGGTTTCCCCGGGGATGCCTTCAAGCGCGCACTCTACCGGCTGGGACTTGAGCGCCTCACGCTCTTGCTCGATTCGACTCAACGCTGGGATCGGGAATTGAGCCAGGATGAGCAACTCTGCCTGGTCTTCGCGCGCATCCTGATCCAGAAACCCCCCTGGGTGCTCATCGACGGGATGCTGGGTTCTCTCGATGAGGATGTGCTCGAGCTGGTGATCGACGTCTTCACTCACGAGCTCCGCGAAGTGGGCGTCGTCCATATCGGCGCCTCGGGTGAGGCGCACGGTCTGTTCTCGCGTGCTCTGCATCTCGTGAAGGCTCCGCGAGCGCCGGCGAATACGGCGGTGACAGGCACGACGGACCGCGCGAATGAATAGCGCACGAAGCGCCGGGATCCGGATCGTGAGTGTCGTGGTGCTGTCCCTGTGCACGGTGAGAGGAGCCTGGGCAGCATCGGCGCTCGACTTTCACGCGCCGCAAAGTGCGGATGACTCGGCGGTGCCCGGCGTCATGCGCGATCTGGCCGAACGAGTGCTTCCGGTCTACCAGGAAGCCGATCGCGAGCGCTACCTCGCCAACTTGTCTGCGCTTCAGATGGTTGCCGGCGACTACTCGGCGGCGGATGCCTCGCGCCACGAGCTGCGCGACCGGCGACGGCGCAAGGATGCGGGTCAGCCGGTCTCGCGAGCCCTGATTTACGACATCTACGCCTACGCTAAAGCCACCCAGTCGGAGAATCGGGTTCCGCTCGCGAACGCCTTCGCGCGCGCCTTCAATGATGTGGTCCCGCGGCTCGACGATCGCGATGCTTATGTGATCACACGCTGGCTCGAGTCTTCAGAGCGCCCTTTTCGGGATGCCTTTCAAAGACAGCTCGATCAACTGAGAGGCACCGACAGCATCGGCGAGGATGAGGCGGTCAAGTTGATCAGAGCCTATCTTGAATTCGCGGCATATCGCGATTTTGGCCCGTTTGTTCCGGCGCTCGTCGAGGCGGACGACGATCGCCGATACACGGTCGATGCCCCGGCGCTCGTGAAGACGCCCCACGGAAGCATCGCAACCGTGGTGGTGCGCCCCAAGCAGATCTCAAAGCCGCTCACCGCACTGCTCGAGATCAAGATCGAGGACACGGATGCAAATGCCAAGGAGTCCGCGGCTCACGGCTACGCAGGTGTGGTGGCCCACCTCCGCGGGGACCCTCCCGAGCGCTCCCCCAGGGTGCCCTATCAGCACGGCGCAGATGAGGCGCGCGCGATCATCCAGTGGGTGGCCGCCCAGACATGGAGCGATGGCCGGGTGGGGATGTATGGCAGCGGCTACAGCGGCTTTGAGGCCTGGGCCGCTGCGAGCCGGTTACCCCCGGCGCTGAAGGCCATCGCGACCGCGGCGCCGACCGCTCCGGGCATCGATTTCCCGATGTCGGGCAGCATCTTCAGGAATTTCGCGTACCGCTGGTCGCTCTATGTGACGACATCCAAGGAATCGGTGGAGAAAAGCTATGGCGACGATGCGCTGTGGCGCGCGCTCGATCTCGATTGGTACAAGAGCGGACGTCGCTATCGCGATCTGGGTCGCATTCACGCCGAGCCCAATCCGATCTTCATCCGCTGGTTGAATCATCCGAGCTACGATCGGTACTGGCAGAAGATGGTCCCGTTCCGCAAACAATTCGCCGATATCTCGATCCCCGTCCTCACCACCACCGGCTACTTTGCGCCGAGCCAGCCGGGTGCCCTGTATTACTTCACCGAGCACACTCGGTACAACCCGAACGCGAACCATACACTCATCCTCGGTCCCTACGATGACCGTGCGCTGCAGGACAGGCCCGCGGCTTCACCGGAAGGCTATCAACCCGATGCGGTGGCGCTCATCGATGTACACGACCTGCAATATCAGTGGTTCGATCACATCTTCAAGGGAAGCGCGAAGCCCGAGCTGTTGAAGGATCGGGTCAACTTCGAGGTCATGGCGGCCAACGAGTGGGGGCACGCATCCACCCTCGAGGCCATGGCCGGCGGCTCGCTGAAATTCTATCTGGATGCGAATGACGCGGGAGAGAGCCACCGGCTGAGCTTGCGCAAGGGCTCGAGAGCCACCTTCGTGCGGCAGGTCGTGAACCTTGCCGACCGCACCGAGGGCGTGTTGCCGCCGACGCACGAGCTCACCCGCAAAAATCTGCTCACCCGTGACCAGATCCTCTTCGAGAGCGAGCCTTTGACGAAGTCGAGAGACTTCGTGGGATTGTTCTCGGCGCGGCTCGACTTCAAGGTGAACAAGATGGATATGGACCTCAACATCGCGTTCTACGAGCACCTCGCGAGCGGTGATTACGTTCGTCTGTTCGACCCGGCCTACGAGCTGCGGGCCAGCTACGCGCGCGATCGGATCCATCGCCATCTGCTCAAGGCGGGCGAGCGTCAGGAGCTCACGTTGCACAGCGACCGGATGACGAGCCGCCGGCTCAAGTCGGGTAGCCGACTCGTGATGCTTCTCGGCATCAACAAGCGGCCGGATCGCGAGATCAACTATGGTACGGGGGATGATGTGAGCGAGGAGTCCATCGCCGATGCTCATGCTCCCCTGGAGGTTCGCTGGTACAGCGACAGCTTCATCGAGATACCGATTCGCAAGTAGCATCGGTCCCGATGTCCCGGCAGACCGAGTTGCTCCGCTTGCAGGCGCGAAGCGATGCGTCTGCCGGGTTACGCTATACTGAACGGGCGACTTTTTAGAGCAGGGAGAAGGGGAACAATGCGTCGATACCAGTGCGGCAAATACCTCGTGTCCGGCGGCTCGATGATGCTCGCCGTCATGCTCGGTGCCCCCGTCGGGGCGCAACAGGCGCAGTCCGAGCCGCAACTCGAGGAGATCATCGTCACCGCCGAAAAGCGCGAGGCAACGATCGAGACCACGGCGATCAGCATCACCGCGGTCTCGGGGGCCGACATCGTCAACCGCGGGTTTACGGATCTCGCCTCTCTGATGCAGACGGTTCCCGGCGTCTCGATTCGCACCAGCGGCCCGGGGATGACCGAGTTCGAGATGCGCGGCGTCGCCTCGAACGGCGGTAACTCTCCGACCGTCGGGTTCTATTTCGACGACACGCCGCTGACCGCGGCGGCCGCCACCAACGAAGGCAAGATCGTCATCTCGCCCGACCTCTATGACCTCAATCGCGTCGAGGTGCTGCGCGGCCCGCAGGGCACGCTCTATGGATCAGGCTCCATGGGCGGCACCATCAAGGTCGTGCCCAATGCGCCGAATCCCGAGCTCTTCGAGGCCTCGGCGGAGGCGAAATTTGCCGACACCGATCATGGCGGGTTCGATCATGGCGAGAACGCCATGGTGAATCTTCCCTTCTGGAGCAACAAAGCGGCGCTGCGCATCGTCGGCTCCTACAGCTATGATGCGGGTTGGGTCGACCGGGTGGTGGTAGCGCCCGGGCAATTCCCATTGCCGAGTGCAGTCGGCGGTCTTTATTCGGTGCGCGGCAACGTTGCGGCCGCGCCCATCGCCACCGAGTATCACGACGTGAACTCGGTCGAGAAGACGGCGGTGCGCGTGGCCGCGGTGTTCAAGCCCATCGACGGACTCACCATCACGCCGAGCTACTTCTATCAGAAGCTGCACTCCGGGGGCCTGCCGTACATCGACAACCCCCCTGCGACGGATGCCTTTTATCAGCCGTTCGACACACCCGAGCGCTATCACGATGAGTTCCGGCTCGAGGCGCTGAGCGTCAAGTACCACACGGATATTTTTGAGATCAGCTCGGCGACGGCCTACTGGGCGCGGCATGAGCCGCTCGTCCAGGACACCGCGGAGTCGTGGACGACGGCGCTCCTGCCCGCGGGCATCGGCATCACGGGTTACGGTCCCGGCGGCGGCAACCTCGGCCAATCCTACGCGGAGGAGAACAATCAGTCGCACCAGACCACCGAGGAGCTGCGCGTCTCCTCGGTGGGCGACACCCGCTTCAAGTGGCTCATCGGCTACTTCTATTCGGACTTCATTTCGCCGTGGGACATCATCTTTCCCTCACAAAGCGGGGCCTCCAACCCGAACATCGGCACCAACGACCTGTTCAGTTACTACACACCGTTCAAGATCTTGCAGCAATCGGTGTTCGGTGAGGTGACCTACAACATCACCGAGCCTCTCTCGGTGACCGTGGGCGCGCGCCGTTATCACTACGATGCGCCGGTCTACCTGGACCAGTTTGGCGGCCTCACGCCGACCGTCGTGGCCGTGACCTCCGAGAGCGCCCAGGGCGTGACACCGAAGGCGACGATCTCCTATCAGTTCGACAAGGACTTGCTCGTCTACGCGACCGCGGCGAAAGGGTTCCGTCCCGGCGGCGGCACCGGTCCGGTGCCGACGGCGGGGCCTCTGTCCTGCGAGGCGCAGCTCCAGGTCGAATACAACTCTCATGGAGCGTTCGTCCCGGGGCCCGTCGCTTTCAGCTCCGACAGCGTCTGGAGTTACGAGCTCGGAGAGAAGTGGCGCTCCTCGGACAATCGCATCACCGTGAACGCGGCCGCCTACTTCGAGAGCTGGATCGGAGTGCAGCAGGTCAATCCTCTCAATTGCGGTTACGTCTACACGGCGAACGCGGGTAATGCCCACGTCAAGGGCGGCGAGCTCGAGGTCGATGCGATCGTGGTCCGCGATCTCCAGGCGTCGGCCAATGTTTCCTACTCGGATTCGACCCTCGTGAGCTCGAATCTCGTCGACTCGAGCTTCAATCCGGGAACCCCGATCCAGCAGGTGCCGAAGTGGACCGGAACCGTGGCGCTGTCCTACCGGCACGATCTGGCGAACAATCTCGCCCTCACGGCGCGCGGTGAGTCGACTTACGTGGGCAGCCGCACCGATGCGACCTACTACATCAACAACCTGTCCTCTTATGACCTCACCAACGTGCGCGCGGGCATCGATGGCGGGAGATGGTCGGCGGTGCTTTTCATCAACAACGTCGCTGACAAGCGGGCGCTGCTCAACAACATCACGCAGGACGCGAGCAACGTGCCGGACTGGAACCGGGTGGCGGTGAGCCAGCCGCGCACGGCGGGCATCGATCTCAACTACAAGTTCAAGTAGATGCGCACCGCCGCGGCTGCATCGCCGCGGTGAGGATAAGAGGGCAGCCATTACATATTCCCGATTGCGCGGATCTGCAACCGTCCGCATGACTTTTGCTCGTCCAATGGTGCCGGCGCGGCAGTTGTAAATGAAATCCGCAGTGCTATTGTGCAAGCATAAATCGAAGAAAGGCCGCAGGGATGATGCGTACGATGTCATGGACGAATCGCTCCTTGAGCGGCCTGACGGCTGCCTTGCTCATCGCAGGGTGCGGAGGCGGCGGTGGTGGGGGATCGGCGCCCGTCACACCTCCAAACCCGACCGCGCACATGGCGCTCAGTGCAGCGACGCTCCAGGCAACGGCCGCTGTCGCGCAGCCCGCGCCGACATTGGCGTTCAGCGTGCGGATCTCGACGTCGTCCACATCGACCCAGTTCTACCTCAAAGGGTCGTACAGCACCCATGGCATCGCTTCGGTGGCCGCAGCCGACTCGACCGGCGACTTCACGATCGAGTTCAAATCGCCTGCCTCGCTGGGCACCGGAACCTATAACGATACGGTGACACTCGAGGGCTGCTATGACAGCGCCTGCTCGCAGCAGGTGCAAGACAGTCCGCAGACGATTTCCGTGACCTACATCGTCACGCCCGGACCGGGTGTCCTCAGCAGTCTGAGCCCATCGACGGTGCAGGCGGGCGTCGCCTTGACTCTCACCGTCAACGGCAGTGGTTTCAATGCAAGCTCCGTGATTATTTTTGGCGGCAACCCCGTCGCCACGACGTTCGTTTCACCAACGCAGCTGACCGCGATCATCAGTGCGAGCGCCATTCCTCAACCCGGGGCTTACGGCGTGGCCGTGGCGCCTTCTCTTGCCGAGGCGAGCACGAATCTCTCAAACCAGCTCATCTTGTCCGTCGATGCGTTGCCCTCGATCGCAGGGCTCACGCCCAGCTCCATTGTGGCGGGTTCACCCGGGTTCACGTTGATCGTCATGGGAACTAATTTCCTGCAGGGCTCGGTCGTGCTCTTCGGAGGCACGGCGTTGCCGACGACGTGGCAAGACAACAACCAGTTGAGCGCCACGGTCACCACCGCTCAGATAACGAGCGCGGGCTCGGTCCCGGTCACGGTTGCGACGAGCTCGGCGTCGGATGCCCTGGTGTCGGCTCCGGTATCCTTTGTAGTTCAGCCCCTGCCGGCTCTCGCGGGGAATTCGATAAGCCCCAGCATTGCAACGGCCGGCGGCCCATCCTTTGTCCTCACGGTGCTTGGACAGGGCTTCATTCCGTCCTCCGTGGTGCAATGGAACGGAGCGGCGCTGCAAACGACTTACGTTTCGGAGCTGCAGCTGCAGGCTCAGGTGCCGGCCGGCAACATCGCATCGACGGGCACTGCCGCGGTCACGGTACAGAATTCGAGCAACCCCGGGGGAACGACGGCGCCCCTGATGCTCAAGATCGCTGCTCCGGCACCTGACGCCGTGTCCTATCAGATCACTCCGGACCATGCTGGGGCCATCAACTTCAAATCGCTTTCATTCCCCGCCACGAGCACATGGAGCGTCGATGTGGGCGGCACCCCCTCCTACGCCCTCATCGCGGACGGGAAGGTGATTGTGACGGTTGCCGTGAACAATGACTCGCAGATCATGGCTCTGGACCAGGCGACGGGCGCGACGGTCTGGGGTCCCGTCGAGGTAGCCGGTTACGCGAGCACCGCGTACGAGGGAGGAAAGGTGTTTGTGCTGAACGCGGTGCTCGGTGATCAGGCCACGGTGCAGTCTTACGACATCGAGTCTGGAGCTCGCGACTGGCTCATCACGCTCAGTGCGGAGGTGTTAGGGAGCGGTCTGACCGCTCTCAATGGCCTCCTCTACACGAGCGGTGACAACGGGGTGCTATACGCGCTGAGCGAGGGTACGGGGAGTGTCGTCTGGACGGCCAGCGTGCTCAACGGGGGATTTGGTATGCCGGCCGTCACCGGCGCCGGAGTCTATGCGTCCTATCCCTGTTCCACGTACGATTTCCAGCCACTCACGGGAACTCAGATCTTTTTCACCAACACCGGGTGCGAAGGCGGTGGTGGAGCGACGCCGGTGGTGGTCAACGGGATGGTCTACTCGCCGGACGGAAATTCCAATCTGGGCGGCGCAATCATCAACGCATCGAGTGGCGCCTTGGCGGGCTCCTATACGGCGACCGGTGAGCCGGCATTCAGCGCGACGGCGGGCTATTTCCTGCAAAACGGTACATTGAATGCACTGAGCAGCAACAACACGGTCCTCTGGAGCTTCAAGGGCGATGGCGCACTCACGACCTCGCCCATTGTCGTGAATCAGGCGGTGATCATCGGGTCTTCCAGCGGTACTGTGTATGCGCTCGACGCAACCACGGGCCAGCAGCTGTGGATGAGCGATGCAGGCGGCCCGCTGCCCTCTGGCGATACCAGCTCGGGTCTCACTGCCGGCGACGGTCTGCTCGTCATACCTGCCGGGACCCAGGTCGTCGCGTACACCCTGTCCACGAATCCGTGACGCGAGCGGCGGTTCCGAGGCCCGGCAGGGGCCTTCCCGCCGCCAAAGCCTTTCATCAGATGTATTCGGCGACGAAGTCCGATTGCGGTGCGGCGGGCGCATAAGGTGCAGTCGCCCGACGCGCCCGGTTGACGATCATTCGGTCATGCAGTCGCGCCACGGTCTGGCTGCCGACGGTGACACACAGTGCGGGGACGAGGGCGTGCAGGAAGCAGGCCAGAGCCCCTTGCAGCATCGATACACCGAAACTCGCGGCGCTTTGTGCATGCTCGAGGTACGTCTCGCCGACCGAAGCGGGATGATCGCGAAAGTGTCGCAACAGTCTCATCATTCAACCTCCACGAAGACTGTACGGTTGAAGACCCTGCGGTCGTCGCTTTGTTCGTGCGATATCTTAACCTGGGAGGAGGCGCTCAATGAAACCCAAGATACTGGCACGCGAACGAATCTACAGTGGCTACCTGAAAGTCGAGCGCCTGCACGTCGAGCTCGCCGATGGTCCGCAGGTGTGGCTGGAGGTGGAGAGTCACGGGGAAGCCGTGGTCGTGCTGCCCTATGACCTGCAACGGCGTTGCGCTCTGCTCGCCCGCCTGTTTCGTGTCGCCGTGTTCGACACGACCGGAGAGGAGCTCATCGAGGAGGCCTGCGCCGGGATGATCGGCGAGGAGGATGCGGAGACGGCCGTGCGCCGGGAGGCTCTCGAGGAGCTCGGCGTGCAGCTGCACGCGCTCGAGTTCATCGGGCGCTTCTGGTCGAGTCCGGGGGTATCGACCGAACGGCACTCCATGTTCCTGGCACCCTACAGTACGGCGGACCGTACGGGGCCGGGCGGTGGTGTCGCGGGCGAACATGAAGGAATCACGGTCATCGAACGCCCGCTCCTCGAGCTCGCAAGGAGCGTGGATGCCGGGCGCGTTGCGGACGGCAAGCTCGCCACCCTGATCCTGGCCCTGCGGCTGCGCCGGCCGGAGCTCTTTGTGTAGCGGACCGACCGCCGGCCCTCGAAATAAATCGCGGTGCAATGAAAAGCGAGCGATCAGCAGGGTCGATTGCGCTCGTCAGACAAGTCGAGCACCCGTGCGCCGCGAAACTCCCATGAGGAGTTGCGTCTTCTTCCCATGCCGGACGCGTAGGTGTCGGTCTGCATCTCCCGGGGCTGATCCATACACTTCGGTGCATGACGGTGCGTTGTTCACATCCCGTCCCGAGGCGACTCGGGAAGAGGCTCGGGACGGCGGCGTTTCTGCTCGAGACGGCGGTGTTCCTGCTCGCCGCGTGCTCCAGTCAGAAGGTTCAGCAGAATATTCAAACCTCGGCGCGCGCCGTGCAGCCCGCGGTCAGCGCGGTCGAGTGCGGCGGGGGAAGCGTCAAAGCGGCGATCGAGGACTGCCGCGCTCAGGGGGGACACTACGGGCATTGTGCCGTGGTCGCCTCGCGCGCCGGATATTCGAGTGCCAAAGCCTGCTACACCTACTCCGCCGACATCCACCGGCGGCGCGAGCAATTGGTGGGACAAGAGGGCGCGCTCGATGCCGAGATCCGATACCTGCAGGGCGTCAATGCCGATACGGAGCGCCTGAATGCCGAGCTCGGCGGCAAGATCGAGGAGGTGACGGTGAGGACCAACACGGCCGTCGAGTCGCTGAAAGCGGGGCAGATGACTGAAGCCGAGGTGACGCAGCTGCAGGCGATCCTGGACCACGAGGTGTCGGAGGCGCGCAAGCAGCTCGAGGTCGTCTCGCAGGAGCTCGAGTCGGCGCAGCAGTATCGGGCGCGACGATCCGGCGCCTCCTCGGCCGAGCTCGATGCTGAAATCGCGCAGCTGCAGAGTCTGCTGGCGCAGATCCAGCGAGGGACCCGCGCCTTGTCTGCTCAACGGGATCGCATTTGAAGAGGGCATCTCAGGGCGGTGGCAGCCCGTGGGCCAGCGCGTCCACGTCAGTGCTCTGGATGAGCGCCGTGTTCCTCGGCGGCTGTTACTTCGAGCAAGTCCAGAAATCCGAGGAAGGCGACATCCAGCGCGTCGAACAGAAGCAGGCGATGTTGCAGGCCGAGCAGGCCCGCGCCGCCGAGCTCAAGCAACAGGAAGATCAGCTGCTCGCAGAGCTGAGCGAGCATCAGCTGTCCTGGAACGAGCTCAATGAGCGGGTCGAGTCGCTCAATGCCTCGAATGGGCACTCGATTGCCGACACGCGGGCGAAGCGCATCGAATACGAGAACCTCATGCAGCAGCTGCACGACACCAACGACCAGCTCGCGCGACTGCAACGGTCCGAAGGGAACAGCAGGGCGGAGGACCGGCAGGCGCGCATCGCCGACCTGAAACGACAGCTCAAGAGCGAGCTCGATCGCCTGTTGCAGTGAGGGCTTCCCGCACGCTCGTTGCGATGAGGGCTCGCCTGGCCAGCCCCCGATCCTTCGGTCCCGCCCGCCGGCCCTTTGAAGACGCGAAGCTGAATCATTTTCTGATTCCCCCCGACGCTCAGCCGGCATAATCGGGATCTCGCCGGCGCAGAGCGGCTCCATCGTGAAGGGACCCCGATGATCGCTTTGCCGTGCAACGTCGCTCATCTCGCCGGGTCCCTGCGGTGGTCGTTCCTCGTTCCCGTCATGATGTGTTTGAGCCGCGGGGTCCTTGCGGATTCGAGCACGGCTCTGACGGTCGCGCCCGACCTGCCGGTCATCTGCACCGATCGTCCCACGAAGGCCAATTATGCGTGTGCCGTCGAGGCCGGACATTTTCAGTACGAGGCTGACCTCGTGATCTCATCGACGCTCGATGCGCCCTCCGGCCGGGTGACGACCTGGCTCATCGGCAATCCGACGCTCAAGTACGGGATCGGTCAGGGCATCGATCTCGAGGCCAGCGTCACTGCGCTCGAGATCGTTCACACTCCGGGCCGCACCGTGAGCGGTCAGGGCGACTTGTACCTGCGCGTCAAGGACGAGTTCATCAACACTGCCGGCGGGGTGACGCAGATGGCGATCATTCCCTTTGTCAAGGCGCCCACCGCGGCGAGCGGCTTAGGCAACGGCGCCGTCGAGGGGGGCGCAATCGCCCCGCTCAACGTGAAGCTCAGCGACACGCTCACCCTCACCACCGCGCCCGAGCTCGATCTCAATGCTCATGTGCAAGGCTCGGGCCATCACCTCAACACCGCGCAGCTCATCAATATCGCTTACGCCTGGACGCCCCGGCTCACGTTGTACGGCGAGTTATGGGCCGACTGGGACTTCGATCCGGGCGGCATGATCCATCAGTCGTCGTTTGACGGCGCGATCACCTATCTGCTGACCGCGTATCTGCAGCTCGATGCCGGATTTGACATCGGGCTCAATCGCTCGACCGCGACACAGCTCTACCTCGGCATCTCGCAGAAGTTTTGACGGCCGCGCTCGCGGGACCGCAACGTGCTACGTTCGAGTGGTGCGAAGTATCGACAGGGCATCGATCGACTACGATGAGGCGCCCTTGCGCACCTTTCACCTGAAGGTGGCGGTCGCGAGCACGGGAGGGGTGTTTGCCGACGGCTTCGGCATCGGAATCATCGGCATCTCGCTGGCGCTCGCGACGCCCGAGCTGGGCCTGAATGCGCTGTGGACCGGGCTGATCGGCGCCGGATCGTTGGCCGGATTGTTCGCCGGTGCGCTCTGGGCCGGACCCGTGGCGGACCGTCACGGGCGGCGCACGATCTTTGCCTACAACATGCTGATCGCTGCCGCGCTCTCGGTGCTGCAGTACTGGGTGGCCTCGGGCCTGCAGCTTTTGCTCGTGCGCGGGGCGATCGGCTGCGTCCTGGGCACCGATTACGTGGTGAGCAAGACGTTGCTGACCGAATACGTGCCGCGACGGATGCGCGGGCGGATCCTCGGGACTCTGTCCGTTGCGTGGGCTGGAGGTTATGCGGTGGCCTACGGCTGCGGCGTCGCGTTGAGCGGGCTCGGTCCCCATGCCTGGCGCACGATGCTTCTCGTGAGCGCACTGCCCTGCCTGGGGATCGGGCCGTTTCGCCTGATGATCCCGGAATCGCCCCTGTGGCTCGCGAACCACGGCTTTCTGGAGCGTGCGGCGCGCGTCGTCAAACGCACGATGGGGGAGGCCGTCCGGCCGCCGATGCCCGCGGTGAGGAGCGTGAAGCACCTGACCCGTTGGAAAGAGCTCTTTTCCCCGCGATGGCGCCATCGCACCCTCGTCGGCTGCATCTTTTTCGCCTGTCAGGTCCTGCCTTACTTCGCGGTCGGAACATTCGTGGCCCAGGTCCTGAAGGCCTTGCATCTGAAGGGAAACTTTGCGGGCGGCTTGATCTACAACCTGGCCTTGTTTCTGGGTGCGATCGCAGGCCTTCTGATCGTCGATCGGATCTCGCGCCGGCTGTTTCTCATCGGAAGCTTTGCCTCCGCCGGCGTGGCCATGCTCATTCTCAGCCTCTCATCCTCCCTGCCGGCGGCGCTCACGGTGCTGCTGTTTGCGATTTTTGCAGGGATCCTCTCGGCCGCATCGAACCTCGTCTACGTGTATCTTCCCGAGCTCTTTCCGACCCGCCTGCGCGCTTCGGGCATTGGCGTGGCCATCGCCACGAGCCGTGTGGCCTCGGCGACCGGCACCTTTCTGCTGCCCCTCGTCATGTCAGGGTACGGGGTGCGCACTGCGCTCGCCGCGTGCGTCGTCGTGCTGGCCTTTGGCGCGCTGTTTTGCTACCGATGGGCGCCCGAGACAAGGGGCGTCAGTCTGGAATCGATCGACCAGGAGTCCTCCGCGGGCGCGGGATGGGGATGATTCCTTTCGACGCCCGCTTGCCACAATTGGCCCTATTTCCTCCTCAGGACCACCCGAATCAGCTCCCAAGCTCGGTGGGGACAGAGAGGAGGGTGGCCGCTTGGAGCGGGGAGATCTCGAGATCTGGTTGAATCACTTCGAGCATCATGCCCGGCGTCCGTTTCGTCTCGAGCCGGGTCTTGCGGATGCTCTGCGGCCCGACGAGAAGCGGCTCATCGCGCGATCTCTCGCCGTCGTTCAGCTGGTTGAGCCGTCGGAGGCACTGAGGGCTCGGGTCGCGGCGGAGCGCTTCGCGCGGGCGAGAGAGATTCCGCAGCTTGCGCGAATCATCGAGCTGCTCATCGAGGAAGAGAAGCGGCACGCGACGCTCGTGCGCGAATTCATGTGTGATCATCAGTTGCCCCTCCGGCGCGCGCACTGGATCGACCGGGTCTTTCGCCGCATCCGAGGACTCGGCGGTCTGCATCTCTATCTGTGGGTGCAACTCTGCGCCGAGCTCATCGGTATCGTCTTTTACCGGGCACTCGAGGTCGCCACGGGTTGCGAGCGATTACAGAGGCTCTGTCGGCTCATCGTGGCCGATGAGCTCGCGCATATCGGATTCGAGTCTCAGCTCCTGGGCTCGATGCGAGCCGGCCGCGCCGGCCCGGGGCGGGCGTTGGAACGCGCGGCTCACCTCACGTTCTTTGCGAGCGCAGTGCTCGTGGTGTGGGCCACTCATCGCGCGGTCCTGCGCCGCGCCGGCCACGGCGCGCGCAGCTTCCTGCGTTCCTGTCTGGCCCAATATGAGTTCTACCTGGCACCTGCTTGCCTGCCGCTCGAGCGATCGCACGCTGCGAGCTCGTCAGGCTAGCCGGGCAGTCTCTGTGCAGAGCAGTCTCTTTCTCAGCTGCGTGCGACAGACCCACAGGAGGAGCGCGATCAATGAGCCTCCCGGCATCAGCAGCTCAATGGCGGCGTAGGGCCCGAGGGCTCGAGCCCCTGCAACGATCTTCCTGAGTGACGCGCTCATCATGCCGACCTCGACGATCGCTCCCATCGTGTGTGGAGTGGATGTTCAGTGCCTTCCCTTTCTAGACGAACGAGGAGCGAGGAAATCGACAGGGCGGAATGTTTTGAAGACGCGCAGCGCCGCACTGTGGCCCGCTTCGGCTCACGGGGAACGGCGAGCTCGATGTCTCGCGAGGTTGCGAGAAATGATGGCTTGCGCCGGTCAGCCGCTCGCCGAATCCTCGACGCCTTCGGGGGCGCCGCGGCCCAGGCGGTCGGGCAACGGCTGTCCTTTTTCGGTGAAGCTCAAAGAAACGGAGTTCAGGCAGTGACGCTCGCCGGTCGGCGGGGGGCCGTCGGGAAATACGTGGCCCAGGTGACTTCCGCAACGGGCACAGACTTCCTCGACCCGGACCATGCCGTAGCTGTGGTCGCGGATGCGCTGGATGTGCGCTTCATCGAACGGCTTGAAGAAGCTTGGCCAGCCCGTCCCTGAATCGAATTTGGCGCTCGAGCGAAACAGCGGCAGTCCGCAGAAACGACAGCAGTAGATGCCGTCCTTCTTGTTGTCGAGGAACACGCCACAGAAGGGCGCTTCCGTGCCGTGCTGCAGCAGCACGTGCCGTTCCTCGCCACTCAGTTCCTCGGTGATCTTGCGCCGCTGGGCCTCGCTCGGAGGCGTCAGGTCAAAGGTCATCGTCGCCCCTCGCGTCACTGTGACCGCCAGAGTCTATTGCACGCGGGACGGGTGGACAATTCGGAGAAGTGCGCTAGGCTCGAGCGATCACAACGGGTCCGCTCGCCGGACAGGAGCAGCACAATGACCGCATCGACCGAGCGCGCGATTCTCGCGGGCGGCTGTTTTTGGGGCATGCAGGATCTGCTCCGTCGGTATCCCGGCGTCGTCTCGACGCGGGTCGGCTACTCGGGCGGTGACGTGCCGAACGCAACCTACCGCAATCACGGAACGCATGCCGAGGCGATCGAGATCCTCTTCGATCCGAAGGTCATCAGCTTTCGCAAGCTGCTGGAATTCTTCTTTCAGATCCACGATCCGACGACGCTGAATCGACAGGGCAACGATCGCGGACTGAGCTACCGCTCCGCCATCTTCTATACGAGCGAGGAGCAGAGGCGCGTTGCGGAGGATACGATCGAGGACGTCAATGAGTCGGGTCTTTGGCCCGGCAAGGTCGTGACGCAAGTCGCCCCCGCCGGTGATTTCTGGGAGGCGGAGCCCGAGCATCAGGATTATCTCGAGCGTTACCCGGAAGGATACACCTGCCACTTCGTTCGCCCCGAATGGAAGCTTCCGGTCAGGGCGAAGCACGCATCGGCATGAGCTGAAGAAACGAGCCGGGCGCCTCGATCCGCGGCGCCGCGCTCATTGCACATCGACGTGCTCGACGAGCATCACCTCGCAGGCTCCGGCGCCCGTGTCGCTGCGCGAGAGCGAGGTGTGCATCCAGCGCCCGTCGTCGCGTACTGCGTCGACCAGCAAGCCGGCGAGGTGCACGACCTGACCCTTGCGCAAGCGCGCGAGCTGGACCTGCACGGTGGGATCGGCGGGAATCACGTGGGTGTTTGCGCTGTGCTCGATCACTGCCTCACGTGAGATCGGCAACGGCGCTTTCGGCCGCCAGGAATAGAAGCGCACCGACTGCGTGATCTCGAAATCCGCGAGTATCTTGTTGCCGGACATCGGTCCCCAGCCGAGCGCGAGGTCCTCGGGAACCAGATCCGACACCGCATCGAACTCGTAATCCTCTCGCGAGAGAATGCGTGCGGTGATGTCGTAGCGTGCTCGCGGTGTGAGCGTCCATCGGCCGTGCATGATGGCGGCCGGATCCGCGAGCTGCGTCTGCAGGGGCTCGCCTTGCGCAAGCGGCCCGTCAGCCGGGTGAACCGGCCGCAATCGCCAGTTGTGCCAACCCTGCCAGAGGCCCGCACCGATCAATACGACCCAGAATGCCCTTCGCCAATTCACCCCACCATGCTGACCTGAGGGTGCACGCAACGTCGTGAGCGCCATCACAGGGTGGCCGCCGAGCGATCGCTTTGCTGTCAGAAACTAAACAGAATCAACGGTTTGACCGGTCGGCCGACCGCAATTTCAAGCGCCGCGAGGCGCGCGCGTGATGGCAGGCGGGCGGCCCGATCCGTGCGATCGCAGCTTGGCCGTGATCATCGCCAGGACCGACCAAATGCACTGGAAGAGCAACCAGAGCGCGAGAGCAAAGAGGAGTGCGAACACGATGCCTTCGGTCGACAGTGAGAAGGTCGGGACCCAGTCATGCAGCGTCGCCCGCGCGAGATCGGTATCCAGATGCAGCGCAAGATAGGCGAGCTGGTGTACGAGATCGCGCTGTAATGCGGCGACCGCGGCCTTGAGATGATCGACGGAATAGACGAGCGATTGGATGGCCGCCCCCTCGGCGTGGAAGGTGGGGTCGCTGCTTGCCAGGTGATACTGAATCAGCGCATCGAGATCGCCGCCATAGCGCTGATTGGCGATCTCTCGCCAGGGCGCCAGATCGGTGAGCGCCTGATCGAGCCGACCCCCGAGTCTTTGCCGGTATTGCACGACGAAGCCCGGCAACAGACCGCCCGCGACGAAAGCGACGACCAGCAGGATCCGGTCGAGCGAGTTTCTGAGGAGGTACATCATGCGAGTCCCCGGTTACCGCGGCCCATCATGCATGAATGATAGAATTGGAACGAGCCGGTTTCTTTGAGCGGGCGCATGAACGATCATGATGAGCAACCCTCGGTGACTCACCCCGGCTCCATCGATATCCCCTACGGGGAGCTGTCGGAAGAAGCGCTGCAAGGGGTGATCGAGTCGTTCGTGCTGCGCGAGGGGACCGACTATGGCGAGCGCGAGGTCCCGCTCGAGCAGAAGATGAGTCAGGTTTTGCTGCAGCTCGAGCGCGGCGAGGCACGGATCATCTTCGATATCGAATCGCAGAGCATCGACATCGTGAAGGCATCGCGCCCGGAGGCAAGGCGGCCGGCTTAGCGTGAGCCGCGGCGCATGCTACTGTAGGACATGCACCTCTTGAGGCACTTCGCCGCGTTCGCGTTGCTTCTCGCGGCAGGAAGCGCGATCGCTCACGAGACTCCCGAGCACGGGCTCGCGTTCACTCATGTGACCGTGATCGATGTCACCGGGGCGCCCGCGCTCACCGACATGACCGTGGTGATCGAGGGCCAGCGCATCGTCGCCCTCGGAGCGAGTCGCGATGTGCATCCGCCGCCGCGGGCGACCGTCATCGAGGCCCGAGGCAAGTACCTGATTCCCGGCCTGTGGGATATGCACGTGCATACCGTGTTCGGCGACTGGCTGCCGCGCAACGAGAAGGTGACGCTGCCTCTGTTCGTCGCGAACGGCGTGACCGGCGTGCGTGACATGGGCGGTGATCTCGACGTGCTCAAGCAATGGCGTGCAGACATCGCGGCAGGGCGCCTGCTCGGCCCGCGCATGATCATTGCCGGCCCGATGCTCGATGGGCCGGTGCCTCGCTTTCCGAGCTCCGCACCGGTCGCGAACGCCGCGGACGGGCGACGGGTGGTCGATGAGCTCAAGGCGCAGGGCGTGGACTTCATCAAGATCCAGTCCTTGATTCCGCGCGACGGGTATTTCGCGGCGGCCGAGGAGTCGAAGAAACAGGGGCTGATTTTCGTCGGGCACGTGCCCGATGCCGTGCGCGCCTCCGAGGCCTCCAATGCGGGACAGCGCAGCATCGAGCATTTCACCGGGATCTTCGAGGGGTGCTCGACCATCGAGGATCAGCTCATCAAGGGCCCGAAGAGCCTCGGTCGCAACGTCAGCACCTATGATCCGGCGCGCGCCCGCGCATTGATCGCGCTGATGGCCAAGAATCAGACCTGGCAGGTTCCGACGCTCGTGTGGGAGCGGGGACAGTGGCTCATCGATGATATCGACTTGAGCCACGATCCGTTGATCAAGTACGCGCCGGCGGCGTGGAAGGATCGGACTTGGCCGATGTTCGTGAAGTCGATCCTCTCGGACATGGATACGGACCCGCTGCCCGTGCGCCGCCATTTCGTGCAGATGGAGCTCGACATGACGCTCGCGATGTTTCGCGCGGGCGTGCCCTTCATGGCAGGCACCGACACGGCGGCCGGTGTGCACGTGTTTCCAGGCTTCAGTCTGCACGAGGAGCTCACCCTGTTCGTGCGCGCGGGCCTCACGCCGCTGCAGGCGTTGCAAACGGCGACGCTCAATCCGGCCCGGTTCATGGATCGTCTGGCCGACCTGGGCAGCGTCGAGAAGGGGAAGATCGCCGATCTCGTTCTGCTCGATGCCAACCCGCTCGATGACATCGACAACACCCGCAAGATCCGCGCGGTCGTGCTGGCCGGGCGCTACTTCGACCGCCGGGGTCTCGACCGCATGCTGCAAGGGGTGCAGGCTGCGGCGGCGGCATCCAAGGATTCGCCCCCGGCGGGAAGCCATTGACCGTGACGGCGGCGCTCGCGTCGATCGGGCGCGCCTGGAGCCGCCTCGCCTCGAGCGACCTCGCCTCGAGCGGCCGCGCCTCGATCAGCCTTGCAAACGGGCTTGCGTCGATCGCGCTCGGGCTGCTCACCGCGACGAGCGCGCACGCGCGTCCGGTGACCGTGGCCGATCTTCTCGCCGAGGCTCGAGCGCAGGACTGGCGCTCGCCCGATCCCGACGACACGCTCTATCTCGATCTGCCGAGCGGGCGGGTGGTGATCGAGCTTGCGGCCCGCATCGCACCGCTCCACGTCGCCAACATCAAGACGCTTGCCCGGGCGCACTACTTCGATGGGTTGGCGATCGTGCGGGTGCAGGACAACTACGTCGTGCAGTGGGCGGATCCCGAGCACAAGCGCCCCGTGCCTGAAGGCGTGCACCTCGTGGCGCCCGAGTTCACGGCGGCGCCGGGGTCGAGCCGGCGGTTCGAGCCGTTGCCGGATGGAGACCTGTATGCGGCGCAAGTGGGATTCCTCGATGGCTTTCCCGCCGGACGCGATCCGTCCTCGGGCACCGTATGGCTCGCGCATTGCTACGGGATGGTCGGCGTGGGGCGGGACGATCCGCCGGAGAGCGACGGCACCGAGATGTACGCGGTGATCGGGCATGCTCCGCGGCAGCTCGATCGCAACGTCGCGCTGGTCGGTCGCGTACTCAAGGGGATGGAGCTTCTGTCGAGCCTGCCACGCGGCAGCGGCGAGATGGGGTTTTACGTGGGCGCCGAGAAGGACGTGCCGATCGTGTCGATGCGCATCGCATCGGATCTGCCGCCGGCCGAGCGCACGCCGGTCGAGGTGTTGCGCACCGAGAGCCCGGTGTTTCGCGCGGTGCTCGAGCAGCGGCGCAACCGGCGTGAGGCCTGGTTCAAGTTCAACCCCGGGCACATCGATCTGTGCAATGTGCCGCTGCCCGTGCGCCCGCCCTCACCCGCGAGCAAATAAAGCTCATCTCGCGCTCCGCGGCGCTACCGCCCTGCGGCCTCGGCACCACCGCGCCGCGGCCTCGGCACCGCCCTCTCTCACGCGAGCAGGTGCGAGATCGCCGCGTTGATCGCGAGGCCCCCGACGATCAGCCACAGGAACAGGAGCCCGGCGAGCGCCAGGGGCTTGATCCCGCTCGTGCGGATCGCCGAGGCGTGCGTGCTCAAGCCGAGGGCGCCCATCGCCATGGCGAGCAGAAACGTGTCGATGCGGGTAATGGTCGTGGTCCAGCCGGCGGGAAGCGCCCCGAGCGAATTGGCCGCCGTCACCGCGATGAACCCCAGGGCGAACCAGGGAATCGAGAGGGGGGGACGGGAGCCCGCGGCTGCGCCCTGCGCCGGGCGGCGTGACAGGTAAGCCGACAGGAGAATGAGGAACGGCGCCAGCATCATCACGCGGACCATCTTGGTGATGACCGCCGCATTGGCCGCGGCCTGCGTCACCGCCCGTCCGGCCGCCACGACCTGGGCGACCTCATGGATCGTCGAGCCGGCGTAGATGCCGTACGCGCCTGCGCTCACCGGCAGGACGTGAAGGCGCGCGTTCCAGTGGAAGAGAGCGGGGTAGAGAAAGATCGCGACCGTGCCGAAGACGACCACGGTCGAGACGGCGACCGTGACCTGCTCGGCGCGACCCTTCACGACGGGCTCGGTGGCCATGACCGCGGCGGCCCCGCAGATCGAGCTGCCCGCGCCGATGAGCATCGCGCTCGTTCGATCGAGGCCCAGAAAACGTGTGCCTGCCCAGACGGACAGAGCGAAGGTGCTGCCGATCACCACCGAATCGATCAGCACGCCCGCAAACCCGACGTGCGCGACATCCTGAAAGGTGAGCCTGAAGCCATACAGCACGATCCCGGCCCGCAGCAACGTTTGCTTGGAGAAGCTCACCCCCGCGTCGCTCGCCGCGGCCAGCCGCGGATAGACGGTATTGCCGAGAACCATGCCGAGGACGATGGCGAGCGTCAGCACGCTGATGCCGTTCGCCAGAAACCAGCCGAACGACCCGAGCCACGTCGCGAGCAACGCAAGAGCCCCGGTGAACAGGATCCCGGGCACGGCCCTGCGCGCTTGCTGCGTCCCACCCCGCGGGTGCCGCTGGATCGTCAATACCGCCTCGTTGGCCCGGATATTCATGAGCATCTCTGCCGACCCCTGGAGCAGTGCCTGCCCCCAGGGAACCGATGATGCGGGCCTCGCATCGATCTGTGAAACGGATTTATTCGCTATAATCGATTTATTTAATGGATTGATCGGCGCCCATGCGAATCACCCTGCGGCAGCTGCAGATATTTCGCGCCATTGCGCTCACCGGCAGCACGACCTCGGCGGCGCGCAGCGTGCCCTTGTCGCAATCGGCCACGAGCACGGCTCTCAAGGAGCTCGAGGGCAGCCTCGATGCCCGCCTGTTCGATCGTATCGGCAAGCGCCTGCTGCTCAACGACAATGGGCGCGCGCTGCTGCCCATGGCCTTGAGCGTGCTCGACGGCGCGCACGCCGTGGAGACGGCCTTCGAGTCGAAGGGGCGGGGACTGCCGGTGAGCTTGAGCCTGCATGCGAGCACCACCATCGGCAATTACGTCCTGCCGCCGCTGCTCTCGCGCTACTGCCAGAGGCTGCCCGCCGCGCGACTCGACGTGCGCATCGGCAACACGCTCGAGGTCATCACCGCGGTCCGGGAATTCGCGGCCGATCTCGGCCTGATCGAGGGACCGTGTCACGCATCCGACGTGAGCGTGCTGCCGTGGTTCGAGGATGAGCTGGTCGTGGTCGCGGCTCCCACCCATCCCCTCGCGCGGGCGGCCCGGCGGCGAAAGCTCGACTTGCAGACGCTTGAGGGCGCACCCTGGTTGCTGCGCGAGCCGGGCTCCGGCACCCGTGAGGCCGTCGAGCTCGCGCTCCTGCCTCACCTGCACAGCATCCAGCCGATGATGACGCTCGGCAGCTCGGAGGCGATCAAGAATGCCGTGGCCGAAGGTCTCGGCATCAGCTGCCTGTCACGCGCCGTCGTCGAGGACCTGCTCCTGTCCAGACGATTGAGCGTCCTCACTACCTGCCTGCCGCCGCTCTCGCGCCGCCTCTCGCTGATCCATCACCGCCGCAAGCTCCTGTCGGAGCAGCTGCGCGATTTCGTGAGCTTTTGCGAGTCCCACCGTCCCGCGCCGACCCGTGCTGCCGCTGCGAAGCGCGGCTATGATGTCGCAGGGCCACTGAAGCGGACCTGAATCCATGAAGCGATCGCATGCGGGCGCGAGCGAGCTCTCCCGACGGTATTTTCTCAAGGGTCTGGCCGGCCTGGGTGCGGCCGGCTGGCTGCGCACCGCGCACTCCTCGGCGAAGGCGGGCGATGTCGTGGAGCTGCCATTCGCCCAGGGCAGCCGTGAGATCGTCCGCGACTTTCCGCAAAAAGGGCCGATGATCCTGCAGCGCACCCGCCCGCCGCTCCTCGAGACGCCGTTCGAGGTTTTCGATCGTGGCGTGTTCACGCCGAATGACCGCTTCTACGTGCGCTGGCATCTCGCGAACGTTCCCGACTCGATCGATGCGGGTGAATTCAGGCTCAAGGTTCACGGCCACGTGCGCCAGCCGGTGGCCTACAGTCTGCGCGAGCTGGTGTACGGCTTTCCGGCGTTCGAGATCGCCGCCGTCAATCAATGCTCCGGAAACTCGCGCGGCTTCTTCACGCCTCGCGTGCCCGGGGGCGAATGGGGCAACGGGGCGATGGGCAATGCGCTGTGGCGCGGCGTGCGCCTGAGGGACGTGCTCGATCGGGTCGGCGTCGCCGCGGGCGCGGTGCAGGTGCGCTTCCGCGGGCTCGACACGGGCGCTTTGCCGCAGACGCCCGACTTCATCAAGTCGCTCTCGGTGGATCATGCGCGCGACGGCGAGGTCATGATCGCCTACGAGATGAACGGCGAGCCGCTGCCGCTCTTGAACGGCTTTCCGCTGCGCCTGGTCGTGCCCGGATGGTATGCCACTTACTGGGTGAAGATGCTTGCGGACATCGAGGTCCTCGATGAGCCGGACCAGAACTTCTGGATGAGCAAGGCCTACCTGATCCCCGACACCCCCGGCGCGAACGTCACCCCGCAGGAGAAGAACGTACGGATGGTGCCGATCAATCGCATGGTGCCGCGCTCGTTCATCACGAACCTCACCGACGGGGCGAAGATCGAGCGCGGTCGATCGCTGCTGGTGCGCGGCATTGCCTTCGGCGGCGATGCGGGCATCGCCCGGGTGCAGTTGTCCACGGAGGGCGGTGAGCAGTGGCAGGACGCGAAGCTTGGCCCCGACCAGGGCAAGTACGGCTTTCGCTCGTGGCAGCACACCGTGCGGCTCGAGGCCGCGGGTGAAAAGCGGCTGATGGTGAAGGCGACCAATACCGCCGGCGTGGCGCAGCCCGCCGCCGCCAACTGGAACGGCGGCGGCTACATGCGCAACGTGATCGAGTCGACCTCCATCCACGTGACCTGAAGATCGCGATGCGCATCCCTCGTCCCGCTCGAAAATCCCGTGCGCCTGCGACCCAAGCGATAGCCTTGGCGCTGCTCGCCCTGACGAGTGTGCCCCACGCCGGGGCGCAGCGCGCGCCGCCGGAGAGCGCGCAGCCTTCCGCGGGCCCACTGAGCTCGGTGCGGGTGCACCTGCCGACCAGCATGACGCGCTTTCCGCCCGGAGAGGGCGCGGAGATCGCCAACGCCCAATGCCTGCTCTGTCATTCGGCCGGCATGGTGCTCACCCAGCCCGCGCTCAGCGTCTCGCAGTGGCAGGCCTCGATCAACAAGATGCGCACCGTGTACGGCGCGCCGCTGCCGGCCGCGCAGGTCGATGCCCTGGCGGCCTACCTGTCGAAGCTGTCCTCGGGCGCCCTGAGCGCCTCGCCGATCCCTCTCGAGTCCGCGAGGCGGTCCGAGAGCGGTGCGGGCGCGCAGGTCTTTGCAGCTCATTGCTCCGTGTGTCACCAGCTCGATGGGCAAGGCATCCCGGGCGCGATCCCGCCGCTCGGCGGGTCGGCGTGGGTGAATGGGCCCGATACGATGCCGGTGAAGATCCTGCTCCATGGCCTGTCGGGGCCGATCACGGTGAAGGGTGTCGAGTATCGCGGGGCGATGCCGGAGTTCGGCAACCAGCTGAGCGATTCCGAGATCGCGCAGGTGCTGAGCTACGCTCGCGCGCACTGGGGTAACACGGCGGGGCCGGTGACGCCTGCGGTGGTCGCGGCTCAGCGGGCGGCGACGGCCGCGCATCGCGGTCCGTGGGCGGGCGAGGCGGAGCTCGCGCCTACCAAAGACCCCCAAGCGCCACGGTGATCGCCTCGCCGTTGACGCCGCCGGCCGCGTCGCTGCACAGGAACGCGATCACCTCGGCGACCTCCTTCGGCTCGAGCACGCGGTTCTGCGGGTAGAGCGCCGCGCGCTCGCGCCACACGTCGGCGACGCTCACGCCGCGCCGCTGCGCCTCGGTCTGGGCCGAGCGCTCGGCCATGGCCGTTCGCACCCAGCCCGGGAGCACCGCATTGGAGGTGATGCCGAACGGTCCGGCATCCTGGGCGACGGAGCGTGCGAGCCCGATGAGTCCATGCTTGGAGGCGTTGTAAGCGCTGCCTGAGCGCTCCGCCTTCTCGCCCGCGGTGGAGCTCGTGAAGACCAGCCGGCCGAAGCCGCGCTTGCACATCCCGCCGACCGTCAGACGCGCGAGCTCGAACGGTCCGTCGAGATTGATGCGCATCGTCTCGCGCCACACCGCCGGATCCTGCTCCCAGATGAGCCGCTCGTGCGCCGAGCCGATGCCGTGGTTGACGACGAGGAGGTCGATCGGCCCCAATCGCCGCTCGGTCTCGGCGACCGCCGAGGCGCAGCCCTTGGGTGTTCCGAGATCCGCCGCGACGTAGTCGAGTCCCACGCTCGCGAGCTCGGAGGCGCTGCGTGCGACGATCATGACGCGCGCCCCCGCCGCGGACAGGAGCAATGCAGCCTCGCGGCCGATCCCGCGCCCGCCGCCCGTGACGAGCGCCACCCGTGACTTCATACCCGACCCTCCGCGATGACCGTGTCTGCATCGTCCCACGGCTCGGAGAGGGGCACAATCTGCTGCGGCGAATGGGGGTCAGCGCCGCGAGTGGGGTCAGCGCCGCGAGTGGAGTCAGGGCGGCGAGTGGGGCCCGGGCTGCTGCGCGTCAGTCAGGGACTGCGCGCCGTGCGCCCCGCGATGAACCCGGCGATGATCATCAGAACGCCGACGACGACGAGCATGTGAACGGCGGCGAAGGTCACCTTGAGCGCCAGCCACATGACGAGCCACGCGATGATGAACAAGGCGCCGAGCCAGTGCAGGATTCTCATGTCATACCCTCGAGGGGTGTTGCGTTGCGACCATTTGAGAATCCTTCGCGCGTGCGCGCAATCATTCGAGGGCGGGTGTTTCCGTAGGCGAAACTCCACCCGTCTGTCGGCCCTCGCCGGTTGCGCCGATTTCGGCCCGATCGCGCCTCACGGCGCGAGGTCGCCGGCCTCGCCGAGCGCGCTCTGGTGCAGGAGCTCGACCGCCGCGCGCGCCGCGGGTCCGGCCTCGCTCGGGCGCACGAGCACGAGATAGAGCGGGAGCTTGCGGGTCGCGCCGGCTTCGAGCGGCAGTGCCTTGAGCCGTCCGGCGGCGAGCGCGCCGCTGATGAGATGCTCGGGGAGCCAGGCGTACGCGAGCCCCGACTCGACCACCGCCCTCGAGGCATCGAGGCTGCCGACGGTCCAGCGCAGCGTCGATCCGAGATAGCCTTCATCGCGCGGCGCTCGCGTCCCGGAATCGCGCACGACGACCTGGCTGTACGGCTCGAGATCGTGCCGCGAGACGGCCCGCTCGAGACGCTGAAGAGGATGTGAGGGGCTGGTGCAGGCGATGAAGGTCGTCTCCCAGAGCCAGTCACCCAGGAACCCCGGCGGCACGCGCGTGGTGACGACGACGTCGGCGGAGCCGTCGAGCGCGCCCTTGAGGATCGCGTCCTCCGCGCCCGACAGCACAGCCTCGCTGAGATCGAGCTGGGTGCTCGGGCAGCGGCGCCTGAGCTCGAGCAGCGCGGCGAGGAGCCGCGATCGCGGGAAGGCGGAGTCGACGACGACCTTGAGCACCGCCTCGAAGCCGCGCTCGAGACTGTGGGCGAAGGTCTCGAGGGCGCGCCACTCGGCAAGCAAGCCGCGCGCGCGGGGAAGGAGCGCCGCGCCTCGTGCGGTCAACACGGCCCGCCGTCCCTGCACTTCGAGCAGCTTGCACTTGAGTGCTTTCTGCAGCTGCGTGATTTGATAGCTCACCGCCGATTGGCTTCGCTCGAGCACCTCCGCCGCCCGTGCATAGCCACCGAGATCGACGACCGCGGCGAGCGCAACCCATTGATCGGGATGCGTCTCCGGTGATCTCTCGAGGAGCGTTGCGGGTGTCTTCTCGAGGGATGTTCTATTTTTTCGAACGGTATGAGCGAGTTTCATGGCTGTATCTTCTGAATTACTGATCATAGGATACCCACCATTCGCCAAAGGAGGCAAAGCCATGTTGAGCGTGAGAAAGAGCGATGAGCGGGGTTACGCGGACCACGGGTGGCTCAAGTCGCGGCATTCGTTCTCGTTTGCGGACTACTTCGACCCGAGTCATGTCGAGTTCGGGGTCCTGCGCGTCATCAACGAGGATCGCGTCGCGGCCGGTCAGGGTTTCGGCACCCATGGCCATCGCGACATGGAGATCGTGAGCTACGTGCTCGAGGGACAGCTCGGGCATCGGGACTCGATGGGCAATGGCTCCGTCATCGTGCCCGGGGACGTGCAGCGGATGAGCGCGGGCACCGGGGTGCTTCACAGCGAGATGAACCCCTCAGCGAGCGAGCCCGTGCATTTCCTGCAGATCTGGATC
>Ga0070734_10000910_pt1 | contig 50064 bp, 47 predicted proteins | sample Coa_R1_8_FD_66444 | JGI IMG/M metagenome (GOLD analysis project Ga0070734, IMG submission 66444) | Surface soil microbial communities from Centralia Pennsylvania, which are recovering from an underground coalmine fire - Coalmine... | ecosystem: Environmental > Terrestrial > Soil > Unclassified ...
CAAGATCCAGTCGAGGTAGCGGCGATTCCACCAGTGGATACCGAGATTCACGCGAAGCAGGCGCAGGCTAAGCACGTTGGTGGCGATGCAATCGGCGAGAAAGCAGATGGCGACGGCTGTCAGTCCCCAGAGCGGAACGAGCAGGCACAAAAGCACCGCCAATCCGCCTTTCGTGGCAAATTCGATTCGGAAGGCCTCGCGCTCGAGCCCGCTCATCGTCGCCATGTGACCCGCGGGCCCCGTTGCGAGATTCGCGAACTGGGAGACAACGAGAATTTTCAACACGATCTGGCCAGCCATAAATTGTGATCCGAAGAGACCGAGCACGGGCTCTGCAAACACAAAGAGGAAAATCATGAGCGGCAAGGCAGACTTTGTCGCCCAGTCGGTGGTTAATGCATAAAGATGTGCCTGTTCCTCGCGCGCGGCGCGCGCATGGGCCGATGCAAACATCGGAGCGGCGACCGCGATCAGCATCTGGTAGATGACGCCCGGCAATTGCTGGAGCTGCTTGGCAACCGCGAGAATGCCGACCGGCGATGCTCCGGCGAAATATCCGAGAAGAAAGCGGTCGAGGTAATTTGCCGGAAGCCCGAGCAGCGAAACGCCATATTGCAACGCTGCGAAGCGCTTCCAGCGAACGGCCGATTGCGCACGCTGGGGCAGCGTCTGAGCTTGCCGGAGCTTCCGCACCACACCGAAACCGAGCCAGAGGAAGCCGACAGCGGACGCGGTTACGGTCGCGCCGGCATAGCCGAGCAAACGGTATCCTGCAGCAAAAAATAGAACGGTGACGATCGCCTTCGTCGTCAGCTGCACGAAGGACGATCCGACGACCATGTAGCGAATGTCCTGAAAGCCCCGCAGTATCTGCTGCGCGAAATAGCCGAGGAGCGAGAGCGGGACAGCAGCGCCCATGACCAGCACCAGAGCCGGAGCCAGATGAAGCTTGGGTGAAAAGGCCAGAAGAGAGACCGCATAGGCGGCGTAGCCAAGAAGCCCCACGGTCGAAAGAAGGGCGGCGCCGATCCCGACGAGCCGCGGTATGGCGCGGACGTCCCCTTGTTCGAGAAATTGGGGAATGAAGCGCACGGCGGTCTGCGCGAGTCCGAAGCCCAGCAATCCGGCGACCGTGCCCGCAAAGCCGTCCAGAAGGCTGAAGGATCCAAGCCCGGCCGAGCCCAATGTTCGCGAAACGTAGATCTGGAGCGGCAATCCGACGGCGAGCGTGAACAGGTTTCCGGCCAGGAGGATCAATGCCTGGCCGCCAACGCGGCTCGCGACAGACGTCTCTGGTGCAGCCAGTGCGTCCTCAAGGACGACCTGCTCGCTCATGACACCTCTGCGGGGGTCGCGAATCTCTTTACCCCACGCGACGCTGGCGCCTCGGCGCAAGCAATGATCCGCTCTTCCCATAACGGCGCGAGGCGATCCCAACTCCACTCCTTCGCAAGCTCCGCTCCCGCGCGCCCCATGCGCTCCTCAAGAGAAGGATCGCCGAGCAATTGGCCGAGCCTCTGGACAAGCTGGTCATCGTTCCAGACGACAAAGCCGTTCACGCCGTCGACGACGCCTGGCGCCTCGCAATAGCCGAAGACGATCTGCGGCAATCCGCACGCAGCGGCCTCCTGCGTGACCCTCGGCGCTCCTTCGGCCTTCGAGGGCAGCACAAATATCCGAGCGCGAGCGAATTCATACGCAAGATCGGCGGGCATAAGGGCACCCGGAAACGAGAGATTGGCTAACCCGCGCCGATTCGCTTCGTTCACCAGCGCCTGACGCGTTGCTCCCTCCCCGAACCAGCGGAAATCGGCTCCCGGAAAGCGGTGCGCCAGTTCGAGAAACAGTTCGGGGCGCTTGCGATCGCCTACGGTTCCCGCGCCAACCACGACCGCACGCCTCTGCTCTGACCGGACGATCGGACGAAACACTGCGGTGTCGACGCCAAGGCCAAGCACGCTCACCTTGTTCCCGTATTTTGCCCGCGCCATGCGTGCGAGAAACGGGCTGATCGCGATCAGAGCGTCGGCCCCGTCGCGGATCTCATCATACCGACGTCCGACTCTGCGCTCGACGTCGTGGCAAAAGACCGGATGGCCGGCAATCGCCGCGAAAAGCCGCTGGTCTTCCTCTCCGCCCACGAGTTCTTCGATCGTGGCGACGACTGGGATCTTGCGTCCGGTGAGTGCGCGCGCGCGAAGCGCGAGATTGTCGGCGCGATGATGCAGCCCCGGATAGAAGATGGCGTCGAACCGATCCTGGTAAAGCCGCCAGAAGCGCAGGCGCCACCAGCGATCATCCGCAATGCGCACGATGTCTACGCGCGTATTGGACGCGACGCGCGGGTCCGGCGCGCCGAACGAGACAACTGTCGGCCGCCAGATCTCCGAGCGCCAGCGGGCGAGTATTTCCTTCGTGTTCTGGACCTGCGCGTTCAGATTTCCGGCATCGACCGCCCGGGCAAACAGGATGCGCCGCGGCTGCCTTCTCGACCGCGCGATCTCCGAAGCATCAACCGCGCGGTTCACGTTCGCGAGCTCTTGGCAAAGGCCTCGGCGACGAGGAGGTCGCGAGCGTCATCGACCTCAATCGGCGGATGGCGAGTAACAACCAGCGCCATAGGCGGGCAAAAGCGGTTCTTCGTTTGCAAAAAGGCTGCGGTCCGGAAGGCGTAGCCCTGCCCGCTTTCGCGGAACTGTGGCGGAAGATCCTGCCGCCGGACTCGCGCGCGCAAGGGATCATGATTGATTCCCCTCCCCTCGCCGCTTGCGTCCGCCGTCCACAGAAAGCCGTGATCCTCGATGACGCAGAGCGCGGAGTTGAAGCGCGGCTGATCGAGAGCGTCGACGAGGTGCGCGATATCTGCCGGCGTTGTGAAGGGCGAGGTGCACTGAAGAAACACAATGATTGCCGGGTCACCCAAGGCCGGCAGTGCGTGAAGAAGGGCAGATTCCGATGAACTTGAATCCATTGCGAGTTCTGCCGGCCGCACGACGGGAGTCGCGCCATGGCGCGAGGCCGTATCGAGAATCTGCCGGTCATCGCTGCTAACAAAAATCTCGTCGATGCGGCCGGACTCGCGCGCGGCAGCGATGGAACGCACAAGCAGCGGCACGCCATCTACGAGCTTGAGGTTCTTGCCCGGAATTCCTTTCGAGCCGCCGCGCGCGGGAATCAGCGCGACTTTTCGTTGCCTAGCGCGAGCCATGCGCACCAGATGGCGGCGTAGCCTTCCGTGCCTTTGCTAGGCGATCGAGCGCGAGCCAGAAACCCTCGCCCGTGTTCTCGTGGCCCTGCCAGATCTCCGGAATGAACCCGGCCCCGGGGGCTGCGCGATCGATCACCTGGAACATGGCACCGAAATCGATCGCACCTTCGCCGATCTGGAGACCCTCGCCGTCGACCCCGCGCGCATCGGCGATATGCAGGTGGGCCGCGAACGGCGATACCGACTCCAGAAAGGACATGAAGGACTCGCCACGATGTGTGCAGGCGAGCATCGAGTGCGAGGTGTCAAGACAGACCCGGAGTCCGAGCGCCGTGCAAAGCGCCACGATTTCGGTCGCCGAAACGAACAGGTTGTGAAAGCGCTGTCCTCCAAAATGCCACGGGAACGGCGGCATGGTCTGCGGCCAGAAGACGACTGCGGGATCGGCGGCTTGCTCGAGGCTTTGCTTCAGGATCGAAATTCTCGCTTTGCTTTCATTCTCGCCGAGCGGGCGATCAAGGGAAAAACCGCCGACGTTGGTGACGATGCCAACCGGACCATCGACGGCAAAATGTTCCGAAAGGCGCTTGACTGTTTCGACGACCCGGGCCAGCTCCTTGAGCGAGTGCGCGCGATATTCCTGATCAAGCGAGCAGAGGTCGAGGACGTGATCGCCGCGAAAGAGCTCCGGGGCATGCACCACGAGGCGCTGTCGCTTGCGACCAATGACAGCGGCCGATGCATCGCCATCGAGGTCACGATAACTAAGATGGAATTCGACGAAATCCGGCTCCGACGCGCCAAGCAGCGCCTCGAGATCGCGATAGCGGACGGGGATTCCCCAGGGGCGGCCGAAACTGTAGCGGCGCGGGCCGTCCACGCGCACAGAGACCGACTCGAGATCTGAAGGATAGAAAGGTGTGCCAGCGCGGACTAGCCGGGGGACGGGGCGGCCGAGAAGGGCTGCCAATTTGTTCGGCTGCAATCCTTCGCCGGGTCCGCGCACTTCGATCAACGACTCGACCAGGATCGTACCGGCATCGATATCGGCTTTCGCAAAAATCGATTTTCCGAGCGCCACCCGGTTGGCACGCTCGCCCTGGCTGACGTTGCGCGAGCGGCCGCTGCCGAGTCCTTCTTCTACCTGCCGGATGCCGCGAACCATCATCGCGAATTCATCGGGCAGAAGACTCACCTTGTGGTCGTTTCCCTCGAGCGCCCGGTCGACCGTGAAATGCTTTTCGATGACACGGGCGTCCATTGCGACGGCCGCGATCGCGATCGCGATATCACGCTCGTGCCCGGAATAGCCGACCACGCCCTGAGCGATTTCGGCGAGCCGCTTCAGGTATCTAAGATTGATATCCTTGAAGGGCGCGGGATACGTCGAATTGCAGTGAAGGAAGATAAAGGAGGCGCCGATCTTCTGGAGCAGCCGCGCGGTCTCGGTGATCTCCTCTTCCGAAGACATTCCGGTCGAGCATATGAGCGGGATGCCGTACCCGGCGATTGTCTTCAAGAGCGTATGGTTGGTGAGATCGGCGGACGCGACCTTGAGGGCCGGAAGCCCGTAGTGCCGGAGTTCCTCGGCGCTCGTGTCATCCCAGGCCGTGCAGAGCGGCACCAGCCCGAGTGAACGTGCGAGATCGAAACAGCGGAAGAGATCGTCGCGGCCGAGCTGAAAGCGGCCGAGCAGATCAAGTACATATTCGGTTCCGAGATTTTCGCCCGCGCTCGCTGCGGCGCTCTTGCCGTACAGCGCCGTCATGTCACGCATCTGGAATTTCGCGCAATCGGCGCCGGCGCGCGCCGCCAGCCGGATCAATTCGAAGGCGCGCTCCACATTGCCATTGTGATTGTTGCCGATCTCGGCAATGACGAAGGTGGGATCGTCAATCGATATCCGCCGGTTCGCAATCTCGACGGCATCCGACGGTTCCCGCCGGCGTGCAACGCCGGTCAACCGGCGTTCATCATCGACCAGCGGCAGATAAAGAACATCCGACAGGAGCTCGTTGATCCTTTCGGCCGAGTCCGTCGGCCTGCCGACACGCACGCCCCGATTGGCAATGGCGCCGACGCGCTCGCCGGCGTCAGGCGCAGGTGCAGCGGCGATCCAGCGGATCAGATCGCCGTTCGAAACGCTTCCCACAAGGCGGCCGGACCCATCGACGCAAAAGACAATCCGTCCCCTGACCCGCGTGATTTTCGCCGCTGTCTCTTGGATGGAGACATCCTCGCTGACGATATAGGTCTCGAGGCGCCGATCGATAATCATGGCGCGATTCCGCAAGCTTGCCGTTTGGCCGCAAGAAAGGCGTGCATTCGGGCGTCGCCGTCCATGAAACGGGCGGCTTCCGTTTCGTCCCCGGGCCAGTGGAGGGAGATCTCACGGAACGGAAAGACCATGTCGAGCGACCGCCACTCTTCCGTCCTCACCGTCACAGGAACAATGCCGCGTCTCAGCGCGTCGTAAAGCGCCGTCGAATACCAGGAGAGCAGCAACCGCGGCCGGGCGGTTTCGAGGAATTCCTCGAACGGAACGGCGGACTCGGACCACGTCACACCTTCGCTCCCGCGCCAGCGCTCGAAGAAACCCGAATGGTCGCGCGGATGCGGCCGCAGGATGACCGCAATATTTCTGCGGCGTGCCCATTCGACAAACGCAATGCAATCTTCGAAGCCGACTCTCTGGCCGTAACAGCCGGCGACCGCCACCGCGCGCTTCGTTTCGATGAGCGTGCTTTGTTCGCGCGAAAGGAGCACGCGCGCCCGAGGCAGGCGACTCGCGAGATGCTGCTGCTCGGGCTCCGTGAAGCAACGAACCTCTTCGAATTCGGGATACACGAGGCTCCGGCATTGAAAACCGTGCAGATGATATGCGGCGCGCAGTCCCGCCGTAGCGGCTGCATGGGCTACCGCGCTCGCGGCGGAAAAGACGACCGGCTCGCGCGTGCCGCGCCTCCGCAGCATTCGAAACCAGGCCCTGCACCAGACGAATCGATGCGCTTCCGTCACGAACGCGACCCGGCGGTCGCGCGCAGAAAGCCCGCGGAGATCGCGATCCGACAGTTGCGCGCGCGCGTCATGTGAAATCGCCTTCCACTCCCTGAGAAGCTCACGCCATCCCGGCTTGAAGTGCTGGGCGAAAGACGCAACCGACGTCTCGTTCAGGAACGTAACCGGCTCCTGGCGTTCTTCGGCGAGCTCGCGCTGCAAGGCGGTTTCGCGGATCGCGCCGATCCCGACGAAAACAGTATTCTTCAGGGAGTCGGCCGATCGGACACGGAGCATCTGCACGTAGAGAAGCCCGAGCAGACAAAAACCCATCTGTTGAGCGGCCCATCCGGCCAACCCGAATATTCCCGCGATGGCGAGAAGCCCAGCAGCCGCGCGCGACCTCGGCCCCCGCTCGACCGGCAATCCGCAGGCATGCGCCCGGATCGTGCGCTCGACGTTGTTCAGCCAACGGATGCCCGGCGGAAGCGCCTGAACTCCGGCCACCAGCGCTTCGATCGGATTGACGCCTGGCGTTGGCGCGCCCTGCAGAAACATCGTTCCGCAACGGCGTGCCTCTTCAGGCGGCGCACCAGTCGCGCCGGAAAGTGTCGGAAGAACAGAGAAGGACGTCACAGCACCCTTGAATCCGCCAATGCTACCGCACTCGCAGGTGAAACGCCCACCTGCGCGCGCACCGATTGCCGTTTCGATCTCTCCACCTGCTAGGCGGCAGCAAGACCGCAAACGATGTGATCGCGGGGAAGCACAACGCTGGTATGCCTCCCCATCAAATTCAGCAGAACTGAGACGCGGCCCGTCCCGTCGAGGCGTTCGAGTTCGCCAACCAGATCGACAAAGGGACCAAAGGCGATGCGAACGTGATCACCAGGCGAGAGATTACCGCCATCCCGCATGACGTCGTTTTCACCGCAAATGCTCCTGATCGCTTCTATGGCGCCCCTGGGTGCGGGGACTGGCAACTCGCCATGCGCGACGAGATGCGACACGCCGAGCGTGCCATTGATGCTGCGCCACCGGTGAACGAGGAGGTCAAGACGGACAAACAGGTACCCGGGAAAGAACGGGCGGCGCACCTGTTCGAGGCGGCGTGCATGGCGGCGCTGTTTCAGGCGCACCGGAAGAAAGACATCAAAGCCCTGATTTCGAAGCTGGCTGGCGGCAATCAATTCGCGATTGGAAAGGCATTGCACGGCGTACCAGCGCGCGTGTTCGAAATGACCTTCGGTCCAATATTCCGACATGCCTGCCCCTGCTCGCGGACGCTCGCGCGCTACAGGGCCTGCAAGAGACCACCAGCGTCTCCCGCTGGCACATGCCCGCCGCCGGCCGTGTCCGCGCGCGACAGTCAATCATCTGAAAGTTAACGACTATTCACCATCGGCCGCGCCGCCCGGCTGCGTGTCCGCGAAGGCGCGGGTAAAGATGGTTAGCACGGCGGTAAGCAATTGGGACCAAGTAACCGTCCCTACCACTACAGCCCGAGATTTGCAGGGTTTTTGCTTTCGCCCCGTGTGCCGTTTTGGCAAACTCCCATCGGCACAGCTCGTGCGAGTACGCACGTCAGGGAAGACGTCAAATCTTTTGGCGTTGTCCCAAAAAGGGGCGTCGGGCGGCTGTGTCTGGAAGGTGGGCTGAAGTGTGGGGCGGCGTGGCCGGGATCGGGCACGGGGGCGGGTCATGGCTGATCCTTGTCGCCCTTAGCGTCATCGCGACGCTTACGACGGCCATCATCTGCCTGAATTCCAGCACCCTCGGCGCGTTCACGCAGCTGATCGATCGGCCCGACCTCGGCCGCAAGCTTCACGGGCGCGACACGCCGATCGTGGCCGGACTGGCGATGATGATCCCCGCCCTGGCTCTCACGATCGCGGAAACGCTTCTCTTTCACGCCAACAGCTTCATGCTTCCGGTGACGTTCGCAGCCAGCATGGTGATGGCGGTGGGCGTCCTCGATGATCGGCTCGACGTCTCGCCAGCCTGGCGTTTTCTGGCTCTCTTCTTTGTCGTTTACGTCGCCTTCTCCGTCGAGCCGCTGTTCGTCATACGCACGCTCAACCTCGACCTGCTCGGAAACAAGCTGAGCATTCCACTTCATTCGCTCGCCGGACCCGTGACGCTTCTCATGGTCGTGGGGTTCACCAATGCGGTGAACATGGCCGATGGGATGAACGGACAATTGCTGGGCTCGATGTTGATCTGGTCCATGCTCCTCCTGCGCTACGTGCCCGCCGCCGAAACGGCGCCCATCGCAGGTCTTGTGTGCTGCTCCGCCGCGGCACTCGTCTTCAATCTGCGCGGAAAGGTCTTCTCCGGGAGCGCAGGCGCCTATGCCGGCGCGGTCTTCGTAGGTCTCTCGGCCATTGCCATTTATCGGGAAACCCATTCGAACCTCGCGGCCGTGACCGTTGCGATCTGGTTCTGGCTGCCAGTCGCGGACTGCCTGCGGCTGATGGCGACCCGCATGCTCGCGTCCCGGTCGCCGTTCAGCGGGGACCGCCAGCATCTGCATCATCATCTGCTCGCGCGCATGTCGCACGCGAATGCACTCACGGTTTATCTCGCACTCCTCGGACTTCCCGCACTTGTTACGGAGATCAATGCGGTCGCAGGGCAGTTGATGCTCGGCCTCTGCGCCGCGATTTACGTCGCCCTTGTGCTTCCGCGTGAGCGAGAGCGCGGCACGATCTCCCTGACTCGGACGGCGATCGATGCCGCAGAATAATCGCTCATCGGCACAACCTGTGCAGCTGGCGAGGCACGGAGCGTCTCGGGGCCGGGTCGCGGCCACGCCTCTCTACTATCTTGTCGACTGGCTCCCGCCCGATTTTGGCGCCGTGGGCCAGTACGCCCTTCGCTTCGCGCGTGAATGGGCAGAGTCTGGCCGGGACGTTTGCCTCATCGGACTCACGCGTGGTCCTGCGAGCGTGGCGCGGGAAACGTTCGCGAGCGGCGGCAAACTCGAAATCCGCCGCCTGTCTGCAAAGCCATGCGACAAATCCAGCCACGCAAAGAGGCTCATCTGGTCCATCGTCGCCAACGTCCGTCTCATTACACAATTTGCCTTGGATCGCTCTGCGCATGGCGCGGAGTTGATGATCACCGGCTCGCCGCCTTTCATGCTGTTCCTTGCGCTGCCGGCGAAATGGCTGCGCAAGGCGACGCTCCGATTCCGGACGACGGATTTCTATCCTGAAGTGATCATCGCCGACCGCGGCCGGAGTTCGGTTTTCCTGAGAGCTCTCGAGCGCGTGACCTGGTGGATGCGCCGTCGGGTCGACGTGTTCGAAGTCCTCGGTGAAGATCAGAGGAGGCTGCTGCTCGACGCGGGAATCGCCGCCGGGCGCATCGAGCTCAGGCGCGATATGCCCCCATCCGACCTGGCCGGAGATCGCCTGCAGGTCACACTGCCATTCGGGTTAGACGATAAGTTCGTGCTCCTTTACTCAGGCAACTGGGGCGTGGCGCACGATACGAAAACCACCGTCGAAGGTCTCAAACATCATCAGCACCAGGGGACGAGCCGCTTTGCCCTGTGGCTGAATGCGACGGGTGCAAACGCCGATGTGGTCGAAGGCGCCCTCGCGGCTGCGGAGGTCGCGCATGCCCGGACCCGGCCCGGGCCTCTCACGGAGTTCGCCCATATTCTTGCCGCCGCGGACGCCCACCTCATCACGCTTCGTAACGAATTCGCAGGATATGTCCTGCCATCAAAGGTCCATGCCTGCCTTGCTTCCAACAAGCCGATCCTCTTCGTCGGGCCGGAAAGCTCGGACGTCCATCTTCTCGCGAGCGGACGCCCCAACGCCGTTTACGAGCGCGTCGATGTCGGCGATGCCGAAGGTTTCGCTGCAGCCCTCGAGCGAATTGCCGATGCCGTGGCTTCGGAGCCCAAGAGCGACCGGCAGCAAGACGTCGCACACGCGGCTTAACGGAGTCCGGCCTTGAAGAGCGCACTTGTCCTCGGCGCCGGGGGTTTCATCGCGAGCCACCTCGTCAAGCGTCTCAAGCGTGAAGGCTTCTGGGTGCGCGGCGTCGATCTCAAATTCCCGCAATTCTCCGAGAGCGCGGCGGACGATTTCGTGATCGGGGACTTGCGCGAACAGGACGTGTGCCGCGCCGTCATCGACCGCAAGTTCGATGAGGTCTATCAGCTCGCCGCAGATATGGGCGGCGCAGGATACATCTTCACTGGTGAGCACGACGCCGAGGTGATGCACAATTCGGCGACCATCAATCTCAATATCGTCGAGGCCTGCCGCAAACGCAATGTCCGGCGGGTCTTCTATTCGTCTTCGGCGTGCATGTATCCGGCCCATAACCAGGAAGATCCGGAAAATCCCAACTGCGCCGAAGACAGCGCTTATCCGGCCGCCCCGGACAGCGAATATGGCTGGGAGAAGTTGTTCAGCGAGCGGCTTTATCTCGCCTACAACCGCAACCACGGAATGGAATGCCGGGTCGCGCGCTATCACAATATTTTCGGGCCGGAAGGCACGTTCGAAGGCGGACGCGAAAAGGCGCCGGCTGCGCTCTGTCGGAAAATCGCGAGCGCCAGAAACGGCGATGCTATTGAGATCTGGGGCGACGGCAAGCAGACGCGCTCGTTCCTTTATATTGACGAATGCATCGAAGGCTCGCTGACCCTGACGCGTTCGTCGCATGTAGGACCGTTCAATATCGGTTCCGAAGAAATGGTCACAATCGACGAGCTTGCGCTCGCGATCATGGATATCGCCGGAAAGAAGCTCGATCTATTGCATGTTCCCGGGCCGCTCGGCGTACGCGGACGCAATTCCGACAATCGCCTCATCCGGAAGACTCTGGGATGGGCGCCGTCGCGGCCTCTGCGGGAAGGACTCGAGAAAACCTACGCCTGGATCGAAGAGCAGGTGCGCTGGCGCGAAGGCGCAAACCGCACTGACGCTGCGCCGCTTCCGGCCTAGGATCTCCGTCTATCCGGTTCTTCGAGCAGTTCTTACGCCTGCACGGAGCGAGCGGGCGGGCTCGCGTCTGATTCGATCGGGGCAAGGCCGTCCAGGACGGGGGCCGGCGGGCCATCGGCAACGAGCACACCATGCTCGAGCACGATCAGACGCTGGCAAAGTGCGAGCGTCTCGCGCCGATGCGCGATGACGATGATCGTCGGATGTGCCGGATCCGCAATCAGACGTGTGAGAATGGCTTTTTCGTTTCCCACGTCGATGGCATTGGTCGCTTCGTCCAGAATGAGCAGCCGCGGCTTGCGCAGGAGCGCGCGTGCAAGCGCTATGCGCTGACGTTCCCCGCCCGATAACAACGTTCCACGTTCACCAACGATCGTATCGAGTCCATCGGGCGAGGAACGGACAAAATCCGCAATTGCCGCGCGGTCGAGCGCGTCCCACAAGAGGTCTTCGGCCGCATCCGGATTGGCCCATAGAAGATTCTGGCGGATCGATTCGTGGAACAAGAACGGGTCCTGCGGTACGTAACTGATCGCGTTTCGCCACACTGGCAGCACGGCACCGCGAAGCTCCGCGTTGCCAACGGTGATCGTTCCCTGTTGCGGTTGATAGAGACCCACGAGCAGGTCGGCGAACGTGGTCTTTCCCGCCCCGGAGGCCCCCGACACGCCCAGGATTGTGCCGGGCTCGATGACGAGATTGAGGTTTCGCACGCCGCCTCTTTCATCGGCTCCGGCTTCAAAGCGATGAACGAAGGTGACTCCCAGGAATTCGATGGCGCGGAAAGGGATCGGCTGCAAAGGCTGCGCGGAAACTGGGGCCGGAACGGCCGATGATCTGGTCTCGAGCTCCCTTTCCAGCGAACGAATCGTCTCATAGGCTGGCAAGGCCTGCACCAGAAGCTGGGAATCGGTGTGGAGCTGCGTCGCCGGACCGTTCATGCGCGAGAAGATCACCAGCAACGTGATGAGCACCGATGCAGACAGGTGCAGAACGATGATTCCGACGAGGAGAGCAACCGCGCCCACGAGGCTCGCCACGGTGGTAACGGCGAGCCGGGCGATGGTTTGACGACGCAAAAATGCGATTTGCTCCACACCCAGCGACCGGAGCGTGCTTTCGAATTCGCGCACAAAAACAGACTGTAGGTTCTGCGCCAGCGCGAGTTTCAACGCACCGAGAAAGCGCCCCATATCGTTGATGATGGCGAAGTTCGCCTGCGTAGTCCGTTCTCCATAACGACGAGCGCGATTGAGTGCCGGCGAAAGTGTCAACGTCCCCAATGCCACGGCTGTGACCGCAAATAGCGCCAGTGGCGGCGACAGGTAAATCGCAATCCCGATCTGGCTGCCCAGCATGATGAGCGTCACCAGATCGCGGAAAACGAGAACGGTCGCGCTGTTCAGCCGCGACGGTTCTGTGGAGAGCAACTGAACGACGCGGCCATGGTGAAGGTGGGTGATGACGCTCCATTCCGCGGCCGCGAGCTTGCGTGTCAGTCGCGTCCTGATGCTTCGGACGTAGTCGATCCCAAGCTGCGCGACCGTGATATCGCGCATGGCGATGACCACCCCTCTCGCAATCATCAGGACGACGAAGACACTCACCAGGAGTTCAAGCTTGCCAGCGCGCGTTTCCACCGAGGCAAATCGAAAAAACCGGCCCGCGAACATCGGCATTGCGCCGGCCTGCGCTGAACCGCTTATGAGCGAAATGAAAGGAATGAGCAGCAAGATCCCGATCCCTTCGACGACGGCGCCTGCAAGGACGAGAGACACTGCCGTGATCCCCTTGCTACCAGCATGCGAAGTGACATCCGACAGAAACGGAAGCAGAGCCCGAACAACGTTGTTTCGGTCTCGACGGGAAATGCGCGGGCCGGTGGCGTTCAAACGGTTGCCTCTGCGGGCAGCTTCCGAAAGTGATCGGAAAGTCTGTCGATGACTTCGCCCAGTCGGTTGAAATCCAGGGGCCGGCTCAGGCGGAACACGGGAACGCGGCGCGCGAGTTCTGCTGAAGCGACAAATATTTCTTTTGCCCGGCCGATCTGCCTCGCGAGTTGGCTGCGGTAGACATTCCCAAGAATGGCCTCGAAGGCGTCAGAACCCTGCAATCGCTCAACGCTCACCTCCGAATCTCGAGCTTCCGCAAGTTCGTAGACCGCATGAAGCCCACGCGCCTTGTCGGGATGATCGGGTGCGGGTGCAGGCAAAAGAAACTTGTTGAAGCCACGAAATTCACGATCGGCGTCTCTTTGCGAAATGCCGAGTCCCGTCATCGCGCTCTCCCAGAGTCTCAGCCGATTGACGCCCGGAAAAATCTCTGATCCTGAATTGCTGCGCCTGATGTAGCTCACGTCATCGCAAAGGACCTGGTGACCACGAGCCGCGAACGCGGCAGCCATTGTGGACTTGCCGGCCCCGCTATCGCCGGCAAAGGCGATCCCCATGTCACCAACCTGGATCGCAGCCGCATGAAGCGGAAAAATTCCGCGAAGATGGCATAAGGCGCCGAATACCGTTCCGAGGATATAGGCGTGAACGTCGCGAGGATCCGATCCCTCCAGCGCTTCGACGTCGATCCCTCCCATCGTCACCCGGTAGCGCGCAGCCTGATCGATGCGAATCAGAAGCTCGTTACCATCCCACTCGGCGTCAGGGGCGCGGTAGGTCGCCGCCATGAGCGTCTCGGGCACAGAGGCCCGGCGAATGACGACGCGCTCCCTGCTCGGCGCGCCGGAAGGAAGTTCCACGGCCCCTGGAAGCGCGAATTCCGAACCAACGCACAATCCCGCAAGCGCATAATGGATCACGTCGGCCGGCCCGTTCGAACCTCGTTCGGAAACGCAGTGGATAGGTGATCCCACTATCGCATCCGTGCGTGCATCAAAACGGGAAATCTTTGAAAATGCTTGCGTCCGGAAATTAACCGGCCCGCGCACGAATGCTCGCGCGTACTTGCCTTTCAAAGGGAAACATGCGACTTTGAAATTTAATTACGCTACCAAAAGGGGGCGGAATTCGATGCGCTCGGAAGACAGCAAAAAGGATACGGCCGCCAAGAAGCGTGAGCCGTGGCAACGCCCTGCGTTGCGCCGGATCGGCGCAAACAAAGCCGAAGGCCACAAGGCCTCCACCCTCGATGATGGCAATCAGGGCGGCGGCAATACGGGCCATCACAGCTAATCACAGCGGGCCTGTTTGCGACAGCCTGTATCGAACGCGAGTGTCGTAGCCCGGACAGGCGGCCTCGTGGAATCGCAAATCGACAACGAGATCGTTGCGCTCAATATTGAGAGCGGGACCTGTTACGGGCTGAACAGCGTCGCCACACGGATCTGGAACATGCTGACGGCGCCGATGCGGGTGGACGATATCTGCAAGGTCCTTGTTGCGGATTACGACGTCGACCGCGAGGTCTGCGAGCATGACGTTATCGAACTGATCCTCCAGCTCCGCGCGGAAAATCTGGTTGCCGTGACCGACGGTCCATGACCGCAATCGCCGGGGTTTGGCGATTCGACGGTCGTCCGGATGCCGGGAGCGTCTGCACCCGGATGCTCGCGGCTCAGAAAATCTATGGCATTCACGATACCTCCGCCTGGGACGGGGGGGAGATCGGGCTCGGGCGTTGCCTCATGCGAGTCCTTCCGGAGGAGGCATTCGATCATCAGCCGCTTGCTCGGGACCTTTACGTCCTCATCGCCGATGTTCGCCTCGATAATCGCGAAGAACTCGCAAAAGCGATCGGTGTCTCCACCTCAGATTCCGGCAAGCTCGCCGACGCCGCCATTCTTTTGAAAGCAATCGAACGTTGGCACGAAAGCTGCCTTGAGCGCCTCGTCGGCGACTTCGCGTTTGCATTCTGGAACACGAGGCGGCGAGAACTGAAGCTCGTGCGAGATCCGCTGGGCCAGCGCCCGCTCCACTATCATCGTGGCAACCGCTTCATCGCATTCGCGAGCATGCCGAAAGGCCTGCATGCGATCGCGGACATTCCCTACGCGCCCGATATGGAACGGGTCGCAGAGACGCTCCTGCTCATGCCGGAAACAGGCCGGCGAAGTTTCTTCAAGGACATCGAACGCGTCGAACCCGGCCATGTCGTAACGATTACCGACAAGGGGCTTTCGGTCAGCCAATATTGGCGACCGGTGCGACGCAGGGTGCAGCTCGCCCGCGCCTCGGATTACGGCGAGGCTGTACTCGCGCTTCTCGACCAGGCCGTGCGCGCGAGAATGCGCAGCACGGGTGTCGTCGCAACCCAGTTGAGCGGCGGACTCGACAGCAGCGCGGTGACAGCGTCAGCAGCGCTCGCGCTTGCAAAATCTGGCGGGCGCCTACCGGCTTTCACCAGCGTTCCGCGCAAGACCTACCGGGCTCGCAAGACGGACCGAGTCGTCGACGAAGGTCCTCTAGCGGCGGCTACCGCCGCTCTCTATCCGAATGTCGATCACGTGCTGGTCTTCAATGAGGGACGTTCGCCGACGGCAGATCTCGACCGCGGCTTTTATCTCTATGACCGGCCGCTTCATGGCATCTCCGGCGCGGGCTGGAGTTACAGCCTTTACAGGGCGCTGGCCGGCCATGACGTGAAGGTTCTTTTGACCGGCGAGTTCGGCAATATGACGCTGAGCTATGACGGCCTGGAGCTTCTTTCCGAAGATTTCGCCTCAGGGCATTGGCTGCGGCTGCTGCGGGAGTGGCGGGCGCTCGTTTCGCGGGGAATGTCGTGGCGAGGCCCACTCGGTCTGATCCTGGCGCCCCGGATATCGCCTGCGCTCTGGCTCCGATTGCGCCGTCTCGCCGGCCGACCTGGCGCAACACAACGCGAATACTCTGCCCTGAACTTTGATTATCTCGGTCGGATCGATCGGGATCGCATGCGCACGCATGACGTTTCGTTTCGGCCGTGGAAAAACGGCTTCGACCAGCGGCTCTGGGCGTTGCACCGCGTCGATCCGGGCAATTTCCGCAAAGGTGGGCTCGGAGGATTTGGAATCGACGTCCGCGATCCGACGGCGGATACCAGGCTGGTCGAGTTTTGCCTTTCAATTCCCACCGAGCAGTATCTGCGCAACGGCATGCCGCGGGCGCTCGCGCTCGGCGCCCTGGCCGGTCGCCTGCCTGAGGCGGTCTTGCGGGAAGAGCGGCGGGGATTGGCGACGGCAGATTGGTTTGAGGACATGGATCGGGCGCGATGTGATCTGGCGCGTGAGCTCGAAGCGACAGGTGCTTGCGAAGACGCTCGCGAAATCATCGATATTCCGCGGCTCCACGAACTAGTCGAAAATTGGCCGTCGGACTGGCAGTCGGACGACGTGGTCACGAGCCATCGTTACGTATTGCCACGAGCGATCGCGGCCGGCCACTTCATCAGGCGCGCGACCAGAAGCAACCGATAGTGATATTGTCAAAGCTGAAGGGGCCACGAGACCACTGTCATCTCGATGAGACCGATGTTTGGCGCGTTGCGCAAGTTCTGGCATCTCGACTGGCCTGACCGGCTCCTGCTCGCGGAGTCCGTTGGTTCGCTTGCGCTGGCGAGCCTTGCGATCGCGTTTTTGCCCTTTCGCACCGTCGCTCGGATCGCCTCGGCCCCGACGAGAACGCCACCACCGGACGACCAAGCACGCACCACGCTTGACCGGATACGATGGAGCATCATGGCTGCCTCCGCGCGCGTGCCCTGGCGCACCGTCTGCTTTCAGGAGGGGCTAGCAGCGCACTGGATGCTTTGGCGCCGCGGGATGCCCAGCATCCTTTACTATGGAGCCGCTCTTAGCACCGACGCAGAGCTAGCGACCCATGTCTGGGTACGAAGTGGTGCGTTCGATATGGTCGGCTGCGAGACTGCATCCGACTACGCCGTGCTGGCGACGTTTCCCACGACCGATGCGTTGCGCGCGAAGAGTGCGCGCGCCTGACCGCCGACCGATGCGCCTCGAGCGTCCCGCGCTTCCGAGCAGAGAGTTCCTTCTTGCAGCTGCCTGTTCCATGTGGCCGCCGTCGGATGAGCGCGAGGCTGCGATCCGCGCTGCTGCGGCGCCTCCCCTCGACTGGAACCGCTTCCATCGCGTGGCAGCTCGCCATCGCATCATGGGACTTGTGCGCGACGGCCTGAAGCGCTCGGAGATTCACCCGCCGTCAGCGATTGACGATGCGATCCGCACTGCCGCAGCGGCGCAGCTTCGCAATAACCTGTCCTTCGCCGCGGAGCTCGTCCGCCTCCAGAGGGCATTCGATCAAAGAAACCTTCCGGTCACGGTCTTCAAAGGTATTCCGACCGGCCTGCAGATTTACGGAAACCTCGCGACAAGACACGCGAAAGATATCGATATGATGGTTGCGCCGGCCTCGGTGCTCGATGCCTGTGCGCTTCTAGAGAGCGCAGGATACCGCAGGGTCGATCCGCCCACCGGCGTCTCCGGCGCCCGCCTGAAGACGCTGCTACGAACTGGAAAGGACTTCGTCTTTCAGCATGCCGGAAACAGCGAGCTCGAGGTTGAGCTGCACTGGCGGCTGTTCAACAACCAGAATTTCATGGACCAGCTGGAGACGGTTACAGAAACATTCCCCGCTCTGGACAACACGCGCTTCAGAACTTTTTCAGGCGATGATCAATTTGCCTATCTCTGCGCGCACGGTGCCGCATTCGCCTGGTGCCGCCTGAAATGGCTTGCCGACGTGGGCGCGATCCTCGCCCGCAATGATCCTGACGGTATGGTCCGCCTCTATGAGGCGGCCATCGCGCGCGGTGCCGGACGACCTGCCGGACAGGCCATTTTGCTTTGCCAGCGGCTGCTCGGCTTGCGCGTTGCCGACGACCTGCTCGGGACGCTCCGCGGTGATCGCCAGATCTCGAGGCTAGAAAGACTCGCAATCCAGGCCCTGACTTCGGGCGAAGGAGAAGCCGATCCCTACGACTCACCGGGTGGAATGAAACCGATCGCGCGCTCTCTGTGGCTACTCGGCGGAACGGCGCACTACCTTTGGGGCGAGTTCAAGTCGCGCTGGATCAGCTGGAACGACGTCATCGCCGTTCCACTCCCGGACGGACTCCAGTTTGCTTATGCCGTTCTTCGCCTGCCGCTCTGGCTCAAACGCAAGCTCGCGTCGCGCGCGAGATAGAGTCTCTGGCTCTATTGGGCCATGCGCCCGCCAACGCGCAGGGTTTTCTCGAGTTCACCAATGAACGCCCGCTGATCAAACCGGCCATCCGGTTCGCGCACGAGCCATCCGCGCAAGGTCGGAATGTCCAGCCATGGGTCATAAATGCGGATGCCGTCAGAGATGAGTGCGGCAACATAGCTGAAGTAGCCCTTTCCCATGATCAAAACGTCCGCTTCGACCATCTGGCGCATGGTCCAGATCGCGTCCCGATTGAGATACAATTCTGCGCGCTCTCCGAACTCCCCGAACGCACGAAACGACCCCGAATCGCCTTCCGAGAACACGGAAATGCGATGCGCGATACCGCGCCCTGTCAGGATATCGTCTACGCGCCGCGTGACTGCCACCACGCCGGCAATGCCGGCCCAGCGTCCGTGACTATTGTATTCTTCTACATCGCCCCTTCGCAGATGAACGGCCACACTCAGGATCGCATTCGTCCGGCACTGCTTGTCGCGATAGTACTTCGCGCGAAAATCTTGGGCGGTCAGCCCGATAATCGAGAAGAGTTCGCGCGATCCGAAACGTTCCACAAATGCGTTGTAAACGCTGGCAAAATCCAGATCGTGGGCGCCAGGCAGCGCGAGGCGCTCGCCGGCGCCGAGATTGAATTCGTCCTCCCAGGCGCTGGCCCAGTCCTTCATGGGACGATCGGCGCGATCGATCTCACGGAACGGCGTGTGCGCATAAGGAAGGCGCAACGCTCTTGCAAAACTGATTGCACAAAGAATGTGGCGCGCCTGGCTACCCGCGCCCTCGCGCGGCAGACCACGCGAGGTGATCGTCGGCGGACGTCCGAGGCCGAGGCGATAAAGCATGTACAAGCGGAAGAAACATTCCGTCGCATCGAAAAAAGGTGCCCGCCCAGCCAGACGTTTGATGGCGTTCGCAAATACGTTGCGGGTGTAGCCGCTCCCGGAGCGGAACAAAAACATGAGCGCATAGAACCGAATCCGCACGCGATCGGGAAATCCAGACGGCATCGACGGGACCGAGCCCGGCGAAAAGAATTCATCGCTGTCGGCCACCACGAGGCTTTCGCGCAGCGCGCCCTCAGGACCAGAGTTTCGTGACCAGCGCATCGACGATGTGGTCCCAGGTAAAGCGCGCAGCGGCGTGCGCCCGGGCCGAGACAGCCGCCTCTTTTCGCCATTCGTGATCGTCGACGACCGAACGCATCAGCGCGGTGAGGTGCTCGAGGTCGGGCTCCAGCATAACGAGTTCTCGTCCGTTGACCTCAAATGGCCGCAACCTTGACTCCACGCGGCGCGCAAAGCTGTCCAGAACGAAATCATCGGTCGGCCCCCCCATCGTACAGAGAACCGGCAAACCGCAAGCGGCGGCTTCAAGAACAGGCAGGTTGAATCCCTCGGCGCGATACGGAGACATGTAGGCGTCTGCCCCACAATAGAGTGCGGCGAGCTCCCGGAACGACATGGATTTCCCAAGATAAACCATCTGCTTGAGGACGCGGCCACGCTCGTGTGGCGGAATCTTTTGGAGCATGGAGATCAGCAAGTCCTTCGAGCCGTAGAGGGAATCAAGGCCCTTCAACACGAGTCGCGCGTGAGGAAACGTTCGCGAGACCTCAATGAAAGCCTTCAGCAGCAGGTCGATCCCTTTGTTCGAGGTCATGGCCCCGACAGTCAGGAAGACGAATGCACCCTCGGGGATGGAGAGTTTTCGGCGGACCTCTGCCCGCAGCATCGGATCGGGACGAAACAGGCCGAGATCCACGCCATGAGGAATTATCAAGACCTGCTTTTCGTCGAACCCTGCGCGATAGAAGCCATTCGCTGACCAGCGCGATGGCGTTATCACGCGGACGTCCGGAATCCACTCGCGACGGTCGATTGCGTCGAACATCACCGGATCCCTGATCATGTCCGGTTGCAGCGTCTGATACTCCGTCGTGCCAAAGACGGCGGTTATTCCTGAGTTTGACGTCGAAAAATCGAACGGAAATGTGGTTCTCAACGTGACGTCCGCAGAGTCCGAAGAAGCGGCAGGACCAAGCCTTTGCAGCGTCGCCTCGTCGGTGTCGGTGAACAGGTCGGCCTGAGCCTTCCACTGGCTGTTCAGAAATGGTTTGTCACGAATGCGGATTGCCATGTCCGGCCTGCGCGCAAGCGCAAGCAGCTGCCATTGATTGACGACTGCGTAGGAATGCGCGTGAAAGCGCCAGCCTTCTACGATGAGGCTCTTCTTTCCTTCAATAAACGGCTTGGGAGCGGCTGTTGCACCAGCCGGACTTCGTCCAACCGGGGCTAACTCCAGGTCACGGGAGTTCGCACGGATGAACTCTCGAAGGTCGGCGGGCAGAGGTTGCGGCAACCGGCGAATCTCGTAGCCGAGAAAACGCAGGGCTGTTTTGACGGCCTTCTTCATGGCGGCTGGCAAGCCGCCATTTGCGCCGCGATCTTCTTGTCCAACGCCCGGCCGAACGCAGAGCCGCTGAAATGGCCGTTCGCATCGCGAACGATCCATCCGTCGAGAGGCGGGATGTGTCCCCAGGGATCAAACAACTTGATTCCCTCGGAGACGATCGCGGCCACATAGCTGAAATATCCGCGTCCCATGACGAGGACATCCGCCTCAATCATGGCCCGCATCGTCCATAGCGCATCCCGCTTGACGCAGAGTTCGCAACCGAGGGCCTCAGCGCCGTCGAATTCAGAAGCACCGCCATCGGAGAAGATCCGGATCTTGTAGGACAGTGCTCGTTGCTCGAGGGCATGCTTCAGCTGGGTTACCGAGTTCAGAACCTGATCCCACTCCGCCCAACGCCCCCTGTTCTCCTTGCTGGCAACGTCACCCCTTCGCACATGCACGGCAATCATCAGCGTGGATGACTTTCGCCGTATCTTGTTGCGAAAATATTTAGCCCGGAACGACGGGGCGCTTTCGTTGAAAAGTTCGAAGGTTTCGCGATAGCCAAACCGCGATGCGATCCCGCTGTACATCCGCGCAAAATCCAGGACGTTGTCGCCGGGACCGCTTGCGGCAATCTCTCCATCTCCGAGATTGAATTCGTCCTCCCAGGCCCTGGCCCATAACGCGATTGGCTGCTCGGCGTGCGCGATCTCGCTGAACGGCGTGTGCTCGTAGGTGAAACCGAAGGCGCGGGCGAAGTTGATCGCACACATCGTGAGGCGAATCTGGCTGCCGGCGCCTTCGCCGGGAAGGGAGCGTGAGGTGAAGCGTGGTTTTGGTTGGAGACCGAGCCGATAACGCGCCCAGGCGTGAAAGACGATCTCGCTTTTGTCGAAGTACGGCTCGCGCCCCAACGCGCGCTTGATCACATTGGCAAGGATATTGCGGACATAACCTGCCCCCGATCGCAGCAGAAACCTGAACACCAAGAGGCGGATTTGCAGTGATGAGGCCGGCATTTGACCATAGAGCGGTAGGCATCGAGCCGACCAAGACTACCACCGCCATCGTCGCCCGACCGAGAGCGGGACAAGGAAGCCGCTTCTCCTATTCGCCCTAATTGATTCTACTGAACTCTCTTGCGGCGCCGCATCCAGGCGGCGCCCGCCAACCCGGAGCCAAACAACCAAAGTGTGAGCGGCTCGGGTGTCGGAATCGGCTGATTGAACCCGATGTCGTTGAAGAAAAAGTCCCATTCGCAACACGCATTGGCCGGCGAAGGCCCAGCGAAGAGCGAGATGACATCTCCGGCTGCAGGAAAGCCGACGACCTCATTCCCGCCAGACAAGTTGGACGCCAGATTGAATGTCAAGGAATTTCCGAGATTGTCCGACAGCGTGTACGCAATCGTTGCGGTGTTGCCGTTATAGAGCGTGACGAAGAAGTTGCTGACGTCCTCCGGGCTATTCGTCAGCGCATCAAAAAAACTGATCGTCACGGGATTCGAATAGCCGGTGGGATTCGGAGGCGGATCGCAAAACATCGAGCCGGGATCTTCGGTTCCGTAAGCGATGCTGTCGGTGGCGGGGAGATTGGTGATGTTCGGCCCGAGCGGAGTCCCGCCGCTCAAGACGACCTTGTAACCGCCAGCCGTGACGGTCACGTCTTGCGCGTTTCCGGCGCCGCAAAATGTCGACCCCGTGCCGGTTACTCCAGCCGCCTGAAGATTGATGACCGTTGCCTGGGCGACGTCGCATGCACCAAACAAAACGACCGCGGTCGCGACGGCGGCAGCAATGCGTGATCGACGGTTATCCATGGCTTCCCTGATAAATGAACGTGCGCGGGCGCCCGCCAACCCTCGACCAGCCAACAGAACGTTGCATAATTCATACCACAATGAGATTCCATTTGGCGCCAAGGGGTTGCATTTGCTTCAGAAAGCTCAATCCTCGAGTGATGTAAAAAAGCCGGACAGGAAATCGTCCAGCGGCTGTAAAGATTGATTACAGGCAGGCAGTTTGCCCGGCTGGATACGGCTGCCTCAGACTAAGTCAAAGCAGCGGCCCGAACCTGCTAATGCGCAGCCGAATCCCCTGCTGCAGGCACAGCTTGTGGGTGTTCGGTGCTCGTTTCGCGGGCGGTCTCGCCATCCACACAGGGATAGACGGCATCCACCGCGCTGATGAAGGCAGCCGCGACCGGTGTGCTGCGAAGCTCCTGATGCGCCGTAAGCCAAGCCCAGATCGTCCGTCCGAGATCGCTGTCGCTCAGAGGCTGGTTCCCGGCACGCGCCGTGCAGGTTTCCTCAGCCATGTCCCCGTGCCGGTCCGCCCAGCGCGCACGCACATACCGGCCGAGATCGAGCTGGCAGAGCTGAACGCTGTAGGCACTGCACTCGGCGATGTAGTCGCTTAGCGTCGCTGTCTTGAAGTCGGCCTGCGGATCGGCGCAAGCGTCCATCGTACCAAATGCCCCGTATACCAGGATCGCGGCCGCGAGACCCTTCACCATTGCCCGATTCGTCATGTGGTTTTCTGCAGGAGGCAAGCCCTCCCGGCAAGCTTACGAAGATTTCAGGCGGCAAGCGCGGCTGTTCCCTTGAATTGCCCAACTCGCCGAACAGATCCTTTTTCCAGGAAGCCGGAAATCCCAGATGGGAGGCCACCTTGAAATATGTCAACCGGATCGTCGCGGGCGTGACCATCGCCGCGGTACTTGGGGGGCGGCCATCGCAGCCGGAACGTTGCCACAATATCATGAAATGACAGTCAGACTGCCGGGCGGCAGCGTCGAGCACATCCGCTACAGCGGAAACGTGCCGCCCCGCGTCATCATCAGGGAGGCGCCGGACGTTTTCGACGCCGGCTTCGGCCCCGTGCTGGCCGATCCGGCCTTCGCGGACCTCGAACGCATTTCGGCCGAAATGAACCAGTTCTGGATGTCCTTCGATCGGCGCATGGCCGCCGCCGTGCGCGCGGACGATGGATTGCTGGCCGCCGTTCAGAATCCCGACCAGCCCATCGGGGTTCGTTTTGGAAACATTCCGGCGGGAAGCTACGCATCTGTCTCCGAGTTCTCGACCAACGGCGTCTGCACGAACATCATCCGGATCATCGCGCGCCCCGGGCAGACAAAGCCGGAGGTCGTCTCGCGGACGAGCGGAGATTGCGGCAAGGCGACCGGCGGCGACGCGGTTCATGTCGCGCCGCCTGCGCCCGAAAACAGGGCCATTCCCGTGAGCCTGCGGGCCGCAGCACACATACGGGTACCGGCCCAGACCCTCTGACAATCAGGCGGGCGGAGACCGCATTCGAGGGCTAAGTCTCCAGCCGGAAGGCCTTCCCCTCGCGGACAATGCGCCCGGCGGTCACTCCCGCCCAGTGCGTGCCGATTACCAGCGAGCCCTCGCCGGCCAGCATCGAAAACGTGCGCGCCCGCGTCTTCGAGGATTCCGTCTGGTCCCAGTCGACATTCGTCGCCCAATCGGGATGCGCAAGCTGGCAGGGATGGTGGACGAAATCTCCCGTGATCAGCGCGCGCTCGCCCTCCGATTCGATCCGCACCGAAACGTGGCCCGGCGTGTGGCCGTGCGTCGGCACCAGCGAGACCTCCTTTGAGATCCGATGGTCATGCTCGACGAGATCGACGAGACCGGCATCGAAGACGGGCTTGACGGAATCTCCGAACACCGCGACCTGCGCTGCGGCAAAATCGTTGCCCGGCTGCGCTTCGGCTTCGCTCTGCCAATATTCGAATTCGCGCCGGCCGAGAAGATAGCGCGCCTTCGGAAAGGTCGGCACCCAGCGACCATCCTTCAACATCGTGTTCCATCCAACATGGTCTACATGCAGGTGCGTGCAGACGACCGTATCGATCGAATCCGGCTTGAACCCCGCCGCAGCAAGATCATCCAGGAAGGGCAGCTGCAGCTTGTTCCAGAGCGGAATGGTCGGAAGAGACTTGTCGTTGCCGACGCAGGTGTCGACGAGGATGCGCCGCTCGGGCGTTTCGATCACGAGGGCATGGATGCTGAGGCGCGGCACGCCTTCGTCGGTGACGAAATGCGGCCTTAGCCAGGAAATAGCGGCGACCGCCTCGCGCGTCGCCTTGGGAATCAGGCCATCCAGCGGCGTCACCATTTCCGATTCGACGACCTTCGTGACGCGGACCTTGCCGATTTTCCACTCTTGCATGGCACCCTTCCTGGAGGTTTGACTGAATCCATGGACCGCCGGCCTTCCCGATGGAAGGCTCGGACGCGGCTATTTTCGCCGCCCCTTCAAACCCATGCGTTTCGCTCCTTTTCGTCGGGAAGGACGCCGGACGTGGGTTCTTGTCAATGCCAATCGAGTGAGAGTATGGAGGCACTATGCATACTGCCCCCGCCCCCGGCGCCGACAAGCCCAGCATTGCCGCGCGCCTCAAGGAGGCCCGCCGCAAGGCCGGCTTCATGACCTCGAGCGAAGCCGCGCGCGCCATGGGGGCGGAGCTGCCCACCTATCTCGGCCATGAGAATGGCTCGCGCGGCCTCAGCCGCGTGGCCATGCGCTATGCCGATTTCTACAAGGTCCGCCTCGACTGGCTGCTCACCGGCAAGGGGCCCATGAACGACAGCGGCGAGGATGGCGGGCGCGAGCCGATGTATGCCGCACGCTTCGGCGAATCCCGGATCGCGCCGCGCGAGATGGCGCGGGACATGCCGGTTTATGGCAGCGCCTCCTGCGGGGAAGACGGTTTGTTCGAGTTCCAGGGCGAAGTCGCAGACTATGTACGCCGCCCACCGCGGCTTACCGGCGCGCGCGACGCTTATGCTCTCTATGTGGCAAACGAATCGATGGTGCCATGGCGCGAGCCCGGCCAGCTCGTCTATGTGCATCCGGCGATCGCGCCGCGCGCGGGCGACTACGTCGTGATCCAGCTCAACCCGAAAAAAGAAGACGAAAACGCCACGCCCGAGGCCTACATCAAACGGCTGGTAAGGTTGAACAGCGACAGCGTCACGCTGCTGCAATACAACCCAAAAAAGGAAATCGTGCTCAAGCGCCCGCGGATCAAGTCAATCCATCGCATTGTCGACTGGTCCGAGCTGATGGGCATGTGAAGCCCGCTGATCGGCCTCTGCGGCCTCTAGAGTAGCTGTGTCGGGCGCTCGGCGAGAGCCACGAGATGCGGCTTAACACTCGCTTTGCCGAGAATGAACGACGAAAGATTCGCTTCGCTCGTTGCGTAAGCAGGCTCGTCGAGTCCGCCGCGGAAGAGTTCGTATCTGAGATAGGTACGATAGGTGTTAACGACATCGGTCTCGCAATATTCCGCCACTTCGCGGATACGACCTGCATTCACATAGGCCTCGACCTGGCCGCCATCCATGCCTGACGGCTTGCCGGGAAGTCCGAGCGCGCGGGCGAGCTCATCGAGCTTGAGCTTGCCCCGATTGTCGAAGGAAGCGAGCACGTCGCAGAGATCGAGCGCATCGTCGGTGTAGCGGTTGAAATAATTGCGCGCGGCAAGACCCGGTGCGGCGACCCGGTTCACCATTGCCCGGTAACGAAGCACCGGCAGATCGAAGCTCGCGCCGTTGAAGCTGACGAGCCGGGGCGAAAGCTCATCGATGCGATTGACAAAGGCGCGGATGAGTTCGGCTTCGCTCCGTTCGCCAATGTGCGGAGCGCCGAGACTGTCAACGCCGAACGCGCCGCGGCCGCTGCGAGAGGCGACGAGCGCGCCGATTGCCACGATCTTGTGGAAGATGAGGCGCGGGAAGCCGTCGCCCATAGTCGTACGGATCTCGTCGTCCGGCCGGCCCGAAAGCTGGTTCGCCGCAGCGAAGGCGTTGAGATCGGGAACGGTCTCGAGATCGAAGACGATGAGGTGATCGGGCATGCTCCGCGGCCTCGCGCGACTCGCCGAAGTCTACTCAATTCAGCATTGACAAGCGCGGGCGCGGACCGGCTTGTTCGCAGCCATGGCGAAGGGGAAACAGAAAAAGAGCGATGGGGGCCAGGAGAAGACCTGGAGCATCCGCCACGAGCGTCCGGAAGATGCACCGCTGGTCGCAGCTCTCAATGCCGAGAGTTTCGGGCCCGGCCGCTTTGCGCGCGCCGCATTCCGTTTGCGCGAAGGCGTGCACCCCGAAGAGAAGCTGAGCTTCGTTGCGATCGAGGACGGCAAGCTGCGCGGCAATGTGCGCTTCTGGCCGGTGATGGCAGGCGGAAAGCCGACGCTGATGCTGGGGCCGCTCGCCGTGCAATCCGACCAGCGCGGGCGCGGCATCGGCATCGCGCTGATGGTGCGCGGGCTCGAGGAAGCCAAAGCGCTCGGCCACAAATACGTGATCCTGGTGGGAGACCTTCCCTACTATTCGCGCGTCGGATTCAGGCAAATCGGATTCGCTGCACGCAAAGAGGGCGAGAAAGGCCCGCCGTCGAGCAAGCTCGTTTTTCCAGGCCCGGTCGATCCGATGCGAATCCTCGGCGTCTCGTTCGACGAGGCGCATCCTTTGGAGGCGCTCGAGGGAAAGCTCACGCGCGCGCGCATCGACGAGCCGGTGTGCGCAGACAGCGCGGCGCTGGGGTAACGCCCCGCGCTACTGGCCGACGTGGTAGCGGAGTTCGACACCGAACATGCGCGGCGGGCCGTACATGGACGACGTCGTCAGGATCAGATGCTCGAGGGGATTGGAGCCCACCTTGTAAAGCTGGTTGGTCGCGTTATCGAGGAACAGACCCGCGTCGAGATTGCTGCCGCAGATCGAATCCCAGTCGAGGCGCAGATTGAGCAGCGCATAGGCTTTCTGGGAGGAATCCGGTTCGACATCGGCGAAGTCGGAGAACCAGACGCGGCTCTGATAATAGACGGTGGTCGAGAAGTACGGCGTGCCCCAGGCGGGATCGACCGGGATCTGAACGCGCGCGGTGGCGCCGAGCTTGTTGCGGGGCGTGTAGGCAAAGGGATCGCCCTTGTGGTTGCCCGAGAAGGGCGTGAAGAACACCCCATAGGAGGCGTCGGTGTAGCCATAGAAGAAGGAGAGATCGAGAAGATCGACCGGCCGCGCCTCGGCCTGCAGTTCGAAGCCTGCGACATGGGCCTTCGCGGCGTTGAAGGTGGCCACGATCGGGACGAAGCCGACAAAGGTGAAATCGTTCTTCTGGATGTCGTCGTACCAGCCGTAATAGGCATCCGCCGAAACGCTCGCCGGCATGCCGAGCAGCGTGCCGGCATGTTTCGCGCCGATCTCCACATCGGTGAGAAATTCCGGCTTGAAACCCTGTTCGAAGCCGCCCGAGTTAAAGCCGCCGCTCTTGTAGCCGCGCCGGTACGTCACATAGAGATGGGTTTCATCGTCGGCGGCCCAGTCGGCCGATAGCGTCCAGCTCGGCGCCGAGAAATGACCGACCTGCGTCGGCAACGCGAACGGCGCGCCCTTCGGAATCGGGAAGGGACAACCTGGAGCCGGCGGTTCCGCGCAATCCGATTCCGCCGCGACCTTGCGGTCCCAAGTGTAACGCCCGCCGGCGGTGAGCGTCACGCCCGGCAGGAATTGCGAGACGTCATAGCTCGCCTGCGCGAAGACGGCATTCGACGTGCCGCCATTGTTCAAAACCTGAAACACGGTCGAGCCCAGAGGCGGATTGGCCGCGCCACCGAAGGCCTGGCGCTGGATCTCGCTGTAGCCGCCCGGATAATCGCCTTCGTAATAATAGCCGACGATCCATTTGAAGAGATTGTCGGCGCTTTCGCCGAGCGCATGGACCTCATCGGTCAGCTGGGTCGAGTTTGTCTGCCAGGCGCGCGCGTTGGCGATCTCGAGAATGGGCAGGAACGAGCCGTCGTAATCGTAACGCGGATCGGTCTTGGCATCCTGGAAGCCGAAAATGTTGCGGAAGCGGATGTGATCGGTGAGATCCCACTCCGTCTGGTTCACGAGCGTATAGGTCTCGCGCTTGAAGTAGGGCTCGATGGTCGAAGTGGTGGCGCGCGGGCCAAGCGCCTGCTGGTTCGCCAGCGCGAACTGCAGGGCACCGTAATAGCCATTGAAGGCATTGGTGCCGTCGGTGACCGCATTGGGATCGCCTTGCGCGGCAAACGCCGCAATGGCGAGATTCTGGAAGGCGGCGAGCTGGCCGGGATTGGTCGAAATCGCGGTCAGCTCATTGCCTGTACCATTGGTGTCGTCCCAATGGGCATCGGCAACGAGATAGTTTTTGACCGACGGCAGCGGCTCGAACGAAAGCCCGACGCGAATGCCTTCATTGTCGATATTGTCGGTGCGCTCGTTGAAGGAAACATCGCGCGTGTAACCATTGCGGCGCTCGACTTCGCCCGCGACACGCAGCTGAAACATGTCACCAAGAGGCACATTGATCGCGCCTTGGAGCTGTCCGAAGGCGTAATCACCTCCTTCGGCATCGAGATACGCGCCGAAGGAATTGTCAGGCCGCTTCGGCTCGAAGAGGACGGCACCGCCGGTCGTGTTGCGGCCGAAGAACGTCCCCTGCGGACCTTCGAGCACCTGCACATTGTCGAGATCGTAGTACTGGCCCGAACCGCCCGCGTTGAACGGGACTTCGGCAAAATAGGTCTGCACGCCGGGATCGGCGCCGCCGAAGGGCTGGTTCTGGCCGCGGATGGAGAAGACCGCGTTATCGCTCGAACCGAGATTGCCGGTGACGGTGAGGCCGGGCGAAAGCGCCTCAAGGCCGAGCGCATTGTTGATGTTCTTCTCGTGCAGGTTGGCGCCATCGACGACCGTCGCGGTGACCGGCACGGTCAGAAGCGGTTCCGGACGCCGCTCGGCGGTCACGGTGACGGTTTCGATGCCGGAATCGGCACGCGCGGCAACCGCGCTCAAGACCAGCGCCGTCAAAGGCGCCAGCGAAAATCCCCTTCGCATGGCCTGCTCCCCTTCTCACGCGCGGGGCTCGCGGGCTCTTTCGGCCCGTTCTCTCGCGCGCGCCGCCAGACTATCAAATGTGAGGCAAACGGCCCAATAAGGCGGTATTGGGGCGGCCGAGCTTTGGCGGCGGCTCGGCCCTGACGGTACATTTGTGTCGAAGAGGCGCGCGTGCGACCGCGCCGGCGGAATCCAAATCGGAAGGAAGAGAAGAATGGGTGTGCTCGAGGGAAAGGTGGTGCTCGTCACCGGCGGCGCCAACGGCATCGGCAAGGAATGCGCGCTGATCGCCGCGCGCGAAGGCGCGAAGGTGGTGGTGAACGATCTCGGCGGCGGTGTTGCCGGCGGCGACGAAGGCTCGGCAGGGCCCGCAGAAACCGTCGTTAAGGAAATCAAGGCCAAGGGCGGCGACGCGGTTTCGAATTCGGAAAGCGTCACCAACAGGGACGGCGTCAAGCGCATGGTCGAGCAGGCGCTCGACACCTTCAAAGGACTTCACGCGGTGATCAATCCCGCAGGCATCCTGCGCGACGGCATGTTCCACAAGATGGAAGACAAGGACTGGGACGCCGTGCTCGAGGTGCATTTGAAGGGCAGCTACAATGTCTGCCGCGCCGCGATCAATCATTTCCGCGAACAGAACGAAGGCTCGTTCGTGCTCTTCACCTCGACGAGCGGGCTGATCGGAAATGTCGGCCAGGCGAATTACGCCGCCGCCAAGATGGGAATCGTCGGGCTCTCGCGCATCCTCGCCATGGAAGGGGTGCAGAAGAACGTGCGTTCGAACACCATCGCGCCCTTCGCCTGGACGCGCATGATCGCGACCATCCCGGTGAAGGACGAAGCCTCGGCCAAGCGCGTCGAACGCATGCGCAACGCCATGCGCCCCGACCAGGTGGCGGAGTTCGCCGTCGCGCTCGCCTCGCCGGTGACCAAGGACGTGACCGGACAGATCTTCGCCGTGCGCGGCAACGAAATCTTCCTGATGAGCCAGCCCCGGCCGATCCGCGGACTCGGCATGCGCGAGGGCTGGACGCCGAAGGAGATCGCCGAGCATGCCGTGCCGGCACTGAAGCCGAGTTTCACCGATCTCGGCGCGACGACTTCGGTGTTCGGCTGGGAGCCGGTTTAGTCCAGGATAATTCAGCGCAGAGGGCGCGGAAGTTTCGCGAGAGGTCGCAGTTTGCCCAGCGGCCACTGCGCTCGGCGATCTCTGCGCTTCATTCCGGCACGAGCAATCTCCTTGCAGAGCAGACTTGGTTGGCAGTTCAATCGGAAGATTAAGAAGTGGGAGGAAGGAAATGGGTGTGCTCGAGGGAAAAGTCGTCTGGGTGACCGGCGGCGGCAACGGCATCGGCAAGGAATGTGCGCTGATCGCAGCGAAGGAAGGCGCGAGCGTCGTCGTCAACGACCTCGGCGGCGGCTTGCATGGTGGCGACGAAGGCTCGACCGGCCCGGCCGAGACCGTCGCTCAGGAAATTCGCAAAGGTGGTGGAAAGGCGATTTCAAATTCCGATTCCGTCACCTCGCTCGCTGCGATGAATGCGCTGCGCGAGCGCACGCTCAAGGAGCTTGGCGGCCTGCATGCCGTGATCAACCCGGCAGGCATCCTGCGCGACGCGATGTTCCACAAGATGACTGAGCAGGATTGGGACAAGGTGATCGAAGTGCATTTGCGCGGCACGTTCAATGTCTGCCGCGCGACCATCGAACATTTCCGCGAGCAAAATGGCGGCGCCTATGTGCTCTTTACCTCGACCTCTGGGCTCTACGGCAACATCGGCCAGACGAATTACGGCGCGGCTAAGATGGGCATCGCGGGGCTCGCACGCATCATCGCCATGGAAGGCGCGCGCAACAACATCCGCGCCAACGCGATCGCGCCGGTTGCCTGGACACGGATGACGCAGAGCGTTCCCATCCGCGACGAAGCGCAGGCCAAGAGGCGCGAACAGATGGCGGCGACGGTGCGCGCGGACCAGCCGGCAAAACTCTCGGTGGCGCTTTGCGCGGATGCAGCGAAGGATGTCTCCGGACAATTCCTCGGCTCGCGCGGCGACGACATTATCCTTTATTCGCAGCCCCGGCCGATCATGACACTGCACAAGGATGAAGGCTGGTCGCCTTCGTCGATCATCAAGGAAGCGGTGCCGCAGCTGAAGGAAAAGGAAGTGGCGCTGTTCGCGCGGCCGACTCTGCCGCCTCAACAGGCGGCGCGGGGGTAAGCCCGCGATCACCAGAACGGCGACACGGGCGCGCTCGAATAGACCTCTGCGATGCGGCGGCGCACAGCCGCCGGCGCGTCCCGAGGAAGCGCATCGACGGCGAAGAAGCGCGCCTCGCGAATTTCGAAGTTCGGCTTGAAAGCGATCGTCGCCTCGCGCAAACGATAGAGCGCGATCAGGTTCGTGGCCCACCCCGCCCTCCGCGTGTAGAGACGCACGAACTCGGGCTGCGCGTCGCTCTCGAGACCGACTTCTTCCTTGAGTTCACGCATCAATGCGCGCTCAGGCGGTTCGCCGCGACCCACGCCGCCGCCTGGCAGGAGCCAGCCCGGCTGGTAGGAATGGCGCACCAGGAGAATCCGGCCGCTACCGTCCTCGATCAGGGCGCAAACGCCGAAGGCGACCGGCGCCACCAGCGCTCTCATCGAAAGATAAACAGGAAGCCCGATGCGGATGAACGCCGACCACGCGATTTGCTTGCCTCCGCGTGCCGGCGTCGAAAGCATTCGGTAACTCACTTTCCGTAGGCTCTTGTGCGCTGGCTGTTCGGGGCAATCGGGAGTAGCGCGATGAGCGACGACGCCGGTCTTCACAATAGAGCGTTGCCGATCGAAGGCAATTGCGGTGCCGCACGCCCGGAGCCATCGGAGACCGTGCGCGAGATTAGCGACGAGGCCAGGCGTATCATCGAATGGCTGATGAACGGCCGCATTGCCAATTTCAGCGAGCCCGCACCCGGATAGTGCGCGCCGCGTCCGCGATGCGGACGAGAAGAAGCGCCAGGACCCCGGCGAAGAGGCCGAGTGGCAGCGCCGAGAGAAGGTCGCGATCGGCGCCAAAGGCCGCGAAGCCAGTGACAAGAGCGCCGGTAAGCTGAGCCATCTGCTGCATCGGTGCGACGCTAAGGGGAACGCGGCGACAGCCCAAGAACGTGGTTAGGAAAGCGTTAACGGCCACGCTTGTCGCGGAATTCTCACAAAACATTCAGCCGTCCGCCTCTGGCGACCCTGATTTTTCACGCAGAGGCGCAGAGACGCAGAGAGTCCGGTGCCGCTGTCCCCTGCGCAGAGAATTCGAAGGATGGAATCGGCGGGCCGAAGGCGCGCCAGCCAAATTTGCAACGGGCAATCCAGGAGAGGCGCGTGCGCAGACGCACTGGCCCTCTGCACCTCTGTGACTCTGCAACTTTGGGTGAAAATTAAGACGCGCGCCACGCGGGCGCGCTATCCGATTAAACCGGGCGGAGCGTGAACCCGGCGGCTTCGAGGCAGCGGCGGATTTCGGCGGCATGCTCGGAATCGCGCGCTTCGATCACCATGCCGAGCGTCGCCGATTTCGCCGGAAGATCGGTCATCATGCGGTTGTGCGAGACCTCGAGGATGTTTCCGCCGGCCTCGCCGACGAGCGTGGCGATGCGCGCGAGAAGGCCTGGCCGATCTTCAATCTCCACCACGACGGAGAGGATCCGGCCCTCGCGCGAAAGCTCGCGCAGGATGACATTCGAGAGCAGCCGCATGTCGATATTGCCGCCGGTGAGCACGACGCCCACCTTGTGCCCCTTGAACACTTCGGGATGCGCGGTCACCGCCGCGAAAGCTGCCGCCGCCGCGCCTTCGACCACGGTCTTCTCGATCTCGAGCAGCGCATGCAGTGCGCGCTCGATCTCGTCTTCCTTGACGAGAAAGATGTCGCGCACCAGGGCGCCCACGATCTTTCGGGTGATGTCGCCCGCATATTTGACCGCGATGCCTTCCGCGATGGTCGAGCCGGCGCAAGGGAGCGTCTCGTCCTTGATGACGTCGTACATCGAGGGATAGGCGAGCGTCTGCGCGCCGAAAGTGCGGATGCCGGGTTTCAGTGCGCCAGCCGCGGTCGCGATGCCGGAGATGAGACCGCCGCCGCCGATCGGCACGATGATCGTGTCGATCTCCGGCGCATCCTCGAGGAGTTCAATCGCGACGGTTCCCTGGCCGGCGATGATCGCCGGGTCATCATAAGGATGAACAAAGGCGAGCCCCTCGTCCTTCGCGATCGCGCGCGCGCGTTCATAGGCTTCGCTGAGCGTGGCGCCTTCGATGAGAACGCGCGCGCCGAAATCTTTGGTGTGCCGGATCTTGATGAAGGGCGTGCCCTCCGGCATCACGATGGTCGCCGGAATCGAGAGCCGCCCCGCGTGATAGGCTACGCCCTGCGCGTGATTTCCGGCGCTCACCGCAGCGACGCCGCGCTTTCTCTGTTCGGCGGAGAGCGAAAGCAGCTTGTTGAGCGCACCGCGTTCCTTGAACGAGGCGGTGAACTGGAGATTTTCGAATTTGAGGAAGATCTCGCAGCCGGCGATGGCCGAGAGCGTGGCCGAATGGCGCGTCGGCGTGCGCTCGACCGCGCCCTTGATCGCTGCCGCAGCCTTCCGCACATCTTCAATCGAAACCGGAAGCTCGAGCCGCTTGTCCAATTGCTGATGCCCGCTTGTTTGGTAGCAGCGGAGGGATTTGAACCCCCGACCAAGGGATTATGATTCCCCTGCTCTACCACTGAGCTACGCTGCCAAAAAGCGAGGGCCTTGTAAGGAGCGCGCCCGAGGGCGTCAAGAAAACCGTGTGCACCGCCAAACGCCGGCGTCGTGACCGAGCATCTGCGCGCAAAGCGACGCCGTGGATCAGTGACCGCCCGGCGGAGGCATTCCGCCAGGTGGCGTCTCTGTCCCGTTCGAAGCCGCCGGCGGGCTGGGGTTGGCCACATTCACTTCGACGCCGCGGCGGTGATGCCCAGCGTGATGGGATTGGTTCATCGCAACGCGACTGCCGGTGCGGCTGGATCGTTTGGTGGCCGAAGCGGAGAGTGCATTGCTGGACGGAGTCGTGTCAGGTTTCGACGGCGTCGTGTCCGGTTTCGGATTTTCAGACGTCGAATTTTCCGTCGACGAATCCGTGGCGCTCGTGCGCTCGCCGCCTCCAGGGCGAGCCGATGGCTCCTGGCCCGGCATTGAGGCTCCGCCTGCCGCCTCAGCGAACAGAGCGGAGCTCAACGCGGTTGCCAGCACCAAACCGACCACGAGCCGGGCTGTCACGGACTATTGCCCGGAAGAGCCCGCGTCGTCCCGGTCGGGATGACGCTCCCGCACTAAACGCGACTGTTCCGCATTGCGCGTCATGCGATGGGGGGAACTCGATGAGGGACGGAGGTCGTCGCGATCATTGTCCGACAGGAAAGAGGCCTTGTGAACGCGCGCCTTCACATGATGGTGCTTGAGGTGCACGCGGGCCCGGAAGCTGCTTCCGCGCTCGTCATCGTAATCCGCTGACGCGGTGTGCGCGCGCCCCGACATTAGGTGATGGTGACGCACATAGCCCTTCTCGTCGCGATCGAGATCTGCCGTGCGGCTCCCGCTCGAGTAGGAGCGGCTCGATTCCGTCATGCCGCTGTTTTTGTTGTTCTGCCCATATGATTGCTGTTCGTCCCGATCCGACGACATGCTGCCGGAGTAAGACGAACCGTAAGTGTTCCGGCGGTTCACGTCTTGCGCATTGTGCGAACCGTACTGGCCGGTGCCGTAGGACCGGTCGCTACCGTAAGACTGATCGTTGTTGTCGGCCTGCTGGTCGCCATATTGCGAACGATCCCGATCGTATCGGCCCTGATCGTCGTTATTGTAGCTGCTGGAGCCGTTGTCCGAGCCGTACTGCGACTCCTGGACGGACTGGTCCTGATCCGAGCCATAAGGATCGGAGCCGTAGGTCTCGGCGCTTGCCGGAATGGCAAGCACAAACACGCCCGCAAAAATGAACGCGGCGCTGGCGAAAAATCGGGTTTTTCCCTTTATCGTTTTTTCCATCTCTCGTTTTCTCCCGGATGTTCCGCGCCGCTTTCGCAAAGTCGGCGCTCATGTTTTGAGAACACCTTTTGGCAACGTGCCGCCGGATGACATGTTCCACTGCGAACGCGCGCGGCAATCCATCTCAAACTTCGGCCGCGACGCGTGCGTTGCGCCGCGGCCGAAAACAACGCCGCCTGGCTCTGCTGCTCAGTACTCTTCGTGCCGGTCGTGGCGCAGGTGATGGTGATGCCTGGTCGAGGCGTGGATGTAAGTGTGATGTGGACGTGTGGGATCGTATCGCCACGGTTCCTCGCCTTTCAGCGGGACCGAACCACTCGAATCGGCATCGCCCTCTGTCATGACCGGTCCGCCATTCGGTCCCTGGTTGGAAATGGTGGCGCCGTTGTTCTCGAGTCCTTGCGGCGGCACGCCGACGCTGACCGCGCTGGCGGATCCGAAAAACAACATGCCGCCTGCGAGCGCAGCGCCCATCACCGCGATTTTCACGTCGCGAATTTTTCTTATCGTCATGATCGCGTTCACTCCTTGGAGTCCTTCCCCTCTCGCTAGCCTTTGATGGAAACGGGTTCCCGCGCGACCCTGTTCCGCTCGCGCAGAAGAGGCTCCGTTCAGAAAACTCGACTTGCGGTTGTTGCACCCCTGCAAGCGCAAATCTGTGTCGGAACAAATTCAAAAACACTATTCATAAGAAAGGCTTCGTTCGTTACCGGGGCCGACGTGATTTGAGGCCATGATTGGAACCTGAAAATTTGGCAAGCGGGGCATAGCCAGATCGTCTGAAGGCTCGAAGGGGAGCATGCGATGGTTCGGGTTTCGTTGACCGCCTGTGCGGCGGTTGCGCTCATCCTCTCAATGGCCGGCGCGAGCCACGCGCTGCCGTCACGCTTTGACGACTATTCCAGCGATGACGAGGCGCCGTCGGGGCCACACTGGCTCCTCGATGAACGCGCGCAATGCTGGGCCTATGACTCCAATGCCGGCGCTTATGATACAATCACATGGTCGGGAGTCTGCCGCGATGGGCGCGCCGATGGCCCGGGCACGCTCACCTTCTTTCATCGCGGGCGCCGGTTCGAGGAACTGACCGGCACGTTCGACGCCGGTCATCTCGAGGACGGGCACGTCTCCATTCGCTGGTCGGATGGTTCGCAATATGACGGCGACGAGGCCGGCGGCCAGTTCAATGGACGTGGGCGTCTGATCGCCTCCGACGGGACGCGCTACGACGGCGAATGGCGCAATGACCGCTTCGTCGATTCGGGCGACCGTTCCTCCAATTCCGATCAGGAGGCCGACGAGGAAGAGAACGACGTCCCCGGCGGCTCGAGCGAATCCTACGTGGACAATGCGCCGCGCTCCGCTGAAGCCGCGCCGTCCAACGACGATGTGCCCCCTGTTCAGGACGCGCCCGAACCGTCAACGCCACCCACCGAAGGATCTGCGCCACCGGCGCCGCGCCCGACTGAAACGAACCGCCCGGTACAAGCGGCCGTGCAGCGTTCCTCCGTAAGTACGGAAGCAAAGAAGGAAGAAGCCGCGACCCGGGCTCCTGCGAGCGCCGAACGCGCGGCCGCGTGGACCTTGTTTCCGGGCTCGCGCGCGGACCTTGTTGCCGCGGACGGCTCGAAGCTCGCGCTTTCACTGGAAGAAGGTGGCGTGCTGGCGCGTGAACACACGGCTGCCGATGGCACGGTTGTGAAAAGCGAGCTCGAACTTCTTGGCGATCACATCGGCACGGTGGAAGACGACAAGGGCGATGTTGCCGCCACCTTCCACCTGAACGGCCGGACGCTCAGCATCGATTATGCGGACGGCAAGACCGATACGCTGAGGGCCAACGCAGACGGCGCATGGAGCGAGACCGCACAATTGCCAGGCGAGAAACCGGTCGAGACGAGCTGGTTTCCTTCAGGCCATGTGTTTGCCCAGGAAAAGCCCGTGAGCGCGCCTGAGTCAGTCCGCGCTCAGCCCGCGGCGCATCATCATAATGCTCCCGTTCATATCGCTGTTGCGGCGCGTGTGGCGAGCGCGCGCGAGGACTCAAAACCTCTGCAAGCCGCGGTGCCGCAACCGGCGATCGAGCCCCAACCGAAACCTGCGGACATCGCAACAACGGACCCTGCTTCAGAGGCACATCTCGCAGAGCGCGAAAAGGACAGCGCGGAAGAAGCATCGAAGCTCGCGCAGAGTCTTCCCAGGCCCGAGCCGAAGCCGCTGCTCCACCTGAATGTGAAACAAGGAAAACATCACAAGACCCGGAAAGATCGCCGGACCGAGATCGCGGTTGCTGCACCAGCCGTTTCTGCTCCGCCGGCGCCGGTGCCCGTGCCACATTCAGAAGCGCCGCTTCCCGCGGTGACGACCGTGGTGGTCCGCAATTCCGAAGTGCACATGATCGACGGCGTCGAAACCCCGCCTATGCGCCGCAGCGCATCGGAGTGCCTGACGGTCGAGAGCAACGGAACCCATTGGGGCTTTCGCAACAATTGCGTCACCGACATCCAGTTCGCTTATTGCGTGATGAACGCGACGAACCGGCTGACGGCCTGCGGCCAAAGTGCTGTGCCCGGGAGCGTATCAGGGCATGGATTCAGTGCGCTCGTCGCCGATCTCAGTCTCAAGGATCAGAACACCAGCCATCAGTTCCGCTGGATCGGCTGCATCGGCGGCGCAGGCGAAGTGGTGCCGCGGCTCGACCAGGCCGACCCGCCGCTCGGTCGCTGTCTGCACGAAACCGATCTCCCGCAGGGAAGCGAGCACGCCGAGGCGCGGCGGATGCGGAATTAGAGGGCGTTCGTGGTTCCCGGGCACTCAGCGCGCGGATATGAGCCAAAATTGTCATTCCGGGCTAGGCACGCTCGCTCCCGTCTCTCCTGAAAGTGTCATCCCGGGCGCGCAGCACGACCCGGGACCTATCCGCCCGCAATAGCAGGCGAAATGACTCCAACTCCGCTGGGTAGCACTCGCGGGATGGCCCCCGACTGTCGCTCTGTTCCGCCGGGATGACACGCTAATCGGAACCGGCGGAGCCGCTACCTTCGCCAATCGAAGCCAGCGTCGTCCCAGCTTCGCCCATAATAGCCGCGCTCAGCCTCCCGATAGCGATAGCGGCCCGCATACGCATAGGCATCGCCTGGGTAGGGCGGGACGTAAGCTTCGTTGGCCCAGCGATAGCCGTGGCGGCGGTAATATTCGCGATAGTTCCAGAAGGGCGAGTCGCTGCGGTAACAGCGATCGCCGTCGCTGTCGCAGACTAGATGGCCGCCATAGCCGATGCGCTCTTCGTACCAGGGCCGCTCGTAAGCGGCGCCATAGAAAGCGGCACGATCCATATCATCGCCATCGACGTGATAGCAGCGATCGCCGGTGTAGTTGCAGCGTATCGCTTCGCAACCATAGGCCGTGCATCGCGTCGCGACGTTATCAGCCTTCGCCGGAGCTCCCGCGAGACAGAGAGCACTTGCCATCAGCGACAGGCTCAAGGCCGCCATTGTTCCAGAGTTCATCAATCCACCTCTTTCACGCGCGAAGGGAGGCCACGCGCAAGCTCCCCTTCGCTCAGCACGGCGCGAGCCTGTGGCTTGCGCCGCATCGTTAATGGAGTTCTGCGGGCTTCGTTCCCCTACCGAAGGAACAGAAGACCCAGCGGAAGATTCGTGTACGGAACAATCGCTAGGTAGAGACACGATCTCGCGCCTTTCGGCGAAACCTGTGACAGAACAGGGACGAGCGGACGATTTCCGACTCCTCCCCCGAAATTGTCCGGCCGTGCCTTTGCGCTTCGGGCGTCCACCGCGGCGCAAAAAAACCGGCCGCGCGCCAACGCGGCCGGTTTTCCTTGCTGCTTCAGCTGCGTCTAGAAGTGGAAGCCGAAGCCAACGTGCGGCCCATAGTAATAGTCGCGGTCGCCATAATAAGCCCAGTGGCAATCATCGCCGTCCGCATCGCAGACCCAGCGACGATCCCGGTGATAATAATCGCTGCGGTAATAGCCCATCCTGACACAGTCGTTGTGCCAGTCGTCGCACCGCACGCGGTAACAATCGCCATAGCCGTTGCACCGCGTCTCGATCGTGTCGGCCGAAGCCGGCACGGCGCTCGCGGCGATACCGCCAAGCGTGAGAACGCCTGCAACCGCTGCGCTCTTCAACAGGTTCGCTGTACTCAACATTATTACACTCCCATGTTGATCGATCCGCCGCCGCGTGTGCCGTGCTGCGGATGGTTGACACTCGAATGCGTCCGGGCGGCTTCTTGTTGATCGTTGTTGCCGTGGACCGATGGTGCGTTTCGTTTCAAGAGCGAAACAGCACCCGCATTCGCAAATAAAAACGGTCATTTGTCATACGCCGTTCCGTCGGGAACGCGGCGGAACGCGAATGTCACGACTTTGCCCGGAACCTGAAGGAACATGGTGTGGCGAGAAGACGGCATGCGCACGAATCTTTTCCGCGATGCGCGAAACCAGACTCGGAGTATTCACTCAGCCGCGCGGAAGGGCGGCACCGGGGAAGGGCGCAATCGCCCGGCGATCGCTGAGCTCGGCGACGACCGGAAGGCTCGCTGGATAACAGCCGCTGTCCCGACCATCGAGCGGACAGACTTCGGCCGTCATAACGACCGCTCCTGGCTGGTTCAGCCGGTCGCAGTCGCCGCTCGCCAGCACGCGCCGTTCGACACTCGTGCCTGGATCGAGCGCGATGGGCGCGGGATCGTCCATTTCGATTCCACTCGGCTGGGGCCGGATCTCGACGCGCCGCGCCGAGCGATTCGAAAGCACGATGCTGCCGATGCAGGTGCGATTGAGGCCTGAATCATAAGGCTCACCAGTGGCCGCTCCGTTCGCATATTGATCTGTTCCGTAGCTTCTCGAACGGAAATCGGCTCCATAAGCCTGGCCGTAAGATCCGGAGCCATAGTCGGCAGGGCGCGATCCGGCAGGGTCGATGAACGGCCGGCCAACGGCGATTGCCACCTCGTTGCCGGAGAGATTGGAGGCCCCGCTGTGCAGGTCGTTCAAGCCTTGCTGCACGTCGCCGATGAGCTGGGGCTCATAGGCGAGCAGCAGAAAACTTGCGAGCACGCCGATCACAAATCCGAAAAATCCCTGCAGCACCGGCTTCTTCACCTTTGTTTTGTCCCCCGTTGACACTCGCCGGTTGAAACGCAGGCCGCATCGTGCCCGTTCCGGCAACCCGGGACTGGCGCCCGGTTCCGCTGGTTGCACCGCGATAAGCCGGCAAGCGACAATCCGGCCATGGAGCTCGAAAAAGAGATTCGCGGCGAAGGACCCGAGACCGGGACGGAGCGGCAAGGCAGCAACGTAGTGATGCCGGCGGCCCACCAGCGGCGCGCCTATGATCCGCGGCTCCTCGAAGGCCCGATCATCCGCTCGCTGTTTCTTCTCGCGCTGCCGATCATGGGCGCCAACATCCTACAGATCGCCTACCAGATGGTCGACGCCTTCTGGGTCGGGCGTCTCGGTGCCGAGGCGGTGGCCTCGGTGTCGATCTCGATGCCGATCATGTTCTTGATGATCTCGGCCGGCATGGGTTTTGCGATCGCCGGCTCGACACTCATCGCCCAATATGTCGGCGCCCGGAACACGGCGATGGTCAATCACGTCGCCGCACAGACTCTCCTCTCTGTTACCGGCGTCTCGCTGACGCTCGGGACGCTCGGCTTCATCGTGGCGCCCTACGTACTCGAACTGATGGAAGTCGCCCCCGGCGTCTACGCAAACGCGCTGCGCTTCCTCAGGGTTCAGTTCTGCGGCCTGCCGCTCGCCTTCATTTACTTCATGTTCCAGTCGCAGATGCGCGGTGTCGGCCAGGTCCGCGTGCCGCTCTACATCGTCGCCGGCACGGTGACGATCAACTTCATCCTCGACCCGCTTCTGATTTTCAGCGCCGGCCTCGGCGTCATGGGAGCCGCGCTCGCAACCCTGTTCGCCCAGGCGGTCGCGGCGTCGATCGGCCTTTCGCTCCTCTTCGGCGGACGCTTCGGCGTCAAGCTCTCATGGGATTCGTTCAAACCCGATTTTCCCTTCATCGGACGCGCTTTCAGCCTCGGTTACCCGGCTTCGATCGAGCAGTCGGCGCGCGGGCTCGGCATGACGGTGATGACCTTTCTCATCACGAGTTTCGGGACAGTCACGACGGCGAGCTATGGCGTCGGCACCAACGTCCTCAACTTCGTTGTCATTCCGGCGATGGGGTTCTCGATGGCGACCTCCACCCTCGTTGGCCAGAACATTGGCGCCGGGAACATCCGCAGAGCCGAACGCGTCGCCATGCTGGCCGCGACGCTGACGTTTTCGGCGCTGACGACAGTTGGCATCGTGGCGTTCGCCTTTGCCAATCACATCGCGGCCTTTTTTGTGCCGCGCGACCACCAGGTGATTCATGAGGCGAGCATCTTCATCCGCACGGTCTCCTGGAGCTTCGGTTTCATCGGCCTGCAATTCGCTTTGATGGGCGTCTTGCGCGCGAGCGGCAACATGATGACCGCGATGACCATCTCGCTCGTTTCGCAGTGGTGCCTGCAATTTCCGCTCGCTTTCGTGCTCTCGCAGCACACGCGTCTGCACGCCCACGGACTGTGGTGGGCGTTCCCGGCTGCAAACGTCTGCATCGCATTCGTCAGCGCCATCGTGTTTGCACGCGGGGACTGGAAACGCCGCCGCCTCGTTGCCCCCCGCGACGTGCGCGAGGAGGAAGAAGAAGACGTCTCCGAGCAGGTCGTGATCTGATGACGCTTACGCGCGGCTTCATCCGCGATTTCATCGCGCGTCATCGTTATGGCGTCATCTCCAGCATCGCCGGCGACGGGCGGCCGCAATCCGCCCTGGTGGGTATCGCGGTTTCGGATGCGCTCGAGATCGTCTTCGACACGCTGGAAACGACACGGAAGATCGCAAATCTGCGGTCGCACCCCCGGGCTTCGTTCGTCATCGGCTGGGAGAACGAGCAGACGTTGCAACTGGAGGGCCTCGCCGACGAGCCAATGGGCGCCGAGCTTACGCGGCTGAAGGCGGTCTATTTCGCGGCATGGCCGGATGGTCCGGAGCGTGGGCGCTGGAAGGGGATCACCTATTGCCGGGTGCGCCCGACCTGGATCCGGTTTTCGAGCTATGTCACGCCGCAGCTGATCGAGGAGATGCGGTTCTGAATCTCGGTGTCATCCGCGGCCGAGCGCCGAAGGCGCGAGGGGAAGGGGACCCAGTACCGCGCGCGTCTGCGCGCTGAAAGTAGTTTTTCGCGCTCGCGAACGCTCGCGCTACTAGGTTCACTTGCCGCGCGCTAAAGCGCGCGCCGGGAATGACAAGTACAGATGGCGAGCTAACACGACCGCAGCGGCGTGACCGAAGGCAGAAAGAAAACCGCGTCCGCCTGTTTCGAGAGCGGAACGTCCACGAGCGCGTTGTACATGTGACCGATCGCGACCGGTGGATCGAAGACCTTGTCGCGCGTGCTGAAGACGAGCGGCGCACCGATCGCGGAAAGCGCGGCGTTGAGCGTTGCGGCCGGAAAAGCAGCACGCCGCGGCAAATCCGGAAAGGGTTGAGAGTCCTCACCGGCCCCGTACAGAAACCAGATGGCGCAGATGCGCTTGCGCTGTTCCTGCGCAAGATGATGCCCGAGCGATGCGGTCCGCCCGCCGCCCGGACCCACGCTCCCGGCGCCGGTGCGCAGCGACTCGTCGTCCTTCACGAGGTGCAGTGCATGGCCCATGAGCACCAGCTTGGCGTTTTCGCCGCTGATCTCGCCGATCGCGGCCAGCCTGCGCTTCATCGCATCCTCCCGCAGCGCCATCCCTGGACGAAGCGCCTCATAGCTCGTCGCAGCACCGGTCGCTGCTACATAGGAGAGGCCGTCACTCGCGGCCGACAACGCGGCGGAGATCACGAGCCGGTCCTGCTCTGGCAGATCCTCCGGGATTCGCTCGGTGGCTCGCGCGAGACGAAGGGCCTCTTCCGAAGCCGGCTCGCCCGGCACGCGCGCAAGCGCGGTCCGGAACGGATCGTTTTCGGGAATGCTCGTGAGCAGTGGCAGGAGATCCTCGTAGATGCCGCCCGGCGAGCCATCGATGTCGAAGCCGAAATAGCGAAGCGGCCGGCCTTCCGCCGCACCGCGAAGGCCGCGATAGAACCGCGATTGCTCGGCGATGAAGAGCGATGTCGGATATGAGTCGAAGGCAGTTTTCAGGATACCCCTGGGGCGATCATCGCGGTCAGCGCGGCGATGTCCCGTGTAGCCAAAGGACGGCAGCCGCTCGAGTTCGCGTTCATCGCCGTCCGAAAGGAAGCGGTCGACGCGCACCCCGTCGGACCAGCCAAGTTCCTCTGCGAAGGTCGTAAAACCCAACCTGAGAAGATAACGGCAAAACAGGAGCCGAAAATCGCTCTTCTCATGGACGAAATGATTGAGTTCACCGAGCACGACGATGTCGGACTGGCGAACGGCTTCGTCCAAATTGGCGAGCGCGCGCAAGGAGACCGCGTCCCGATCCGTGTCGTTTTCGAGACGAATCGCCGATCGCGCGACATGCGCAGCGATGCGCTCGAGCGTCGCCGTCACGAAAACCGTTCCCAGGCAGCCTGGCGTGAAATTCCGAGCGCTTCGCCGATGACGGCCCAGCTCACCTCGCGTTCCCGCAGTACGTCGATCGAGCGTTGCAATTGCGTGCCTGCCTGTTCGCAAACCTTCTGTTGGGGCTTGAGCAACGCGATGATGCGCTCGGTCGGGAGGCTTTCGATCCAGAGGAACTGGGCCGGCGGGGCGCCCGGATCCGCTGGGGGCTTGGCGTCCTCGTCCGCGATGATCTTGACGCAGAGTGCCACGCAGGCATCGCAGATGAAGATCGCCGGTCCCGCGATCAGCTTCTTCACCTCGTGCTGGGACTTCCCGCAGAACGAACAATGCAGCGCTGAATGCTTCTTCTGGGAGGCGGCGGACACGGCATCTCCTGTCATGGCTTCCTTGACAGTCAGGCTCTCCCTGACAAAAAATGTCAAGTCGTTCCTGACAGCCCGTTGCGGTATGTTTTTTGCGAATCGGCATGGGGCAGTGCGATGAGAAGCATGGCTGCGACCGCGCTTGCATTGGTTCTTCTCAGTCGCGCAAGCGCCGCGGGCGAAGCCTTGCGCGCCCACGCCCATGCAGACCTGGTGGATCTCCACGGCCAGGCAGCCGGCCAGGCCGAATTCAGCCAGACGACTCACGGCGTTCTGGTTGAATTCGATCTCAAGGGCCTGCCGCCGGGCGGGCATGGCGTCCACATCCATGGGTCGGGCATGTGCGAGCCTGGAAAGCACTTCGCTTCGGCAGGGCCACACTTTGCGCTCGAACCTCGCGCGCATGGCTATCTCGCACGCGGCGGGCCGCATGAGGGCGATCTTCCCAATGAGTTCGCTGCGAGCGATGGCACGCTTCACGCTTCCGTGATCACGACGGCCTTCACCCTCGGCAATGGCGAGAAATCGATCTTCACGCGCAATGGCGCCGCGCTGATTATCGACGCGCGCGCCGACGATTATGAGACGCAGCCGGATGGCAACAGCGGCGGCCGTATCGCATGCGGTGTGATCGTGCGGACGATCGCGCCGGGGACGCGCAAAGGGGGAGCGCACCGCGCGCATAAGTGAGCCTGCGCGCGATCGGGCATAGTGCGCCCATCCGATCGAAGGGTAACGACGATGCCGATCCTCCACGACATGCAATTGTCGGGCAATTGCTACAAGGTGCGCCTCACCGCGAAACAGCTCGGCATTCCCATCACGCTCAAGGACTATCCCGAGCACAGCGGCAAGACACGCACGCCGGAATTCCTGTCATTGAACCCGAATGGCCGCGTGCCGCTCCTCCAATACGAGGACGGCCGGATATTGCCGGAGTCGAACGCGATCATCTTCCACCTGAGTGACGGCACGCAGTTGCAGCCGGCAGACAAATGGGGTCGCGCGGAAATGCTGAGCTGGATGTTCTTCGAACAATACAGCCACGAGCCTTACATCGCCGTGGCCAGGTTCTGGCTTGCGCATTCGCCGAAGGAAGAACTCGACAAGAAGCGTCACCTCGTCCCGGAATGGCACGAAAGAGGAAATGCTGCGCTCGCCGTGATGGAAAAGCATCTTTCGAAGCGACCGTGGTTCGCGGGGGATCGATATTCGATTGCCGATATCGCGCTTTACGCTTACACCCACTGCGCCGACGAGGGCGGATTCGCGCTGTCGCGTTATCCCGCGGTCAGTGCTTGGCTTGAGCGCGTGCAATCGCAATCCGGCCACATTCCGCTCGCCGGGAATTGACGAAATTGCGTGCTCTTGCATCGCCATACGCGACCGCCTATATGGGCGCGAGTTGAGGCCGCGCGAGCCAGAAGAGAGTTTCATGCGCGCCGAGGCAAACGCTGTCGAACGCAATGTCGAAGCGTGTGGCTGGAGTGACGACGACGCTTTCCCTGAAAAATCTACGCGACTTTAACGACCATGCCGGGCGTGGTGCCTGCCATGGAAACTTCAATGCTTTCAGGAGAAAGCCTTAATGACTATCGGACAGGTCAAGTTCTTCAACACGACCAAGGGATTCGGATTCATCGCGCCGGAAGGCGGCGGAAAGGACGTGTTTGTGCACGTCACCGCCGTTCAGGCAGCGGGACTCCGCGGTCTCAACGAAGGACAGCGCGTCAGCTTCGACGTCGAAGCCGACAAGCGCGGACCGAAGGCCGTCAACCTCAAGCTCGTCTGAGCCGCAGGTTCATCGACCAGAGAACGGCGCGGGAGAAATCCCGCGCCGTTTTCATTTTGAACCCCAGTAAACCCGTCAGACCGATGAGTCAGAGATGAACGCTAACGACCTGGTCTTCGTCTATTCGACCTTTCCCGATGCCGACTCGGCAAGGAAGATCGCCAGTGAGCTGGTCAACAGGCGCCTTGCGGCTTGCGTCAACATCCACGGGCCGATGACGAGCGTCTACGAATGGCAGGGAAAACTCGAGGACGGGACCGAGTACGCTGTCTTCATCAAGACGACGCGCGAAAACGTGGACGCGGTCAGCGATGCAGCCCGCGCGCTTCATCCCTACACGGTCCCCTGCTTTCTCGTCCTTCCGATCGAGAACGCGAACCAGGACTATCTCGATTGGGCGAGAGGGCAGATTGGGTAGTCACGATCTACTCCTCGCGTCATCCCGGCCGAGCCGCTTTAGCGGCGAGAGCCGGGACCCATTGCGCGAGCGATAGCGAGTGAAATGACTCTGACTCGGCGCGCAGACGCGCGCCCGATGGGCCCCGGGTTCGCGCTTCGCGCGCCCGGGATGACATATAGATAGCGTGATGCCCTCCCCGCTCCTGCGTGCTAAATCGGACCGGAAGACGATGGAGCAACCCGCGTTGGGCGAAGCGGGGACCGAGAACGCGGTCCGACTGGACGGCGATGAGCTCAGGCGCCACCTGACCGCTCTTGCCCAGCAGAATCCCGATTCCGCGAAGCTCCGTGCCGACGCGCTTCAGGAAATCCGCTCGCGCTTTCTTGGCATACGAGCCTCCCTCAAGCGCGCGCTCGAAGAGGGCCGCTCGAACGGCCTCGACACCGCGCGCGCTCTCTGTTCGCTCCAGGACACGACCATCCAGGTGCTCTACGACTTCGCGACCAAACATTTCTATTACGCGCAAAATCCCACCGCTTCGGAACGCATCGCGGTGGTGGCGACCGGAGGCTACGGCCGCGGCGAACTCGCGCCCGGCTCCGATATCGATCTGTTGTTCGTGCGCCCCTACAAGCAGACCGCCTGGGGCGAAAGCGTCATCGAGTTCATCCTCTATATGCTCTGGGATCTCGGCCTGAAGGTCGGTCATGCAACGCGTTCGCTGCCCGAATGCGTGCGTCTCTCCAAGCAGGACATCACCATCCGCACCGCGCTGCTGGAAGCGCGCTATTTGTGGGGCGACCGGACGCTGTACGACGAGCTCCGGAAGAAATTCTGGAACGACGTCGCCACCGGATCCGGACAGGATTTCGTTGACGCCAAGCTCGCCGAACGCGATATCCGCCACCTGAAACAGGGCGAGAGCCGCTACCTCGTCGAACCCAATATCAAGGAAGGCAAAGGCGGCCTGCGCGACCTGCAGACCCTCTACTGGATCGGAAAATATCTCTACCACGTCGAGGACGCGGCCGATCTCGTCCAGCACAACGTGTTCACCGTCGAGGAATACCGGACCTTCCAGAAGGCCGAAGCCTTCCTCTGGAACACGCGCGTTCACCTGCACTATCTCCTCGGGCGCGCCGAGGAGCGGCTCTCGTTCGACGTGCAGCCCGAACTCGCGCAGCGGCTTGGCTTTTCCGGCGAAACGCCCCGAAAGGCCGTGGAGGCCTTCATGCGCGCCTATTTTCTCGTCGCCAAGGACGTCGGCGATCTGACGCGCATCTTCTGTGCCGCGCTCGAAGAGCAAAACCGCAAGCGCCGGCCGTCGCTCGCGAGCATGTTGCCAGGCTTTTTGAAACCGCGCGTCGGCACCGAGGATTTCTTCGTCGAGAACGGCCGCCTCAATGCCAATGCCGGCGTGTTCGAGCGCGATCCGGTCAATCTGGTTCGCATCTTCCAGATCGCCGATGCCAAGGGCGTGGACGTGCATCCGCAGGCGCTGCGCACCATCACCCGCTCGCTCGATCTCATCACCAACGATGTCCGGCACAGCGCCGAAGCCAACCGGTTGTTCCTCGAGATCCTCACCTCCCGGCGTGATCCCGAGCGCGCGCTGCGACGCCTCAACGAAGCCGGTGTGTTCGGCCGCCTGGTGCCGGAGTTCGGACGCGTGGTGGCGCTGATGCAGTTCAACATGTACCACCACTTCACCGTGGACGAGCACCTGATCCGCGCGGTCGGCAACGTCGCGGCGATCGAGCGCGGCGAACTCAAGGCGGAGCACCCGCTCGCGAGCGACATCATCAAGCGCGTCCAATCCCGCGAAGCGCTCTATTGCGCCATCCTGCTGCACGACGTCGCCAAGGGCTTGCCGGGCGACCACTCCGATGTGGGGGCGGCCATTGCGCACGCACTGTGCCCGCGCTGGGGACTGTCGCGCGCGGACACGGAGCGTGTGGCATGGCTCGTGAAAAACCACCTGGCGATGAGCGATACCGCCCAGCGGCGCGATCTATCGGATCCGAAGACAGTGCGCGACTTCGTGGCGGTCGTGCAGTCGCCTGAGATGCTGCGCCTGCTCCTGGTTCTCACCGTCGCCGATATCCGCGCCGTCGGCCCCGGTGTGTGGAACGGGTGGAAAGGCCAGCTCCTGCGCGAACTCTATTTTGAAGCGGAGGCCGCGATGAGCGGTGGCGATGCGGCTCCGACGCGGACGGCCCGTGTTTCGGCGGCGAAAGAAGCACTGGCTGCGCGCATCGGCGATTTGCCGCCTGCCACGGCCACGCGTGCCCTCGCCCGTCATTACGACGCCTATTGGCTCGCCTTCGACGACGCTGTGCATGAGCGCCATGCGCGCCTCATGGCCGAGGCCGACGCCGCTGGTCAGCTCCTGATGCTCGACGCGGAGAGCAACGCGTTCCGGTCCGCCACCGAGATCGTGGTCTACACACCCGATCACCCGGGCCTTTTTTCGCAGATCGCTGGCGCGATCGCGATCTCGGGAGGATCCGTCGTCGACGCCAAGGCCTTCACCACCGGGGACGGTTTCGCGCTCGATGTGTTTTCCGTGCAGGACGCCGAGGGCGGCCCGTTCGGCGATCCAGCGCGGATCGAGCGGCTCCGCCAGACCATCGAGCGTACGCTCGCGGGCGAAGTCTGGCCGCGCTCGCTCTTCGCAAAACGCGCACCGTCGCGGCGAAAAAGTGCTTTCCGGGTGAACCCGCGCGCGCACCTCGACAACAACGCGTCGGCGATCGCCACAGTGATCGAAGTCGAAGGCCTCGACCGGCCGGGCTTCCTTTACGAAATCTCCCGCGCGCTGTTCGAAAGCGGGCTCTCGATCTCGTCTGCCATGATCGCGACCTTCGGCGAACGCGCGGTCGACGTGTTCTATGTGCGCGACGGTTTCGGCCACAAGGTGACCCATCCCGAGCGGCTCGCGACGATCGAGAGCAGGCTTTTGAAGGCGCTGTCGCCCGAGCCTCTTGAAGCTCAGCCAGCCGCCGGGGCATAAGGCGCGCGCTTCTCAAAGACCCGCGCCATGTCCGCCGCACACAAGCCGCTCTGCTTTTCCGGCATGCAGCCGACCAATTCGCTGCACATCGGCAATTATCTGGGCGCGCTCAAGAACTGGGTCAAGATCCAATACGACTACGAGAGCATCTTCTGCATCGTCGATTTGCACGCCATCACCGTCTATCAGGACCCGGCCGAGTTGCGCGCGAAAATCCTGGAAACCGCCGG